>OBRN01000072.1_pt1 | contig 32044 bp, 17 predicted proteins | sample 1475621 | NCBI WGS metagenome assembly OBRN01 (sample SAMEA3360684, study PRJEB22359) | human gut metagenome | biome: ENVO:urban biome; feature: ENVO:human-associated habitat; material: ENVO:feces | place: Bangladesh | collected 2011 | reverse complement strand
ACATGCGCCTGCCGATGACCAGGGACGAACCGTAAACACCATCTGGTATAATAATAAGAACGTGGATGTCTACCAGCATATCACCAATCAGGTGATGAAGATGAAGAAGAAGTTTGTGGACAAGGGTTATCCGGTAGTCATCGGTGAATATGGTGCCAACCGTAAGGATGCCTCTCTCTTCGGTGGCAATCAGGAGAAGCATAATGAGAGTATGATGGCATGGTATGGTGCTGTGACAGCCGAAATGATGAAGGCAGGACTTATCCCATACGTCTGGGATATCAATGTGCAGCCTCTTCCTCACATGACCATCTTCGACAGAAAGAAGCAGGTGGTTTCCGACTTCTATATATTTAAAGGTGTGATGCAGGGAGCAGCCGAAGGGATGGAAGATTACCAGAAAATCTATCCGAAACCTTAGAAAAAAGCAGAAAAAGCAATAATAAATAAATTTATATGTAGAAAGGGCAAAAAAGTATCATGCTTTCTTACCCTTATTTAGTATCTTTGCAACCGAAAATGAATCTTTAAACTGTAAACTTAAATAAAAAATGAAGAAGATATTTATTTTATTGATGATGGCATTGGCTACATGCAATATCTCTGCGAAGTCAAACTTTGTGCAGGTGAAGGACGGACATTTCGTTCGTGATGGTAAACCTTATTATTATGTAGGTACCAATTTCTGGTATGGTGCAATCCTCGGTTCAGAAGGACAGGGCGGCAACCGTGAACGTCTCTGTAGGGAACTCGATAAGATGAAGGAGATGGGCATTGATAATCTCCGCATCCTGGTGGGCTCTGATGGAAAGCGAGGAGTGAAGACCAAGGTTGAGCCGACGCTGCAGGAAGCACCTGGCGTTTATAATGATACGATTCTTGCCGGTCTCGACTATCTGCTGATGGAGATGGGCAAACGCAAGATGCTGGCCGTGCTCTATCTGAACAATTCCTGGGAATGGAGTGGTGGTTATGGCTATTATCTGGAGCAGGCTGGTTTTGGTAAGGCTCCGCTTCCTAGTATCGACGGCTATTCTGCCTTTATGAACTTCGTTGCCAAATATGCATCCTGCGAAAAGGCGCATCAGCTTTTCTATGATTATGTGAAATTCATACTTACGAGAACCAACAGATATACAAAGAAGAAGTATAAGGATGACCCGGCCATCATGTCATGGCAGATAGGTAATGAGCCTCGTGCTTTCAGCAAAGAGCAGTTGCCTGCTTTCGAAAAGTGGCTGGGTGAAGCGAGCAAGCTGATCCGTTCGCTCGACAAGAATCATCTGATTTCTATCGGTAGCGAAGGCAAATGGGGATGTGAAGGTGAACTGAACTGCTGGGAACGGATCTGTGCCGACAAGAATGTAGATTATTGCAATATTCATCTTTGGCCATACAACTGGAGTTGGGCGAGAAAAGACCATTTGCAGGAAGATTTGGGAATCTCCTGCAAGAACACAAAGGAGTATATTGATGAACATCTTGAGGTATGCGGACGTATCAGGAAGCCATTGGTGATGGAGGAGTTCGGCTATCCTCGTGATGGTTTCTCTTTTTCAACTTCTTCTACAACAGAAGCACGTGATGGATATTATAAGTATGTGTTCAGTCTTGTTGGCGACAATGCTGCATCCGGCGGTTACTTTGCCGGTTGTAACTTCTGGGGATGGGGCGGCTTTGCCAATCCTAAGCATGAGCAGTGGCAGGTAGGTGATGACTACACTGGTGATCCTGCTCAGGAAGCGCAAGGTCTGAACTCCGTTTTCTCTACCGATAAATCTACATTGGATGTAGTAAAGACGCAGGTAGACAGAATGAAGAAGATTGGTAAGTAATAAGCTTGGTGAAATTGTTAATTGTTTTAGGAGGGTGTGCCATCAGTTCATGGTGCACCCTTTTTTTTGTTTGACTTTTTATAATAACAGTACTGGCTTCGGTTGCAACTGGCGTTGGCTGGATGCGTCAGCTCATCCAGAGAACTATGTGGTGAAGTTTGAGGTTTGTACCAACTCATCTAATCCATTCAATAACTATGGTGACAATGGTGCTAGTGGTAGCAAGAATGGTGGTTACAACTTCACTCTCCAGGCAGGAGGTAATGGCCGTTGTCAGTTCGACCCTGTTTCTATGGGCATCAGCAATACTTACGGTAATTGGGTTACCGTTTCTTTGCCTCTTACAGATGTTCTCCAGGGAGGTAGCTTGCCTACAGAGCCAGACCAGTGGATGGCTCTTGAGATGGTGTTGCAGCCAAATACAGCGGATGCCTGGAATGTAGACCATAGCTTTGGTCAGTTCCGTATTGAACCAAAAACATATTAAAGATTATTAGATTATGAAGAAGATATTTTTCATGTTTGCAGCCATGTTGGCTTCTGCCGCATTCGTTGCATGCTCCGACAATGATACCGATTATTTGCCAGCTCGTCAGTATACTGACCAGTCTGCACCTTCGGTAGTGTCGGTATCTCCTGAGGATGGCATTTCTGAGCTAGATACGTTTGTCAATGTGGTCATCACATACGACGAGCCTGTCTTTGCTGCGCCTAATACCTCTATTCGTGTATACACAGACGATTCTACTTATTATTATGTGGATGATACACTCTCTTATACAGAGGGCAACCAGCTTATCATTCCTTTGCATGCCAAGGCTGCGCAGAACTATAAGATTCAGGTGATGAAGCCAACCGTACGTGACAGCTCGTATAATTTTGCTTCTGACTATACTTTTAGTTTTTCAACTCGTGCTTACAACACTTGGGAGGCTGATTTGTTCAATATTGCTCCTGCATTGGTGAATCCTGATGCTACTGAGCCAACCAAGAAACTTTATGATTACCTGGTAGAAAACTTTGGTAAGAAAGTTATCTCAGGAGCCGTTGCCAATGTAAACTGGAATACTGAGAATGCCGAGAAGATGCATGAGATGACAGGCAAGTATCCTGCGCTCAACTGCTTCGACTTCATCCACTTCAATAACAGTAAGCCTCTTGGCAATGCCAACTGGATTGACTACACCAACACAAGTGTCGTTGAGGATTGGTACAACAATGGTGGTATCGTAGAATGTATGTGGCACTGGAATGTTCCAGCATCAAAGGATCAGCTTGATGACATCAGCTCTTATACTAGTTCTGCTGACAAGACCACATTCTCTGCCAAAAACGCAACACGTAAGAACACTTGGGAGAACGAGCGAGTAAAGCGTGACCTTAATGTCATTGCCGATTATCTCTTGGCTCTTCAGGAGAAGGGAGTGTTTACAACACTTCAACCTTCATGAATAATTTCTTCAATAACAAGAACATCATCACCCGTGATCAGGTTCCAAGTTTCAAGTAATTGGAGATAGAATTGTTTAGAACGGTATAAATTTAAGGTGGAAAATCGGATTTAATATCACGATTTTCCACCTTTTTTTTCATTTTTCTTCCAAATATACTTTGAGTCTCAAATATTTTTCATATATTTGCACCGTCAAATAAAAATAGGAGATATTTATATGGAAATTACTAAAGAAGAAGCTTTGAAACGATTTAATCAATTGCTCAAGCATAAGAAAGAGTTGGAAGAAAGAGCTGAAAAAGTCTTTCAAATGAATTTCCCTGAAGATTTTGTTACAGCATGAAAGCTTTGTCTTTAGAGAAAATTAATTCCTCTGCACCATATCAAGTCTATGGCGTAAATGAGGATAGCTATACTTTTGTCACGGAACAAGGTGTGCAATATGCGATTTCTTTTATTGAAGAGTTTGAGCTGGGCGGTTGTATGAGCTATCAGTTTAGCATTCACAATAAAAATAAATTGCATGGCTCTTATGATATGAATATAAGACAGACTATTATTGCAATTATCGAAGAATTCTTTTCTGAGAATTTAAATGTATTACTCTACATCTGTGATACTAGTGATAATAGGGAAGAGGCTCGTAATCGATTGTTTATACAATGGTTTAAAAAGTTTGCGGATCCTTCTCATTATACAATATGTTCTGCTGATACTGTAGTGGAACAGCAAGGGTTTTATACGGCAATCATTGTGGAGAATAGAAATCCTAAATTAGAGTCTATAAAGCAAGATTATTTGTATACTGCAGAAAAATTAAAAAGTAAATAATTTTATATTGAGGTGGAAAATCGGTGAAATATTCCCGATTTTCCGCCTTTTTTTGTGCTTTGCAATGAAAGTACGTTTATTTAGCAAAATAGTACAAGGGTTATAGAAAGAATTGTGTTAACTTTGCAACCGTAAAACAGAATGTTTAACTAACAAGATTAACAACGACAATATGAATCATCGAATTGCAATTTTTTTTAGGTTAATAATTATAGGTGTTCTGATGAGTGTGCTGGGGACTTCAAGCCTCAGCGCACAAATCAGAGGAAACAACATCGTTGTAACGGTAACTCCTGACCATCAGGACTGGAATTACCGGGTAGGTGAGAAGGCTAACTTCACGGTGAATGTGAGAAAGAGCGGTACGCTACTCAATCAGGTGAAGGTTGATTATGAAGCCGGACCGGCGATGTTTCCGGAGGTGAAGAAAAGTACCACACTCAAGGACGGAACCATGAAATGGTGCGGCAGTCTGAACAGACCGGGCTTCTACCGCTTCAAGGTTATCGCTCATGTTGATGGCAAGGATTACGAAGGACTTTGCACGGCAGGTTTCTCTCCAGAGAAGATTCAGCCGTTTGCTAAGGAACCTAAGGATTTCGATGCTTTTTGGAAGAAGGCACTGGATGAGGCAAGACAGAATGACCTCAATCCTACCAAGGTGCTTCTGCCTGAGCGTTGTACCAAGGATAAGAATGTATATGAAATCAGTTATAACAACAACCGCTGGGGCTCTAAGATGTATGGCATCCTGAGTGTTCCGGTAAAAGAAGGCAAGTATCCGGCTTTGCTCCGTGTGCCTGGTGCGGGTGTACGCCCTTATGCCGGCGATACTTATACGGCTCCTGCTGAATGCATCGTACTGGAAATCGGTATTCACGGTGTTCCTGTTACCATGCAGCAGAAGATTTATGATGATCTTGCCAATGGCGAGCTGAAAGGTTACTGGGATACCAATCTCGAGAATCCTTATCGCAATGCTTACCGTCGCGTAGTGACAGGTGCTGTTCGTGGAGTAGATTACATCGCTTCGCTCCCTGAGTGGAACGGAAAGACTATCGGTGTAACGGGTTCATCACAGGGTGGATTCCTTTCCATCGCTGTGGCAGCTCTCGATAAGAGAATCACATTCCTGGCTCCTGTTCATGATGCTATGTGTGATTATGAAGCTGAAATTCACGGAGTTGCAGGCGGCTGGCCTCACTACTTCTATAAGGAAGACAAGGCACAGGGGGCTGCATGGAAAGAGCAGAAACTTACAGATTTGGAAAAGGCAAGACTCGAAGGTGCACGCTATTATGATGGCGTTAACTTCGCCCGTCGCATCACCGTTCCTGGCTGGTACAGTTTCGGTTATAATGATGAGGTGGTTCCGCCAACATCATCTTACGGCCTTTATAATTCGGTAAAAGCGCCAAAGACATTGAGTCTGTATCAGATGACTGGTCATTTCTGGTATCAGGAGCAGTGGGATGAATGGCAGGCTTGGTTAATTCAGCAATTAAAGAAATAGATATATGATAGGAAAAAGAATTTTTATTGGTGCAGCTTGCCTCATGGCGATGCAAGGAGCAATGGCACAAGTTGATGGCGTTACGGGCGCATCAGTCCAGACAGCCAATACTTCCTGCTGTAAGAGTAAAAAGCAATGTTGCAATACTCCGGCAGAGCAACTGAAGGTCAGACTGCAGAAATTACTGAACAAGGGAATCATGCTCGGTCATCAGGATGATCCGGTGTATGGTACTACTTGGAAATGGGATGAAGGAAAGAGCGATGTGCTCCTCACTACAGGTGATTATCCTGCTGTGATGGGTTTCGATCTTGGAAAAATAGAGTTGGACAGCAAGGAAAACCTCGATGGCGTGTCTTTCGATCGTATGCGAAAGGAAATCATTGCCCAAAATGAGAGAGGAGGCATCGTTACATTGAGCTGGCATCCTTGGAATCCGGTAACAGGCGAGAATGCCTGGGATCCGAAAGGTGATGCTGTAGCAGCTGTCCTGGATGGAGGCGCCCAGCAACAGAAGTTTGATGGCTGGCTCAAGAAGGTTTCCGATTTCATCCTTTCTTTGAAGACTAACGATGGTAAACTGGTTCCTGTCATCTTCCGACCATGGCATGAAATGAATGGCGGATGGTTCTGGTGGGGCGTAAACAGTTGCACACCTGCACAATACAACCAACTATACGTAAAAACCCTAGATATGCTTACTAAAGCAGGGTGCAACAACATCGTTTGGGCTTGGTCACCTAATCTCGGCAGCGAGAAGACTGTTGAAAAATTTCTGGAGCGATTCCCAGGTGAGAAGTACGTGGATATGGTGGGTGTTGATATTTATGAGTTTGATAACAACGATGCCAACTATCAGCAGAACCTTGCAGCAACGCTCGATGTGCTGATGGAAGCAGCCAAGAAGGTTGGCAAGATTCCTGCCCTCACCGAAACGGGTTGCCGGGGTATCGCCAGCAAGAAGGACTGGTTTACGCAAACCCTTTGGCCTGTACTTCAGAAGTATCAGTTGAGTTATGTCCTCTTCTGGCGTAATGCCTGGGATAAACCTCAGGAAGAGGCTTACCTCCCTGGTGTCGGTGACGGTGATATCGTCAAGGACTTCAAGGCATTCAAGAAGGAAAAGAAAGTCCTCTTCGCAAAAGACATTGTAAAGGTAAAAAAGTAAAAAGGTAAAAAAGATATATTATGACTACATTTCAAGACAAAGTGAAAGCACTTCGCGCTCATCATGAGGAATTGTTGAGCCGTAAGAATGAACCCGTAGAGTGGGGAAATGGTATCTACGAAAAGTATAAGAACCCAATCCTCACCGCAGAACATACTCCATTGGAGTGGCGTTACGACTTCGATGAGAAGAGCAACCCTTATCTCATGCAGCGCATCATGATGAATGCTACGCTCAATTCGGGTGCCATCAAGTGGAATGGTAAGTATCTCCTCGTTGTTCGTGTAGAGGGTGCTGACCGCAAGAGTTTCTTTGCCGTAGCAGAGAGTCCTAATGGTGTTGACAACTTCCGTTTCTGGGATGAGCCTATCACCATGCCTGAGGATGTGGTTCCGGCTACCAACATCTATGATATGCGACTTACCGCTCATGAGGATGGCTACATCTATGGTGTGTTCTGTGCTGAGCGTCATGATGATGATCAGCCTGGCGACCTCAGTGCTGCTACTGCTACTGCAGCCATCGCCCGTACCAAGGACCTGGTAAACTGGGAGCGTCTTCCTGATTTAAAGACCAAGAGCCAGCAGCGCAATGTGGTTCTCCATCCGGAATTCGTTGATGGTAAGTATGCTTTCTATACCCGTCCACAGGATGGTTTCATCGATACCGGTTCTGGTGGTGGTATCGGTTGGGCTCTTGTTGATGATATCACTCATGCCGAAATCAAGGAAGAGAAGATCATCAATGCCCGTCACTATCACACCATCCAGGAGGTGAAGAACGGTGAGGGTCCTCATCCTATCAAGACTGATAAGGGCTGGTTGCATCTGGCTCACGGTGTTCGTGGCTGTGCAAGCGGTCTCCGCTATGTGCTCTATATGTACATGACTTCTCTTGAGGATCCTACAAAGGTGATTGCAGAACCAGGTGGATATCTCCTCGTACCGGAAGGTCCTGAGTATATCGGTGATGTAATGAACGTAGTCTTCGCCAACGGCTGGATTGCAGATGAGGATGGCAAGGTATTCATCTACTATGCTTCTTCTGATACCCGCATGCATGTGGCAACTTCTACCATCGACCGATTGGTAGACTACTGCATGAATACACCAAAGGATGATTATCGCACTCAGTTCTCTGTAGAGAAGATCAAGGCTTTGGTAGCAAAAAATAAACAGACTTTAAGTAAATAGTTTTAGGTATTAAGATTGTAGGGATTCGTACTCTTCATCCGTATTATTGTATATGAATGAGGAGCGAATCCCTTTTTCAGTAATTTATTAATTGTAAATTGTCAATTATAAACAATGGCTCGTTTAAAAGAAAAAATAGCTTATGCATTGGGTGATGCCGCTGCGGGTGGTATTGTATGGAAGGTGATGTCTATCGCTTTTCCTCTGTTTTTTACAAATGTCTTCGGACTCTCGTTTGCGGATGCGGCAGTACTGATGCTCGTAGCCCGCATGTTCGATGTGGTTACCGACCCGCTGATGGGTACTCTTGCCGACCGTACCCAGAGTCGTTTCGGTACCTACCGTCCTTGGCTCATCTATGGTGCCATTCCTTTCGGATTGATATTCGCCCTCTTGCTCTATACTCCAGACTTCGGTCCTGTGGGCAAGCGAATCTATGCTTACGCCCTCTATCTCCTGATGATGGCGGTATATACCATGGTGAATGTGCCTTACGGCTCATTGCTTGGTGTGATGACCGAGGATGATGATGAGAAGAACCAGTTCTCTTCTTTCCGTATGGTGGGTGCTTATGCCATGGGATTCGTTACCCTGCTTTCTTTCCCTTATCTCCAGAAGATGGTAGGTGGAACAGCCGCACATCAGTATGCTGTCATTGGTGCCGTGCTCGGTATTATTGCTGCTGTGATGACATTGGCTTGCGGACTTCTTACCAACGAACGTCTGAAGCCGAAGCGCGCTGAGAAGTTCTCTTTCCAGCAGTTTGCCGACCTCGTTCACAACAAGGCTTGGCTCTATATGACAGCCATCGCCGTGTGCACCAACTTCTTCAACGGATTCCGCTATGCCGTTGCCGGCTATATGTTCGATTACTGTCTGCATGGCAATGTAACCATCGAGGGACTGATTATCAACTATACCGTTTTCATGGCGTTCGGTGAAGTAACCTGCATGATTTTCGGTGGTGTATCTCCTTGGTTCACCCGTCTGGTAGGCAGCAAGCGCATGGCATTTTTCTGGGCTGCAGCACTCTGTCTGGTTCTCTCGGTTGTCTTCTTCTTCATCCCGATGGATCCGTCGTATATCTGGGTGATGATAGTTATCGTTATCCTTACCTCTATGGGTATCGGTATCTATTCGCCATTGATGTGGTCTATGTATGCCGATGTAGCCGACTATCATACCGAGCATTTCGGAACATCAGCTACGGGTCTTATCTTCTCTTCCGGTACGATGAGCCAGAAGTTTGGTACCGCCATTTCCGGTTCTCTCATCGCCCTCTTCCTGGGCTGGGCAGGTGCCAACATGATAACAGATAAGATGGGTAATACGATGATCGACCCAGCCAGTGTCACCGACTCTGTGCTTACGATGGTATGGTCGTTGTTCTCTCTCTTCCCAGCCGTCATCGCCTTCCTGCTGATGGTGCTGTCTTGGAAGTTCCCTATCCGCAAATAACTGTTTTAACATAACTAATAATCACTATTAAGAAAGGAAACATGGAAAATCTTAAAGAAACGATGCGGGATGTTCTGGAGAATAACATCCTCAGCTATTGGCTGACGAAAGTGAAAGATGAAGAAAACGGCGGCTTTTATGGACGTGTAGATGGTAACGACCAGGTACATCCTGAAGCCGAGAAGGGTGCGGTGATGAATGCCCGAATCCTCTGGGCGTTTTCTGCTGCCTACCGTGTGTTGAAGAAGCCGGAATATCTTGAGGCTGCCACCCGTGCCAAGGAGTATGTGCGCGATTATTTCCTCGACAGGGAATATGGCGGCATCTACTGGAGTGTTGACTGTCAGGGCAATCCGCTCGATACCAAGAAGCAGACTTATGCCATTGGCTTTGCCATCTATGGTTTCTCGGAGTATGCCCGTGCAACAGGTGACAAGGAGGCGTTGGATATCGCCATCTCCCTGTATCATGACATCGAGAAGCATGCCTTTGATGCCGAGAACAACGGATATATCGAGGCATTGACCCGTGAATGGAATCCGATTGCAGACATGCGTCTCTCTGATAAGGATGAGAATGGTTCCCGTACGATGAATACCCATCTGCATATCATCGAGCCATATACCAATCTTTATCGTGTATGGAAGACTCCGGAACTGGAGAAGAGCATCCGCAATTTGCTCGATATCTTCACCGATAAGCTTCTGAACAAGGAGACTTATCATCTCGACCTCTTCTTCAATGACGAGTGGGAGGGCAAGCGCAACATCGAGAGTTACGGTCATGATATCGAGGCTTCCTGGCTGCTCCACGAAACCGCTGTTGTTCTGGGCGATAAGGTACTGCTGCATAAGATAGAGCGCATCATCCGTCGTATAGCCGATGCTGCAGATGAAGGCTTACGTCCGGATGGCAGTATGGTTTACGAGCATTGGAAAGATGGAGATAAGTATGATCTCCAGCGCCAGTGGTGGGTGCAGTGCGAGAACATCATCGGCCATATCGACCTCTACCAGTATTTCCGCACAGAAGAGAATCTTCTGGTTGCCATCTCCTGCTGGAACTATGTAGCCAAGCATCTGCTGGATGCCAAGAACGGTGAGTGGCACTGGGCTATACTGGAAGATGGTACGGTGAACAAGGAGGATGATAAGGCGGGTTTCTGGAAATGTCCTTACCACAACTCCCGCATGTGTCTCGAACTCATCGAACGTGACTATTAAAATACAGTTCCCCTGCAAGGCAGGAATAGAACACAAAAATCCAAGCAAATCATATATTTGCTTGGATTTTTTTGTTTATCCCGATTTTTTATTGTACTTTTGCAGCCAATGCGGCGCCAGCCCCATTATTCATTATTAAATTGTAAATTATTCGTATTAATAAATGTATATAGCAATAGCAGGAAATATCGGTAGTGGAAAGACAACACTCACCAAGATGCTTTCTAAACATTATGGATGGAAACAGTACTTGGAGCCCGTGGCTGAAAACCCCTACATCGATGACTATTACAAGGATATCTCGCGATGGGCACTCAATATGGAGGTATTCTATCTGAAGCAGCGATTCAAGAATCTGTTAGAGATCCAGCACAGTAAAGAGACGGTCATCCAGGACCGCACCATCTTTGAAGGTGTCTATGTCTTTGCGGCCAACAACCGGAAGATGGGCAACATGGACCAGCGCGACTACGAGACTTATATGGAGCTTTTCGAGTCGATGATGGAAGTGGTAGAGATGCCTGAACTGATGATATATCTCCGTTCTTCAGTTCCTCACCTCGTGAAGAATATCCAGAAACGCGGTCGTGATTATGAGCAGAAGATGCCTCTGGATTATCTGGAAGGTATCAACAAGCTTTACGAAGATTTCATCATGAACAAGTATAAGGGTAAGGTGCTTATCGTAGAAGTTGATAATCTCGATTTCGAGCACAATCCCAAGCAGTTTGGTGAAATCATAGATAAGATAGATGCCAAGCTCTTCGGGCTGTTCTCTTAAAGGTAAAAAAGTAAAAAGGTAAAAAAATGCATATAGCAATAGCAGGAAATATAGGTAGCGGCAAGACGACATTAACTAAGATGCTTGCCAAGAGATATGGCTGGAAAGCTAATTTCGAGCCGGTTGATAATAATCCATATCTGGCTGATTATTACAAGGATATGGAGCGTTGGTCGTTTAATCTTCAGATTTACTTTCTGAACAAGCGATTCCATGATGTTGTGGAGATTTCACGTTCAGAGCAGACTATCGTACAGGATAGAACCATCTTTGAGGATGCGCGTATCTTTGCGCCTAATCTTCACGATATCGGTATGATGAGCGATAGGGATTTCAAAAACTATACCGATCTCTTTGATCTGATGATTAGTCTGGTAAAACTCCCAGACCTGATGATATATATCAAGAGCAGCATCCCTACGCTCGTGAAGCATATCGAGAAGCGTGGCCGCGATTTCGAGAAGAGCATCCGCATCGATTACCTCCAGGGTTTGAACAAGCGTTATGAGGATTGGATCAAGGATTATAAAGGTCGCCTCATCATCATAGATGGTGATAATCTGGAGTTCGGAGAGAATCCTGAAGATTTCCGAAAGGTTACTGACCTGATAGATGCCGAGCTCTTCGGCCTGTTTGCTGAAAAGGAGGTTTAAAAGTAAAAAGGTAAAAAAGTAAAAAGCGCAACCCCGCTAGGCGTCAAAGGAGGAACGCCTGGCGGGGTTGCTTTTTATGGTTGTACAGCTAAAGGGGTTATGGTCGTACAACTAAAGGGTGTATGGTTGTACGACTATAGGGTGTATGGTTGTACAACTATAAGGGTTGTAGTTGTACGATTAAAAGGTGTTGTCACTAGGCTCAGCAGACCTGCTGACTGCAGTCGGCAGAGCTGCTGACTAGGCTCAGCAGGTCTGCTGAGCCTAGTGGCAATCTTCGAGAAGCAGTCTCCTTCAACTCGAGAAGCAGTCTCCTAAAACTAAAAGAGACGTTTCCTTGAACCCAAAGAAACGTCTCCTTTTGCTTATTCAATCATATCCTTTCGCTTATTCAAACATCTGAATACGCTTATTCAATCATATTCTTCTGCTTATTCAAACAACTGAATTCGCCAGTAGAACTAATGCTCTTGAAGAGGGTATAGTTGGTAGGGATGGTAAAGGAGCGGACGTTGAGCATATCGTCCGGTTTGATGCTGATGGCATTCTTGAAGTTGCCGGTTGATATCTTATTCTTTCTATTCATATCTTTCTGTTATTTTACCATGATTTTTCTGTTTCCGAAGATGTAGATGCCGTCAGGGAAACCACTATAGGTGGCGGTACCAGGACGGACATCCAAAATGCGATAAAGCTGACCGGTGGTTGAGTATACCTGCAACTGGGTGGAGTAGGTGCTCTCTATGCGTACACGATGAGCTCCGATAGGGCGGATGAAGAGTGATTCGCCGGCTGGTGTATCATCGTTACCGTTTATTTCCGGTTCTATCCTGTCGATGCCCGTGGTCTCGCTGATGCGGATTACAGAAGGAACCTCTGAAGAACGGGCTCCGGCGTTCGTACTTTCTGTAGTCAGATAGGTACGGAAAGGCATTACGGTTTGGAGGGTAGAAGCATCATCGAATGCAGTACCCACGGCGTTCATACCATAGATGGTTCCATTGGCTACCCTGGTGGCAGCAAAGCTACCTACATGATAATAACCGTTGTGCTGGGTTGTCATAGCCTGGGTGATAGGAATCACGATCGCCTTATCTGCCGGCTCGGTTTCGTTCTCATTACCGAAGGCATGGAAGGTAACGGTTTGCGAAGACTCGTTTGTATTCAAGATGTTGTTATAGAACTTACTTGAAAGGTCGAACTCGTAATAACGGTAACCAGGGAAACGGACCAGATATGGGATTCCCTTGGTCAGCAACTGATAGTTCTTATACTCCTGCTGGTTGCTGTAGTATGGATTAGCATCCTTGTTATAGAAATGTTCTCCGTAGGTTGTTACAAAGAAGTTATTATTAAAGGTGTAATCCTTACTTTCTGCTCCCTCAGCCTGGAAGAGTCCTTCTGTTGTACCCGGACGCTGGAAGGTGGCTGTATTGTTTGTCGTGTTCACCTCTGTCAAACCGCGCAGCCAGTACTCATGATTCAGGTATTTATCACCATAGAAATGGGTGATTTCACCATTGAGCGATGCCTTAACCTTTTGTGCGGTGAATGGCAGACAGATACCTTCCCAGGCTCCGGTAGCATCCTCAGCATAGTACATTGGCTTGCGAACATACCAGGCATGGTTGGTTACCGAGAATTCGATTGGCACGCAGAAGTCGTTGTTCTCACACTTGTCTCCCTCGCTGTTCTTACCCTCAGGGGTGCGTTCTACGAGGTGGAGGAGAGAGGTGGTATAGCCATCGGCATTATTCTTGAAAATATGATGTCCGTAGATGGTAGTCTCACTCGTGTTCTCCTTGTAGCCGAGTGCATTGTCTGCGATGTCGTAAGCCTCTGTATTGTTGTCGATGTCGTTGGCAGCAGTATATACCAGGAGGTTCTGGCTTACTCCCTGCTGGATGCTTAGGTCGCTGAATACCTTGGCATTGTCATTTACCGGTGGGTAGAAGATGCCGTTCTGGTTGATGTCTTCCGCCTTGTTGAATCCCATGGCTGCCCGCTTGTCGTTACGGCAGGTGAAGTCGATAGCCGTTGTTGTCGTCTGGTGTACGTAGGTACTCATGAGGCTGTTGGCATTGTTGCTGGCATTATAGTGGAATGCATCGAGCTTCGTGTCGCCATAGTAGCCGGCAGTACGATATATGCGGTTTCTCATATAGCTGTTCTGATGGGAAGCTATCTGGGAAGGACAGAGGTCTGGAACCTTCTGCAATGACTGTCCCCAGAAGATGAAGTCGTTCATCGGCTGACTTCCGTCTGCCTGGTTTCCGTCGAACAGTGGAACGTAGCTGACTGCGGATGCTGTACCCTGCGATGCCTTTCGAGCCGCATCGATAGCGTGACTCTGGTCGTGGCGGGTTTCGTTGCTGCCGTAGTTAGGCTGGTCACTGTCTGAACCTTTTCTCAGATAGGTGATACCCGTGTTGTTGCCGGTGATGGCATCTGTACGGTGGGCATACTGATAGTCGCCGTTGGCATAGTAATCGTAGACGTACTTCAATGCCGCCTTGTCTTGGGCATTCTTCATGTTGTTGTAGCGGGCACGCAGATAGTATTCGTTGAGGTCGTAGCCAACCTTGCCGTATCTGAAGTCGTCTGCCGTATAATGGGTATCAGCCTTGCCGTCCATGTGATAGACGATAGGCTGTATGCCCTTGTTATATTCGAAGCAGCAGTGGTAGGCACCCCCATTCGTACAGCCCTCGGCAGCGATCTTACCGCTTTCCATACCGAGGTTATAGATGTTGCCCCGGTTCTCTTTGAGGAATGATTTGCCTTGAGCCAGACCCTTGATGACATGTCCGTTGCCATGAAGAGTGCCGGCAAATACAGCATTGCTTCCATCAAAGTCGCTGGTCACGGTGATGTCGTTCTGCAGTACGAATTGGGCATTCTTTCCATATTGTTCCACCTTGCTTCCCGTACCGGTTCTGATGGTATCCACGAAGTTGATGAATGCCTTCAGGTCGCTGGCATCAGAGATATAGATGCGAGGTTCGGCAAACGTCTTGTCTTCCTGGGTACGCTGGATAGCCTCTGAAAGATGCAGGTTCACACCCTTCTGATGAGGATTCATGCGGTGGTAGTTGTGTACGGTAAACTGGCTGTCGTCTGCCATATCCACCGTAAAGATCTTTTTCAGACCATTCATGGTGATACCCAGCTGTACGCCATATCCGTTCATGAAGTAGTAGGCTGGAATATCCAGATAGTCGTTGGTCTTGTCATATACGCAGTCCTTGAAGAGTCCTTGTGCTTCGCTGCTTCCCTGCTTGTAGGTGTCGTAGCCTGTAGCCTTTTTGTTGATGTCCCATTCGGTATCGTCTTCAAATACCCAGTTTCCCTTTTCGTTTTGCTTGCGCTTTCCTATGCGCCAGTAGTATCCGTTGGCAGAGAACGATTCGTCTGCCTCAATGGAAATCTGGTTTTTCCTGAGTCTGACCATCTCTCCCGGCAAGGCGCAGTTGTCAACAGTAATCTTACCGTTGATGTTAGGACCCTGCACATATTCTATGGTGAGATAGATGGTGTAAGTGTAGATACGTTCCACCTCACAGTAGTAGTTGGATGATCCTGCTACTACGTCTGTGATGCTGACAGGAGTATAGTCTTTGGTGTTGTCATCCTTTTTAAAGATTCTCTTAGGGTCTATCTTGGTGTATTCTCCAGCAATGCCGTTCTTGATATAATAATCAGTGCCGGCAGATAGCTTGGTTCTTGTTGCTACCTGTTTGTAATCATTGCCTTCTTGGATGAAGAAGTCGGATGAGGCCACCTTACTGATGATAGGCTTGTTGTGGGTCGAATCTGTATATTCTTCGTATGCACGTCCCTTCAGTACAACGGTGGCAAGACATTTTTCAGAGAGATGCTTCTTGAAATAGTCGGTTGTCGTATTGTTGACAGAGTCTGTCAGCTGGAATGAAATCTTGGCGTCGCCATCTGTCAGTTTGGAAGGGAGCCGTCGGTTCTGATAGTTCTTATCTTCGAATACTCCATTCATTGGCAATACGGCAGCGAATCCTTTGCCATCATATTCCTCTGAAGAAGAGGCACCGATGCTGAGCTTGTATTTGCCGGATACGTCCAGATTGTCCATATCCACGTTGCCTTTTGTACCGGCTGGCAGATAGTTGCGCTCTTCCAGGTCGCAGCTGTATTTAGTCTTATCTTCATGTTCGCTGCGCATCTTCCAGCTCTGAATGGTTACAGGCTGGTTTGGCTTCAGTCCTGAGAGCACGGTGAGACCGTCCTTGTTGTCACTGAAGAAGGTCATCTTGTCCTTGTAGGTATAGCCAGTGATGTGGGCATTGTAATAGTAGTTGAAACCTGTTACATACCAATAGTGAACATCAATCTTGTCATCCGGATTTGCTTTTCCTGCTTCATCCATACCATAGAATCCGGTAGGGAAGCAGTCGTCAACAACGAAGCGGTTCTGCTTGGCATCGTATGGGAAGACGAAGTTTCCGGTGGTTTCCAGGAAGTCTACCTTGTGTCCGCTTTCTCCCTCTGCCCGTTTATGCACATTGTCGGCATATACATAGCCGCCACCTTCGTCTTCACGGACGTCGATGAGGTTCATCTCCACTACGCCGTAGATAGGACCGTAGAAAATACTGTCGATGACATTCTTCTTGCTGTCATCGTATAACTCCTGTACGTTCTGAATCTTGAGGGCATAGCCTGAGGCGATACCTATCATGTTCTTTGCCGTACCATCATTGCGCTTCTGGAAGTTCTGGTCGTGTTTGTCGATGTAATCCTGTTTTACATCCATATATGACTTGCCTTTGAAGTCGCCATCAGCAGGTACCATACCGGTATTGTTGCGCCATGGTTCGGTCTTGGCATCGTTGAAAGGAACATTCGAAGTTACGGCTCCCACGTAGTGGATGTTGTTGGCAAGACCCATGTAGTTGCGTGCACGTTTTTTGGATTTGTCCTGCAACTTGTTGCCGGTCAAGGTTATATTCTTGGCAAACATCTGGATTTCTCCCACTCGTGCTATCGAATAAGGAGTCTTGTTGGTTTGGTTGGTGGCATAGTCGCGTGCTCCAAGTACGTTGAAGCAGTTATCCTCCAGTCGCAGGATGTCCATACGCTGGAAGGTATTGATGATCTTCGGATTGTTGATATTGGTTCCTGCAAAGCCGTAACCCGTCAGGTCGGCACTGCGGAAGCCGGCTGCATACGACTGGTGTCCGTCTCCGAAGATGCCACCTTCACTGTCGTAGGCATATATATTCGTGTCGGTCTTCGACTGATGTTCCGGCTTCTTATATCCTCCATAGAAATAGTTGTCCTTGAGAGAGATGTAACGGTAGTTGCCGTCTTGGTCCATGTAATAGTAGCCGAAGAGGTCGGTACCTGCTGGTAATACGACCGACTTCATTTTCTGATGGGAGATGATGATATGGTCACGGTCAGAGTCGGTTGCAGAATTGTCGGCAATCAGGATGGTGGTGTTACCGCCGAATCCTGTTGTGGTACCATTAGGCAGATCAGACAGTTTTTCCTGTCTTTCCGTGAAAGCCTTGTCTATATTGTATTGACGAGTAAATTTCAGAACGGTAGAGTCGTTTGCCATGACAGAAGTACCCTGTGCCACGGAGTAACCGCCACCATAGATAGCCTCACCAATCTTGATATAGATGTCGTTCCATGAAGCCGGGGCTGTAGTGATAGTGGTGAAGTCTTTCTCCTTCACGAAGTCCGTAACTCCCTGCTTGCCGATGATGGAAGCATAAACAGCCTGCGAAACCTTGTCACCACTGATGAGTCTGATGCTCTGCTTGATGGTTTCTGAGGCAAGGTCTTGCCGTATCTTTCCGTCCTTTTTCTTATTCTCATGGTCAATATACAGGTTGTTCTTGTCGGTACGGTCCAGCAGATAGATGCCGGAAAGCCCGTCTTTTACCTGATAGTAGGTAGGGTAGCCCACCTTTACCTGGGTAGAACCATATACATAGCCAGAATAGGAACCGCCTGTTACCGAACGGAAGACGTGACCATTGAGGATATCCACATCGGTAAGTCCGATGACATTACCCTGCTGACCGCCACCATAGATGAAGTTGGCTGATACACCTGTAGCTCCGTTTACACCGCAAGGAAGGAACTTACCACCTTCTGTCTTATGTTCAGAACATTTCATATCCTTACCCATGATGATGTGGGTATTGCCGTAAACATAACTCTCCATACCATATCCGGCACCATAGATGTTGAGGCTGGAGTATTCCGGTTTGGTAGCCAGAGAATCGTTCGAATTTTCCAGTTTCTTCTTATCCTTACCGGCAAGCATGTCGCTCCGGAGATCGATGGTAACGTCGCCTCTCACGGTTCCCGTCTTGTAGCAGCCGCCGAATACGTTTCCTCCCACATAGGCATCGTTCTTCTCCTCTGGCTGGAACTTGTTCTTGATGGTGAGTTGGATGAAAGGATCGGTAGAGTAGGCACGTCCCAGTAGATAGCCACCCTCATGGTTCACCAGTCCTTTATAGTTGTAGTTGGCATTGTTGCAGCCACCCACAATCTTGTCGGTGATGGTGAGACCTTCTGGGAAGATATAATTGATTACATTGCCCCTTGCATTTGGATAGATGTTCATGTTGCCACGGTTTCCTCCGCAGTAGAAAGTCTTGATGGTACAGTCTTCCAGTCCTTTACCCGTCTGGTTTCCGTTCCATCGCAGTTCACCCTGGATATCTGTTTCCACTGGCTGGAAATACAGGTCGATGAGGTGAGGATATACGGTTGGTCGGTCTTCCAGCTTGGTAGGGAGATAGAGGGTACCTATATCCTTGTTCGAAGGATTGAACCAGTCGATGGTATCGGCAAGGTTCAGTTCCTGTGTATAGTCCTCCACGTTTCCATTGAGTTTCTGGAACTTGTTCATGAAGTCATTGTCCTCTGATTTGGCGAAGAGTTCATCTCCGTTGCAACCCATGAAGACACGTCCGATGTTCACATGACTTCCAATGTTGATATTGATGTTTCCTACCTTTTCTACAGCCTTGCTATCCTTGCTCTTCACCTTCTGTACGGTGGCAGAGTTTCCTCCTCCATAAACGTCACCGGCGATATTCACCTTTTCAGATGTAGAGTTACCCTTGATTTCGATGCTCACCTTGTTGGTGAGTGGTCGCCATGAATTGATGTTCACAATCTTAGCCGCATCGCTTGCCTCCTTGTAGGAAGGTATGAATTTTCTCATCGGTACGGTATATACCAGAGGAACGGTCTCTGAGTTTGGATCCTCCGGGTTCATAGGGTAATACTCGTTCACCGTCACCTTCTGGTTCTGGTTCTTGTCGAGTGCATACAGGTAGTTACCGTTTCCGGCACCATACACGTTACCGTAAATCTTACCGCCATATATATTAATATGTGTACCGGATCCGTTGTTGTCAGTAAAATCACCATCCTTAACGCTTACGTTAACATAGCCCGAAACATCGTTTCCGCCGTAAACATTGCCATGGATGAAGATGGCTTTGTTGCTATTTTGGGCTGAAGGATTTCCGATATTTACTGAGGTACTATCGATGACATCACCCATCATACCGCCACCGAAGATGTCATGGCAGTCAATAGCCTTGATATTGACGGTGGTAGAATTTACAGAGTTGTAGAATCCGCCACCAAAGACTCGGCGACAGAAGATACCACCGGATCCTTCTACGTGGGTATTGCCCACCACCTTGCCGGAGTAGCCACCACCCACGATGTCCATCACGGAAAAACCGCTCAAGAAGTGCCTGTATTCTTCGCCCTTCTTGATATCGTCTACGTGACCTTTGTTGTTATTTTCTTCCATGTTGATTTTCACATGGGTATCACCCTGAATGACGGTATACTCTCCATAGCCGCCACCGAATACGCAGAAGTGAGGGGATCCCACCTTATTATATATCTCCTTCCATGCCATGGTTTCGAAGAATTTCTTATTTACTCCATAAACCACCTGGGTATTATCATGCAGCAATCCCTTTTCCATGGTGAGATGGGCATCTTTGTCTACCACGCATGCTATGTTTCCACCGGCATAGATGTTGTGGTTGATCTTGAACTTCAATGCATCATGGTTGTACTGTGGAGAGTAGGTGATACCTTCAATGATGCTTGCCGGTTCCCAGGAACGGGTATCTGCCAGCCAGTAGGAGGTGAGCATTGCCTGACCACCCTTGATATATACGTTGGTGTTACCCGTTACGTCAGCCGAGGTGATGGCAAGAGAATCCTGGCCATTGACGATGATGCTGTCGCAGCTGCCCAAGCCTCCACCGTAGATGCCATGACCTATTTTTCCGTCATAGAGGGTGACGAAGGTGTTGCCGTAAACCGTTCCGTTCTGGCAACCACCATAGATTTTTTCCATCAACAATGGTAGCATGGTAGGGTTGATGGTGGCAGCAGGATGCGCCATGTTCTTTTCTGAAGAAGGATCTTCGAAACCGCCGTCTTTTGTCCAGTATGGATAGGTGATGCCTGGTCGGTCTATCAGCAATTTTGTATTGCCGTAGATGGCACCCAACTTTGTGACGTCGCCGCATTGGGTGGCAAGACGACCCTTACCGCCGGCGAATACCTGCGAATAGATGCCGGCACCACGGAGGTTGACAAGCGTGGTGCGATGGGTGGCATCATCGGTATTGCTGGCGTCGTAGTCTTGGTTTTGGCTATTCTTGTTTCCAACGTTTGCCACATCGCCTCCGCCATATACGCTTCCGATAATCAGGGTACGGTCTATCTCGATATTATTGGTATTTTTCAATGTCAGTTTTCTACCATAGATATGTACCTCTGTTGCCTTTACGCTTGCCATATCAGGGAAGTCGATGTATTGTCCATCCTTCTTTACAGACTCCACTCCGGCACCGCCGCCATATACGTTCTGACCGATGAAGCCCGACTTGATGAATATCTTGGAGTTGCCACCTACCTTTCCGAAGTCATAGTCTTCGCCTTTGGTATATTCTCCGAAAGGAACGGCACCGAGTCCTGCACCATAGATATTTTCGCAGAAAAGCTGGCAGTCGGTTTCTACGTAGGTGTTGCCTGTTACATATCCTGAGAAACCACCACCATGGATGGTCTGGAAAGAGAAGCCCGGTACACCGAGCGTCCAAGCCAGACGACTTACGCGATAGCGACGGAAGGTTGCCGGGTCGTTGTCTGTACCATCGGTGTTGCCGCCATCCACACTACCATAATATTTTTTCTTTTCTTCCTTGGAAACTTTCTTGAAATCGTTATAGAGGCTTGTCTCGAAAACGGCGTATGTCTTTAAGTCATTAATCTGACTGAGATAACGGAATTTCGCCCCGTCGACATTGATGACTCCATCGTTGTTTATTCTACTTCCCGGCTGTGCATATACTTCCGCCTTAGCCACCTTGGTGTTAGCACCAAAGCCGGCACCGAAAACTGAGAACTGAGGGTCGGCTACATTCTTGGCGCTGATATACCAGCAGAGACCCGGCAGGGTGGTAACGTCGAACATACTGAGCAGTTTGCCATTCTTGTCTGTGATATCAGCCAGAGGCGAGTGGTTGATTACTACGATAGCCTCACCGGTACTATCTCTTACCTTTGTTTTATCTGTATCGGTATAGGTTCCTACCAAACAGGCACGGTTGCCGCCACCATAGATATTGTTGCTTTTCTTGAAGCTTCCAGAGAGAATCTTATCATTGGTAAAACGGAAGAATTCCTGGGTATCTTTATCCGTCAGAATTCTATTGATGGCAGCCTTCGCCTTTCCTTCTGGAAGTTCTTTGATGTTTTTTGCCTTCAGGATATCTTCTGTTATCTGTTTGAATTCTGTAATAGAGTTACATATCTTCTGACTATTGTCTTGTGCTGCCAGCCAGGTGGTGATATTGCCGTTGATATCGGCATTCTGGTTCCATATCCAGGTACCGCCATCTATCTGTACCTTGGTGTTACCCAGGATGTTGGCGTAGGTTCCCTCCTTGTTGGCATCCTTCTTTCCCAGTACTGTGTTACGGGTAATTTCCTCCTCTTCCTCTTCGGTTTCATTGCCGGTGAGGTCTATCTGGATATTTCCGTATCCACCGCCGTAAATGTTGTGGCCCAGTTTGCCGCCCTCGATATGTACCAGGGTACTTCCATCTACGGTACCGAAGGCACATCCGCCATAGATATTACTCCAGATGAATGGCACGATGTTGCCCTGGCTGTCGGTGTCGGCAAGGGAGGTGGCATTCGTGTTCACCACGTGTACCAGAGTGTTGCCGTTGATTCTTCCCACCTTATAATATTCAGGAGCTTCAGCTTTCTTGAGACCCTTTCCACCGCCAAATACTTCTCCGAAGATGTCGCCACCGGTGATATTGACGAAGGTGGCATAGTCCTTTGCCTCATAGCTAAGGAACTTGCCTGTAGTCTGGTCGAGCTTTGATTCGCTCTTTGGCTTCGTTTTGTAATAGGCTTCCTTGGCTGCTCCTGTCAGGTTGATGTATGATCTGATGTTGGCGATGTCACCGCCACCATATACATTGCCATATATTTTGGCGTCACCCGATATCTCTACCTTGGTGGTTCCTAATACCTTTGCTACATTGGTAAAGTAGGTGTAAGTGCCGTTGTTATCCTTAGGTGCTACACCGGCACCGCCACCAAATACGTCACCGTAGATGTTGGCTCCCTGGATATATACCTCGGTGTTGCCGCCAATCTGACCCGTTTCGTTATTCTCTGTAGAGGATGGGTCACCGAAGCCACCACCATATACACGGTGCAGGAAGGTCTTGCCATCAATGGTTACCTTTGTACTCTTGTTAACTTTTCCAGCATATCCACCGCCCAGAGCACTCAGGATGGTGAAGTTAGGAATACCCTTTGAGTTGTCGAAGACAGAAATATCCTCTATCTCAGTATTGTAGATTCCGTAGTCGCCATTCACGTTCACGGTAACGTCGGTGCTGCCCACGGTTGTATTGATACCATAGCCACCGCCGAATACAGCGAAGTGAGGATGCTCGCTGTCGTCGTATGCTTTCTTCCATTCTTCTGTTTTCAGGAGTCCGAATGGGGTCATACCTTTCAGGATGGTAAGGGTAGCCTTTCCTGTTACGTTGCAGGCTTGGTTACCGCCACCATAGATATTATGAGGGTAGACGAACTGACCGTCATTGAAGAACTTGCTCTTGTCGTCATTCCAGTTGATCCACGTTGTTCCGTTCCATTTCTTGTCCCATATCACATTGATGGAGAAGTTGTCCTGCTTCTTTCCGTTTTCGCCTTCTTTCTGTGCGCCCTGGTCTTGAGCCAGTTTTACAAAGGTATTACCTGTTACGTCGGCATAGGTATAGAGGTCTTTGGCAAGCAGCTTGCCGATGCTGTCCGTAATCAAGCCCTTTCCTCCGCCATAGATTTCTCCTGCGAAGTTGGCTGCATATATATTAATATGTGTATCTCCCTCTACCTGTGCTCTGTTTCCACCGCCATAGATGTCGCCATAGATGGATGGTGCCTGTGCAGAGGTGCCGTAGAAGTTGAGGTTGGTGCCACCAAGTACCTTTCCTACGAGTTCTGGATGCTTGGTATCGTCAGCGATGGTTGTATTGCTTTCCAATCGTTTCTTTCTTCCGTTACCGCCGGCAAACACATCCCCTCTGATGTCGGCATTGTCGCTGATGGCTATGTTGGTGCCTTGCTCTACTACAGCCATGTCACCACCGCCATAGATATTCTTAAAGAAGGTACCACCATTAATCTTAACTGTAGACGAGCCATAGAGGCGTGCCATGTTTTCGAGGGTGTTGATGTCTGAGGAGTTGAACCGTTTGGCATCAGCCACACCATATCCACCACCGAATACAGGGCAATGGAAGATACCGCCATTGATGGTCAGTTCTACGTTGCCGTATATTTTGCCGAGTTCTGTATAATCATCAGCATTACCACCCTTTTGGTCTAAAGAATAGAAATAATCAGTTCCACGTCCACCAGCGAAGATGCCGTTTTCGCAATAGAATTCTCCACCATTGATGGTAAGTGATGCTACGGTTTCTCCTGCTTTTCCGTAAATGTTTCCACCATCCTTACTTGGTTTTCCATTTGTAGTCCAAAGGTCAGAACTCATATATCCGCTACCTCCGGCATAGATTCCGTCAATCTTTCTTGTTTCAGAACCAAAGATACCTCCTTCAATGATAATCTTGTTATTGGTCAATCTTGGATCTACCTCGGTATATGTATGTGTGTCAGCATTGTAGCATTTATACATGCAAAGATTAGCTTTTGCTGCATCATAGTTGCCAAAAGCCATGACAGATTTCGTACTGCTGTTTGTCCAGTAAGGGATACGGTTATCCGTTGTGTGATTTGTATCATCTCCGATACCATTCATACCACCTGCTCCTGCACCATAGATACCGCTGAAGATTTCTTCTGATTTACAATTTCTTGGAATCAGGAAGGTACCACCCTTGATGGTAATGGAGCTATAGCCATAGAAAGGATTCTCTACCCATTCACGATCCTGAAAACCACGTCCTGTACTACCACCGTAAATCTCGGTAATCTCTACACGGCTATTGACATCCGTATTCTTATTGTTACTTTCTGATTGTGCCGGGTCTATCAAGATGTTGGCGCGTCCCATATAGGTGTTGTAAGGTGCATTGTAATGTACATTGTTATTTATTGTTTCTCGTCTTGCACCCAAAGAACCATTAACCACACGTCCTATCTTTCCACTTTTGATGATGATGTCTACATCGCCAACCATAGCTCCCTCATGGTTGCCTGCAAGAACTATGGCAACGTCAAGGGTAGAATTGTTTTCATTGTGATTATGATTGAATTTACGATCAATATCTACATCAATAGTACACTTGATAGGCATGTTAGGGCTACCCATCACACCATTTCTGTTTTCCACAGTCTGTCGTCCACCAACACAAATTGAAGAGTAGTGTCCCGATTTGATCTTTATCTTGAAGCCTTCACGTCCATGTGGTAGAGCATCATCCATCTTCTTGAGGTTGCCTTCTGTTGATAATGGTGAAAAGCGATTATCATCCATGAAACCACCAAAAATCTGGAAAGATGTAGATACTGCTCCTTTGATAGTACCATCACCTGAGAACATATTTTTATAGTTTGTCATCTGTATGCCTTCGCCCATCTCCAGATTGTAGAATTGGCAGTACAGAATATCGTAATTTTCATTATTATTATTGCGATTGAAGGTGAGATATTGGAAACGGGTATCTCCATAAATCGGTAAACTATGGTTCCGATCATGACCACCATACATCTCAATTATACCATTGTAGTTAACGCCATCCCAACTTCCAGTAATGGTTGTGTTTCTGAAGAAAGGAGATTCGGCTTTTTCTCTCTCCCAATCAGAACTTGTATTGAAAGTTACGGATGTGAAGCCGTTGTTACCATTGTTGGTTACGGATTGGTCACTCTTTCCCATCAGCACGATGGTGTTATCATCCCATGAGCCTTGTTTCTCCAATTTTGAATATGCGCCCTTCCATGTCCTTACTGCAGTCTCTGGAGATTGACCGTCATTACTGTCGTCTCCTTGATTGTATGATATAGTGTTTCCATTAGCCATTGTTGCTGTAGCGCCAGCAGGGCATAGATATACCACGCTCTTGGTATAAACCAACTTTCTGTTTAATAGCTCAACTCCGTCTTTGGTTGTTACTATCACATAACAGCTCAGCTTGTCGGTAGAGCCAAGAGATGACTTGTCGAAAGTAGGCTCTGTGCTTACTTCTACATTATTCTTTACCCACGAATATGTGACATTAAGTTTATCGTTGTTGTCCCAAATATTATTATTTATGTCAATGTAGATTGTATTCTCTTTGTGCTTCATCACAGCATCCACTTTTCTTGCTTCAATCTTTGCCACTCCCGATTGCGAACTGCCATCTTCCAATTTTGCATAAACATACTGGTCGAAGTCTGTGAGCGAGATGCTGAAATTGTTATATGGATTGTTCTTGTTCTGTAGAGTCCAATTCTTCTTGTCTGTAGATGTATACCAGAAATATTTCTCGTTTTCTGCATTACCTTCAGTAGTCTCTGCTGTGATGATCGTATTATAGTCACGCTTGACAATCAGCTTTGTTGAACCGAAGTTAAAGCCTGTACCAGAAGTATAGCTCCAGTTGAGCTTGTCTTGAAAGTTGTTGGTTGATATATACTGGTTGTTCTGGCTTGCAAATGTTGTTGCAAACTCATCAACTTTCTTCTGCGTTCCCAGGTTCTTACCACCAGTTACGTCTTGAGTATAATACCAGGTAGAAGCATATTTATTGGCATTACCTTCGTTTTGACAATTGGCAGTGATGCCACCTTTGTTGATGTTTGTACTTGTATTTTCGATGTTAAGCCCATTGCCAAAGAGGTAGATGTTGGTAGGCTCTATGGAGTTACCTCCTCCATTCATGTCATAGCTGAAGCGACCGAAACCTTGGGCTATGTAGAACTGAGGGTTATGCACGCTTGCTTTCTTCAGCATATTTATCTTTGTATCAGCTGCTATGTTGAAGATTCTGAAAGTTTCGTTCTTACTGTAGGTCTGTACATTTCCTGCTATACCGCCAATCTTGGTTTCCCTGTTGAGCTCATAGGTTTCGTCGTTATCCGTAATTTCAGAGCCACTGATAATGATGTTGCTGAGTTCTGTATTTGGATATATCTCACCAGCTACTACGCCCACGTAATAACCGGAACCATTAGGTGAGAAGTCTCGCTTCTTTTCTACCGTAGCATTCTCGATGATGAGGTTTGTTACGGTAGTAAGGTTAGTGCTGCTTTCACCTTGGAGTGTTGAGAAAAGTCCCCATACACTCTTGGCTTTCCTGGCATCGACATCTTCCCATTGTATATGCATATTTTTGATGACATGACCATTGCCATCAAACTTTCCGAAAAACAAACGGTTGCCATTGCCGTCGTTATAGTATTTACCGATTGGCATCCAGATACCGCTACTCAGGTCGATATCGGCAGTAAGCTTAAAGTATTTGCCAAGGAAAGCCTGTGGTGTGTTTCCGTTGTTCACATCACGTGCCAGTTTGGCGAGCTGTTCTTCCGTAGCAATCTCGTATGGATTGGTCTTGCTTCCATCACCCCCTGCATAGCTATCGGCATAGATATCTATGGAATAGTATTTGTTTGTTGTCTGAGCCCATAAGGTTTGTCCACACATGAGCCATAGGGTCAGAATGCCAAGAAGTATTCTGAATTTTTTGTTTTGTGTATTGTTATCTTGTTGCTTTTTCATGAGTCTTCATTTATAAGCGATTCTTTTTTTTTTGTTCTGATGTTTCTTCGTGGTATAGGTCATGAGGGTATTCTGTTATTACTGTATCAGGAGATGCCCCGTATAGGCATCCTGGTCAGCCAGTACATAGAGGTATCTTGGCTGGATGAGTATATTGATGTTGTAAATCGCTGCCGTTTGGGCAGGATTGAGTGTTTCGAAATATTTATTTCCCAGGATGATGGTAGAGGTTACGTCCTTACGGGTAACCGTTTCTCCCTTTTCATCCTTCAGGATTACATCGTAGGTGACGGCAATGGTGGGTACGAAAGAGGCATCGGCGATGGCATAGAAGGTGGTGCCCCAACGGTGATACTTACTGTCGTCAATATCCATAGATTCGTTGTCTCCCGGAGTAAATGGTTTTTCTGAATTTTCATCCCTTGCCAGCTTGATGGCGTTTTCTTCCGTTATATTTACCTTTTTCAGATTGTTCCATTGGATGGCTTTTGCCGTCCACTCATTGTTACTCCAGGTATAGCTGCGGCTTACGTTGCCTTCCGTTGCCAGACCTTTGCCGTAAATCTTGACACCCTTGATGCGGAAGTGTCGGATGGCATTCATCTTCTGGTCCAGTTGGAAGTTGAGGTTATAGCCCGTCAACGTCTGGTCGAAGAGGAAAGTAACTACTCGTCCAAAGGTTGCATCCGAACCTCCTGCCGCTGTACTTCCCTTATGCTCCGGTTTGGCGCAGATGATTGGCGCCTTTCTTAAATCTTTCTGAGCAAGGATAGGGGATGGGGTGCCATTTATGGTTGGCATGGAGAAAGGAATCGTCAGGAGATAGGTACTTTCTGTTGCCGATGGCTTACTGAGGGTTGCTTCAGTAGAATGCGGCATATATCCGAAGAAGTCGAAGTTGCTGTCTGGGTAAGCATCCCATCGCTTTTCTTCCTTTGTACTCCAGGTCTTGGTCGATGTATTGTAATCTACCCGGATATTGTCGAAGATGGCGTGGTTTTTGCCTCCTGTCTCTGTACCAGTGGTTTCAAAGCTATGAGTGGCAAAGTTGTAATAGCCGAAGACGCCCATGTTGAGTGGGTGCATTCGCTGAACCGGATCATAGCTTTCATATCTGTCATCCGCACGTGTCGTCATCTTTTGTGTCCGTGCAGCAAAGGTGATATATCGGTAACTGTCGGCGTGCTGGATAGGCAGGTCGTTGCTTTCGCAGGCAGTGAGACTTGCGAGGAAGGCAAAGAGGGGTATCATCTGTTTTTTATTCTTCATAATGAGTCATGTGGGGCGTTACCAGTCTTCGGTACCGCCATTATTTTTAATCGGAGTTTCCACCCATTTCTCCACCTGCATATTGGTGAAGGCAATGTTGGGTCCTGCTACTGTTATTTTAAAGATGTATGTATATTGGTAGCCTGCCTTCCATTGCATGTATTCAGCCGGAACGGTGGCAAGGGTCTTGTTTCCGTCGATGATGGCGCTGATGGTGTATGCGCCCTGCTCGTATTGGGCGATGTTGAATGGTGGCACATAATACCACTTGTTATGTTGGTTCTTGTCTTGCAGTATATGAATGGCATCGCCCTCTTCCTCGTAAGGTATCGTTAAACCGAGGAATCCTTTGGCAGCTTTATCCGCCGAAGTTTGCCAGTTAAAAGAAGGAGTATAGCTGGCTGGGGTTCCTGTGAGGGGATAGGTTGCCGTGATGGTTCCCTTGAGCGGGGTATTGGCAGAAGATTGATCCTTGATGAATCTGCTGTCACCAAACAGGATACCGGTGATGGTGACGCGCTTGGTGTTCGCCGGATAGGTGAACTTGAATCGTACCTTGGCGATGAGCGGAGAAAAACGTAGGGTTACGCACTTGCCGTAAGGGGAAGTGGCGTCAGTATTGTCGGAGAACCATAAATCGCTGATATAAGGCACGCTGGTTGCCGTGGCGTTTTCAGAATAAGCAAATGGAATCTGAAAAGCACCTTCTGAGTCTGTGATGATTTTGGGTTCCGCCGGTGTATAAGCGTAGAAGCGGTAGTTGGATGCGGAGTAATCCCAGAATTTGATGGTTTGAGTAGTGGAGTGTTCAGGATGAGTAAGTCCGACGTATTCCCAGTCGGCGGTATTGCTTCCTGTGGTTCCTGCGCTACTTTGCGTAAAGTTTACCCGATAACCGTCCATGATGACTTGTGGGGAGTTGGAAGTAGCAGCATAGTTTTTGTATCCCCAAACCCGGAAGGATTTGAAGAGCGTTTCCAGTCCCGTTTCGCCGGAGCGGGTGGTAGGTGCATCCTGCCATATACCGTTGGCACCGCCGAAAGCGATTTCCACGTTTGGCTTAGGCTCCGGTGTCTCTGGTTTATCCTGTTCTGATGAGCAGGACAAAAGGCATAAAGCCGAGATCAAAAATGATAAGATGCGGATGTTTTGCATATTTTTTTCGTTGTATTTTTACCTAGGAACCGGGCGGGGAGAATTTCCCCGTCCGGTAGCCTCTATTTCTAATCACTAGGATTCTATGTTGTCTAAGGCGTTTGTAAGCCTTGGATCATATTTATGGTTTTGCTACAAAAGTCTTAATAACCTTTACAGCGTAAACGTTGTTGTTATTTGAGTACTTCTTGTAATAGATTTTATTATTTTCAAGTTTTGTATCTTTTGCTACAGCTTGAGTGCATTCGTAGTCAGTATAGTACTCGTTTAATCCTGCTGTTATATTTTCGTCTCCCTTAACAGCTGTGATGATATCTTTTGCTGTGCCATCTTTTTCTTTATATACGTATGCGTATGTGGTAGCTGTAGCTGTAGCAGTGAATTTCGCAACAGAATTAGCTGTAATGGTAATAGGCTTGTTGTCTGCAGAAGGGATGGCCATTGGATAAGATATTCCATCAACCTTTGTCAAGGTTACGTTGTTACGACCTGTGATAGAATTTCCTGTTGTCGAAGATTGAACCTGGAGTGCATCAATAACTTCTGCTTCAGTAACTTCCTTATTGATGGTATAAAGCTGGCCTTTGGTGTTGAGGTCACTCAATGTGGTACCTGCTGTAATTGTTCCATTGTCTTTCGTTGCAGTTACACTTACGTAAATATCTGTAGTAGTTGCTGCAGGATACTCGTTACCATTACCATAGGCCTGGATAACCTCTTTTTTGTTATTATCAAATGCGTATGATGTTACAGATGGAGTAGAAACTGTTGTAATTGACTCGTGATTGAAATCAATATTATCAACGTCTGCTACTACAGCATCGAATGTGATAGGGAAGAGACCCTCAGGAGTCTTGTCTTCTGTGCTAGTAGCACCATTTGTGTTATCTGAAATCTTGAAGATATAAGTGTAAGCGAAGTTTGGCTGCCACTGGGTGTAAGAAGCTGGGATAACAGCCTTAGCACCATATACCTTGATTTCTTCGTTTGAACCATCGTCAGATACGAGCGTATAATTCATACGCAGAGTAAGAGGCTTACCGTTTGCAGCTGTTGGGAGAACTGCTGTGTAGTAGGCATCGGCTACCTTGCCAGCCATGGAAGCTTCCTTAGCTGAAGTCGCAAGCTTTTCTGTTGTGTAATTTACGCTGCCAAGGGCAAGTTTTGTATCCGTATCAGTAGCATTTTTAGAATTTACTGAAACAACTGCCTTATTATACCCCTTAGTACCTGCCGCTTTTGCGGTAGAACCAACTACAGGATATGTTACTGTAATTTCTCCATTCTTTGCTATATAGTCTTCTGTACCTGTAGTATAAAGGGTCGCTGATTTTGATTCTTCTGAAGTTAAATTTGCTCTGCCAGTATTCTCGTCTGAATAGAACTGAAGCTCCTTTACAGAGTATCCTGGAACAGTCTCATAGAATGCTACGCGAACTTTTGCAGTAAGGTTCTTGAAGGTGAACTGAACAGGTTTGCCATAGTTGTCCTTCACTACAGTTGTAACATCTGTATAGTAGCACTCCTTAAGATCATTAATTTTTGTAGTTTTGAGAGAGTATGAAGTATAGGTGTTATTATTATTTTCATTAGGAGTAACAATTGTTGTACCTAATACTTCATTATCGTTAAGAGTAGCAGTTTTATTAGTTACCAGAGTATTGTTACCAATAGAGTATGCAATGAAGTCATACTGTGGCTGGCTGTAATCCCAATACTTGATGGTCTGCTTATCGTCCGTAGCATGAGTAGTTGTGTTAAGGGCAACGAAGCCAAGACCTGCATACTTCCAGTCATTTGTGTTGTCTGAACTTGTTCCTGCGGTATTAGCTCCCCATTCAACCTGATAGTTGTCGAAAACCTTAGTGGTAGTAGGAGAACCAGTTGGCAAAGTTCCCTTAGTTCCCAAAACATAGAACTTCCCACCGAGAAGTTTAGCTGCATCAGCACCTACTTTGTTTCCATTTGCAGCACGAGTAGTCTTACCAGTCTCTCCTGCAAAGTTAATCGCCTTATTGGCACCAGTCTCTACATTTCCGCCTTCTGTTCCGACGAAGTCTTCGCTTGAGCAGCTTGCAAGTGCGAGTGCAGAAGCTGCAATAAATAAATATTTCTTCATATTCTTATAATGTTTAAAAATTTTTATTTTGTTATTCTATATTCTGATTTCATATTCATGTTTATCAATTACATCTCAATTTCCCATTCCTTCTCCTC
>OBRN01000069.1_pt1 | contig 33133 bp, 29 predicted proteins | sample 1475621 | NCBI WGS metagenome assembly OBRN01 (sample SAMEA3360684, study PRJEB22359) | human gut metagenome | biome: ENVO:urban biome; feature: ENVO:human-associated habitat; material: ENVO:feces | place: Bangladesh | collected 2011 | reverse complement strand
TCACCACCCAGATAAGGATTATCAAGAATGGCAACTCCGGCAGCAGCCATATCGAGATCTATCCTTAACCCATCGTAATTACACCTTAAATTATAAAAGAAGGTGTGCCAGAAGCGAGATATTCACTTCAGACACACCTTGTTTCATTTTCCATTGAATAGAATCCTATACCTTGTTTCCCTCTTTCGGGAAAACCACGGTAGGCTTGAAGGTCTTTGCCTCCTCAAAGTCCATCAGGGCATAGGCGATGATAATCACCGTGTCACCCACCTGAACCTTACGTGCCGCAGCACCGTTCAGACAGATGCAGCCGCTGCCACGCTCACCCTTGATGATATAGGTCTCCAGGCGCTCGCCATTGTTGTTATCCACAATCTGCACCTTCTCGCCTGCTATCAGATTAGCTGCGTCCATCAAGTCCTCATCTATCGTGATGCTGCCCATGTAGTTCAGATTCGCCTCTGTAACAGTCACACAATGGAGCTTACTCTTCAATACTTCAATCTGCATAATACTATATAATACTATTTATAATACTATTTTTTATCCTTTATACTTGATATGGTCAATCAGGCGGATAGGAGTCTTGCCGCAGTAAACGGTGATGCAACCTACCACATAATCACTCTCATCCCATGATGCCACATCCTGCAGGCTGTCGCCATCCACAATCTGGAAATACTCCACTTCCAGACCCTCCACGGCGTTGATCTCGTTCACCACCATGTCGTGAGTCTCCTGCACACTGTGATTCTTGGCATACTCCACACTCTCCTTCAAAGCCTTGAAGATAGCTGGGGCAATGGCACGCTCGTCGGCAGCCAGCAAAGTGTTGCGGCTACTCTTGGCCAGACCGTCCTCGTCTCTGATGATAGGACACTCCACAATCTTCACGCTGCTGCCCATAAACTTCACCAGCTGCTTGATTACGGCAATCTGCTGCCAGTCCTTCTCGCCAAAGTAGGCACGAGTTGGATTAACTATATCAAACAGGCGGCTCACCACCTGGCACACACCGTTGAAGTGACCCGGACGCTTGGCACCCTCCATCACCGTACTCACCGGCGGAAACTCGAAATGACGGGTATCAGGAGTAGGATACACCTCCTCCACCGAAGGAGCAAACACATAGTCGGCACCACACGCCTCCACCAGCTTGCAGTCGGCATCCAGCGTACGAGGATAGCGGTCCAGGTCGCCCTTGTCGTTAAACTGTGTCGGGTTCAAGAACACCGAAACCACAGTAGCTCCATTTTCCTTCACACTTCGCTTCACCAACGAGGCGTGACCCTCGTGAAGCGCACCCATAGTAGGCACAAGGCCAATTTCCTTTCCCTCCTCACGACATGCTGCCAGCTCGTTCTGGAGGTCAACAATCTTATTGAATACTTTCATCTTCTTAATCTGTTACGGGGTGCAAAATAACAACTTTTTTCTCAAATAAGAAAGAAAAATCCTAAAAATATGCGAATTATTGCCGAAATTATTGAATTTCAGAAGAAAAATGCCACTTTTCGAATATTTTTTTGTACCTTTGCACCTAATTCGGTAAGAATAAAATTTAAATTTTATGGCAAAGAAAGTATTATTTATCAATCAGGAGATCGACCCATACGTAGCCGAGACCCACATGTCAATCATGGGACGCGAATTACCTCAGAAGATGCAGGACGCAGGTTTTGAGATTCGCACCTTTATGCCTAAATGGGGCACCATCAACGAGCGTCGCGGCCAGCTGCACGAGGTTATTCGCCTGTCTGGTATGAACCTAATCATCGATGATACAGACCACCCTCTGATCATCAAGGTTGCATCTATACCAACAACACGACAGCAGATTTACTTCATCGACAATGAAGATTACTTCAACCGCCGCCAGATGGCTGAGGATGAACAGGGAGTGGAATATACAGACAACGGCGAGAGAGCCATCTTCTTCGCACGCGGTGTCTTGGAAACAGTGAAGAAGCTTCGCTGGCAGCCAGACGTCATCGTATGCCAGGGATGGGTAAGCGCCGTGGTGCCTTTCTATATCAAGACCGCATACGCCGAGGAGCCATCCTTCGCCAATTCAAAGGTGATACTCTCACTCTATTCCAACGAGCTGAAGGACGAACTGGGTGCCAACTTCAAGCAGTGCGTGGATTATCGCGATGCCAAGGCTGAGCTGCTCGCCGACTACAAGGATAATTTCGACTTCCAGGAATATGGCAAGATGGCCATCGACTATAGTGACGGAGTCATTCAGGGTGAAGACGGAGCAGGATTAAAACTCCTCGAATATGCTGAGGAGAAGAACAAGCCTGTTCTCTCATATCCAGGTGATGACTTTGCTGATGCCTATAAGACATTCATCAACGAAGTGTGTCCAGACCAGGACTAATGCTTCGCAACTCAAGATTCACATATCAAGGATAATGAAGATTTTAAGACTATTTACAGCGTTATTCATCGCAGTGATGACTATGGCAGCCTGCGATGATACGACTGACAACATCGGTTCGTCCATCACCAACGAGGTGGACAACCTCTCTATTCAGCAGAAGGTGTTCAACGTAACATCACGCTCCGTGGTCTCAGGACCAGTGCTGAGCCGAAACAATACGGGTATGATAGGTAAGGTGAAAGACCCGGAAACGGGTACCTACGTCACCGGCGACTACATGACCCAGATGGGTGTGTTGTCATCGTTCTCTCTCGATACTCTGGAGTATATTCGCAATGCACACGATGGAAAAATAGAGGCAGACTCCTGCTTCCTGCTGGTTTCCTACAAAACCATCTACGGCGATTCGCTCGCTCCGATGAAGGCCACCGCCTACGAGATGAGCAAGCCGATGACGGAAGACCAGGAGTACTACTCCGACTACGATGCCTTCGGGAATGGATGGGTGAGCGAGAATAACTATCATTCCAGCGCCACCTATAACCTCAACGAGGGTTCTACCATGGCTTTCAAGATCTATCTCAACAAGCCTTACAAGGCAAGAGACGGAAAGACCTACAAGAACTATGGTACTTACATCATGAACACCTTCGTAGAGCATCCGGAGTACTTCAAGTCTAACTACAGTTTCCTCAACAACGTATGCCCTGGCTTCTACATCAAGAACACCGGCGGTATCGGAAACGTGGCCAACATCTGGAACACGGAGCTTCAGTTCTACTGGAAGATTCAGAAGACCGTGAAGGATTCACAGGGCAAGGATAGCGTCATTACGGGCTACACCTACAACCGTTTCGACGGTACCGAGGAGGTGCTGCAGCTCAACAAGATTACCAACGATACCAAGACATTGGAGACGCTGGCCAGCAACGAGGAGTGTACCTTCCTCAAGTCGCCTGCGGGAATCTTTACTGAGGTAACGCTGCCTGTGGAAGACATCATCAGGGGTCACGAGAAGGATACGCTGAATACAGCCTCAATCTCATTCCCAAGAATGAACAATCAAGAAAGCGACAGCAAGTATCAGTTCAGTGCTCCATCCACCGTTCTGATGGTGGAGACCGACAGTCTGAATGCCTTCTTCGAGCAGAGCAAGCTGACGGACAACCGCTCTTCATACACGGCTTCCTACAGCGCTTCTACAAGCACCAAGAACGCTTATACCTTCTATAATATCAGTAATCTGGTTACGAAGATGCATAACGCCAAGCTGGAGGGCGAGAAGAAGAACCCTAACTGGGTGAGTGAGCATCCTAACTGGAACAAGGTGATGCTGGTGCCAGTTACACTGAAGACGAGCACCATCAACAATACCAGCGTGGTTACCAAGATTAACCACGATATGTCGCTCTCTTCTACCCGTCTCGTCAAGGCTACGGATGATGCCAACAAGGATTACACCCTCGATAAGAGTGGAAACAAGGTAGCATCGGGTCCAGTGCAGATTAAGGTGATTTACAGCCGATTCAAGGAATAGAATCATCGATTTATTCAAGATAGAATCATCGATTTATCTCAAATTTGTATCATGGCAGATAATTTCCTTGAACGCCATCGTGAAGATTACGAGCAGCGCAAAGCTGCATGGCTCAGAAAGAAGCGCCATCTGCCTAAGCTGAAAACGCCAGCGCAGATTCAGCGACCAGATGACGAAGCTTTATAAACATATTATGAAGCTTTATAAATAACAATTGAAGAAGTATTATAAAAATAGTTTTTGATTGATTGAGTAAAAAGAAAGCCTGTTTAGCGATTCTGCTAGACAGGCTTTTATGTATGATAGATATCCCGATATTTTTCTACGAATATCGAGATATTTATAGGTAACATTACAATGCCGCAATGGCCTTTTTCTTAGATTCCTTTTCCAACTTGTCCTGGCTCACACCACCCCACGCCACATTCATGCCGATGGCGAAGCTGGCGTTGGAACTCAGAGGGATGAACTCCTTGCTGGTCTTACCCAACAGATGATCCATGCCGACGAAGAGATTATAACCATGTGGATGGATATTCAATACCCAACCCATGCTGGTGGAGAAACTGTTTACGGCGAAGTTCACGCCACCATCCAGCCAGCTCAGCGGCTTCCAGTTGGCACTCACCCTACCCTCGGTCCAGGTGTAGGAACCATTCAGACGGGTACTGCTCAGGGCACCGAACGACAGTTTCTTATACACCGGCAGCGTATATTCCGCACCCAGGTTGATGGTAGCAGCCAAGGCTGTAGAGCGGCTTCCGGCATCGCCCATATCCTTCAGATTGGCGAAATCAGAAAGCTGGTCGCCGTAGCTATCCATCTTGTCATCCAGGGTTCCGCCCGAACCGCTGCCCACAGTGGTATCATGGAAACCATTGAAAACAAACTGGTTCTTGGCATTCACCGCCTTCATGTTGTTGCTCCAGTTCATGAAACCCAGGTCCATCACGGCAGCACTCACTCTCCAGTCGTCGTTAATCTTATACTCGGCACCCAGATCCAGCGCCATGCCGAATCCGCCCAAGCCGAAACCATCCACATCCACATCATCCACATGCTGATACTTGCCCTGTGTGCCCTCTGGCGAAACGTGGCTAGGATCCTTATACTCCGACTCCTTGCTCTTGTAAGTAAAGCCCTTCATCGAAACCTGCGCGGTTCCCTGACCCGAAATCACCCACTGGTCGGTACCTGCCAAATCTGCACGCATATCCTTCAGCTCTACGTCGGCAGCGCCTACACCCAGAAGGAACTTCAGCTTGGCACCCATTCTCAGCTTTTCGGTAATCTGACGGGAATGACCCAGTGCCAGCTCGGCATACGAACGGGCACGAAGGCTCACGTCGCCGATGTTGTAGTTTCTGTTGCCCGTGTTCTTGGCAAACTCAAAGAGCTCGTAAGGAAGCACCATACCGAAGTTGGTCTTCTCGCTCAGTTCAATGGTGTTGTAACCGCCCCAGGCCTTGAAACCGGCAGCCAGGATGGTGAGGTTTACATCGCCCACTATCTTGTTATCGCCCTTGTTGAACCCCTTCAGCGCATCGCCTGTAGAGATATATGGGTTCATGAAGGTAGTCATTCGCTTCTGGCCAGGCTGTCCGTACATCGGATTCTTCATCACCACATCCTGATAGCCAAAGTTACCACGCATCGTGGCGTTCACATTGCCTAGGACAGGAATGGAAACGAAGTTGCAGGAATCGCCGAAGGCAGGATTCAAGTTGTGGCGATAGTGATAAGCCTCTGTAAAATAAGCAGAGTTCAAGTTCTGCGCCATCGCTGCGCCACCCAGCATCAACAGGGATGCCGACAAGATATATTTATTTGATAAAATCTTCATAATCATCTACTTAACCATTAATAACTAAAGTCATCTTTCGAAAGAGATTTCACGGTTTAGTTCAAATCGCTAATCACCTTTCCTACCAGTTTAATCTTGATGTCGTTCAACTTCAAGGTATGCTTCTCGGCATTGAGCACCACGCCCGTTACGGCATTTCCGCCCTCGCCCTTGGCTTTGCCCGAAACCACCACCTTCAAGCCGTCGAGCTTCTTGAAAGCATCCGGTTTCTTCTGCATAATCTTCACGCTGATAGGCGATGTAGCTGGGGTCGTGCCATCGGCAGAAGCCTTGATTTCGCCCGTAATCTCCACTTCCAGTTCGTCCTTGCTGATCTCTCTTCCGTACACATCCACAGGGGTTGTCTTCACGTTGAGATAAGCTGGCACACAACTGGTTACCTGGGCAGACAACTGGACATAGGCGCCATCAGCCATATTAATGTCCTTGATGTCGTCGTTCCAGCCGTCCAGCTCGTCGGTATATTCGATGCAGGCATCCTCGGCAAAGGCGATAGGCGAATCGATGCTGTAGGATGGAGCCACCTCGTAGTCATGATAGCCCAACTTAAAGGTACCCACCTTCTGATTGTTGGCTCTGGCGTTTGCCTGGAAGGTAATCTCATCAGGCATGGTTCTTACGAGCTTTGAAAGTTCAGGCACCTCCACGGCGCTCAATTCGCTGTTCACTTCCGTTTTATCAGCCTTGCGGCAGATAACCACGCGGGTAGTGCCGTTTGCCTTGATGCCGAACTCAGGCACCTCTACGCTGGCGATGACCTTGCCATTCTTGATGCTCTTCAGCGTACCGCCCACAAAACCTTCGATATCGAGGTTGCTGTTGATGGTGAGATAGATAAGCGGATTATAGAGATCCACCACCACGTTGCCACCCTTCAGGAAGTCTGGGATACCCGAGATGTGCACACTGCCCAGGGTGTTGAGGTCGATGGTTGGGTTAAATTTACCCGTGGCACTGGTAATCTTGATATCGCTCATCGAGAGGTCGTTCTTGATAGAAGCCGAAGAAACGCCAGTTCCTGGAGTAAAATTGCTGGTCTCCACCGCCATGTGCACCTTACCGGTGAGCTGAATTTTCTCGCCCAGTGAAGTCTTCACGATTTTCAGTTCGCCCAGCTCATCCTTCTTGGTAAAGTCGAGCCCCACGATTTCAATCTTCTCCTGCAGTTCCTTTGCAGTAGATATATTATATAATGTGATGGCGTTGCCCTCAATCGGCTTTCCATCCACGGCAAGTTTCATGTAAGATGGGAAGGTAAGGGTAATCTTATCAAACTTTGACACCCAGCTAGAGAGGTTCTGGAAGGAAACTTTCAGGTTAATCGCACTGCTTACCTCGGCAGCAGTCAGTTCTTCCACCTCCTGAGGCTTAGTGCCCTCGTAAGAGAATTCAAACACGTCGCCCTCGCCATGCAGCGTGGCAGATGCTCTAGATGCAGCTCTTGATGCAGTTCTTGATGCATTTGCAGAACATGCTCTTGAATTGCGTGCCGCAGAAGCCAGCGAAAGCGTGATATTGCTGGAGCTTGACTGCCGGCGTGACACCATGATGCTGTTGATATATGGATGCGCAGGATTCACGGTGTTTCCCTGCTGGCGGAAAACATAGTTAAAAGCGGTAGAGGCATCAGCCACCACGGAGCCGTTTTCCTCCAGGTCGAGAACTTCGGATAGTTTGATGTTATCGGTATTGCTCACCGGCAATTCCAATCCATCTCCCCCGATTCCAATCGTAGCGTCTATGTTGTTGAAATCATAGTCGCTGTCAGAACAACCAGTTACCAGGAAGCCGCTCATCACCAATAGCGATGCAAACAGCCTAATTTTCAAGTGTTTTGTTTTCATTGTCCCTAAATATTATTAAATTAAAATTCGTGTTCTTAAAAAACAGTACAAATATAAGGAAAAAAGACAAGAAAAGCAAAGAAAGTATAAAAGATTTAAGGTATTTTAAACATGTGGTACGAAAAAGCGATACATGAATTTTGGATCTCATGCCCGCCAGGCGTCCCGGCGGATTTAAAATCCGCCGTAAAAAAATGTCCTAACCTTTTTAGGATCTGCGGATTTGAAATCCGCAGCAAGCAAACTTGAAGCAAGGTGTGGGGGATTACAAATCCCCCGGTTTTAATAGGTCAAACATTTTTTGACGGCGGATTTCAAATCCGCCGGGACGCCTAGCGGGGTTCCGACTTTTCAGGGCGTGTGGGTATCTATCCGATAATCGTATATTTTGCAAACTTCAGCAGAAGCTGCTTGGTGCCAGCGTGAGTAAATGCCACCGTTGCCTTGGCATTCTCGCCAGAGCCTTCAAGTTTCAATACTTCACCAATGCCGAAACGCTGATGCTCTATCTTGCATCCTTCTCGAAGAGAAGAAGAGGATGAAGATGCAGGCTTCGGTAAAGAAGAAGCAACTGACGCAGATGGCTTCGGCTTCGGCGATGTATATGATGGTTTTGCATCTGCCTTAAACTGCGATGACACAGACTTCGAATCCCATGGCATTCTTCCGCCATAACCGCCTTCTGAACCATAAGAACCTCTGCCGGAACTTCTATCTGAACCATAGGAACTTCTTCTCCCAAAACCACCAAATGATGATCTTGATGGCATTCCCTCGCCCTCAATCAACTCAGGATCAATCTCTTCGATGAAGCGGCTCGGATTGTCAAACTCCATTTTACCATATCTGAATCGGTTTTGCGCATTCGTCAAGATGCAATGCGTCTCGGCACGGGTTATCGCCACATATAACAAACGGCGTTCCTCCTCCAACTCCCTCACCGTGGTAGCCGCAATCGGACTCGGAAAAATGTTCTCCTCCAAACCCACCACGAAAACCGTGGCAAATTCCAGCCCCTTCGCAGCATGAACCGTCATCAGCGATACCCTCGGCTCATCCTTCTCGCCATCACTGTCGGCATCAGTCAGCAACGCCACATCCTGCAGGAAATCCGTCAGGAATGTCTCATCCATCCTGCCCTCCTCCTGGCGCTCAGCCACAAAGGTCTGCATACCGCTCAGAAACTCCTCCAGATTCTCCTGTCGCGCCAGGTCGTCGGCATCCTTGCCCTGCATGATATCCTCGCTGATTCTCGCCTCCTTGATGATGGCATCGCCCAGGTCATAGACATTCAGGGTATGCGAACGGTCGATGAACGAACTGATCAGCAGGCGGAAATTCTCCAGCTTCGTCAAGGTTCCCTTGTTCACATTCAGGCCGTAATGCGCCGCCTCGCCTATCACATCCCAGATGCTCACCTGGTTATCGTGGGCGCAGGCAGCCACCTTTGCCACCGTGGTAGCACCGATGCCGCGAGCCGGATAATTGATGATTCGCTTAATCGCCTCCTCATCATCCGGGTTCGCCACCAGTCGGAAGTAAGCGATGATATCCTTTATTTCCTTGCGCTGGTAGAAACTCAGTCCGCCGTAGATGCGGTAAGGAATACCCTGTCTTCTGAACTCCTCCTCGAAGCTTCGGCTCTGGGCATTGGTGCGGTAGAGGATGGCGAAATCATTGTATTCGCAATCGTCCTGACGCTTGATGCGCTTGATATCCTTCGCCACAATCAGCGCCTCCTCCTTGTCGCTGTAGGCAGGCTTATACTGAATCTTCTCGCCCTCGTCATTCCGGCTGAACACCTCCTTAGGTATCTGGTTGCGGTTGTGGCGAATCAGGCTGTTGGCTGCCTCCACGATGGTCTGCGTACTGCGGTAGTTCTGCTCCAGCTTGAAGAGTCGGGTGCCCGGCAACTGGCGCTGATAATTCAGAATATTGTCAATGTTGGCACCACGGAAACTGTAGATGCTCTGCGAGTCATCGCCCACGGCACACACACGCAGCTTTTCCCTGCACAGCTGCATCACAATTGACATCTGCACATGGTTGGTATCCTGATACTCATCCACCAGGATATAGTCAAACCTCTCGGCATACTTGCGTCTCACCTCCTCATGGTCTCTGAAAAGCTGGAAGGTAAGCACCAGCAGGTCGTCGAAATCCATGGCGTTCGCCTGCTTGCATCGCTGCACATACTCCTTATATACCTCGCCCATCTTCTGCATGTTGTTGCGCTTGTTCTGCATAAAGATGTCGGCATCCGCCTCGTAGGCCTCCGCGCTCATCAGGTTGTTCTTCGCCATCGAAATCTTGGCGTGTACGGCAGCCGGCTTGTAAATTTTCTCATCCAGCCCCTTCTCCTTCACTATCGCCTTGAGCAGCGAGCGGGAGTCGGTTTCATCATAGATGGTAAAATTACTGTTGAAGCCGATATGCTCCGCCTCGGCACGCAGGATGCGCGAAAAGATGCTGTGGAAGGTACCCATATAGAGATGCTGCGCCAGGTCGTTGCCCACCAGTTTTCCTATACGCTCCTTCATCTCCCTAGCCGCCTTGTTGGTAAAGGTGAGTGCCATAATGCTCCAAGGCTTCATGCCCTGCTGCAGCAGGTAGGCTATCTTATAAGTAAGCACACGCGTCTTTCCTGAACCTGCACCGGCTATCACCAGCGAAGGTCCATCTATATAACTCACAGCCTGTTGCTGCGCTTCGTTCAAGTCTTTCAGTAAATCCATGAATCAATATTTGAGGCAAAAAACTATTTTAAGGTCACCCCTATCAACTATAAACTATAAACTATCAACTAAGTATTACTTTCCCCTATATCCTCCCACAGCCGTGCCCGGGTCGAAATCTTCGCCCTCACGAGGGAAGGTAGGGATAAATCTCATCTGATGTTCTATCTGTCGCTGGCGCTTTTTCATATAAGCGCTAGGATGCAGCGAACTGAATTTGCGCGGATTAGGAAGCGTAGCTGCTATCAGCGCACACTCGCCACGAAACAGGTCTTTCGCTTTCTTGTCGAAATGATATTCTGCAACCGCATCCACACCATAGATACCCGGTCCCATCTCAATGCTGTTGAGATAAACCTCCATGATGCGCTGCTTGCTCCACATCATTTCGATGAGGAAGGTAAAGTAGACCTCAAATCCCTTGCGGGTCCATGAACGGCCAGGCCACAGGAAGACATTCTTAGCAGTCTGCTGACTGATGGTACTGGCTCCATGCACCTTTCCACCACGTGCATTATTCTTCGCCGCACTCTCGATGGCATTGAAGTCGAAACCGTGATGCTTCAGGAATCTCGCATCTTCGCTCGCCATTACCGCCACAGGCATGTGAGGTGAAATCTTATCCATCGAAACCCAATGATGATGCAGGGTAATACTCTCGCCATCAGCTACTTGCTGAAAGCATCGGATAAACATCAGAGGAGTGACATATACAGGAATGAACCTATATGCCACTACAGCAAGAATGGTGGTACTGAAAAACAGCACCACCACCCATTTTACTATATTCTTGATTTTCTTCAAAATCATCTATTTAGTTTTTCCCTTCCTGGATCATGAAAGTTATTACTTCAATGTACCGTTGTTGGCTGCGTTAACCATAGCCTGGCTAGCATACATGTAAACCTCTACACGACGGTTCTGGGCGCAAGCAGCAGTAGTATTAACAACAGGGTTAGCAGAACCAAAACCCTGAACATTTTTTACCTGACGGCTGGTAACACCGCAAGAAGCGAGATAGTTGTAAACTGCCTCAGCACGCTTCTGGCTCAAAGGCAAGTTGATACCGTCATTACCAGTAGCATCGGTATAACCCTGGATAGAAACCTCGCAGTCGGTATTGTTCTTCAATACACCGGCAAACTGAGCCAAATCAGTCTTAGCGCTGCTGCTGAGAGTAGAACCGTTAGTTGGGAAGAGGATACCAGAAGCAAATGTTACCTTAACGGCAGACAAGCCATTGGCATCTTTTACAGTCTCAACCTGTGCATTCTTCACCTGTTCAGCCTCAGCCTTTACCTTATCCATGTGCTTTCCGATGAGGTTACCAGCACCACCACCAACAGCTGCACCGATAGCAGCACCTACGAGAGCACCGGTACCACGATGGCTATTATTGAGCAATCCACCAACGAGAGCACCCAAAGCTGCACCAGAACCGGCACCTACTGCTGTACCAGTTTTCTGATTGGTTCCACAACTTGAAAAAAGCAAGCACAAAGAGAGGCCTGCAACTGCAAAATTAGTCTTTTTCATTTTAAAATCTCCTATATTTATGTTATTTAATTGCAAAGATAACTCTTTTTTCTCCATAATGGAGAGTTTTCTAATATTTTTTTGTATTTTTGCATGCAAATTTAAGGGTATTTGTCGAAATAGAGCTAGGAAATCACCTATTTGGGGGTGGAAAATCCCTAAAAGTAGAATTTCAGACACCTGCAGACAGATGAACTGCCGGCAGCAGATGATGAAGGGGCTCATGCTTATACCTTAATATATATAACAGAAGAAATAAAAAACAAAATAAATAGAATAAAGCAATATGGCTAAAGAACTCAAGAATTTAACCAAGCGCGCTGACAACTACAGTCAGTGGTACAATGATTTGGTAGTAAAGGCTGATCTCGCTGAGTTGTCACCAGTTCGTGGTTGTATGATTATCAAACCATATGGTTACGCTATCTGGGAGAAGATGCAGCAGCAGCTCGACAAGATGTTTAAGCAGACAGGTGTACAGAACGCATACTTCCCACTCCTCATCCCGAAGAGCTTCTTCTCTCGCGAGGCTGAGCACGTGGCTGGTTTCGCCAAGGAGTGTGCCGTGGTTACCCACTATCGCCTGCGCTCTACAGAAGATGGAACCGAGGTGGAGGTTGATCCAAACGCAAAGCTCGATGAGGAGCTCATCATCCGCCCTACTTCAGAGACCATCATCTGGAACACCTACAAGAACTGGATTCATTCTTGGCGCGACCTCCCTATCCTCTGCAACCAGTGGTGCAACGTGATGCGTTGGGAGATGCGTACCCGTCCATTCCTCCGTACTTCTGAGTTCCTCTGGCAGGAGGGTCATACTGCTCATGCTACCAAGGAAGAGGCTGAAGCAAAGGCTCAGGAGATGCTGAAGGTATATGCTGAATTCGCAGAGAAGTATATGGGTGTGCCTGTATTGCAGGGTGTGAAGAGCGAGACCGAACGCTTCGCCGGTGCCTTGAACACTTACACCATCGAGGCGATGATGCAGGATGGCAAGGCGCTGCAGAGTGGTACATCCCACTTCCTGGGTCAGAACTTCGCCAAGAGCTTCGACGTAACATATTTGAACAAGGAGAACAAGCCTGAGTACGTTTGGGCTACTTCATGGGGTGTTTCTACCCGACTGATGGGTGCCCTCATCATGGTTCACAGCGATGACAACGGTCTCGTATTGCCTCCAAAGCTGGCTCCTATCCAGGTGGTTATCATTCCTATCAACAAGGGCGACGAGCAGTTGGCTCAGATCACAGCCAAGTTGCAGCCTGTCATCGACCAGCTCCGAGAGTTGGGCATCAGCGTGAAGTATGATGACAACACAGCTAAGCGTCCTGGCTTCAAGTTTGCCGATTACGAGTTGAAGGGTGTACCTGTTCGTCTCGCCATGGGTGGCCGTGACCTGGAGAACAACACCATCGAGATTATGCGTCGTGATACATTGGAGAAGGAGAACGTAAGCTTCGACGGCATCGTAGAGCGCGTAAAGGATATGCTGGAAGACATCCAGAAGAACATCTTCGAAAAAGCCCGTGCTTATCGTGATGCTCACGTATATGAGTGCGACAACTACGAGGAGTTCAAGGAGCGTGTAAAGAATGGCGGTTTCTTCCTCTGCCACTGGGACGGTACAGCCGAGACCGAGGCAAAGATCAAGGAGGAGACACAGGCAACTATCCGTTGCGTGCCATTCGCTTACGAGCAGACTCCTGGTGTAGATATGGTAAGCGGCAAGCCAGCCGTAGCCCGTGTCATCATCGCAAGGAGTTATTAATAATAAGAGAATTTTTAAGTAGTAATAAAAGGTTTTTTACCGGAAACCTACCGGTTATTTGAAGAAATGAAGCAGCTGGTGCGATACATATTATTAATTGTATCCATGGTCTTGATAGGTCATGGCGATGTATCGGCTGCTTCTAATTTTACTGATTTTACAGATTTCACAGTTTTAAAGGATTCTTATACAGCTGCAGATGTTCAGAAAGATGCACAGTACGCTTCCGGAGCCCTTCCTAAAAAGGATGGCTTGGCGAAGATAGAGCATCACGACCAGCAGCAGGAAGCCCAGTTGGAGAATGCTTCCTCTCAGGCCTACCAGGCATGCAGCCAGCGGCCTCAGCGTTTATTGCCGAGTGGCAATATGCATGGTGGCAATCAGGCAGCAAGTAGATTGCTTTTACATAGAATCCGTTTATTATCAACCCTTTTATCCATCTTGCAGGGTGGCATGGAGCCTATCCGTAAGGAAAGTGCCCCTATCCACTTTGATGTCGCCAGCAAATATTATGTCATTTGCCTGCGGCACCTGCTCTGTTAGTTTCCTTTTTAGTTTTATTAATAATTATATATATCGTATATCCATCTGATATCTGGTATCTGTTATTTGATATCTGCTGATAGATATGCGATAAGGAATCGTACACCCCTACATCAAGTCAGCGGGATTCTTCCAACCCCCTGATTATCAAAAAAAACAGTTCGATTATATATACAAGATAATTTAAAATTAGAAAAGGAAACATTATTATGGCAAAGATAAATCATTTAGAAATGACAGAGAATTTGATGACCCTTAACGATATCGAGGTAAAGAAGGGTTTCATGGGTTGGAGCATCAAGCTTATTTACAAGCCAACCAACAGTGTGCTGAAGGTAAAGGAGCAGGAATATACCGTAGAGGATGGCAAGAAGTTGGCCAGCATCCTCTCTTCTGCCCCTGAGAACGTAGAGGCAGCCATCAGCAAGTTCCCGGTTTCTGCGGTAGGAATGGGCAACATGAAGCTGGAGGCATGCATCTCACAGGATGGCCAGTTTGTAGCTGCCCAACTCTTGAGCTTCAAGGATTTCAGCTACCAACCAGTAACCGAGATGAAGGTATATACCGGCAAGACAGCCGAGGCTTTCGCCAAACTGTTCTAAAGATTGGTAAAATTAATGCACCAGCATCCAAAAAGCAGATAGATTCTCATGGATGAAGAACAAAGAGAAAGGTCTAGTAACGCAGTGTTTCGCTGCATTACTAGACCTTACTTTTTATATTTAAAATCTATAAATCAATGTTTTACATCTATTAAAAGACTTACATCTGATTTCTTCTTAATCTGCATCAGCAAATTCATCCAATGTGTAGGCGCTGCTGCCATCAAAACAATGGGTGCAGACCTGGCACTTTGGCAAACCTATGGCTGCTACAAGCTGCTCGATGGTGTTGAACTTCAATGTGGTTAAGCCCAACTGGCGAGCTATCTCATCTACCATCTTCTGATACTGAGGAGAACCAGTGGTGGCATACTTATCCAAATCCTTATTGGCATCACCCTCAAACTTCTCGATGATACGGCGCGTAATCAGCTCCATATCACTCTTGGAAGAAGTGAAGTTGATAAACGGACAGCCATATACCAATGGTGGACACGCTATGCGCATGTGGCACTCCTTCAAACCAGCCTGGTCGAAAAGCACCTTCACGTTGTCGCGAAGCTGGGTGCCACGCACGATACTGTCGTCGCAGAACAATACTCGCTTGCCCTTCAACATCGCCTTGTTAGGAATCAGCTTCATCTTGGCTACCAGTGAACGCATGCTCTGGTTGCTAGGAGTAAAGCTGCGAGGCCATGTAGGCGTGTATTTAGCAATGCAGCGCTGGTAAGGCACACCCTTGCCGGCAGCAAAACCCATCGCCATACCCGTGCCCGAATCAGGAATACCGCTGCAGCAATCCACCTCTACATCATCCGTCTTGGCAAGGTTGAAGCCGTTGGTGAAACGCGCCTCCTCCACATTCTTGCCCTCGTAGGTAGATGTAGGGAATCCGTAGTAAACCCAGAGGAATGAACATACCTGCATCTTCTTGTTGGCAGGACGAATCTGCTCCATGCCATCAGCTGTAATCTTCACGATTTCGCCCGGTCCCACCTCGTGTACGGTCTCGAAGTCGAGATTAGGGAAGGATGTACTCTCGCTGCTCACGGCGTAGGCATCCGCCTTCTTGCCGATGATGAGAGGGGTACGTCCCCAACTGTCGCGCGCACAGATGATGCCATCCTCGGTGAGGATAGTCATGGTGCAGGAACCCTTGATGTGGTGGAATACGTTCTCGATACCCTCGCGGAAGGTTTTGCCCTGAATGATGAGCAAAGCCACCAGCTCGGTGGGGTTGGTACTGCCTGAAGACATTTCTGCAAAGTGCATGTTCTTGTCTAGCAGGTGCTGAGTAAGTTCTTCCTTGTTTACAATCTTGGCTACGGTGCAGATGGCGAAACGGCCCAGGTGTGAGTTCATAATCAGTGGCTGCGCATCTGTATCGCTAATCACTCCGATACCCGATGTGGCGCCCTCAAACTTGTTGAGCGTTGGTTCAAACTTCGTTCTGAAATAAGAACTTTCGAGGTTGTGAATAGAGCGCACGAAGCCCTTCTCACGACTGTAGGTTGCCAAACCGCCTCGGCGAGTGCCGAGATGTGAGTTGTAGTCGGTGCCGTAGAAAAGATCTGCGACACAACTTTGCTTGGAAATAGTTCCGAAAATGCCTCCCATAAGAGTATAATCCTTGTTTTATGTTTGAAATATGGGTGCAAAGTTAATATAAATTCAGAAAATATGCAAAACTTTTTGCGTTTTTTCTACAAAAAGATGAAAATGATTAACTCTTGCACCCATATTTTTACACTTCTATTGAGAACTTGCCATTATTATCTATCAACACGCCATACTGATCGTGTTTCTAAAACTGATATCGAAAAGTTTCTAGAACTGATATTGCAGGCCCAGACTCAGGTCGAATGTCTTGCTTCGCACGTCGTCGTGATAGGAGTAATACGTATCGCGCCAATAGTTCGACACGTTGAAATCGAGCTTCAAACGGCTAGACAGGGCCATGCCGAAGCGGGCATTCACTACCAGCAGCGAGGCGTTTCCCTTGTCGCCCTGGGCGTTGAGATACAGCGGGTCGGTGGTAGCAAGGTCCTTGCCCTCGTAGCCTTTCCAGGTGAAGATGCGGTAGTAGTCGGCTCCTATCTGGAAACTCGCCACCTTGCCGAACTCCATCAGGCTGATGGCCTTCACGCTGTAGCCGCTGCCCATATTGTAGTCGCGGTCTATCACATTATAATAATCGGTCAGGCTGCCGCCCAGCAGGATGCCATCTACAAAGATGCGCTGCTCCAGTTTGGTGAGGTTGCCCACCTGAGGGAAGCGGTAGATGATGCCGGGACCCACCGAGGCTGCCTCGGAAATGCGATATGGCACAAGACTGGTGCCATCCTTCACCGGCTGCGAATCATAGTAGTTGAAGTGCTGGAAGATGCCGAACTCCATCTCCGTGCCCTTGGTCACCTCCACCGGCACGCTCCACAGGCGGCCCAGCAGATGCAATCCCGTGATGAACGGCTGGTTGCTGCTCAGGCCGAAGGTGGCATCCAGCGTGAAGTAATCGTATGGCTTGGTGGTGGCACCATCAAACGGGTCGCCATAAACCAGATTGAATCGCACGTAGGGATTTCCCTCGCCACGGAACAGCGTGTTGTTATCGGCAAGATAGCGATAACCTGCTGATGCCGAGAAACTGACAGGACTGCTATCGTAGTCGTGATACTTGTAATATCTGCCCCGCACACGCCAGGCATCTCCGCTCAATATTCGGTTCAAGCCCTTGATAGGACAGATGATGGTGCCCAGGAACTCTCGCCAGAAGCGTGGGAATCCGCGCAGGCGATCGTCGTAAACCAGGTCGCTGATGCGATAGGTCACTTCGCCTAGGCACACACCACCTATAGTGGTGGCCATCAGGTCGTTGATGGCTGGCGGTTCTATCTCGCAGGTAGTCTCCCACATCAGGCTTCCGCAGAAGGAGTAAGGCACTGATTCCCAGAAGTTCATGCCGTGTGTTCGGGCGGCGTTGAAATAGAGTCCGCCGTGATAAGGATGGGCGAAAAGATTGGTGGAGAACTGGTCGTTATCCCACACGAATCCGTTCTGGATATTGTGCTTGATGCTGTGGAAGGAAATCTTGGCGAACTCCTCGTTCATCACAAACTGGTCGAAGCACTGCACGCCCACGTTGATGGCAAATGCCTCCACTGCTGCCTTCCAAGGATGCTTCTTCTGTCGATCGGGGTCATCGAAGGCAAAGATACTCCCCTCTTTCCAGGCCTCCATATCGTAATCTGATAAGGCAGAAGAGGATGAGGCGGAGGATGCCATAGATGCTTCCATAGATGCAGAAGAGGATGATGAAGATGATTTTCCCGAAGATGATTTTTCAGAAGAACCTGGGGCATAGAACGCCTGATTGCGCTGCAGCTGGAACGCCAATCCTGCCTCTACGATGGCGCGGCTGCGATATCTGCCGCCATGATAATAGTGGGTGTCGCCATAGCCCACGGAGGCGAAGGCGCTGGTGTATTTGCCCAACTGGTAGTCGGCATTGATGCGAGCCTGCAGGGAGTAGAGCCTTTCGGGTTTATCCTGCGAATGTTCCTGGAAAGATTCCACATGATAGAAGCCCACATCGCCGCTGAGCGAGAACTTTGGCGAGAGCTGGAAATACTGTCCGATGCGATAGAACAGGGCGCCCGAGAACTTCTCGTCCAAGCCGAAGTAATGGGTGCCGATGCCTAACATATTATAGGTAGAGCGGTTGCGGAAGCGCACGGCGAAGTTGGCCTTGGTGGCTGAACCGCCATAAAACATGTAGTCGATGCGGGTATTGGGGTTCACGTTGACGAGACCTATCTTGTGCGCCACGGTATCGCGGCTATAGTTGATGACGCCAATCTGCACGCCTCGCGGATGGCTCACGCAGACATTGAGGATGCCTATCTGCGAACCGTTGAGGGTATCGGCATAGTTGTATCCGCCCACCTGCAAACCGCGCATATACGAGGAACTTACGTTGGCGGAAGCAATCTGCAGTCCCCTCTTCATGCCCATGGAGACATTAGAGAGTCCGCTGAGCTGCACGCCACGGAATGGCGAGGAGGATATATTATTGAATAAGGACAGCTGCACGCCGTTGCCTCCCTTCACCACATTGGATACGCCCGAGATTTGCACGCCCCGCATATCATCGCCCACGGAGTTGATGACGCCAGCCAGGCTCAGTCCCCTCATCTGCTTGTAAACCACACTAGAGAAGGCGCCCAGCTGAGCCCCTCGCAGCGTATCGGGCGAGCAGAACAGCCCCACGTTTCCGCAGCTATAGCCCTGGGCATAGCCGGCAGAAGGTGCAAGCAGGAGCAAGAGTCCCAAACCGATGATCTTCTTTCTTTTCCTATTCATGAACTAAAATTTTATAAATCAAAATGGCGAGAGGTCAGGATGACCCCTCGCCGAAAAAATGCGCATTATCATGTCCCCTAATAATGCACCCAAAAAATATCTTTTAATCCAGCTTCAAGCTCTTCTTGATGGCCTCAATCTTATCCATTGCAGCAGCTGTGCAGCGGTTGTAGCAGCCAGCGCACTTGAATGAAGGATCCTTAACCTCAATATAGAACTTAATCTTAGGCTCTGTACCTGATGGACGGACACTTACCTTGGTGTTGTCATCGCAGAACCACTGGAGTACATTGCTTGTAGCAGGCATGTCGAGCTTCTCTACGCTGCCGTCAGCATGCTTAACCTCCAGGCTCTGGTAGTCCTTCCAGGTTACCACCTTGCTGCCACCCAACTCCTGTGGAGGGTTGGCACGGAAGTCTGCCATCATCTGCTTAATCTCGTCTGCACCAGTCTTACCTGGGCGAACTACGTTTACAGTAAACTCCTTGCTGAAGCCATACTCTGCATAAATCTGCATCAGGAGGTCGTAGAGAGTCTTGCCCTGATCCTTAGCCCATGCTGCAATCTCGCAGATGAGGCAGATAGATGCAGGAGCATCCTTATCGCGTACCTTATCGTATGGCAAGAAACCGAAGCTTTCCTCACCACCACCGATGTACTGCTGCTTGCCCTCAGAGATAGCAATCTCGCGTGCAATCCACTTGAAACCGGTGTAGCAGTCGCGCAACTCTACGTTGTTCTTCTTGGCAATCTCAGCGATAACTTCTGTTGTTACGATGGTCTTTACGAGGAAGTCTGTTGGCTTCAACTTACCCAACTTCTTCTTGTTCTCGATGATGTAGTAGCAGAACATCATGGCTGTCTGGTTACCATTGATAATCATCCACTCGCCCTTGTCGTCGCGGCAAACGATAGCCAGGCGGTCAGCATCTGGGTCGGTAGCTACCACGAGGTCAGCGTTCAACTTAGTACCGAGCTTCATACCGAGGGTCATAGCCTCAGCATTCTCTGGGTTAGGAGAAACCACTGTTGGGAAGTTGCCATCTACAACCATCTGCTCAGGAACTACATTGATGTTCTGGAAGCCCCAAGAACGCAGACAGAGAGGAACGATGACACGACCTGTACCGTGCATAGCTGAATAAACGATGTTGAGGTCTTTCTGACGGTTGATGACATCCTGGTCAATCATAGCAGAATGAACGGCTGTCATGTAGTCGTAATCCATCTCACCACCGATAATCTTGATTTTATCCCAGTTAGCCTCAAACTTCACCTGGTCGATAGTCACCTTGTTTACTTCCTCGATGATACCTGTATCGTGTGGAGCCAGAACCTGAGCACCGTCGCTCCAGTAAGCCTTGTAACCATTGTACTCCTTAGGGTTGTGAGAAGCAGTTACGTTGACACCAGCCTTGGCACCGAGCTGACGGATAGCGAAAGAAATCTCTGGTGTAGGACGGAGGCTCTCGAAGAGATAAGCCTTGATGCCATTGGCAGAGAAGATGGCAGCTACGGTCTCAGCGAAGAGACGGGAGTTGTTACGGCAGTCGTGACCTACCACTACAGAAAGGTTCTCCTCACCAGGGAAAGCCTTGAGGATGTAGTTAGCAAAGCCCTGTGTAGCCATACCAACGATATATTTGTTCATGCGGTTGGTACCTGCGCCCATGATACCGCGCAAACCACCAGTACCGAACTCCAAGTTCTGATAGAATGCATCAACGAGAGCAGACTTGTCCTCTGCGTCAAGCATTGCCTTTACTTCCTTACGGGTTTCTTCGTCAAAAGCAGGTGTGAGCCACTGCTGTGCTCTTTCTTCACACTGCTTGATCAATTCTGCGTTATTAGCCATAGTTTGATTATATTATGTAATTAATTAATTCTTATCGAGAATGATGTGCACGAAAACAATGCATAATTTCTCTATTTGCGTACAAAGTTATATAAAATATTTGATAAACCAAACATGTTTGAAGTTTTTTTTGTATTTTTGCACTTTGAAATGGTATTGAAAATAGAATAAGGCTATTATTTAGCAATATTGTATTGGTAAGATAGCAAAAGTTGAATGAACAAAATATAAAAAATAGAATATGGAAGTATATTACACGGGCGTCATCATCGCCGTATCCACTTTTTTAATAATAGGTATCTTTCACCCTATCGTCATGAAGACGGAATATTATACGGGCACCCGCTATTGGTGGGTTTTCCTCGTTGCGGGTATCATCTGCATAGGAGCTGCCTTCCTGGTTGCCAACGTGCTCTTCTCTGCCATATTGGGCGTGGCAGGTGCTTCATGCCTGTGGAGCATCGGTGAACTCTTCGAACAGAGACAACGCTGCGAGAAAGGCTGGTTCCCGAAGAATCCGAAAAGAATAGGAACAGGATATTACAGGGACGAGAAGAAGTGAAGAACGAAGAAACAACGTTCGACGGACGAAGTGAAAGTCAATTCAAGTGTAAAGTGTATAGGAAGAAAACGCCAACGAAATGAAGACAGAACTCATTCTGGTCGGAAAGACCGTAAACAAGCATTTCATTGCGGGCATCAAGGATTATGCTGAACGCATCACCCATTACATGCCTTTCAACATAACAACCATTCCTGAGCTCAAGAACACCAAGAGTCTCAGCGAACAGCAGCAGAAGGAACGGGAAGGAGAACTGATTCTGAAACTCCTCCAGCCTTCGGATACCGTGGTGCTGATGGATGAACATGGACAGGAATTCCGAAGCATCGAGTTTGCCAAATGGATAGAGCGCAAGCAGGCTACTGCCCGCAGGCTCGTCTTTGTCATCGGCGGTCCTTACGGCTTTTCACAGTCTGTCTACGACCGCGCCAACGAGAAGATTTCCCTCTCCAAGATGACCTTCTCGCATCAGATGGTGCGCCTTATCTTTACCGAGGCACTCTATCGCGCATGTACTATTATAAAAGGTGAACCTTACCACCATGAATAAGGGTAAAAGGTAAAAGGGTAAAAAAGTAAAAAGGTAAAAAGAGCCTTTCCCCCTTGCGCCGCCGTTCCCAGCGATTCCATCGCTGGTCCCCCCAACCCTTAATCATAAAAAGCAAAAAGAATATGCCAAAAGATAAATATATAGAAATAAAAGGGGCAAGAGCCAACAACCTCAAGAATATCGATGTGAAGATACCTCAGGGCAAGTTTGTTGCCATTACGGGTGTCTCCGGATCAGGAAAATCATCGTTGGCTTTTGATACCTTATATGCTGAGGGCCAGCGCCGCTATGTGGAGTCGCTCTCTTCATACGCACGCCAGTTTTTGGGACGTATGAGTAAACCGGAATGTGATTTCATCAAGGGATTGCCACCGGCCATCGCCATCGAACAGAAGGTGATTTCGCGCAACCCACGCTCTACCGTGGGCACCAACACCGAAATCTACGAATACCTGCGACTGCTCTACGCACGCATCGGAAAAACCTATTCGCCTATCAGCGGACAGGAGGTGAAACGCCATACTACCGAAGATGTACTCGCCTGCACCCGACAGTATTCCCAGGGTACCAGGTTTGTCATCCTCGCCCCTATCCACGTCATCGAAGGGCGCAGTCTGGGCAAACAGCTGGAGATGTACAACCAGGAAGGTTACGCGCGTATATATATAAAAGGTGAGTTCGTGCGCATAGAAGACTTCATGGAGCAGGCGGATAAGGAACTGCTGAAAGTAAGCGGCGACAAACTGAGAAAGAGAATGCAGCAGAAGGATGAAGAAATCTTCCTGGTCATCGACCGTACTTCGGTAAGCGATGAGAAGGATGACATCAGCCGACTGATGGATTCTGCCGAAACTGCCTTCTATGAGGGCGATGGAGCCTGCCGCCTCGTCTTCCTGCCAAGCAATATCTGCTACGACTTCTCTACCCGGTTCGAAGCTGACGGCATGCAGTTTGAAGAGCCTACCGACAATATGTTTGCCTTCAATTCTCCTCTCGGAGCCTGCCCTACCTGCGAAGGTTTCGGCAGCATAATAGGCATCGATGAGAAACTCGTCATCCCGAACACTTCGATGAGCGTCTATGACGGATGTGTGGTTTGCTGGCGAGGCGAAAAGATGGGTATGTGGCTCAAGGAATTCATCCGCAGAGCTGCAGAATACGACTTCCCTATATTCAAGCCTTATTTCGAACTGACACAGCAGCAGAAGGACTGGCTGTGGCACGGTCTGCCTGGCGAGAAGAAACGTAAACAGCAAGAAAGGGTGAGCATCGACGATTTCTTCAGAATGGTAAAGGAGAACCAGTACAAGATACAATACCGCGTGATGCTGAGCCGATTCCGTGGAAAGACGATTTGTCCTGACTGCCATGGTACGCGACTCAAGAAGGAAGCCAACTATGTGAAGATTGGCGGAAAGAGCATCACCGAACTGGTTGAGATGTCGATTGTGAACCTGAGCGAATGGTTCAAGAAACTGGAACTCTCTGAACATGAGAAGGAAATCAGCAAGCGTCTGCTCACCGAAATCACCCACCGCCTGCAGTTCCTCCTGGATGTTGGTCTGGGTTATCTTACGCTCAACCGACTCTCCAACACCCTCTCCGGCGGTGAGAGTCAGCGCATCAACCTGACCACCAACCTGGGCTCATCGCTCGTGGGTAGCGTATATATCCTCGACGAACCTAGTATCGGACTCCATAGCCGCGATACCGCCCGACTGATTAAAGTGCTGAAAGAACTGCAGCAACTGGGCAATACAGTGGTTGTGGTAGAACACGACGAAGAGATTATGCGGGCAGCCGACTATCTCATCGATATCGGTCCGGATGCCGGCAGACTGGGCGGAAGAGTGGTCTACGCCGGTCCGTCATCAAAATATTCAACCACCGACAAGGCTGAACAGAAAAAGCTGCTGGCTGAATATCCGGAGAGTTATACCATCAAGTACCTTACCCACAACGAGGAGATAAAGGTGCCAACGAGCCACCGTGCCTGGAACCAGTATATCGAAATCAAGGGAGCCCGGATGAACAATCTGCGCGGCATCGACGTTAAGATACCGCTCAATGTATTCACCTGCGTAACTGGCGTATCAGGCTCAGGCAAGAGTTCGCTCATCAAGGGAATCCTCTATCCTGCCATGCGTCGACGTCTGGACCTCGTAGCAGATGCCCCAGGCGAATATACATCGATGGAAGGCGACTGGAAGAGCATCCATCATGTAGAGTTTGTTGACCAGAACCCTATCGGAAAGAGTACCCGCAGCAACCCTGCCACTTATCTGAAGGCATACGATGCGATACGTGCCCTCTTTGCCAACCAGCCATTGGCTAAGCAGATGGGATTCACGCCCCAGTACTTCTCTTTCAATACTGAAGGCGGAAGATGCGAGGAATGTAAGGGTGCGGGATATGTTACCATCGAGATGCAGTTTATGGCAGACCTCACGCTGACCTGCGAGGCTTGTAAGGGCAAGCGGTTCAAGCACGATATCCTGGAGGTTCGCTATGGCGGAAAAGACGTCAATGATGTGCTGAACATGACGGTAAACGAGGCCATCGAGTTCTTCAGCGATGAAAAGTTGCAGCGCAACGAGGGCGACTTCGACAACTGCCGCATCATCGTAAACCGCCTGAAGCCGCTTCAGGATGTGGGTCTGGGTTACATCAAACTCGGTCAGAATTCAAGTTCGCTTTCGGGAGGTGAGAATCAGCGTGTAAAGCTCGCCTTCTTCATAGGTAAGGAGGAACAGGAGCCTACGCTTTTCATCTTCGACGAGCCTACCACGGGTCTTCACTTCCACGACATCAAGCGCCTGCTCCATGCCTTCAATGCCCTGATAGAAAGGGGCCATTCGCTGGTAGTGATTGAGCACAATCTGGATGTCATCAAGTGTGCCGACTATATCATCGACCTCGGTCCGGAAGGCGGCGACAAGGGCGGCAATCTTGTTGTAGCCGGAACTCCGGAAGAAGTAGCTGCCTGCAAGGCAAGCCTTACCGGAAAGTTCTTGCGTTAAATTGAAGTTTCAGGGCGTGTGGCGATAAACTTGCGAAACGTCGAAAAAAATACGATATCAGTGGAATCCGACAACCGCCGGATTCCACTTTTTAATTTAAAAATCCAATTCAAAAGTATTATTTGTTAAAAAAGTAACCATCATCGAAGGCTGCTTCGATAAGCCGTTGCTTCACTCGGGCGTATTCTGCCGGATCTTCGATAAAGTACCGAAGAGCAGAAACAATCCTCACATAAACACTGAGACGATAATCTGTATGCTTGGATTCATTTACCAATTCTATCAGATTTGCTAACTTTTCTTCGTGTTCACCATCTGTGCATTCCGTTATGTCTTCGACATGATGACCATAGACAGGTTGGGCAATTCCCATCTGTTGCCGTGCATATTGATACACGTCATTAAAAGCCTTGTGAAATTCATTCACAAAGACTACATTAAAATTGCCTTGTAGTTCAAATCCCAAGTCCAAGAATCCAGCTCCTGAAAAAAGGAAAATATATTCATATTACTCTTTGTCTTTTATCTCTTTCTCCTCACTAAATGCCTTTATCTCATCAGCAAGGACTTTCTGTAATTTTTCTTTCGGTACTATCAACTGATAATCCGCCACTCCAATAGGTTTTCCCATATCTTCAAGTGCGAGTTCCACCTCTACACGGTCTTTCTCCGCACAAAGTATGATTCCTATAGAACGGTTCTCGTCAGCACCACGTTCAAGACGGTCAAGCAGAGACAGATAATAGTTCATCTTACCTGCATATTCTGGTTTGAAAGGACCTATCTTTAGGTCAACAGCAACAAGGCAGCGCAGTCCACGATGGAAAAACAACATATCTACCTTACTTTCTTTACCATTGTATTCCAATACATGCTGGTTGCCAATGAAAGTGAAACCATTACCAAGTTCCATAAGGAAACGGGTGATAGCTTTTACAAGGCGGTCTTCAAGTTCAAGCTCCAGAATGGGACTTGTTACTCCCAAGAAACCAAGATTGTAGCTGCTGTTAAACACCTCGTTGGCATACTGTGCTTGTTCGGCAGGAAGAGTGCGGTCGAAATTGTTGTCTACTCGTGCCAATGTCTGTGTCTCATACATTTTGAGTTTGATGGCATTGAGCAACAAGTCACGATTCCAACCTTTGGTTATAGTTTCCTGAGCATAATATAGCGTGGTTGCATCATCAAATCCCTTGCTCAGCAGTAGCAGATTGTGCGACCACGGCAAAAGTGCTACGGAGCGTAGCACTTTTTCATCATGTCCCGCGTAACGTTCATAAAATTTCTTCATGTTCCAAAGTTGACGTGGTGAAACACCCATCTTCGGGTATCGTTCTTTCAGGTCTGCTGACAGTCTTCTTACAACGCTGTCACCATACCCGCTTTCAATCTTGCGCTCATGAAGCATTTGACCTATCTCCCAATAGGCGGTAGATACGTAGCCATTGATATGTCGGGCTATTTCTGTCCGTGCATGCTCAATTACTGCGACAGCGTGTCGCAGTATCTCAGCATAATCGCTACTTCCTATTGAGAGTTTGTTGTCTTTATTGTCTGTTGTCATTTTTATCAGTCTATTATTTGCCATATGCAGATGCATATTTAATTACAAAGGTAATTATAATACATCACTATTCCGCATAAACACAGTGATTTTTAAGTTTATTTAGCAGCCTGATAAAAAACTTTCATTATATTGCACATCACCCCTAAAAAGTGCGGTAAGGAGACTGCCATCCATAGTTTTTTGCCGACTTACTTGTTTTTGTAACTGAATTTTCGCATGTGATTCAAGTACGGACTGAAGGTCCACAAGAGGGTGTGTCATAAATCAACAGTTCGCAAGTCCGTTAGGCGTTAGAGTCCGCAGGAACGCCTAGCGGACTTGCGTATCTCCCTAACGCCTAACGGACTTGCAAACCAGTATTACGGACTTATACCACAGCACCTTCTGCCCTGTTTAGGGCGTGTGGAGCTTACATGCGAAAGTTCAGTAATAAAGTATCTGCGAAATTCCACCCGCACAGGGTGAAAATACGATATCAGTGGAATCCGACAACCGCCGGATTCCACTTTTTAATTTAAAAATCCAATTCAAAAGTATTATTTGTTAAAAAAGTAACTATCATCGAAGGCTGCTTCGATAAGGCGTTGCTTCACTCGGGCGTATTCTGCCGAGTCTTCGATAAAGTACCGAAGAGCAGAAACAATCCTCACATAAACACTGAGCCGATAATCGCCCTTACCCTTTTAGATTGCAAAAATGTTTTCCTTATGCATCCCAGCATAAAACATCAGATCTGAACCAGATACATGCTGGTTCTTCATCTCTTCACTCAGAACAACGCCGAAACGGCTGTTGTCTGCAATAAAATTTTTAATTTTCATTTTTAAAAATTTTAAAATTATACAAATATTTATTTACGAGTTCCCACTACGGGAACTCTTTTTTATTTTCTTTTTCCTATCTTTGCAGAAGATTTATAACAGAACGAATAACCGATACATATATTGTATCAAGACCTAACAATTTTAAGAGAATATGAACATCAGTACATTCATTAACATGGCCAGCAAGATTCCTTCACCTGGCCAGTTGGAAGGCCTGGTAACCTTCATGAAGGAAGATGAGAAACTCAGGTTTTTCACCGAGTCTTACCGGAAAACGGGGAATAAGTCGTACAAGCACGATGCACCCCTCTTCGCCGTGGCCTGCATCTTCGAAGGCGGAAAGGGCAAGGACAACATCCGGAGCCTCACACATCTGTCACTGGTAGACTTCGACCACATCACAGAAAAACCGGATGACGGCACCCTGCGCTCGCTCAAAGAGAGAATCTGCCACGATGCCCACACCCTGCTCTGCTACGTTACCATGAGCGGCAACGGACTGCGCGTCATCTACCGCTACGAAGGCGAGGATTATCCCGCCGCCTTCGCCATGGGAAACGACTACTACGCGCATCTCATCGGCAAGGAAAGCGATCCGCTCTGCAAGAACATCACAAGGCTCAGCGGACTCGCCTACGACCCCGAAGTCTATTTCAATCCTGAAGCCACAGCCTTCAACGCCGAGGAAATCAGCCATTTCCATTCCGCTACGCTCAAGACCGCACAGAAGAAAAAGAAACAGGAACGTATCGCCGACTACTACGAGCAGATCGTCAAACCCAAGCTGGAAAACGAAAAGATCAGGTACGAACCCGGCAACCACAACCAGTATGTAATGCGGGTGGGCTACATGATGGCAAAGAAACGGTACGACAGGAAAGAAGCCACCCAGTGGGCTATCAGGCAGTTTCCCGAATACGACGACGTAGAACAGGTGTTCAAATCGTGCTACGACAACACCACTCACCCACAGAAGGCGAAGGCTGAAACCGGAAAGATTCCCTATGCCACCGTAGATGAGATCAAAGACTTCCTCGACGGGCATATCAAACTCCGCTTCAACCTCATCACCCTGCGCTACGAGTATCAGAAGGAGAAATGGCGAATCCTCCAGGACCGCGATCTGAATACGCTATGGAGCAACATGTCGCTAACCGCAAGGGTGAGCAAGAGCGACATGATCAATGTCATCGAGAGCGACTATAGCCCGCCCTACAATCCCTTCACCGATTATCTGGAGAATCTCCCACCCTGGCAGGAAGGCGACAAGGACTATATTGCCGAACTCGCTGCCACGGTAAAGATGAAGGAAGACCCCGTGATGCCCTTCAGTGAAGCCCTCAGGAAATGGCTCGTGGCGATGATAGCAGGATGGATAGACGAAGGTGCCGTCAACAATGTCATTCTGGTATTCATCGGCAGACAGGGCGCCTACAAGACCACCTGGTTCAACTATCTCCTGCCGCCGGAACTGAAGCAATACTTCTATACGAAGGCGAATGCCAGGCGCATGACGAAGGATGATATCATCGCCCTTTCGCAGTATGCACTCATCTGTTATGAAGAGCTCGACACGATGAGTCCGTCGGAACTGAACCAGCTGAAGGCTGTGGTAACGATGCAGTATACCAACGAAAGAGCGGCATATGGCCATTATGCCGAGCAGCGCAAGCATATCAACACCTTCTGCGGCACGGGCAACAATCCCGAGTTTTTGAGCGACCCTACCGGTAACCGTCGCTGGCTGCCCTACGAGATAGAGAGCATCCTCTCACCCCGTGAGCATCCGTTCAATTACGAAGGCATCTACGCCCAGGCTTACGCCCTCTACAAGAGTGATTTCCGCTATTGGTTCACCGATGAGGAGATAGAAAAGCAGAACCGGCACAACCGCGCTTTTGAGGCACCTAGACTAGAACAGGAACTTGTGGATCTCTACTTCCGAAAGCCAACGGAGGCGGAGACAGGGGAGTTCGTGTCCATAGCCAGAGCGATGCAGATCATCAGTTGCAACATCTCCCAGAAGCTGAGCAGCACCAAGTTGGGCAGAGCTTTCAATGATCTCGGATTCGAAAAGATGCGCACCACCTACAACCGTGGTTACAGGGCGATTATACGTACTGCCGAGGAAATCAAGGCATACCAGGTATCCCTCTGCATCAACTCGCCGCAATCCGATGATGATGCCCCGTTCTAGCCGTTCCCAAGCCATCGGTTCCCACTGGTCAGATTATGACACTATGACACTTATGACACTAGTTTTTCAACTTTTCGCCTCGCACGCGGGCAGGCAGGAACTTTCGGCCTGATTTTTCCTGCCTGCCCGCGCGAGAGCAAATCTTCAGAATTCACTGTCATAAGTGTCATGTGTCATAGCAAAGCCAGTTACTTCCGAATCGGAAACCAAAGACTTACAGTGCAAAAGCCAGAGACTTACGATGCAAAAGTCAGTAGCTTATGAACCGCAACTCAATCATAAACCCCTTAAAAAATCAAACAAAACTATGGATTTAAGAAGTTATACCAAGCAAGAGCTTGCTCTCCTGTATTTTCCCGATGCTACTCCAGCGGTAGCCAGTGCTCACCTGATGCGATGGATCCAGCGCATCCCCGACCTTCTCCAGAAGCTCGCCGCCACCGGTTACGGCAAGAACTGCAAGGAGTTCACCCCGATGCAAGTCTCCTACATTCTCTACTTCCTCGGTGAGCCCTAATCCTGTATTACGGACTTATACCACAGCACCTTCTGCACTGTTAGAGCGTGTGGAGCTTACTTGCGAAAGTTCAGTGGGCTTATAAACTCCAGAAAAAAAGAATCTATGAAAAAGTATGATAAAACATGAGCAAGTATGAGCAACTGTGAGTTGACACCTCACCGATTTCGTATCTTTGCATTGTGGTTCAGAGATAACATCTCATACCACCAAGAGGCAATGCGCAGCGCCCCCTACAACACAAACACAATTTATTAACCTTAAAATGAAGACACTATGATTCTGTACACATTGAAGAAGTATGTCAACGAGAAGTTGAGCGCCGCTTACGGCAAGTTTTTCGCCTACCCTGTAGTCACCCAGACCTATGGTCTTGATGAACTCGCAGAGCACATGTCAAAGCACAACACCCCGTTCTCCAAGGGAGCCATCATGGGTATGCTCACCGACATGGTGAGCTGCGTAAGAGAACTGGTTCTGCAGGGTATCGCCGTGAAGATTCCAGACCTCGCCATCTTCAGCATCGGCATCAAGAACAAGGAAGGTGCAGCCTCAGAGAAGGAGTTCACCATCACCAAGAACATTGCCGGACTGAAGCTCCGTGCACGTGGCACCGGCGAGTTCAAGGCTTCCAGTCTGAACCTCGATGCATCTCTGAAGAAGGCTACAGCCATAACAGGCGATGTAATCCCTCCGGATGACGGCAAGGACAACACAGGCGATACCACTCAGGGTGGCGGAACAAACCAGGGAGGTGATTCAACACAGACTGGCGGATCCGACAACACCGAGAGCGGCGGCTCTGATGGTGACGGCAACATGGGCTAACCCATCCGCCAGCAGATGAAGAAAGAAGGTTTTAGGCAGGATGCAGTCCGGGATTCGGCTATAGCACCCCCGGCTATTCATCCATATAGCAAGCAGCATTGAAACACGCGCTATCAAGCCCATCTGCTCATCCTGTCAGCCTTCCATCTCAAAAGTATCGCCCGGATATAGGAAATCCGAGCCCCCAATCCATTTATTAACCTTAAAAATCAAATGAAAATGAAAAGAGAAACACTCAAGAAAATTCTGAATTTCGTCATTACCGTTCTCACCGCCGTAGCCTCTGCCTTTTGTGTGCAGAGCTGCCAGTAGTATCAACCCTTTAAAGATTCAGTACCATGAAAAACACAAGAAAAATCTCACTTATTGTCATCCACTGTTCTGCCACCCGCGTCACGCAGGACTTCACCTTCGAAAAGCTCGAAGCCTGTCATTTAGCCCGTGGTTTCCACGGCATCGGTTATCACTATTACATCACGAAAGACGGCGTCATCTACCCCGGACGTCCCGAGTCAGAAATCGGTGCCCACGCCCGCCATTTCAATGCACACAGTATCGGCATCTGTTACGAAGGCGGTCTCGACGCCGACGGCAATCCGGCAGATACCCGTACGAAGGCTCAGAAGCAGTCGCTCCAGAATCTCCTGACGAGTCTGTGCGTAGACTATCCCGAAGCCGAAATCCTAGGTCATCGTGATCTCCCGAACGTCCACAAGTCCTGTCCCTGCTTCAGTGTCCAGGCTTGGCTGAATGAAATCAAATTCCACATTTAGCTCCCTATTCAGTTAATTCTCAAGTTTCAGGGCGTGTGGGACAAAACTTGCGAAAGTTCGGTTAAATAATGTAAAAAAGTAACGTAATACTAAACTTTATATGTACTTTTGCATCAAATTATATAAAAATAAGAAACAAATTAAAGAGAAAATATAAAAAAAAGAAGAAAGGATATGAAGATGAAAAGAATCATATTGACACTCACAATGCTGGTTGCTCTTGTAGCTACAGCATCTGCTCAGGCAGAGATTAAGTTCGACAAACTGATACACAACTTCGGTTCGTTCGAAGAGTCAAATCCGGTACAGAAGGCTACCTTTACCTTCACCAATGTGGGCAACAAGCCTTTGATTATCAACCAGGCTATTGCCAGCTGCGGCTGCACCGTACCTTCTTATACCAAGAAGCCTATCGCTCCAGGAGAGAAGGGACAGATTAGTGTTACCTATAACGGCAAGGGCATGTTCCCTGGTCATTTCAAGAAGAGCATCACCATCCGTTCTAACGGCAATGTAGAGATGTCACGTCTCTATATAGAAGGTGTTATGACAGAAAAGAAATAATCTAGCTCAATACATATTTAAAAGTAAGCATGATTTTCTATTTCTCCGGAACAGGAAATACCAAGTGGGCAGCAGCCAGACTGGCAGCGGCTACACACGAAGACTTGATTCCTATCGCCCCTTATATGCGGGATGATGACTCAAGCCACAATATAGCCGAGCCGTTTATTCTGAAAGAGAATGAACGGCTCGGATTCGTTTTCCCCGTACATGGCTGGAGGGTTCCACGCCTTGTAAGGGAGTTTATCAGGAAGATGAAGATACTGAGAGAAACTTCTGATGCTACAGCTGAAGGTAAAGAGACGGAAGCGAACGGCTTCAGAAAACATCCATTCGCCTATTGCGTCTGTACTGCAGGCGACAGCATCGGACTCACCATCGAAAACCTCAACGATACGATTGCGCTGAATGCATCGCTTCAGGCCTCGGGCATCACGGAGGTTTCTGCTTCCTACTCACTCATCATGCCGGAATCTTATGTAGGACTTCCTTTCATGGATGTTGATCCGAAGGAGCGCGAAGTTCGTAAGAAATCGAAATCGGCACAGGAACTGGCGGTTATCTGCGAAGAAGTATTTGACAGGAAAGAGGGCGTGAACCGTCTGGTAAAAGGTCCTATCCCCTGGTTCTTCACCAAGGTTGTGGGCGGATTCTTTGAGAAGGTGCTCATCACCGACAAGCGGTTTCATGTGGAGAAAGACA
>OBRN01000068.1_pt1 | contig 33530 bp, 32 predicted proteins | sample 1475621 | NCBI WGS metagenome assembly OBRN01 (sample SAMEA3360684, study PRJEB22359) | human gut metagenome | biome: ENVO:urban biome; feature: ENVO:human-associated habitat; material: ENVO:feces | place: Bangladesh | collected 2011 | reverse complement strand
GTCTGCAATGCGGCGCTGGAAGTACCGATAGTAGCCACAGCGAACTCATCGTCGCTGAAGTCAGGCAGACCGCCCTTCTTACTTCCACCACATGATGTCAAAGTTGCGAGTACACAAACTGCTGCAACAAACAAAACGTTTTTAATTTTCATACCTATTTTATATTATATAAATTATTATTTTTTCTTTTTACGTCTTTATTCTTTTATACTTTCCGCTCTCTAGCGAAAACTTTTATTCGCCTTAAAGTTTTAAAGGCGGTGCAAAATTACTAATAATAAACGAATAACGGCTCCATACGAGCCGTTATTTAACAAAAATTATTCTCTATTTTAAGTTTTCTGCATTTAGCAGTCCTATCTCCTGTGCCTTCGTCATCAGAAGCTCCATCAAAGGCTCCCGTTCGTTAGCCACTTTATTATCCAATACAGCATCCTTGAGATACTGCTTTAAGGTACCTACCTCACGGCATGGAGTAAGATGGAACATCTCCATAATTTCATTACCGTCGATACATGGCTGGAGAAGTCGCTTATAATCACGTTCCTGCAAATCTACCAGTTTTTCGCGCACCATCTTGAAATTATCCAGGAAGCGCTGCTTGCGCACCTGATTTTTGCTAGTGATATCAGCCTCGCAAAGAGTCATCAGATCATTGATGTCATCGCCAGCATCATTCAGCAAACGTCGAACAGCACTATCTGTTACCTCTTCATCAGCAATCACAATCGGACGCATGTGGAGTTCTACCAACTTCTGTACATATTTCATCTTCGCATCCATCGGCAATTTCATACGTCGGAAGATGTTCGGAATCATCTTGGCACCAATGATATTATGGCTATGGAAGGTCCAACCGATGCTATTATCCCATCGTTTACTCTTCGGTTTGCCGATATCATGGAAGAGTGCCGCCCAACGAAGCCAGAGATTATCAGAATGCTTACATACATTTTCCAGCACCTCCATCGTATGGTCGTAATTGTTCTTATGCGCTCTTCCATTACGCGTTTCCACCTTATCCATCGCAACAAGTTCCGGCAGGATCAGATCGAGAAGTCCCGTATCCTTCAAATAATAAAATCCACTGCTAGGATGCTTGGAGAGCATAATCTTGTTCATCTCATCACAAATACGCTCACCGCTGATAATCTTCAAGCGTTCGGCATTGCGGGAAAGAGCATCATAGGTCTCATCCTCTATCTGAAAATTGAGCTGAGTAGCAAAACGCACACAGCGCATCATGCGGAGTGGATCATCAGAGAAGGTAATATCAGGATCAAGCGGAGTGGCTATAATACCATCCTCCATATCGTAAACACCATCGAACGGATCTACGAGTTCACCAAATCGGTCTTTGTTCAAACAGATAGCCATGGCATTGATGGTGAAATCGCGCCGGTTCTGATCATCTTCCAAGGTGCCGTCTTCCACAATAGGCTTTCTGGAATCATGGTTATAACTCTCCTTACGGGCACCGACAAACTCCACTTCCATATCATAATACTTCACCTGAGCTGTTCCGAAATTTCGGAACACAGAAAGATGCGCCTTCTTTCCAAGCATTTTTTTCAAAGCAGAAGCCACCTCGATACCGCTGCCCACAACAACGACATCAATATCATTGGAAGGTCGCTCCAAGAAAAGATCACGCACATATCCACCAACTACATAACATTCCACAGCCAACGAATCCGCCACCTCTGAAATCTTATGAAATATATCCTTATCCAGTATTTGCGCCAGTTCGGCATTGGTCAAATTTCTCATACTCTTTTTTCTTTCGGGGTGCAAAGTTACTGCAAATCGAAGACAATACAAAATAAAAAAAGGTTTTTTTTGTTTTTATTGTTGAGATGCAGCGTAACTTATTTAAAGTTACTGCAAAATATGTAAAATACAAAATAAATATTTGGCTATTTCATAATAAATGCGTAAATTTGCACCGAATTTCGAAATTATTATGGCAGATTTATTGAAAACAGAACAGCAGTTTAAGAATGTCATGAGCGAATGCAGGACATTATTTGAGAAGAAGCTTCATGATTATGGAGCCTCTTGGAGAATCTTGCGCCCTTCTTCTCTGACAGACCAGCTCTATATCAAGGCGAAGCGCATCCGCTCGCTCGAAATCAAGAAAGAATCTTTGGTTGGCGAAGGTATCCGTCCGGAATTCATCGCCCTTATCAATTATGGTATCATAGGACTCATCCAGCTCGAAAAGCCTTTCGTGGATGAAGTGGATATGACACCCGAAGAGGCTATGAAATTATACGACCTCCATGCAAAGGAGGCGCTGGAACTGATGCTCAGGAAGAACCATGACTATGATGAAGCATGGCGCTCGATGAGAGTAAGCAGTTATACCGACTTCATACTGACCAAGATTCAGCGCGTAAAGGAAATTGAAGACATCGCCGGCGCTACCCTCGTTTCTGAAGGTATTGATGCCAACTATATGGACATCATCAACTATGCCGTCTTCGGTGCCATCAAAATGAGCGAGAAGTAAAAGAAATCAATGATGGAGAATAAGGCAACTCACATATTAACAAAGATAGCGGTCAATATCGGGCGACTGCTGATGGCAATAACCTTCATTTTCTCAGGATTTGTGAAGGGAATTGACCCATTAGGCACGCAATACAAGATAACCGACTATCTGGAGGCGCTGCACATCGACTGGATGTTCCCTTCATGGAGCACATTGCTGATGTCTATCGTGCTGGCTATGTGCGAGTTTGCCATCGGTATCTTCCTGCTCCTTGCCATCCGCCGAAAACTGGTCAGCAAGATTGCGCTGCTCGTGATGAGCGTGATGACGCTGATTACCCTGTGGATTGTCATCGCAGACCCGGTGAAAGATTGTGGCTGCTTCGGTGATGCCATCGTGCTCACCAACATGGAGACGTTCGTCAAGAACCTCATTCTCCTTGCCATCGCTATCCTACTCTGGAAGAAACCGCTGGAAATGCCACAGCTGGTATCTAAACCAACCCAGTGGATTGCCATCAACTACACCTTCCTCTTCTCTATCGTGATGAGCATCTGGAGTCTGTGGTATCTGCCGCAATTCGACTTCCGTCCTTATCATATAGGTGTCAACATTGCCAAGGGCATGGAGATTCCGAAGGGAGCCAAGCAACCCAAGTTTGATACCACCTTCATCCTGGAGAAGAACGGAGAACGGAAGGAGTTTACGATAGACAACTATCCAGACTCCACCTGGACTTTCATCGACAGCAAAACGGTTCAGACCGAAGAAGGATACGTACCTCCAATACACGACTTCAGCATAGCTGATGCCAAGACGGGAGAAGACATCACCCAGGAAGTGATTCACGGTAAAGGCTACACCTTCCTCCTGGTTTCGCCACATCTTGAATTTGCCGACGACAGCAACTTCGGCAATATCGATGAGATTTACGAATATGCCAACGACCATGGCTACCGGTTTCTCTGCCTCACGGCAAGTACGGCGAAAGCCATCAAGCACTGGCAGGACATAACAGGAGCAGAATATCCCTTCTATGTCACAGACGAGACTACGCTGAAGACGGTAATCCGCAGCAACCCAGGTCTTCTTCTGCTGAAGGACGGAACCATCATCCGGAAATGGAGCCACAACGATTTGCCTGACATGGCAGAGATTGGTGACAAGCCACTGGAGAAGACCGAGATAGGCAAGATGCCGGAAGTAAGTGCCGCCAAGAAGATAGCCGGCATCATCTCCTGGTTCATCATTCCGCTGGTACTCCTCACCATTGCCGACCGGCTCTGGGCTTGGGGCGCCTGGATCAGAAAGAAAGAGAATTCAAACAGAATATTATCAACTTTTAAAAAGAAAAGAAAAATGAGAAAGAAAATTGTAGCAGGTAACTGGAAAATGAACATGAACCTGCAGGACGGTGTTGCTCTCGCTAAGGAAATTAACGAGGCATTGGTAGCAGACAAACCAAACTGCGACGTAGTAATCTGTACTCCATTCATCCACTTGGCTTCTGTAGCTCAGGTTTTGGATTCAGAGATTGTAGGTCTTGGTGCAGAGAACTGCGCAGACAAGGCTAAGGGTGCTTTCACAGGTGAGGTTTCAGCTGAGATGGTAAAGAGCACAGGTGCTCAGTATGTTATCCTCGGCCACTCAGAGCGTCGTCAGTACTATGGCGAGACAGCAGAGATCCTGAAGGAGAAGGTAGAGTTGGCTTTGGCTAACGGTTTGAAGGTTATCTTCTGCTGCGGTGAGACTCTCGAGGAGCGTGAGGCTGAGAAGCAGAACGAGGTTGTTAAGGCTGAGTTGGAGGGTTCAGTATTCCACTTGAGCGCTGAGGCTTGGAAGAACATCATCCTCGCTTACGAGCCAATCTGGGCTATCGGTACAGGTAAGACTGCTACTTCTGACCAGGCTGAAGAGATGTTGGCATACATCCGCTCTATCGTAGCAGAGAAGTATGGCAACGAGGCTGCTGAGGATACATCAATCCTCTATGGTGGTAGCTGCAAGGCTAGCAATGCACCTGAGCTCTTCGCTAAGCCAAACATCGACGGTGGTTTGATCGGTGGTGCTTCTTTGAAGGCTGCTGATTTCAAGGGTATCATCGACGCTTGGAAGAAGTAATCTCATAAGGATATTACATTTCCCGAAGGGATGCCTTCTTCCTGAAGTGCATCCCTTCATTCTTCATTACACCTTATTATATATAGAGAGAACTAAAAATAAGGTGTTGTTAAAAAAACAAGACGACAAACATAAAAGGAATAGTCATGAAACAATTCGTCACATTATTGATTATGATCCTCTGCTCAACATTCACAGCTAATGCGCAGAACTACCTGGACCATCTCAAAAAGAAGGAACCGGGAAAGGGTGTTGTAACCGTGAGCCAAAGTAAGGCGATTGATGAACTGGTAAACGGCAAACAAGTGATTCCACAAGACGACAAGACTAAGACTACCCCACAGAAAAAAGAAAAAGAGCCTGAAACTCAGCACAAGCAGGGCCCTGATTCCCTGAAGAAGACTGAGCCACAGCATCATGAGGCAACCCGAGAGAATGCCCACGTGAACAATGCCCAAAAGGCAGAGAACAAAAAAGAAGAAACAGAGACACCTGTAGTGGATATGCGCAAGAAAGTGATGCGCAAGAGCTATAAGGTTACAGGATATAGAGTACAGGCTTTTGCTGGCGGCAATTCGCGTAACGACCGCCTGAAAGCAGAACAGACTGGCAATCAGCTGAAAGTTCATTTCCCAGAACAGCCGGTTTATGTTCATTTCTACTCTCCAAGATGGATTTGCCGAATGGGCAACTTCCGCAGCTTAGCTGAAGCCCAGAAGATGCTCGCCAAGGTTCGCTCCCTGGGATACAGACAGGCATGCCTTGTAAAGGGACAGATTACCGTGCAGTATTAAAAAGTGAAGAGTGAAAAGTGAATAGTGAAGAAACAACGTTCGGCGGCCGAAGGGAAAGCCAATTCAACAGCTTTACTAATCATAAAGTTCAAAGTTCAAAATTCAAAGTTCAAAGTAAATAAGATATGAATCCAGAAACAGAATTTCGCGAGGGATTGGACGAACTCGCAGAACACTATACTGAAGTATTAAAACTCTTGGGAGAAGACCCTGAACGTGAAGGACTTGTAAAAACACCGATGCGAGTAGCCAAGGCTATGCAGATACTGACTCGCGGCTATACACAGGATGCACACAAGGTATTGACCGATGCCCTCTTCGAAGAGAAATACAACCAGATGGTCATTGTGAAAGATATTGATTTCTTCTCGATGTGCGAGCACCACATGCTTCCTTTCTATGGCAAGGTGCATGTAGCCTATATCCCGAACGGCAAGATTACCGGTCTGAGCAAGATTGCCCGTGTGGTTGATATCTACAGCCATCGTCTCCAGGTACAGGAGCGTCTTACCCAGCAGATTAAAGACTGCATTCAGGAAACATTGAATCCTCAGGGTGTGATGGTAGTGATAGAAGCCAAGCACATGTGCATGCAGATGCGAGGTGTAGAGAAACAGAATTCCATTACCACCACCAGCGACTACAGCGGAGTCTTCAATTCACTGAACACCCGCCAGGAATTTATGAGTCTGCTGAGAGGAGAAACGAAGAGAATCTAATTTTTGAATGGGGAGGAATGTTGAATGTTGAATGTTGAATGTTGAATTAGGCATACGCCATATCAACTCATCATTCAACATTCAACATTCAACATTCAACACTCAACACTCCTCCCCCATTCAACATTCAACATTATTACAAAAGATGAAGTTTATATCCTGGAATGTAAATGGCCTGCGCGCTTGCGTGGGCAAGGACTTCGAGAACCAGTTTAAGGAACTCGATGCCGACTTCTTCTGCCTGCAGGAAACAAAGATGCAGGAGGGACAGCTCGACCTTCAGTTTGAGGGCTACGAGAGTTACTGGAACTATGCTGAGAAAAAAGGATACTCCGGTACAGCCATCTATACCAAGCACAAGCCATTAAACGTAAGTTATGGCATGGGCGTAGAGGAACATGACCATGAAGGCAGAATCATCACGCTGGAATATGACCAGTTCTATCTCGTTACCTGCTACACCCCAAATTCGCAGACAGAGCTCAAGCGTCTGGATTATCGCATGACTTGGGAAGACGATTTCCGCAAGTTCCTGAAATATCTTGACGCCAAGAAACCTGTTATCATCTGCGGCGATCTGAATGTAGCACACGAAGAGATAGATATCAAGAATCCGAAGACCAACCGCCGCAATGCCGGTTTCACCGATGAGGAGCGCGAAAAGATGACCGTTCTTCTGAATGATGGCTTCACCGACAGCTTCCGTTATCTCCATCCTGATGAGGTAACCTATTCGTGGTGGTCATACCGTTTCAAGGCGCGCGAGAAGAATGCCGGTTGGCGTATCGACTACTTCCTAGTATCCGACCGTATCAAGGAACAGATTACAGAAGCTAAAATCCATACTGAAATCATGGGCAGCGACCATTGTCCGGTAGAAGTAGATTTAACGTTCTAATCCTACCTTTCATCCAACATCAATAAGAATAATCAGAAGAGGGTGAATCATAAGTTTATGATTCACCCTCTTCTTGTTGTTGGTAAATATAGGTCATAAAAAAAGGGGATGCACCTTCCTCACGGAAGCCATCCCCATATTGGTCATATCAACATAAAATTTTAATTTATATAAGAGAGATTTTTCAATTCTAATGAAGAAACCAAACACCACTTATCTCCCGTGGCATTGATTTGCCGTTCAACGGATTACAAGTAAGCCTTAATCTCAGAGAGATTCTTCTTTACAGAAGTACCGTCCTTGTAAGTAACCATGAAGTAATCGTGAACAGACTTGCCGTTTCTATACTGAACGACAGCCACGCCACCTTCACGAAGCTGGAGAGTGAAGTAACCCTCACGCTTGCCATTTACATACTTGCCATGCCATTTCTCCTTACCATTCTTATAATAAGTGGTCACTTCGCCGTTGAATACGGTATTGCGGTCGTTACCGAGGTCGATGAAGCTATAGCCTCCCTCAGCACGGAGATTACCATTCATATAAAAATCCTGAAAGACGTCCTTCTTATTGAGGCCAGCGCCGGTAGTCATCAGCAATCTGTAATAACTAGCCTGATCGGCACTAGCTACATTGCTCATATTTTCTGCATAGAAAATAGTGTCAGCTACTACTGTTGCATTCTCTACGTGCTTGCGACCGAAAGCTGCTACGGTCATTAAAGCCATCAATGAGAATAATATTACTCGTTTCATATTTTTATTTTTTAGGATATTATTAATATTGTTATTGTTTCTTTTTTCTGGTGCAAAGATAATACAATTTTCGATAGGTTGTATCAATCCTTAACGCTATTTTATCTATTTTTTCAGGTTGGTTTTACTTTTGGCTAGAAAACGTTTTCCTAATTACAAATTGATTTTTTAGGGGTATATTTTATACACTTTGGAAGAGTACATATCCAGATAATCGCCATAATCGCCCATCTCAGTTTACAAATTGTTAGCAGCCTCTCACATTGAGGACAAGCGGTTCTAGCACTTTTTTGAAACTATTTACAAACTTTTTCACCAATTTACTAGCATATATACTTTTTATTTTGTACTTTTGCAGAGAAATATATAATATATAAGGTACGCGAATGAAAAAATATACAATAAAGGCACCTAGCCAGATGAATGCAAGTATCAACTTGCCAGCCTCTAAGAGTATCAGCAACCGAGCCCTCGTTATCAGTGCGATGGCAGGAAGCAGCATACAACCCAGCAACTTGAGCGACTGCGATGACACCGAGGTTATCATCGCTGCCCTCAACAACATGCCTGACGTCATCGACATCAAGGCGGCAGGCACCGCCATGCGATTCACGACCGCTTATCTTGCCTCTACACCGGGCGAACATACCATTACGGGTACGGAGAGAATGCAAAACCGCCCTATCCGTATCCTCGTTGATGCCCTGCGCTATCTCGGCGCAGATATCACCTACGTCAGGAACGAGGGATATCCTCCGCTCCACATCAAGGGCAAGGCGCTGGAAGGCGGACATCTGGAAGTGGTAGGAAACATCAGTTCGCAATACATCTCGGCTCTCCTCATGATTGGTCCGATGCTGAAGAAGGGACTGGAACTGAAGTTGACGGGCGAGATTGCCTCACGACCATACATCGACCTCACCCTCTGGACCATGAAGGAATATGGAGCAGATGCCGATTGGACCGATATGGACACTATCACCGTGAAGCCGCAGCCATACAAGGAGACACCTTATATGATCGAGAACGACTGGAGTGCCTCTTCCTATTGGTACGAGATGATGGCACTGAATGCCAATATCGATTCTTCTATTGAGCTGGAAGGCTTAATGGACAATTCGAAGCAGGGTGATTCTGTGGTGAAATACATCTTCAGCTTGCTTGGCGTGAAGAGTGAGTTTGAGAACCGCGACACCATCACGACTGTTACATTGAAGACAAACCGCTGTCTCCTCCCTAAGTTTGAATACGACTTCTCCGGTTCACCCGACCTGGCTCAAACCATCGTTGTGGCATGCTGTGCCCTCGGCGTGAAGTTCAAGTTCACCGGTTTGGCAAGTCTGAAGATTAAGGAGACCGACCGCATCGAGGCGCTCAAAACCGAGTTGAAGAAGGTGGGCTATGTCATCCACGACGAGAACGACAACACGCTCTATTGGGATGGCGAGACCTGCGAGGCAAGCTTTGCCCCTATCGACACCTACGAAGACCATCGCATGGCCATGGCTTTCGCCCCACTCGCCTTCAAGTTCCCACAGATAGAGATCAACAACCCAGAGGTAGTGAGCAAGTCGTACCCTCACTATTGGGAAGACCTCAAGAAAGTAGGGTTTGAGATAGCAGAAAGTGAAAAGTGAAGAGTGAAGAATTCAACAGTTTTTACTAATCATAAAGTTCAAAGTAAATGTTATATTTAGTTTTAGCCTTGGTGGTTCTAGGCCTGATAAGCGCCATTTTCGGTATCGTCTCCCATCGCAAGGGAGAGGAAGAGGAGCCTTTGCAGGAAGGCGTATCATGCAACACCTGCAATGGAGAGAACTCCAAATGCGAGCAAGACTGCATGATGGAGGCTGCCACCAAAGAAATAGAATACTACGATGACGAAGACCTCGACCGATTCGCAGGACGAGAAGCAGATGACTATACCGATGAGGAAGTAGAAGAGTTCTCGGAGGTACTCTATACCATGCAACCCGAAGAGGTGGCAGGCTGGAACAGAAGTCTGATTCTGCGAGGTATCAACCTGCCGAACCAGCTGAAAGATGAAGTCATCAACTTTTTAAGCTAGAATTTTACAGTTCAAAGTTCAAAATAAGATGGATATATTGCAATATACATTTTTCCAGAATGCACTGATAGGAGCCTTCCTGGCAAGCATCCTGTGCGGATTTATCGGAACCTACATCGTTACCCGCCGATTGGTATTCATCAGCGGCGGCATCACCCATGCCTCGTTCGGAGGCATCGGCATCGGTGTATTCTCGGGCATCAATCCGATTCTCTCTGCCATGGTATTCGCCATCCTCAGTGCCTTCGGCGTGCAATGGATTTCCCGCAAGAAAGATGTGCGCAAAGACTCTGCCATCGCCATGTTCTGGACCCTGGGTATGAGCGTGGGCATCATCTGCTGCTTCCTCACCCCCGGATTCATGCCCGACCTGCCCTCCTTCCTCTTCGGCAGCATCCTGGCCATCGACAGCGCAGACCTCTGGTTGCTCGGCATCCTCACCGTGATTGTGGCACTGCTCTTCACCTTCCTCCTGCGCCCCATCCAGAACATCGCATTCGACAGTACCTTTGCCCGCTCGCAGCACCTGCCGGTCACCCTCATCGAATATCTGATGATGACGCTCATCGCCATGACCATCGTTGCCACCCTCAAGATGGTGGGCATCGTACTCGCCATCAGTCTGCTCACCATCCCGCAAATGACCGCCAACCTCTTCACCTACAACTACAGGCAGATGATCTGGGCAAGCATCATCCTGGGATGGATAGACTGCATCGTGGGACTCTACGCCAGCTACATGCTCAATGTGCCATCGGGAGCCACCATCATCTTCGTGAGCATCATTATCTTTGCCATCGCAAAACTGTGGAAAGGAATCCGGAAAAAATGAAAAAGCAATATATCCTTATCAGAAACCTGGCATACGCCATCGTACTCATCACCATCTTCTCGATGAGTACCATCGGGTGCTCTACGCAGAAAAATACGGCGCAGAGCAGATGGTGGCATGCCTTCAACGCCAAATACAATACCTATTACAATGGTACACTGGCCTACATTGATGCCTCGCTGGAGAAAGAAGCAGGCAACAAGGACAACTATACCGAGCAGATACCGCTCTACACCGTTGCCAACAAAAACAGCAGAGAACTGGGTAAGGCCAACTACGACCGTGCCATAGAAAAATGCGAGAAGGCCATTCACCAGCATAGCATCAAAAGCCGACCGGAATGGACCAAAAGCAGAAAGAAAACCGAAAAGGATATAAAATGGCTCAGTCGCAGAGAGTATAATCCGTTTCTGTGGAAAGCCTGGATGCTGATGGGACGCTCACAGTTCTTCAAGGGCGACTTCAACTCGGCAGCCACCACCTTCGCCTACATGAGCCGACTCTATGCCACCCAACCAGCCATCTACGGCAAGGCACGTGCATGGCTGGCAAAATGCTATATAGAACAAGACTGGATGTATGATGCAGAAGATGTAATCCGCAACATGATGCGCGACTCCATCCACTGGAGCGCCCGGAAGGAATGGGATTACACCCTGGCCGACTATCATATCCGCAAGGGCGAGGCGGCTCAGGCCATTCCTTATCTCAAAAAGGTAATCAAGCACGAAATGCGACGCAAGCAGAAGGCACGCGAATGGTACCTGATGGGACAACTGCAGGCATCCATCGGCAACAAGCAGGAAGCCTACAAGGCCTTCAGGCACGTGGTGCGCCTCAATCCTCCCTACGAACTCGACTTCAATGCCCGCATCTCAATGACCGAGGTGATGGCGGCAAGCAACAGCAAGAAGATGATAGGCAAGTTGAAGCGCATGGCGGCATCAGATAACAACCAGGAATATCTGGACCAGATATATTACGCCATCGGCAACATCTACCTGGCTCAGAAAGACACCCTGCAGGCCATCGGTGCCTACGAGAAAGGCGTTGCCAAGGCCACGAGAAGCGGTATAGAGAAAGGTGTGCTGCTTCTGCACCTGGGCGACATCTACTGGATTCGAGAGAAATTCTCCGATGCACAGCGCTGTTACGGCGAAGCCATCGGATTGCTCGACAAGGAGCGCGATGACTACGAGCAGCTCTCCAGCCGGTCGAAGGTGCTCGATGAACTGGTGCCTCATACCGACGCCGTTGCCCTGCAGGATTCGCTGCAAACACTGGCAAAGATGGACGAGAAAGACCGCAACGCAGCCATCGACCGTGTGATAACTGCCCTGAAGAAGAAGGAAAAGGAAGAGAAGAACAAGCAGGCAGAAGAAGAGGCTGCCAGAAACCAGCAAGGCGGAAATGGCGGCAACTTTGCCTATAACAATAAAAAGCAGAATAATACCAACGCCAACAATGCCATGAATGGCATGAACAGTATGAACAAGGGCCAATGGTACTTCTATTCTCCTATGGCAGTGAGCCAGGGTAAGGCGCAGTTCCAGAAACTCTGGGGCAAGCGAGAGAATGTGGATAACTGGCAGCGTATCAACAAGACGGTGGTTGCATCGGCACAAGGCGCCGAGGAGATGACCGACGAGATGAGAGATTCTCTCGCCAATGTGGCCGCCCAGGAAGATTCGCTCAAGCAGATTACCGACAGTGCGGTGAACGATCCGCACAAGCGGGAGTATTACCTCGCCCAGATTCCGTTCACGCCAGAGCAGTTGGCAGAAAGCAACAAGCTCCTGGAAGACGGACTCTATCATTCGGGCGTCATCTTCAAGGATAAGTTGGATAACTTCACGCTCAGCGAAAAAGCCCTCCGCCGACTGGTGGATCATTATCCTGACTATGAGCATCTGGAGGATGCCTACTATCATCTCTACCTGCTCTATTCGAGAATGAAAAAGCCGGATGTGGCAAACGCCTACGTGGAGAAACTGAAGAAGGATTATCCTGAAAGCCAGTGGACCACCCTCCTCTCCGATCCATATTACATGGAGAATGCGAAGATGGGCGTTCACCTGGAAGACTCGCTCTATACCCTCACCTACCAGGCATTCAAGGATGCGAAATACGAGGTAGTGAAGGAGAATGCGGCCGTTTCGGAAAAGCGATTCCCTTCGGGAGAGAACCGTGACAAGTTCCTCTTCATCAGTGGCATGACCCAGCTTAACGAAGGCAATGTGGATTCATGTATGACCCTCATGAAGACCGTGGTGGAGAAATATCCTAACAGCCGACTCAGTGAGATGGCGGGTATGATAGTGAATGGCGTCAATGCCGGCAAGCGACTCTATGGTGGCAAGTTCGACTTGAGTAATGTCTGGTCGATGAGAAGTGAAGTAATCACCGACAATGATTCTACCCAGCAGAGGAGTTACAGCGCCGAGCGCAACGACAAGTTCGTATTCCTCCTTGCCTACGTGCCAGACTCCGTGAACGAGAACCAGTTGCTCTTCGAAATGGCGAAATACAACTTCACCTCGTATATGGCACGTAATTTCGATCTCAACATCGAGGATATTCAAGGTCTGCACCGTCTGCAGGTAAGCGGTTTCCAGAACTACGATGAGGCACGCCAATACGCCAACGAAGTATTCAAGCAGTCAGGCATCACCCGTCTGATATCCAAGGCAAGAGCCTTCGTCATCAGCGAACCGAACCTGGCGCTTCTGGGCACCAAGCTATCGTACGACGACTACGACAAGTTCTACAGCAAGCACTTCGCCCCATTGAAGATCAGCCAGCTCCGTCTGCTCATCGAACCTGCAGAAATAGCCACAGGCAGGGAACAGGAAGAAGAGACCTCTGGCAGGGATTCAGAAACCGGCGACCATCAGCTTGATGAATTGGAGCCAAAAGAAGATCTGATTCTCGGTCCTGTAAACCAGAATACAGAGCAGCAGAATACCCAGGAAGAGGAATTCACGCTGCCAGCAAATAAGAAGGAAGAGCTGAAAAATCAGGAAGAGGAATTCACGCTGCCTGCCAACAAGGAAGAAAACAAAAAGCAGGAAGATGACGACACCTTCGAGATTCAGCCTCAGCAGAAGGAAGAGAAGACCGAAGATACAGGCATCGACTTCGAGGAGAAGCAGCCAGAAGATTCAGGATTGGAAGACGAATACTTCGAACTGGACGGATTCTAAAAACGTTTAGAATTCTAAAAACTTCCAAACTCTAAAAACAAAAAAAGCATCCATGAAAAAAAATCATGGATGCTTTTTTTGTATCTTTATCGAAGTATCTTTATCAAAAATATCTTTATCTGAGATTGACAGTCTGTGTTTTTCCAGTAATGGTGGTAACTACAGCTTTACCATTGGCAAGAACCTCCGCCTTTTCATATTTGGCATCAACAATCACCTTGCCTTTTAAAGTCATGATACCCCAGTGCCTTGGCATCTGCTCAAAGGCACAATAGGCACCAACAGGTTGCGATATATTATTATAGAGAGGAGGCACCACAACCCTGCCATCCATCTTCAATCCCCACTTCTTTCCAGCCTGATACAATTCCACATTGCCAGCCTCCGACTTCTCGTGCATGAGCAACAGTTCCTGTTCCTCCTGCTTTTTCCTGCGCTGCTTATCCATATTATAAACATGCTTGCCAAGCCGTGGCATTGCAACCGCCAAATTCTCGCTTTCTTTTTTGGGTTGAGTGCAACCTATATAGGTCTTTTTCAAGCTGGAGTCAACGAAGAAATAATCCCCATGACTGTCCATAACCACTATACCACTGTTGCAAAAGTCGGCACACAGCCAATAAACATGCGTATGGTCGCCACGCAAAAAACAGACCACCACACTGTTTTCGCTATACTTTTGCATATAGCCGCCATCATTCTCATGATATATCCATACCTGACAACCACTATCTGTAGAGCCTTGAAATTCGTATATCAAACAATATCCCCGATTCAATAGCTCATATTGAGAAGGGCGATAAGGTAAAGCAAAGAACTCGTAGGTACGCGACCTGAAGAGATCGTTATATGCTACGAACTCCCATCCATTAATGGTGATTACCTTAGGAGCATCCTTCTCATGAATGTCCTCATCGATGACAACTCTCGCCAGAAGGTCGTAGTAACACACGGTCTTTCTGCGAGGTCGATAAGACAAGATATTCCCTTGCAGGAACTTCATGTCATGATAGATGCCAGGTTCAATCACCAGTTCGCCTTTTCGGTTAACCACCGTCATCTTTCCGTCAGGTAACTTGACGATGGCAAAATCATCGTTGCAATCCACAAACTCCCGATACATCAACGACTTCATCAGTTCCTCATGACTCATCACCATCATCATTTCCGAGTCTTGGCCAACAGGCACAGTTTCTTGCGTTCCGTTCATCAAGAAGAATTCTCTTTCTTTCGGAGTCTCCTTCTTCCTGCCGTATTTCAAATTACCTTCAAAAGTAGCCTTCCAGTTCCACACTTGCGAAGGCAACCCGAACACCCGATACAGTCCCACGTTATCAATAATCACGCAGTTCTTCTTCCCCTTAGCTACACGCAGTCCACGACCCACCATCTGCAGATACTTGGCAAGCGAGAGAGTAGGACGAGCCAACTGCACAAACTCCACATCCGGGCAGTCGAATCCCTCCGAGAAGATATCCACATTCACCAGCACCTGGATGTCGCCATTTCTGAAAGCCTCAATATCAGCCTGTCGTTCAAGAGCAGGAGTCTTTGAATCTATGGCAACCACCTTGATGCCATGCTCTTGATACAGCTCCATAATTTTTTGGGCATGAGAAATATTAATAGCATACACAATGCCCTTTCTATTTTTGCCATACTCCTCAAAGCTTTGGTAGAGCCTTTCGATGGAAGGTTTCTTATTCAGCAACATATCCATTTCCTTGTTCTGATAGTCACCATCCGCCCCCCGTTTCTGCAGGGAGTCGATGAGACATTGCGTTACACCATCCGATTTGATGCTCACGAAATCGTATGTCGCCAATCTTCCCTTGCAGATAAACTCAGGAATGCCCCACGCCTGCACCAGCACGTCAAACAGGTCAGTAAATCCTTTCCCGTTCAATCGGCAAGGTGTAGCCGTCAGTCCCAGGAACTTAGCATTTGGGAATCTCTCCCACATCACCTTATAGGTCTTGGCCAGCGCATGATGCGCCTCGTCAATCACTATCAGTCCCGGCTTTTCCTTTATCTCGTCATAATGCTTCGCCAACCATTGAATCGACATTGCCTTGACAGGAACATTTGATGCGCCAGCCGACAAACAATCTGGCGAGGGCTTTGATGCCTCCTTGGAAGGAAGGACGGGGTGGTTCGGAAAAATGAAATTCAAAAGAAACTTATTCAAAGTGTCTTTTATCTGCGACACCAGTTCCCTTCTATGGGCAACAATCCAAACATTGCAATTGGAATGTTCCCGCAAAAACGATTCTACGACCGAAGCGAGCAGAATTGTTTTTCCAGTTCCCGTTGGCATTTGTACCATCACAGACCGATGAAGTCCTAACGCCTTCTCTATCCGTGATTTCATATCCTCCTGGTAATCAAAAAGTTTGATCTTTTTCATTCTAAAGAAATTATTTTTTCATTAGATTCACAACAATCTTGAAGGCTTTATCAAGATCAAAAGGTATATATATCACAAAAATGGCGTACCCACTATATTACAAGTAGTTACACCTATCAGTTTTTTGAAAAAAATATATTTTGTATTGTTTTAAGGGTAAAGGATTCTAATATTTACGAATTTAGATACAAAGGTTATCACCATCCTCACCGCCGCCATCAGTTCTTTCTGCGTACAGAGCTGCACCCACCTTTAAACAAGGCGGTGTACCCCCCTAAGACCACCGGCTACCACTACTACATCACCAAGGATGGCGAAATCTACAAATCCTGCCCCTGTTTCCATCCCAATCCGTAAGCCAATCAGCTTACAGATTGGGATATTTTTTTACAGCTTTTCAATCTCATCTTTTGACAAATCAGTCATATTTATGATGGTATCAATATCCATACCAGCAGCAAGCATCTTTTTAGCTATTTGAATAGCCTTTTCCTCACGTCCTTTCTCCAACGCCGTATCTATAGAGTTCTTGACATCACGGTAAGCCTTCAAGCTATCTTCATATTCCTTCAATTCTGTAGGGGTGAACTTCGCAATCTCTGCTTCCTCAAAAAGTTTCGTAAAAACCTTTTCTTTCAGAGCAGCAGGTCGCTCATCCAGTCGAGACAAGTTCTTCAATACATACAGCCACTTGTCGTAAAGCGTGACAAGCTCATCCTCCGTCTTGTCGAACTTCGCTATCTCCACATACTTGAAAGACAGTTTGTCGTTGAATACCTTATGGGTTTTCTTGTCAAGCAAGCCCACATCATGGTTGATGTCGTCTTGGTCGAAAGCCTCCTCTTTCAAGTCGAAGTTCAGCAGAGCTACAGTATATACGCGTTCTAGTTTGAAGTTCCAGTCAGCCCCCTTAGGAGCCTGTTCACGGATAGGGAAAGTAGAATAGAACAAAGAGCGATCCTTGAAATACTTCTGGTAAGCATTCTGCATCTCCACGATGAACTTCTCGCCACGCTCATTCTCACAATACACATCGAAGATAGCCTTGCGTTCTGCAAAGACATCCCCTACATGCTCACTGTTCAAGTACTTCACATCCTTGATAACCTGAAAGCCTTCAAACAGCGAGTTCAGAAAGTTGATGAGCAAATCCTTGTTGGGCTTTGTTCCAAAGATGCGCTTGAAACCGAAATCGGTCAGCAAGCTTATATATCGTTCTTCTATTTTTCTCATAATCTTCTCCTTTTAAACGTTTAAAATGAATTCAAACGCAAAAATACATTTTTCCCCTCACTCCGCCAAACTTCTTGCATTATTTTAACGTTAAAGGTCTTTATTTCAGACCATTCTTGTCATTATCCTCAAACTACCCGTAAACCACCAATACAGCGTCCCCACTATTTTTCAGTGGGTTAGCAGTACCAGTATTTGAATAAGCGATTACGCATCTTCTGCATGCCACCACTTGTATCACAGATATAAAGAAATGCCGCATTGTTCTTTGCAAAGAATTCCTCCACTATGGCAAGAATAGTCTCTCGCACCTTAGGGCGAATTGACATTAATCACAGCCAGAGACATTTTCCATGGCGATAAAAGTATCCTTAACCAAATGTTGACCATATTTTGCATAGAGGCTCCTTTCCGCAAAATAGATAATCTTAAACAAATGAATGAAATCCGTTTCACCACATTTGTCTAAGACATACAAAGCTACCGCCTTCAGTTTAGCGATATCCTCCGCCGACATTCTATTCATATTTCTCATAATCAATTCCTTCTACATTTAACACTTCTGCCGCAAAAATACGCTTTTTTCTCGAAACCACCAAGAAAATTGCAAGAAATCTACAAGTTACCAGCAAAATACCGCTAGGCGTCTCGCCGAAAAACTTCCCCAAGCGGTAGTCCGCTAGGCGACCCGCCGGATTTGAAATCCGGCGTAAAAAAAAATGTCCTAACCTATTGATGCTCTGCGGATTTGCAATCCGCAGCAAAGGAGTATGCATTAACTTTGTCGAAGGGGATTACAAATCCCCAGGTTTTAATAGGTCGAACCTTTTTTAATTGCGGATTCCAAATCCACAAAAACGCCTAACGGAAAGAGTTACATAATTTGTTTTACTTCATCCACAGTCTTATTCAACATTCCAGCAATAGCATCAAGCGACATACCATTTTCCTGCATGCCCTTAATCATCTTACGAAGCATCTCATCCTTCTCCTTCAATTGACCATCCTTCTCCAACAATGCATTTAATTGCATTATTTGAGTATCTTTTTCTTCCAATACTTTAAAGAATTCATCCTCAGCATTCATCTGATACCTCATATCAGGATCCGCCGCTGCCGATTGAAGACGACGGACAATGTACTCCATATCATTGTCACCCTCAAACTGCTTATCATCAACCTTGATTACCTTTTTGTTGTCCGCAACATTCGTCTGGTCAAACAAGCAAAGAACTTTCTCCAGGCGATTGTTTACCCTACCATGCAACAAAGGAATCTGCACAATGATGCTATCATGCTGCAAACTCTCAACAAAAGGATCAGGAATGCCCTCCTCTACTTTTTTTCCATCATAATTATAAGCATGATGGTTGACATATATAACAGGCTCCTCTATCTTACCGACACAATGCCCCAGAAGATAGATAGCTACCATAGGAATTGCATACTTCTCATGCTCTTCCTTCAACATATTCTCCTCATTGTTATATTGCAATGCAAGATAACGACGGAAACGCAAAGTCTCAGTTGGAAGCCAGGTCTTTTGAAGTTCAATCAACATCAAGTGCGGCTGGTTGTCTTCATCCAATACAGTAGCAGCAAAATCGATACGAAACATAGAAATAGACTCACGACGGGTCAGATTCGCATATTCATTTCTGCGAATCTTCACATCAATAACTTTCTTCTTCAACAATGCCGTAAGAATGGTCTTCGCTATGCAATCATCCTCCATCAAATATTTGAACACAGCATCATAAAGTGGGTTTGCTACATATACAACCATTATCTATCCTCCATTATTAATACGTTCAACTTTGCCACAAAAATATGCTTTTTTCTTGAAACCACCAAGAAAATCACAAGAAATCTGCAAGTTATCAGCAAATTACCGCAAAATCAACTTCTCAGCAATCGCATCAAAGCAGGACGATTGCCGTAATTGTATTCTACTTCCACCACAAAAGCCAAGATGAGTTTCTTGGAAACTTCACAACAAGTGTACATACCCTTGATGTCATCCACGATATAACCATAGCTCTTCGATTTTGCATAACTCAAGTGCTTACGCAAATCATCAATAACATGCTCGGTATAAGTAGCTTGGTCTTCCCCGCTCATATAATGCGCATACTTTTTAAAGAGCGCCACTCGGCTGAACGACATTCTGTTGTCCATCAGAATCTTCAAGAGGCACTGATACTTCTTTTCTTCGACAATCATATCGCATACTTCGATGCAATCTTCATCCGTGATATGCGGAATATCCCCAAAGAGCTTCACTACAAACTCATCCCAATCCTCCTTGGCAACCAACTCCTTCAACTTCTCGAAGTAAGGTCGCTTATCCACCAAATGCTGACGGAACAACCTGCGGTATTCCTCAATAAGCCCAGCCTTATCATTACGCTTTTCCAAAATATCAATCTTTTGCAAATGCCAAGACTCTGTGGTATTGTATCCATCATCTCCATACACAGCAATCGCCTTGTCTATCTCTTTCAAGGCATCTTTCTCCAATCCCTTTTCAAGAAGTTCATTGATTTTGAAGGAGCAGACATCCGGCACATACTTATACTCCTCCATAATGCCATCCACTTCATTCTCTCTACCATGAGTCTGCAGATACTCAATCTTCTTGATGAGCAACTTACCCAACTCCTCAAATCGGAATAGCGAACTCAACTGGTCAAAGTTTTCGTCATTCACCAATCTCTTGTATTCGTATGTATGATGCTTTATCTGCTTGTCAAGGTCTGCAAGGTATGTATCCGCATCCGCCAATCGGAAGTTGATAGCCTCACGGATATGGTCAAAAAAGCACAGGCAATAGTCATCGTATGCCTCCATTTTCTCAATCTCAGCCATCTCTTTCTGAGCCACAGTAACAGATTCAATAGGAGTTGCCTCGTCTCTCAGTACTTGTGCTAGTTCTTTCTCCACTTGATAAGTGAAGAAATCATCTCCATCACATTCTTGGTTGTTATACACTTCCAAGCGGCAGTATTCCTCTGCCACGAAGCATAGAAAGTCCAAGCCGTGTCGAACGGCTTTCCCATTCTCCTTGGCATCTACAAAGGACTTGAATTGTTTATATTTTGTGTAGGATAGTATCATTATTTTACTTTCTAAGTTAATTCATACTAAATATTCACTTAAAAGTGAACAAGCTATCAATAAAAGTATTATTTTTGATACATCGAGAATGGCATCATTACCATTGAAAAGAATATAATAACAGACACAGAAAATGCAACCTTTGAAATTTAAGTGTTATGATACAGAACAAATTATTCCATGATTGCCACGCTGCGATACCTGCCGAGCAAAAGGCTGAGTTCGATTTGTCTTTCGGTATTGCCGAGCGCATTAGTGAGATTCTGAAAGCCAAAGGACTCACCCAAAAGGATTTCGCCCGCTTGCTCAACAAGCGAGACTCAGAAATCTCCAAATGGTTAACAGGCAGACATAACTTCACAACTCAAACCATTGCTCGTATAGAAACAGCTCTAGGTAGTAAACTCATCAGCATAGCCCATTGATTGGGCTATACTTTATTTCTTCTTATTCCAAGACATACCAAACAGCTCATTACCACCAGGAGCCAAGCTAATGACTTTATTATCCTCAACAATCTTTTGTGTAGTAATATTGAAATCAGCTAATTCATCGAATGAAATAAAAATCTGTTTATTCTTTTCTTCAGAATATAAATTCATAATGGCATCCATTCTCCTTTTATCTATATTTTTAAGCAATAAAGTATCGTGGATAATGAAAGGCAGAATAGTTTTTTTCAATATAGCTAAATCGAATATCACAAGATTCTTATAATTTGTCCCAGTTCCACTATCATCAGTACATTGGTATGAATAATTTTTAGAAGAAAGAGAGAACACCGGAGCCTGTTTTTTCTTACCTTCTATTTTCTCATTCAACAATAAGATTTCATTGTTCAACTGATTTTGAATACCAGCGAGAATCAAATTTTGTGTATTTTCAAACATTTCAGAAGCATCCTTCTTTTCCTTTTTCAAATCTTCTCGCTTTTTGTAACCAGCTATTGATTTTTCTTTATCTCCAATATCCTTTCTTAACTCTATCAATTTATCCAAAACAACTTTGCTTGCATTGTTTATTGTAACGACAGAATCTATCTCTTTTTTTATTACTTCCTCCTCTTGCTCAATTGTTAGAATTAGATTTTGCTCCTTTTTTATTTCTCCAAAGATAGTACTATGGAGTTCATTTACCAATCCTTCATGAAACTTATTGATTTTCTCGACTTCTATTATATTTACAGAAGGAAAGTATCCTTTTAGTTTTTCTACGTTTATTGTAACTTTACTTTTTAGTTTTCCGATATTAGTTTGCAACTTACCCAATTTATTTCTGTGTGAAACTTTCATTGCTAAAAGTTTTGCCAACTCATCTTTTAACACTGATATTTTCTGAAGCTGAATAGGGGTTAATGTAGATGTATCTGTCAATAATTGATGCTCAAGATTCTGGCATTCAACCAATAGCCTTTCAACCTCTTTTTGTGCTATCAGAACATCACTTTTCTTCGAATATGCATTAACAAAATTCATCTTAGCAGCATTACAGAAAGACTTGTATCTTTCTTCACTATGCTTTTTAGCTTCAACTCTACTTTGTATCTCTGGATATTTACCAAAAGTCTTGATCAAACATAATATGGAGTCTGAAATTGATTGTTTAGAAAAACTGCTCAACACTAATTTTTCATCGTAATTACTTTTTCCATAAATACGTGAATACAACCCAACCAATTCTCTAAAAGATATATTCTTTTCAGCAATACAATAATCATATAGAAGACGTTTTTTATATTCTTCCAAAGTTATTTCCTGCTTATCATTGTAAGACTTATCCGTTATGAATATTGTTTGACTTTGTTCGGTTTTTCTTTTGAAATAGAACAACTCCCCGTTAAATTCCAAACAAAAGCAAATTTCATGTTGTCCAATATGATCAATAACATCACTTTTTATGTAAGTGTCACCTCCAAAGACATAATCTATAATTAGAAGCATTGTGCTTTTACCTATAGAATTTGAAGCATTATTGTCACCTAAAACAACATTTAAACCTTTATGAAACTTGATTGTCTTTTGTTTTATAACTGAACTATATATTTCCTTTAACATGATTTCTCTATAAAATAACATGAATTACATTTAATGGACTGTATAGCGTAGAGGCAAGTTAATGCATCTATAAAATCCACCATATCGATAAGCGACAGAGAAGATTTCAGCTCATTCAGAAAAATTCCTTTCGCTGGAATATGCTCCATTATTTTGAACATTATTCCTATTATACTCTCTGGCACTGTATACAATTTATCGGGATAATTTTCCATAAACATCACAATTTTGAATAAAATAAGAAACAATAATTCGAGCAACACTATTTGCACATTGAGTCTTTTTCTTTACCCATTGAACAAGAGTCTCAAAAATATCCTCTTGATCTAACTGTTGCCTCACCGCCTGACAATAAGAATGTTTAAAAGACGAAGCTATCGCTTCAAAGCTAGCATTATCTAAACTTTTAAACAAGTCCTTTATATACAAGAAATAGCTTGATACAAGCCCTTCAACATCATTACAAAGAAGATTATTAAATGGAATTTTCTCTTTTATACTCATCACGTTATACGAAAGTGGCTCACATTTAGAAAGAGCATCATTATCTGTTGCCAATGAAGATATTTTTTTAACTACATCAAATAGTTCATTTTCTATCATATTATGTGATAAATCAGTTTTTGCATTGCTGCTTTTTAATAACTTTTTTTTCAAGTTTAGCATGTCATTGTACTTTTCGACAGTTTTATGTTCGTCGTACTCTTTATGACAATCTCGACACAGTGCTATTTTGTTTTCAAAACACTCAGAGTCATCTCCCAACACCTCCACATCTGCCAGTATTTTCTTTTCTTCTTCAGTGGGTCTATTAGGGAAAATGTGAGCTATCTCATATAACTTTTTCTTGTCAGCAGAAAAATTCATGATAGCTTTTCCACATTTAGGACAACAATTTTCCACCTCTAAGACATATCGCAAACTTTCATTTCCTTTTGGATTTTTTCTTTCTATGCAATATGTTGCTACATTTATTATTCTTCCATTGTGTATCATTATTTCATCAATTGCTTCATTATATCCTGTTTCATCATCGTCAAAGGGCGCTTAAACACATCCTCGGTATCAGCATAAGTTCCCAAGATAAACCTATTTATGTCGAAACCGTCTTGAAACAAATCCTTGAATCCGTCTTTCAAGGCAGCAATCCCTGAAGAAGAATATATATAGTGTCTCCACAGCAATTCTCTTATTTCTTCAGAATGTTCCTTATATATGGCATCTATGGCAAACCTTTTGTTAAACTCTTCTGCAAGAGTTCCGCCAACCCTATCTTTCAGCTCAACATGTAAACCACCACAAACATGACGAAGTTGAAATTTCAGCAAGTCATCCGTAGGAAGTTCAAAATAAAGCGGTTCCAAATCATCACCATTCTTGGCATAAAGAGTAAAATCTAGCGGATATTTACTTTTATGCTTATTACAAGAAGAACAACAAGGAATCAAGTTGTAGAAATTCGTACAAAGATATGGATAGGAACTTTTAGGCAAATTATGATCCAACTCATAATTCGCCCTCAATATTGCAGGACGAGGCTGCGGTTTTCTTCCTCTTCTTTTACCACGTTTTTTTATCATGGCAGGAGTCAATGCCGGCTCTGTTTCTGCTGTTATAGCAAATTGGGCATTGCAATATACGCAAGTTTTAATACCAAGAGTATTATTGCGTATATAATCGGGAAATACATTTTCTCTTACCCCCTTATAATCCATCGCCTTGATAATTAGGTCTGCAAAAGAGAAAGAATCTGATTGGGCTATATTTACAGCCGCATTTAAATATTCTGGCTTCAAGACGAGTTCCATTCTATGGATAACACCTTCATATTGCCAAGGCAACAACTTATTAATGCTAGAATATAAGTCAATTATAGTCTGTATGTATTCTGCATATTGAGGTAATTCTGTTGCGGAGAAGTTTCTTTTCCTATTACCTTTCGGATTGGGTTGTTTGGCAGAGAATACAATTTTTGTTGTATTTTTCTTCAATGCTTCCTTTAAATTTTTAAGAGTATTCAAAGGTTTAGTGCTGAGATTCTTACCCATCTCCAACTCCTTGGCATATTTCTCTGCCAACAATTTGATTCCTTCATTTACAACAATCCTTCTCATGACTCATCTCTTTTCAATCTTTCAAGTTCTTGTTCCAGCCAAGATCGATAGGAATATTTGTCCTTCATTTGCTTCTTGGCAAGAAGTAGTCTAAGTTGAGATACCACAACTTCATCGCCCAATGTATCGATAAATTTTGTTGCTCGCCCGATGTCCCACTCAAACGTCTCTGTATCGTCTGACCGTAAGAAACGTATAAGAGATTGAATTTTCCTTTGAATATTTTCTCCCATAAATCCATTCTCCAAAAAGAAACTTTGATGCAGAATATCATTTACATTAGCTCCTAATGTATTCACAAACAAATCCGTATTGGTAACAGCTTCACCATCTTTCAGATAAAGTATATTATTTTTCGGAATATCACTCAAGATAAAAGGAGAATGAGTAACCAGCAATATATTGATAGATTTTATAGGATAGCCGATCTTGAGCCATGATAATCTGTCAAGTAAGTCTGCAATAAAAGTCCTTTGATATTCAGGATGGCTGTACAGTTCAACCTCATCCAATACCAAATTGACATGTTTGTAAGACACGCGACAAGTATCATCTTCCACGCTTTCCAAGTTTTGAACGTGATACAATATAGCGCTTAAAGAGTACATCAACTGTCGCTCACCACTACTCATACTCGTAAATGAGAATTTATCACCCTGTCTTAAACCAGTCAAAATTTCTTCCGTTTCTTTTTCAAACAAAACATCGATATCATAAAACGAAGGTGGTAACAGTTCAAATGCTTCCCGATAAGAAGACATGATATTACTATTGTGAATGTTCACAAGATTGATTTCGTGAATACCAGAGCCTCGCTCATATATGCTATGCTTGACAAACTCCATGCATTGCCTCAATTTGTATGTTATATGAGATTGGTCTTCTGTGACTTTTTCTAAATACGTATCTATCCTGTCTGGGTGCAACTCACGTTTGAAATCCGCATAAGTAAGTCCTATTTTCAAAGTTTTATATGCCATATAGCTAATGACATCATTATATAGCTCATCACCCAAATATGATCTACCTTGTACTGAAGATTCATAAGCTTTTTTAAACGCATGATAAAAGAATTTCATCTTTTTAAAGTCTTTCCGCCTCTCAATCTTGTCAACAAGCGATTTTTCGTACTCTGGGTGTAACCGATAGCGCAACTTAACAGCCCTATAGCTAGGAATAAAGTTTTTACCCTTGGAATCAAAATAAAGTGCTAAAGCTGATAGTCTCTGCAAGGCAAGGCCATTTTCTTTGTTGATGTCAATATTTCCATCATGCCTAAAAGGATTCAATGACATCGGTGTCAGATACGCATCATTCTTGTGAAACAGTCCATTTATCCAATATCCATTAACAGACTTGTCTTCAGGATTTTGGTAATCCTGCTTATTAAAGCTATACAGACTATAGTTAAGTGCTATGGTATAAAAGAAAAAATCATGCAATATCTTTCTTACATTTACTCCCTCGCAACTAACAAATTGTCCGTCGGCATATAAATCAGTATGGATGTTTTCGCAACGGATTTCGAATATCTTACCATCCAGTTCATAAAACAAACTGGCATAAACGCCTTTAGCTGCATAAAGTTTTACGCCATATTGTTTTACTGTCGCTCGTAGATGACTGAATGCAAAATTATTGATGATGGCATACATGAGATCCAACAAAGAAGACTTGCCAGAACCATTTTTTCCTACTATACACGAGATTGAGACTTTTATCTTAGAGGTGCTTCTCACCTGATAAAGTCCATCCATCGTTTCGTCAAGGCTGTCCATAACATTCTGTTTTTGAATTGGATAAGCAATGCCTCGACAGAAAGAATACCATTCATCTTTAAGTGATTTACGAATAACAGAATGAATATTTTTTTGATCTATATGTATTCCTATTAATCTCATATCTCTTTTATTTTTTAGTAAAAAGAACAGTCATCCCCTAAAACAAACTTATTATAGGGTAGAAGAGCAGTTTCCCAATTTCCCAAAATTCATCACTCATTTCAGTCCCTCCCGATACCAGTCAAGAGTATCCTTTTGTTGCAGCATACCCTACAATCATCCTATAACATACCACCTGTATGAGAAAAACAATCATTTGTATTGGGTGATGTTTGGTTCCATATTGCTCAAAGTATTATTATCAATAAACCATCGCTAATCTTTCTATCCCTAATTCTTTTATAGGACTAATAATCGTTCCCAACTCATTGATGATATTTCCATATTCTACAACCAACTTTACAGCATCAGATAAATGTAAATTCTCAGAAATATCAAGTTGTTTGCAAACATCGTTATCACGATGAGCAGCAACATTGTTTCTCACAAGTTTTAATTCGTCTGCATTGTCTTCCCTAAATTTAGCAAGACATTTCTTCACCTCTTTCAAGGCAGAGTAATCATAGCTTGGAAAATTGGAGTTGATAAACTTCATAATCTTTCCTGTATTTTTTATCAACTTTTCTGATGTCTCATAAATAGCAATATATGCACTTTTTATGGCGTCTTGTTGTTCCCATGAATCATTATCTGCAGATAGCCGCTTTGTATATTGCTTCATCTCGATACTTGCCATTTGTATATGTCCTAACGTATTCCAAATAGTCAAGTTATCCGTGAATGCTTCTTTCTTGGCTGTCCATACTGGCATTACAGAAAGACTCGCTTTATCTAAGACCTTATTGCAATGCGTAATATTAGTTTTGCAATGTCTGATACCTTTCACAATTTCTTCAAGACACGCTTGCTCCACTTGCAAGGTTGAATCTAAGTTGTGCCTTAACTCTTCTCGATTCTCTTCTATGCGATTGAGAAGAAATATATCTAATTGGCTCTTGTTATTTTTCATTGCGATGTTTTGCTTTATACTGTTGCATTCTTTCTTTTAAATGCAACCTATTAATAATTTTGTCTTTATCCTCAACAACCTCTGCATATTCGGGATTATACATCATTAAAAAAACACTGATAAAACCATCCATACTATTTTGGATAAGGTTCTCAGCACGCGCAATAGTTCGCTTCCATCTATTCAATTTGCATTCTTTTACTGTATATTTTCCCTTATCTGTGATACCCATATACAGAATGTCATTCTTTATTTCAATGTGTTCACTATACCTATCAAAATAAGGATTGACAAAAAGAAATTCTTCACCATCAGTAGGATAATCTGTTACTGTCATGTCCCTAAGAGACTTCTTGGTACTTTTTGATGAATTGCATAATTTGCAGGAAAGAACTAAGTTATGTGGAAGAAACATCCAGTCTAATCTACTATTCTTGTTGACAAAATGTTCCAACTCAGCAGTAGCGTTCTCTTCATGTATCTTCATTCTACAGAATGCACAAAGTCCATTCTGTTTTTTATGAAGATAATTACGCATGTTTTCCTTAAATGAGTCAAGTTCTTTGTCTGTCCACGAACGAACAGTAAGACCTTTGTTCTGAACATTAGAAATCGCGTGTTCATCTTCTGGCTGCAATGAATAGGGCTTGTCTATTATAAAATTCTCTTTTGAGTTCATAACAGAATCATTCCTCAAACGTTTCAATAATTGTCTCTATGATTTTCTTCATTGGGTCGATGTCATTCAGATTGCCGACAATCTCTTTCAAGAAACTGATTTTACTCAGCACTTCCTCCTCTTTCATAGTATCATAGGATATACCATTCATCAGTTCTCCAACAATACTAGCTAAATACCGATTACGAGTTGTTGGCACATGAAAGACTTTCAATAACACTTCTTCTGCCGACCATCCATAAGTATTGCTTTCTATTCTTTTCGCTTTTATCATACGATGTTTGTCTTTATATAGATGCAGCACTTCAGAGCGTTTTATCGGTAAGTCTGAAACCAAAAAGTTACTATGTGTAGCTATCATCAGATGGCAGGGTTGTCCTCTTAGACATTTGTCTAAGTAATTTATAATTGACATTTGCCATGATGGGTGTTGGCTTATTTCTGGTTCGTCCATCAGGACCAAAACATTTTTCTCTGCTACAGAAGCAACACTGATGATGGTTGCCAACATATTAAATTCTCCAGAACTCATGTCAATGCAAGAGACAAACTCCTTGGAAACTTTACGAAATGATATTTGACTCAGGTTGATAACATGCATCTGTCTCAATTTGTAGAGAGCATAAACATCATGTTTCTTCGTTTCTAAATCATTTCCATCTGTAAGATCAATATTCATACTTATGGCATCCTTGTTTCCTTTTATCTTCTCATAAAAGTCAAACAAGACTTGCTTTTCATCAAAATTCAGTTGCCGGAATTTCTTGCCTGCATAAGTAGTTTCCTTTGCTTTCATTTCAAAGTCATTCAACGTTTCGTTAAAGGTAAATTTTTCATTTACTGCTTGTAACTTAAATCTGAATGATATATATAGTTCATAACCAATGGCGTTGATAGCATTATTGATTCGATTCAGTTGTTCTTTCGAGGCAGAAGCTATATTACTGAGAAGAGTAAACAAGATGGAAGTCGGTGAAATCATGTTTCCATTGACTTTTGCGCCTATATACTTATAGAAATGAAACAGCTCTCTTTCTTTACTTCCTGGAACCTTAAACTTATCGCAGATGCTAAAACTTGTAGCCACAATCCGTGGCAAATAATCGAGCAAAACCGAACATTCCTCTCCGTCAATATAAAAATGCAAGCATTCTTCATGCCAATCTAATTTGCACACAGCCCCATTCATATAGTAAATAAGTGTAGTGCAAAAAATATATTTAGAACGTCTCACCATCGAATACATAGTATAGCTTACCCACACATAAAGGAGGAAATCTATGATAGCTTCCAGTATAAGACTTTTGCCAACACCGTTTTTCCCAATTAACAGTGTGAACCTGCAATCTTGTGAATTACTTTCAGGCTGAGTAAAATCCAACGTGAACGAATGCTTGCCATCTTGCAAAAAAGTTGCACTTAATATTTTGAAAGTCATATTGATTTGTATTTATACGATTCCTAATTGTTCCAATATATCTTTTGTCAGTTTGGATAAAGGACGGTTTTCTAAATCTTCCTCATTCAAATATTTCCCCCAAACAAAATCAAAAACTTCCTGTGGTGTACGGAACAAACCTTGAAATCCATCCGACAGAGCTTGGTTCTGTTCCAAAGAGCCATAACTTGTAGACTTTTCTATGAGATCCATCACGTAGTCCTTATGTTTGTCATACAATACAGCAAATTCTAGCCCATTTATATTTTGTTGTTCATTTATGGATGGACTAACAAAACGTAAACCACCAATACAGTGTCCCCACTATTTATCAGCTGGTTAACCAGACCAGTATTTTTGAATAAAGTTTGTGTTCTAAAATCTAATAATCAAGCGACAGTTTGGGATGTCTTCGTTACCTCAGCATCCGTACCATCTTCAAAATGGCGAACATAGTGCAGGAACGAGGCATCAACCTCCTCGCCACAAAGTATGCGAGTAAGGATATCCACTATGTACTCACCAAGGTTCACTTTGTTCAATTTGCAACTTTCCAACAACCCGAACATGAATGCCAGATTCTGGACCGAGAAGAGACTTCCTATCTGAAGCCAATTGCGTATTCCCATAGCGATATGTCTAAAACATCTCTCTATGGCATTATCCAAAAGTTGTGATAATTTAAATGAAAGCATCTTGCGATGGCTCCTGCTGTTTCTCCTGTAAAGGATAGTTCTTCTTGTACTGGATGAGCCAGTCATGATCTACTGCTTCATCTTTGCAATACTTACGCAGGCTACGTCCCTTTCGGTTCTGGTTGTAGTCCTGCATCACCTTTTCAAAATATTCTTTGCTTTCCATTTTATGCGAATTTTAAAACGGTTGCAAAGATAATATTTTTCATTTACCCCACCTTACGCTGTATTGGTGGTTTACGGTACGAAACTTTATCTAAGCGCACAATACGGCTTTCACCAAAAACTTACATACTTACGGCACTATTATATAAATCTATTCATCAAAATCTTCCGGCTTAGTATTTAGTAAATTCACGGTAGCCATGAACTCGCTTACCAAATCAGCGAATTGAGGATTATCCTTACGAATGATTAGTGCTGCATAGTTATCATTACCCTCCTCGTCTGTAATCGTTTGCGGCAGGAAAACATACTCCTTTCTTTCCCCGTAGATGCCAAACCAGTATTTGAATAAGCGATTACGCATCTTCTGCATGCCACCACTTGTATCACAGATATAAAGAAATGCCGCATTGTTCTTTGCAAAGAATTCCTCCACTATGGCAAGAATAGTCTCTCGCACCTTAGGATCACGAGGAGACTTCACTCCCTTCGGATTAGAGATACCAAATTGATAAACTAAACCATTATGAAGTATATCATCCCTTTCAAATGTTACAAAGATTTCCGCATCATAATCTGTGATGAAACACAATGTATCATCAGCTAGAGCCACTTTTACCTCATAGGGCGAATTGGCATTAATCACAGCCAGAGACATTTTTTCTACTACCATACTTCTACCCCTATAGGTTCTTTACCAGTACGTTCCAGACAGCTTTTACGAACCAAGTTCTCCAGTTTCTCCACCATTTTACGTTTGTTTTCCTTAGAAGCATTCCAACGGCGTAGAGCCTCTTCTCTTGTTAACTTTGTTGTATCCATATATTCTTCTTCCTATTTATTCTAGTTCAACATTCAGCCGCCAAAGTTACGCTTTTTTCTCGAAACCACCAAGAAAATCACAAGAAATCTGCAAGTTATCAACGAATTACCACAAAACCAGCATCATATAATCATTATAGCCATCTTTATAAGCAAGATGGTCCAAAGATAATCCTAACTCATCCCCAGGCGGTCCCATCCCGCAAAACATGGCGTAGACCGTTTGGTCCGTCAACCTTATAGCGAAGCAGTTCCGAGCACCGGAGGGCGGTTACATCCTTCCCATTTCGAGAAGGGTTTCTGTCCCCTGTGAGGGGAACCGAAGGGGTCGTAAAGACTATTGAAGGTAGGTTTTCGAAAAGAGATACCACTTAACCGTTTCTTCGATACCCTCCTCAAACTGGAGAGATGGATCCCATACGAGTTCCTTCTGCTACTTTCTAGAGCCGATAGCATAACGCATATCGTGACCCTTTCTGGCTGTCACGTAAGTGATGAGATCCATATCCTTGCATTTTCTTCACCTCATTGTCGACGATTTAAAACCTCGGCGAACTCTGGCTTGCTATTTAATTGTTTCTTGCTTTGTACCATAATTTGAATAAACTAAGATCACGGTGCAAAGGTACGAAACTTTATCTAGGCGCACAATACGACTTTAACCAGACACTTACTATATATTTTGTCCTATTATCCAACTACTACCTTAATATTCAATGACGTTCCTTCCAATATACAATTGTATAGCACAAGGATTGAAGCATCTCGTCCAACTGCGGTATGTCCTCAACTTGGCATTCAAATCCGGTATATGTGTAATTGGATTTCGCATGCACAATACTATTTCTCGTGGAATAAAGAAAATTTGCCAACGTTTTTTTCATCCGATCTTCACATCCCATAATGTTTTCATAAGTCCAACGCTCATTTTTACCAAATTTAGAATCTGACATCATACGTTTTTTTATGGATTGTGGAATAAAGTCTTGCAAATCTACTAAATCCGCACACTCATCTAATACCAACTTTGCCAATTCACCATCTTTCAAAGAATTATCATACGCTCTAGTCAAATTGATAAGAGAATCTAAATATTCAGCATTTCGTTCTGTAATCGTCAATTTGTCCAACTTCTGATTTAATCTCTCATAAATAACCTTTTTGGCTACAAAAGGAGATATGTACTCTAAAATTTTATAGAACATCAAATATCTTAAAGAAGAGTCTTTTACTTCTTTAGCATTAATGTACATCTGAAGCATAGGGCTAAATTGCGGCAAACTTTCAATTGAAATTGTGTCCATGTCTGTTTGACCACAATCTGGTTCAACTTCTTCATCATCATAACTATTATCATCAGGATTATGATCTGGAAGTTTTTGCAAAGTAAAAGCTTTTGAGTATCTAGTGTTCAAAGAGAAAAGTATACGCTTTATTAATTTCATTTCTTCTTCCGCAGATAACTTAGACTCTTCCTTTTCGTATCTAATTTCTAAAGCTATATATTCAACAAATGGACTCCAATAATCTCTATCATAAGTCCCTTCCTTTATATTCCTTAACCCTATTAAAAGAGGTTCTTCTTCAAGCATTACAGATAGCCCTTTTTGCTTGAATTGTTCATAAAAATATGTAGCATCAAGTCCATAATAATAGCCTTCAATTGCAACATTAAATTGTGAAAATCTTCCACATCTTACACAATAGTCATCATAAGACAAAGATTCTATTTTTTCTGTTTTTATAAGGAACTCTGCTATATCGAAATTTGTTTCAACTGAGCCAATATCTACACAAACTTCCTCATCGTCTTCTGCTATTTCAGATATTTCATCTTCCAAATCAAGTCCAATATAATCAAACACTTTTCTAAAGTGCTCTTTAACAACCTCTATGGTATCTTCTGTAACTTTCATGTTCATCGAATAAAACGTAAGCATCCAACCCCTATGACAATACAACTCCATCCCCAGTGTTTACTGGGGATACAGAGTATTTTAAGAATTTGAACTTTTTCGATTTTTAAACAGGTTTAACTAAAAGTGCCTCTGTCATCAAGGCATAATCCCTTC
>OBRN01000064.1_pt1 | contig 34823 bp, 16 predicted proteins | sample 1475621 | NCBI WGS metagenome assembly OBRN01 (sample SAMEA3360684, study PRJEB22359) | human gut metagenome | biome: ENVO:urban biome; feature: ENVO:human-associated habitat; material: ENVO:feces | place: Bangladesh | collected 2011 | reverse complement strand
CGCCTAGCGGGGTCGCGTTTCTGGCATCGCCTAGCGGGGTCGCGTTTCAGGCGTTGCCTAGCGGGGTCGCGTTTCTGGCATCACCTAGCGGGGTCGCGTTTCAGGCATCGCCTAGCGGAGCTTCTTTCCGCCCTGGATATAAATCCCATGGGCAGGCTTGGCATTCAGCTTCATGCCATCCAGGCCATAGATGCCCTGCTTGCCTTTTCGGGAATCTGCAGATGAAGATGCATCCGCCTCAACACCCTTGATACCAGATGTGGTGGCATCCAGATAGGTGAGCTTGAAGTTGTCGAAGCAGCACCAGTCGGCATTGATTCGCTGTCGGCTCCTGATGCCCAGACGCAGCACGCCATCCGTTACCACACAATCAATAACATTGTGATAGAGGCCGTTCTGGTTGAACGCCTCGTTTGCCTGACTCACATTATCCGGATAGCTATAAGGCGAAACGCTGTAGGCATCCGTATCATAGAGTGAGCAAACCGGCTTCTCCTCGCCGTTGGCATAGAAGATGGCATTGATCTGTTCCGTACCGTTGTCATGCGATGTCACTGCCTGCGAGATGCCTCCCGCACGGTAGAAACTCTGCACCTCTACCCGATAGTGACCGTTTGGCAAGCCCGTCAACTCCTGGTAGAAATCAAAAGTCTTGTTATAATGCTCAGCCACCCCTGCCGATGCCGCAGTAAACGAGGTTCCGCTCCATCCCGTGGCACCCTCTGAGAAATCAGGGTTCTGCAACAGGAAGGTGAGATCTGATACCCTGCCCGCTGCAGCCTCCTGCTTCAGATACTCATCATATCCATCCAGGGCATCCTTCAGGGCAGCGTATGCCTTCTGCATGCTTTCACACTCCTCATCGAAACTGCCCGATGTGGCAAGTGCCTGGTCGCCAAATTCAATGGCATCATTCAATGCCTGCAATGGCTGAACCGCCTGCAGCTTTCTGGCTTGCTTCAGCAGAGTTACCACCTGCTCCCAGGTTTCCAGATGCTGGTACTCTTTCTGCGTGAGCTTCACGAACGAACCGTGCTGCGGCTGCACATTGCCCCTGATGTTGGTCAAGCCCTGAGGGTTCATGCAGTGTTCATCCAAATCTACCAGGCGATAGCCGCCGCCACTGTAGTTCTGGTAAGCGAGCTTCCAGGTTCTGCTTCCGATAGGACGGAAGAGACTTGGTGCCTCTATCGACTTGCCCTTCTCATATACATCGAAGTCATCCACCAGGTTCCACTGGCAGGTGCCCGTGGTCTTATCGCCCGGCACCAGCTGCTTGGCTCTCGCCTGCTTCAGGTGGTGCTCACCGCTCTCGGTCTTATAGATCATCACGTATTCCCCATCCACCTTATTATAAACGATGTCGGCATCGATGATGTCGTAACCCGGGTCGAAGTAGAGTTTCGGCAGAGATACCTCGGTAAGATCCTCGTTTACCAGCGAATAGTAGATGCGATGGCGATCAGGGAATCCCACGGAGTAATATACCACATACTTCCGGGTTTGCGGGTCGTAGATAACCTGCGGTGCCCAGGCAGCCGTCATATCCTTCACGTCGGTAAGTCCCAATGCCTTCATGTTTTCAGGACTTTCCAGGTCGATGCTGATGCTCTTGTCCCAGTGTACCAGGTCGTTGCTCAGCATCAGCACCATGTTGTGGTTGCTTGTCCATCCCAGGCGCGAGGTCATGTCGGTGCCTGCCAGCATGAATTTGCCGCTCTGGGTGCGGGTAACGTAGGCATCACGCATACCGCCCGTCTGCGTAAACTTCTTGGTATCAAACACTTCACCGCTATTAAAGAGGTCGTTGTAGCTATTGCCGTAACGGCTCAGGGCAAAGCAGGTGATTTCCTGCGAAGCATGCATGTGGGCATAGAGATAACCGTATTTATCGGCATCCTCGGCAAGCACATCGTCCTTCACCTCGTCAGCCACATCGCTCACCTTCAGCTTGAACACATTGAGCGAGTAAGCCGGAATCTCCAGCTGGTTCACATCGCTGAGCGTCTGCTCGCTGGTAGGAACCACCTTCATCGGTTCATCCATCGTATTCTCGTCGGTTCCGTTCTCAGAGGTCAGTCGAACCACGGTGCCCTGCTCCGCCTTCATGTTCTTGAGGTTCAAATCCAGGGTAGCCGCCTTGGCATTCGGATTCACCACCTTGAGATAGAGCATGCCCTGCTCTTCATCTATCTGAGCCGACTGGTAGATAAGCTGGTCGGCAGGAAGCGAGAACTGGTGGATGGTGTTGCCATCCAGTTTACATGTCACCTGGTTGCCATCCACATCAATCTCAATATCATACCATCGGTTGGTTTCTATTCTTCCCGAAGCCGTGGCAATGGTGTTTTTGCTTCCGTTTACGCATTGCTCCACGCCGTGGCTGGTGTTGTTCCATCCACCCAGGTTCCACCAGCAGTAGTTGTCGGCATCCTGGTAGTTGAAGATGATGAGGAATCCTTCCCCTCCTCCCGTCTTTCTGGCTCTGAGCTTATAGGTATAGTGGGAATCAGAGATGACCTTGGCATTCACGTTGGTGCAGTTGGTGCCGCTACCGTTCTGCGAAAGCACGCCATTGCTGATACTCCAACTGCCTTCCCCGGCATTCCAGCCAGCAGAGGCATCAGAAGAAGAACCTGAAGAAGATGAACCCGAAGATGCAAAATCATCCTTCAGCAGGGAGTTTCCGTTTCCATCCTTCACTTCTATATCATCGTAATCTACCTGGGTTGCCCATGAACCCACACCCACCTTGCTATCGGCGGCAGCGGTAACATTGCCTGTTTCCGTCCATTTCAGGTTCTGCTTGCCCAGATGGTTGCCCAGCAGCTTCTGTACGTAGTAAGAAGGGGTACAGAAGTTCTTGCCGGCATTGAAGTGAATCATATCGTATGCCCACAGAGGGTCCTTTTCGTGGGTGAAGATAGGTGCAAAGCTTGCCAGCTTGCATACATCCGAATTCTTCTCCATGCCCAGCATGTAGATGGCTTCACCCAGGGCACTGTTCAGATTGCCATACTTGCCGTAGGCACCCTGATTGGCAGCATACTCGCCGTTATAAACGCCGATGGAGCGGTTGTAGCGGTCGTATTTATGATAGTTGTTTCTCATCCATTGATAAGAACGGTAGTAATGCTCATCTACCAGATCTACAGGCGAATCAAGCACCCATGCGGGGTTGTCGGTGCCCCATGCCTCCACATTGCCGATGATCACGATATCAGGATATTTGGCATGGATAGCATCATAGAATCTGGCATAGCGGCGACTGTACTCGAAGCGTGCCTCCGGCTGACCGTTCTCATTGCCTATCTCGATGAATTTAAGTCCGTATGGTTCCTTGTGGCCGTTGGCGATGCGTCGTCTTCCCCACTCTGTGGTTTCATCACCGTTGGCATACTCAATGGCATCCAGGGTATTCTGCACCAGGGTATCCACCTGCTCGAAAGGCACGGTGAAGCCATGCCCCAAACCTACGTTCACCACAAACATCGGTGCGGCATTCAGGTCTTCGCACAGCTGCAGATACTCATCATATCCCAATCCGTCGGAAGAGCGGTAGTGCCAGTTGTTGTTCCAATGGCCAGGGCGCTCTTCGATAGGACCTAATGTAGATTTCCATCTGAAGGCGTTCCCGTAACTGTCCTGTCCTTCCACATAGCATCCGCCAGGGAAACGGAGGAAACTTGGTTTGGTATCATAGAGGAGTTGTGCCAGGTCGGGGCGCAATCCGTTGGTGCGTCCTTTCCAGGTGGCAGGCATCAGCGACACCACATCCAGGTAGAGGGTGCCATTGGTAGAAGAAAGAAGGGCAAAGCGTCCGTCGCTGCAATGAGCTGTGGCCTTGATGGTTGCCGAGAGCTTTACCCATTTGTTGGTTTCCAGCTTCCCCTGCAGTTTCACCTCTTCAGAGGCAGCCGAGCCATCCGCCGTCTGCAACTGACCATAGAGTTTGCCGTTGAAGCTGGTAGATGCCTTGACCCATAAGGTGAGGGTGTAGGTGGAATCGCTAACGAAGTTCATTCCCCAGAAGCCGCTGTTGCTGATACCCGCCTTTCGGGCATCGCTGGCTCCTGAAATGGAGACACGGAGATTGGTTTGCTGGGCACTGTTGAGCTGCTGGGTGGCATTGAGTGAGAGGTTCACCGTCTGTCCGCCCTGCCTGATGGCCGCCCAATATTCGGGTGTAGAAGCGTTATCCTCGAAAGAACGGTTTCTGATGAGTTCGGCATAGAGACCTCCATCTCCGGCATGGTTGATTTCCTCGAAGAAGAGTCCATACTGGTAGTCGCTGATCATAGCAGATCGCTGGGTGGCATCTATGTTCATCTTCACCTGTGCCTGTGTCGTAGCTGAAAGCGAGAGGCAGAGGATGGTGCTGAAGAGAACGGGTTTATGGTTGAATATGTTCATAATACTGTGATGATAATACAACAAAAAAGGCAGACAGAAACAGAAGGTTTTTCACTCTCTGTATTCCGTCTGCCCTAAAATTATCTAGTTACTAAAAACAAGCTAGTTTTCAGATTACTTCATGATAATCTTGCTAACCTTCTTAGAACCATCGCTCAATGTAGTAACCACAACGTTGATACCTCTCTGGAGCTTACCGATGAGCATACCGGCAGCGTTGTAGATCTTGGTACCCATTGTAGTGTTGCCAGCAGCGTTCTCGATATCCTTGATAGCTGTTACAGGCTCGTTAGGATCGTAACCAGCATACTCCAAGGTGAAGTTCTTGATGATTGTCCAGTCATTGGTTACCTTCACATCCTTGTAAGCACCGATATAGAACTCACTCTTACCATCGTAAACAATCTTCAAAGGCTCTGTCTCATACTTAGAACCTACCTGCTCTGACTTGAAGAATGCCTGAGCAGTAATCATATTGTTAGGAATCCAGAGATTCTCATCAGAAGTTGCACCCTCAACATACTTGACCATGCCATCTGTGCTACCAAGATGCGCATACTCATTCAAGTTACCCTCAGCAATCTGGCAAGCTGCAATAGGCTTCAATGCCTCTGTTGCATCGTATGTAGCATCGCTTGTTGCGAAGTAGAGGAATGCATTCTCGTTGACCTCATACTTCTTCACTGTCTCATCCTCATCAGCGAAAGCAGAAGCGTCGCTACCGTCGCGATAGTATGCCTTGCTCTTCAAGTAGTATGTACCTGCAGGGAGACCTACAATCTTCTGCTTCAAATCGAAGTCGCAGTTGAAGAACTCAGCAGCCTCAACACTGTTACCTGCCTGGAAGCCGATATTACCCTTCTTCACGGTCCAACCAGTCTTGTCCATGGTTGCGAAGTCGTTGTTAACGAGTACGTTAGAGATATCAACATGATTATCCTTAGAAGCCAACTTAGCATTGTCGTAGATAACATACTTCGTAACAGCCTCGTTCAAAGCCTGGATAGCAGCAGGAACATCAGCATCAGCTACAGTACCATCGTTGTAAGCAGCATCAGCAGAAGCCTTGGCAGCAGAGAATACAGCCTTAGCCTCAGCAGAGGTCGTATAAACAGCCTCATTGTTATCGTAACGTGTCTGAGCGCTCACTACAGCTGTGCCCAATGTCTGGTAAGCCTGAATAGAAGTATTTGCTGCAGCAATTGCATCAGCAGCAGCGTTGATAGTCTTGATAGAACCATTTTCCTTGAGTTCAGAAATAGCTGCATCCAAGGTAGCATGTACCTCAGCATTCATCTTAGATTTGAGGAGTGCAGTACCCTGCTCAATAACAGGACCAGAAACCTGATCGATGGCAGCCTGATCACCGCCGAGGAACTTCATAGAGAAGTTATCCCAGATTGCCCAGTCGCCTGCATTTGCGCTAGGACGCTTTGTTTCACGAACACCCATGCGAACAGTCTCACCTGCCTTCAAGAGAATTGTTACAGTGGTCTTGTAAGCCTCAGGGTTCTTCTCGCATGCATTTGCAAAGCCCTTCATTGAGTTAGGGATATATACCTCTTCACCTTCAGGTGTGGTATATTTATATTCATTATCAGCCTTCTCTGATTCTGTAACTCCGTATGTATAAGGAGAAGCGAACTTGCTTTCCATGTTGTTAGCATAGAGAACGGCAGTGATATCCTCTGAACCATTGCCGTAAGCAACAGATGCTACGTCGTTTACAGCAACACGATGGAATGCCTGTGCAGAAATCTCGTAAACACCATCCTGAGGAGCTACAAACTCCTGATACATATCGAATGTACCCTGGTAAGACTCGCAGTTCTTCCAATTGCCATCTACAACAGTTGCACCTGTCCAACCATCCTTACCATTATCGAATGTAGGGTTAGCGAGCATGTAAGTCAAATCAGAACCTGCAGTAATGCTCTGCTTGCGAGACAAGTCAAGCTCTGTCTTCAGCTTACCCATATACTCATCAATCTGGTCATTGTCAAGAGAGTGGTTAGCGAGAATCAGATCATCAAGCGAAGTACCATCGCCGCAATCATCCAACAATGCCTGCAAAGCATCAGTAGCATTGCCGCCCTCGCCCAGGAAGTTCTGGATTTCATCATTCAAAGTCTGCAACTCAGCATACTTGGCTGCACTAGCGTTCATAACTGTTACAGCCTCCTGAATCTTAGCCTTCAAAGCCAAGATATCTTCCTTAGAAGCATCTGTTGTCATGTTCAGACCTTCCTCTGCAAGCTCGTTCACAGTATCTACATAGCCCTGATAAGCAACAGCTGTTTCAGCAGCACCCTGTGCTTCTGTAGCTACATTCTGCATATCGAGAAGATACATCATCTGTGCATCAGCACCATAATAATCTACCTTGAACTCATCAACGAACAACCAGTTGGCTGTAGCATTCTCAAGCTTGAGACCGAAGTTTACGTTCTCGCCTTCCTTCACCTCGAACATGAATTCAAACTTCTGAGGAACACCTGGATCTGTAGCAACAACCTTAGAATTTTCCTTAGAGCTGGTGTTAGCGAAGAGAGATACACCCTCTACCTTATAACCAGCGCCCTTCTCCTGCTGGCAAGCCATTGCATAGCAAGAAATCTTGTAAGCACCTGCTGGCAAGTTGGTTAATGTCTGTGAAAGATAACCATCGCTCAAATGACCTGTACCTGCTGCATCGCCTGTCTCCGGGTTAGAAGATGCATGAATCCAACGCTCGAGGAATGTGCCTGTCTCGAAGCCATCAGGAGCGGTATATTTATGTGTCTGTTTCTGCCAGTTGGTACCATGACCACCAGATCCTACATTACCATCTTTATCGTAAACGCAATCGTGATCCCAGCCGGTCAAAGCATCGCAGTTGGCATTTGTAATGAATTCATTGAGACTTACTGGAGATTCTGCTGTAGCTGTGCCCAAAGTCGCATTACGGCGAACATCACTGATATACTGCATAGCATTCTTCAAATCTGCATATGTAGCATTAGGGTTGTTATAAGCCTCGATAGCCTTAGGAATATTCAAGCCTTCGTCAACAGCGTCGTTGATAGCTGTCATCAACTTATCCAGACGATAGAAATAAGTAACAGGATAAGCCTCCCATTCTACACCATACTCAGATGCGCCCTCTGCCTGCATGTTCAAGGCAGGACGGAACAACTGGTCAACAGCATCTTCGCCCTTGCCATCCTTACCTGTATCACTAGGATTCCAGCCAGCACGGGTGTTGCTTGTATTCTTCAAATTTGCGATGGTATCTGCCTGAATCTCAAAGCGCTTGCTGCCATCCTTTGTCCAAATCTCCCAATTGCATTTTTCAATGCCCTGGTTGTTATAATCTACATAAGAATTACCGCCGTTCTCATCAAAACTGTTGGTAAAAATCTTTCTACCGTAAGTATCATCAGCAGAATTGTTGAACAAGGTAAAAGTACCATTAGGAACATCCTTTGTCTTATTAGGAACGATGGCAATAGCCATACCCTTGTCACCCAAACTTGTCTGGGTGCCATAAGCATTGCTGTTAACGAGCCATTTTTCGGCCTTAACATTCTTGATGTAAACTGTGTCAGTACCATCCAACTTCAACTGAACTGGGTCAGGGAATGCTGGTGCTTCAACTTTCTGTGCCTGTGCCTCTGTAGCACCGATGCCGGCTGCTAAGATGGCTGAGAAAAGTAAACGTTTGTCCATTGCTATTTGGTTTAATTTTTGGTTTGAGAAGTAATTAGCTTCTTAACTTATTGAATAATTGATTTGCTTGCAAAATTAGCAATAAAATGAATACATGCAACTTTTTTGAGTGGAAATCTATACTAAATTTAGATTATTTAACTAAATACACTCATTTTCTAAGCCTTCAAGACACGATTACCTTATTGTATAAGTGTCGTTTTACAACAAATGCGCTTTTTAAGTTAGTACAAAAAGCAGACAACAAGCAACCCTTTATGTTAAATATGGTTAAGGCAAAAGGATTTCTTGATTAAAATCAACTAAGTTTCTTAAAAACTTGTTATCTTTGCACCGGATAAACTAACAGGCATCAACTATAAATAAAAAATGAATCAATATGCAGAGCATTTATGATCAAATATCAATAGGTAGAAAGCTACTTTCTACGTTGTTTTCAGGAGGTACTTTTCATGTCAGTTCCACCCAAAAGGTGGAGCTTACGTAATCATACCCAGTGTTAACTAGCAATAAACCAAACATCAAATAAATAAAACATGAGCAACCGTTTAATTAAAGATTCGCATTACGCGATCATCGGTATGTGCGCAGCATTGGCTCTAGGTGGCTTCAATGCCTGCACCGACTCTTACGACCTTGACGAAAAGGGAAACAATCCTGAATGGTTGGGCAAGAGTATCTACGAAGAGCTGCAAAACCCTAGCGGTACCAGCCTTCATGGTACTTTCAACACCTACCTCAAGCTGATTGACGACCTGGGTTACAAGGAAGTGATGTCGAAGACGGGTTCAAAGACTGTATTCGTTGCCAACGATTCAGCTTTCAACAAGTTCTTCGAAAGTAATTCATGGGGCGTACATAAGTACGATTCGCTGACTACCCCTATGAAGAAACAACTCTTCTATGCTTCCGTGCTGGATAACGCTATCCAGACAGAGATGCTTTCTAACGTGGAAAGCAACGGAGGCGTCCTCTCTAGAGGTATTGCACTGAAGCACCAGACTTCTGCCAATGCCATTGATACGGTATATCATTTCTACAACCGCGGCTTGATGCCACAGAACAACTCCTACTGGGATAAGTATATCGACGGCATCGATGTGGTGATGGACAACACCCGTCCGATGATGGTACACTTCACCCAGGAGCAGATGCTGAACAACGGTATCACCGACAACGACTTCTCTGTGATCACCGGTCGTCCTTACGATGGCAGTACCTACATCTTCAAGAACAAGGTCATCGCCAGCGACATCACCTGTCTGAACGGTTACCTGAACCAGACAGACGGCGTAATCGTGCCTCCAGGCAACCTGGCACAGATGCTTCGCGAAAGCGATGATACCAAATGGTTCAGCCGCATGCTCGACCGCTTCTGTGCACCTTACTACGATGCACAAACCACCCTTAACTACAACGACAATGCCAAGCTCAACAACACCCACCAGATTGACTCCATCTTTCAGTGGCGTTACTTCAGCGAGCGTTCGCAGGGAACACAGGCATTGGAGCGTGACCCACAGGGCGTGAAGCTTCCAACAGACAAACTCTTAAGATTCGACCCGGGATGGAACCAGTATTACAGCTCATACGGCACCATGCTCGCCGATATGGGTACCATGTTTGTTCCTACCGACAAATCAATAAAAGACTATTTCACCAATCCGTCTAACGGTGGTTACAACATCATGAAGCTCTACGCCAAGAAGCCAATCGATAACGACGACGATCACTTCGCAGAGAACCTGGATAGCATTCCTAGCAATATCATCCGTTCGTTCGTGAACAACCTGATGAATGCATCCTTCGTACAGTCAGTGCCAAGCAAGTTTGGTACCATCATGGACGAGGCGAGTGACCCTATCGGCATCACAACAGGTGACATCTGCAAGACCACCAACGGTGCATACGACGTGAGAATCGCCAACAATGGTGCCATCTACATGCTCGACCGTGTGGTTCCACCTATTTCATATAATATCGTATCAACTCCAGCCTTGCTGCGTAAGGCACGCGACCTGGGTGTGATCAACTGGGCTATTCAGGACAAGAGCAACCTGAAGGTGAACTTCTATGCCTACCTGCGTGCCAGCACAGCCAACTATGCGCTGTTCCTGCCAGACAACCACGCTTTCTGCGGCGGTCAGGGTGCATCTACCGATTTCTACTATGTAGATCCGGTTTCTCTGGGCAAGAACTACAAGGAAGGTCCTCGTGTGCTCCACTTCTATTATAAAGATGTGAACAAGGACAATATCATCTCGGCATCTGCCTTCAAGTACAACCCTACCAATGGTTCCATCAGCGAAGATTCAACCATCGTAACAGTGGGTGAGGTGACCGACCGATTGATTGATATCCTGAACTATCACACCGTATCTCTTGCACAGGGCGAGAAATTCGGCAAGAACAGATTCTACAAGACCAAGCATGGCGGTGAAATCGAAATCAGCAGTACAGGCGTTGGCGCTACCGTGAAGAGTGGCGCTCAGATCAACGGCATGGCAGGCATGAACTTCGCATTGCCAGCTTCAGAAATCAAGGAAGCTACTACCGACTACAGCAATGGTAGCACCTTCGTCATCAACCGTGTGATTCAGGCTCCACAAACCAGCGTATTCGGCTGCTTGAACAACCACAGCCAGTTTAGCAAGTTCATGGAATTGTGTATGCCAGCCGACCTGAGTTCTATCCTCACCGACATCGGTATCAAATCAAGCGAGCAGAAGCAGTTCACCGTGTTCACCAACCAGTTTGATGCAAACATCAACACGAACAGGCTATACGACTGCCTCGATTACAACGTAGCGTTCTTCAACACATACAACTACACGCTGTATGCCCCAAACAACGACGCTATGGACAAAGCCTTCGAGCGCGGCCTTCCTACCTGGGAGCAGGTGCAGCAGGTGCTCGCCGATGCAGAACATGGTTCAAGCGAACAGCAGCTGGAGGCAAAGGCAAAGGCAAAGGATATGGTGGAGGCCATCAGAAACTTCATCCGCTACCACTTCCAGGACTTCGCCCTCTATGCCGACAACACAGTGGATTTCGGAGATGCTCCTAAAAACAAGGAAGACGGCAAATACAGCTTCCAGACATCCTGCATAGATGGTACCGTATATAAGCCCCTGTACGTGAACGGCGGAAACGACAAGCTCCAGGTAACCGACATCGCCGGCAACACCATTACCATTAATGGCTACGACAGCAAGAAACTCGTGAACTACATGACTCGTGACTACACCTTCTACAAGTCGAAGATCAACACCTCATCGTTCACAGCCATCCATGAGATTTCCGAGCCACTCTGCATCAACAAGAGCAAGCACTACGACGACCGCTTTGCCAGCAACACAGAAGCTGCCAAGAAGGCAAGCATCAAGCGCCTCAACGCTTTGTACTATGCCCAGAAGCACGGACAGAAGTACTACAAATAAATTCACAATCAAGCATGTAATATAATGAACAATATAAGAACATATCTTACAGCAGCCGCCCTGTGCAGCACCATGACCATCGCCGCCCAAGGGCAGCGTGTATCAGGTACTGTAACCGACGAGTTTGGTCCTGTGATTGGCTGTAACGTCATCGAGAAGGATGCCAACAACCGTAACGTCAACGCTACTGTTACCGACGTGAACGGTAACTTCCAGCTGACAGTGAAGAATCCAAAGCACAAACTCGTTGTCACCTTCGTGGGTTACAAGCCATACTCTAAGGTGATCGGCTCACAAACCAACTTCGAAATCCAGCTGAAGGATGAGAACCAGATTGAAGCAGTTACCGTGGTTGCCAAGCAGCGCTTCCGTGGCGATGGTTTGAGCATTCCTAAGAACGAGCTTTCTGTGGCTACACAGACCTTGAACATGAACAAGGTGGATGGTCTTGCCTTTACCAGTGCCGACGAGGCACTGCAGGGTCAGATTGCAGGTCTCGATATCGTGGCCAACTCTGGTAACCTGGGTGCCGGTACTACCATGCGTATGCGTGGTGTAACCACCATCAACGGTTCTTCTGAGCCTCTGATCGTAGTTAACGGCAACATCATGGATGTGCCGGGTGCTGAGAACACCGACTGGTCAACCGCTACGGAGGAGACCTACAGCTCTCTGCTTTCCATCAACGTGAACGATATCGAGAGCATCGACATCCTGAAGGATGCTGCCGCTACCGCCATCTGGGGTGCACGTGGTGCCAATGGTGTCATCAGTATCAAGACCAAGCGCGGTAAGCGCGGAAAGATCCGCATCAACTATAACTTCATGCTCCAGGGCACCTGGCAGCCAGATGGTTACAATCTGCTTACCGGTGATGAATACACCATGCTGATGAAGGAGGAGTTGTACAACCCTACACAGAATCCTTCGGCTACCACCAACATCAACGAGTTGAACTACAACAAGAGTTGGGCAGAATACAACAACTGGAATGACAATACCGACTGGGTAGATGCAGTGCGCAAGATGGGTTGGAACCAGACACATGGTATCACCATCTCGGGTGGTGGCGAAAAGGCTACCTTCCGTATCTCAGCCAACTACGACCACCAGTTGGGTACCATCATCAAGCAGCAGCTCGACCGATTCTCAACCCGCTTGAGTTTGGATTACTACGTGAGCGACCGCATCAAGTTCTCTACCGAGTTCCCTCTTACTTATACCAAGAACCAGAAGAACTACGGTAACAACATCCTGGGCAAGGCCTTGCAGATGGCTCCTAACATGAGTATCTACCGTGAGGATGCCAACGGCTTCGATACCAACGAATACTACATCATGCTGCCGGAAGGCAAGGAGGGTGCAGGTTCTACCGTGAGCGGAACTTCTTCAGAACAGTTGAAGTCAGTGCGCGGCATCGGTAACCCTGTTGCCATCGCCAACCTGGCTTACGACAACGAGACCACCTATCGTATCAACCCTGAGTTCAAGCTCAACTACTATCTGATGGGTACAGAGGAGCGCAAGACACGCCTCGACTACGAGGGAAGCGTTTATCTCGACGTCTATTCAAAGAGCAACCCAACCTGGTATCCAGGTACCCTTTCTACAGCAGGATGGGAGGACGGTAACTACAACCGCTATGCGATGGACGACTACAACTCGCTGGCATTCACCACACGCCACCAGCTCATCTTCACCCCTTGGTTGGGTAACGACCTGGCTTGGACGATGCTGGGACGCTGGGAGATGACCAAGGGTAACGGCTACGGACAGAATGTAACCGAGAACCAGATACCAGACGGCGTAAGTTCACCTACCGTGCCAGCTTACCTCCGCAACATGTCAACCAGCAACGGCGAGTGGCGCGGTATGAGTGGTGTGTTCTCTACCCACGTTTCTTATAAGACCCGTTACAACGCCGACTTCACCGTGCGTGCCGATGGTACCACCAAGTTTGGCAAGAACAACAAGTGGGGTTACTTCCCTGGTGTATCCGTGCGTTGGAACATCAGCGATGAGCCTTGGATGCGCTGGTCACGCAATGTACTCTCCATGCTCGCCGTACGCCCATCATGGGGTGTGAACGGTAAGGCTCCAAGCAGCGAGTACCTGCAGTATGCCAAGTATGTGGCAGGTAACATCTATGGTAATGGTAATACTACCCAGACAGCTACCAAGGTAGATGGCTTGCAGCTGGTAGATTTGAAATGGGAGAAGACTACTTCATGGAACCTCGGTGCCAACCTGGGACTCTTCGATGATAAGCTGGAGGCAGACTTCAACTACTACTACAAGAAGACCAACGACCTGCTGAACTCCGGTGTGAGCATCGCCTCACAGACAGGTTTTGCCAACCTGGCATGGAAGAACATCGGTTCGATGGAAAACAAGGGTTGGGAGTTGAACATCCAGGGCAACCGATTCATCAAGGCAGGCAAGTTCTCTATGAGCGCCAGCTTCAACGTGGCTCAGAACTTCAACAAGATTACCGAGATGGATCCTACCGTGCTCGACGGTATCAATGAAGACTGGACAGCCGACAGCCGTGGTAGGTACTTCAAGCGCATCCAGGTGGGTAACGCCCTGGGATCAATCTTCGGATTGCGCGCTCACGGAGTATATCAATATACCTACGACTACCTGACCAACCTCCGCCGCCAGAACAACTGGAGCAACAGCCAGCTGGTTGATTACATCAACAACGAGTTCCTGCCATCGGGCAAGACAGCTCCTGTGGCACTGAACAAGGAAGGCAAGGTAATCACCGGTTCCGACGGTTCACCATTGCGCATGACCTACAACTCAAGCAATGGTAGCGAGACCTACAAGTTCGACGGTGGTGACGTGATTTACGAGGATGTGAACAAGGATGGTACCATCAACTCACTGGATATGGTATATCTGGGCAACTCAAACCCTAAGTTCTCGGGAGGTTTCGGATTCACCTTCAACTACGGCGACTGGTCATTGCGTACCAACTTCGTATTCCGTACCGGTTTCAAGGTAGTGAACTTCGCTCGCATGGGCTTGGAGAAGATGTATGATACCACCAACCAGAGTTCTGCCGTGAACTGGCGCTGGCGCAAGAACGGTGACCAGACAGAGATACCACGCGCACTCTATAACTATGGTTACAACTGGCTCGGTAGCGACCGCTACGTGGAGGATGCTTCCTTCCTGCGCTTCAGCTACGTAAGTTTGAGCTACAATGTTCCTAAGACATTCCTGAAGCAGTTTGGTCTTAACCAGATGCGCTTCGACCTGAGCGGTCAGAACATCTTCGTATGGAGCAAGTATAGCGGCACCGACCCTGAGCATGCCAATAGCGGCTGGAACTTCGCTTCCGACAACTCGCAAACACCACGAAGCAAGTCATTCACACTCCGTATGACGCTCGGTATTTAACCCATCTTTAAATAAAGATAAAAATGAAGAAAAAAACAAACCATATCATCAAGAGCTTGGCGGTAGCCTTCCTCGGAGGCTTATCACTCTGCTCATGCACCGACTTCCTGACGATCTACCCTACAGATAAGACCGTGGGTGAGAACTTCTGGAAAAACAAAGACCAGGTTGACCAAATGGTCACAGGTGCCTATACTGGAATGATTTCTGGTTCCAACATCGAAAGATTCATCATGTGGGGTGACTATCGCTCTGACGTGTTGAGAAAAACCAGCGCATTGGATAATACCACACTGGATAACATCACCAACGTGGATCTCTATCCTAGCAGCGGCTATAACTCATGGTCATCTTTCTATTATGTCATCAACACCTGCAACCTGGTGATGAACCACGCACAGGATGTACTGGCTGTGGATCCTGACTATACCGAAGGTGACTACCAAACCACCCGTGCACAGATGCTCGGTCTTCGCGCACTCTGCCACTTCTATCTGGTTCGCACCTTCCGCGACGTGCCATACGTAACCAAGGCGTATGAGAAGTCAGACGACCTGACCCTCGACGGCCAGCTGGCACCAGATTCTACCCTGCAGCTCTGCATCAACGACCTGGTAGAGGCAGAAAGAGGTTGCTACAAGTACGGCACCTTCGCCGCCGACGACTGGCGCAGCGTAGGCTTGCTGAGCAAGGATGCCATCAATGCCATCCTCGCCGATGTATATCTGTGGCGTGCTTCGCTCTGGAGCCAAACAGACAAGGAGAAGGCAAAGACCTACTATCAGGCTTGCATCGACTATGCCGACAAGGTGATTGAATCTCACAAGAGATTCTACGAGAACAACTACAAGGGTTCTGCATCCAGCGATAACGCTACAGCTCCTTACTATCTGTTGAGCGGTAACCAGGCATTCTACAAGAACTTCGTGGAAGGCAATTCACGCGAAAGCATCTTCGAACTCCAGTTTGATGGAACCAGCAACGTGAACAACCTCGTTCGCCAGTACTTCTACAAGCATAAGGACGCAACATCAACCTACGGTATGCTTGCAGGAACCATTGCAGTGGGTAATACGCTTGGCGATGAGCCAACACCAAGTACGCAGAGTGCATCAACTTCTGCCTTGTACCAGTCGGCAAACGACTATCGTTATTACGACAACAGCTATGGTGTAAACATTGGCAACGCCTCATCATTTGAAATCAGAAAGATGGTGTATAACCAGGCAACCACATCTAGCATTCCTACCAACAAGCAGGGATACACCTACCTCCAGACACGCGGTTTCGACAACTACAAGCAGAACTGGATCATGTATCGTATCACTGACGTGATGCTGATGAAGGCAGAAGCTGAGACACAGCTGGCAGGAACCGATGCCAACAAGCTGAAGCATGCCTTCCTGATTGTCAACGCCGTGAACAAGCGTTCGCTCGATCCATTGGCTATAAACAAGGATTCATTGGTTTATAAGGATAACTACGACAAGCAAGCCAAGCTGGAACTGCTCTGCCTCCAGGAAAGAGGCCGTGAGCTTCTCTACGAAGGCAAGCGCTGGTACGACCTGGTTCGCTACAGCTACCGCCACATGACGGGTGTAGATCCTACCAAGACCCTCTACGAGATTGACCCTAAGGGTAGCCTCTACCCTACTTTGGACGATGCCGACAATGAGTTCAAGAACATCCTGACCGCTAAGTACAGTACAAACATTCTGAAGTTCAAGAACGAGGCATTCCTCTACTGGCCAATCCTACAGCAGGAAACCAAGAACAACAAGTTGATCCATCAGAACCCGGTTTATGTGGAGACACAGACTTCCGAGCGACAGGATTAACAGCATCATTACACATTATTATATATATACATTAATAAATAGTATAGCAATATGACTAAGTTCATTCATAAGATAGGAGGCATGATGGCGCTCGCAGCACTGGGTGTTGCGTCGTTCACATCTTGCTCTGAAGAGATTGATGACAGTAACCTCTATACTTTCACCGGTCAAACCGTCATCGACTATCTGCGCAGCGACTCAACCTTGAGCGACATCGCCAAGATTTCCGACCGCGCAGGCATGTCTGACCGCTTGTCTGCCTACGGAACTTACACCTGCTTCGCCCCAACCAACGAGGCACTCGAGGTTTATATCGACTCACTCTACAACGATGTGAAGAGCGATAACCACAATGGTCTTTATGCAGGTGAGGTACCAGCCGACAGCGTCATGAACCGCCTCTGGAAATCAGAGAAGTGTGATTCCCTCTGCAAGGACATCATCGAATCGCAGGTAACGGGTCAGAAAAAGACCACCAATGATTTCCTGACAGGAGCCGACATCACCATGATGCTGGGTAACACCCATACACCAAAGCGTGTGAATGGCGAGATTACCATAGATGGTACCACCCATTTCATCAAGACCGACCAGGAAGTGGAAAATGGTATCGTACACGTAATCGACCGCCTTTTCTACCGTTCAACCAACTACCTCATCGATGAGATGGAGGCAATGGGATGCTACGGGCTCTGGGTAGAAGCCTTGAGAAAGACAGGTATCGACAAGATCTTGCAGGAAAGTATCCGCACCAAGGGCATTCACTGGTTCAACCTTGAACCAGAAGCCGGTACAGATTACCCAACCAAGTGTAAGGTGGGATTCACCATCTTTGCAGAGCCAGACGAAGTACTCGCCAAGGAAGGCATCACCACTTTTGAGCAACTGGTGGAAAGAGCTAACAAGGAATACGAAAACTGCGGCAACTGGTACGACTATGTAAAGGATGCAGGCATCAGCGTAAGCACCAAGGACGACTACACCAACCAGTGGAACGCCCTCAACATGTTTATCCGCTACCACATCCTGCATTATGCACTCTCTACCGACAAGCTGGTGTATTCATTCAACGAGCTGAAGAATATAGACGTTTATGAATATGTTCGCACCCTGCTGCCAGGAACCATGTTCAAACTTACAGGTATCAAGGATCCAGGTGGCAACATAGGAGAGATATACATCAACCGCCAGCTGACCACTCCTTCCCTTACCAGCGACCCAGGTAACACCTCGCTCATATCAAATGCATATCAGGAAGCAAACAATGTAAAAGACCCGGGTATCCTGGTAGGCAACAGCAAGGTTAACTCCCGTCAGGCAAGCAACGGTTACATTCACCCTATCAGCAGCATGCTCATTTACAAAGAGAATGTGCCTAACGAGGTGCTCAACGAACGTCTGCGCTTCGACTTTATGGCACTCTTAGACGAAAGTATGACCAACCGATTCAGAAGCTATACTGGAGCTGACCTGAAGTCATTCTTTGGTCGCACCGACGGTAACATCACATCAGTTCGTTTCCCTGAGGGCTATTTCGAGAACATGGTCATCTACAATGGTGAAGCTTCACGCGTTAACTATCTTACCAGAGACCATGCAAACGGATATCATGGCTACGACTGCTGGAACGACTACCAGGGCGATGAACTCTACTGTAAGGGTGCATACGACTTCGCCATCAAGTTGCCACCAGTACCAAAAGACGGAACCTATGAACTCCGCTTCGGTTATGTAAACAACGGCAAGCGTACCATCGTTCAGTTCTATCTAGGTCACTCTTCCGACCGTTCAACCATGACTCCATGCGATATTCCATTGGATCAGAACGTAGATCTGAAATCAACTACCGTGGGATGGACAGACCCAAATACCGACGGTGACAATGGTGCAGCTGTAGATAAGGCGATGCACAACCGTGGATGGATGCGTGGTCCTAACTACTTTAGTAACATGAAGCATGGTGAGGGATCCACTGCACGATTCAAATACGATGGTGGCCAGCATCACATCCGCCGCGTGGTAACCAAGCAGTACTTCAAACAGGGTGAAGAAAACTGGTTCCGTTGCAAGACAGCGATGCCTGAGAATACCGAAGCTGAATTCCAGCTCGACTACATCGAACTTGTACCAGCGACCGTGTATAACCACTCTAGCCTCACCGAGGATGTATTCTAAACCTCACCGAGGACGTATTCTAAAGAAATAGAATCAAAATCAAGTAAAAAGAATAACATGAAAGTAAGATATATATTAATGACAGCAGCTGTAGCCTTGGGTCTCCAAGGCTGCAGCGACTGGGATGACCATTATGATGTCAACGGCAACAACCTTCCGGGTGCCGACGCTACCCTCTGGGAACAGATCAGCAGTCGAGATGAGTTGAGCAACTTTGCCAAACTCCTGAAGAAAGTTGGCTACGACCAGGCGCTCAATACCAACCAGAGCTTCACCGTATGGGCACCTAACAACAATGCCTACGACACCCTGAAGTACAACGCCATGAGCGACAGCTTGCTGAAGGCTGAATTCCTCAACAACCACATCGCACGCGGCTATCACCGTGCATCGGGCGACATCGACGAGCGCATCCACTTCCTCAACAAGAAGGTGTTAGATTTCCAGGGCAGCGACAACAGCTACGTGCTGAGCGGAGAGGCAGTGGACAGCACCAATATCCTGAGCAAGAACGGCGTGCTGCACCTGATGAAGGGCATGATGGATTTCCGTCCTAACTTCTATGAATATTTCGCCCGCGAGCACGAGGGTGGCGTGACCACCAACTCGCTGAAGGATATCTTCATGAGCAAGATGAAGCGCGAGATTGATAAGGACAAGAGTGTGGAAGGTCCGATGAAGGATGGTGAAGTTACCTATCTGGATACAGTTTATACAGAAACCAACCAGATGTTCACCCTGCTCAATGCCCAGCTCACCAGCGAAGACAGTACCTACACGATGATTGTTCCAAGCGACAAGGCATGGGAGAAGGCTTACAAGCACGTGGAGGCATACTTCGACTATCCTGAAAGCTTCGAGCCATTCACTCTTACCAACGATGAGAAGACAGGTAAGCTTACCTACACCATCGCATCGAAGGTAAACATCGATGCCGACAGTTTGAAGAAGGAACATACCATCCTGAGCATCCTGCAGCCATTGGTATTCAGTAACACCGTGAACCCAGCACTGAAGGGTGGCAACATCCCAACCGGTGCTACCGACTCTATCCACAGTACAACCAATGTGTATTCACGCAACACCCTGAACTACATGAGCGAAAACAGCAGCCGCGTGAATGATGCCGCAGAGCTGTTTAAGGGTGCTACCAAATACAACATGAGTAACGGTACTGTATGGTTGACAGGCGACTCACTCTACGCACGCCCATGGGCAATATGGAACCCTATCTTGCATCTGAAGGCTCAGTACGGTAACTATCAGGCAGGTACCAGCAACGTAACCCTGACAAAGACCGTGACCGTGGGAAGCAGCGACCGCAATCCAAGCGTAAAGGGTTCCATGCACACCCCAGCGTTCTATCAGGTATCATCTGCCATCAATCAGCGCCCAGAGGTATTCCTCTACGCTCCACAGGTTCGATCTACTGCATACGCCGTATATCTGACCATGGTTCCTGCTACCATCAACGATACCCTAGCCGTACCAACCGAGCAAGCCATCGCTCTGCGTACCATCATGCACAACAGTAAGGGTGGTGCTCCTAAGGCACAAGCCAGCACCGGATATCCAACTCCAGGTGCCCTGAAAAAGGATTTCGACCACATGAACAAGAACATGGGTGCGGTGACATTCGATTACGGAACCAAGGAAGAATCCAAGATTCTGACCAAGTACATGGGTATCTTCAAGCCAAACATGAGCTATACTGCTCTTCAGAACGAACCAGCAATCCGCCCTGTGTTCAATGTATATTGCAGCACACGTACCCAAGGTGGTAGCACTGAGCTCCGCATCGCAGGCATCGTCCTGGTACCTCAGGAGGCAGTGGAATACTACATGAAAAATGGTATGATTAGCGACTACAAGGGCGACATGCCAGAAATCTTCTGGAACCTCACCGGCTCCAGCAATTAATCAAACATGAACTCAACATTTGAAAACAATGATAAATTTCAGAATATTGGCAATCATGGGCTTGATGGCTGTGGCAGCACAGGTCAACGCCCAGGAAGCAACAGATGACGCAGCAAGTCAGAAGAAGACGGCAGCAGCTCCTAAGTTGCCTGAATACCCTATGATGGAAATCACAGGTACCATCTACGATGCTGCTACAGGAAAGCCACTCAGCGGTGTACAGGTTCAGCCATTGGGCAATGCCAACTATGCTGCCATGACCAAGGACGACGGTACCTTCACCATCAAGGTGCCTACCTTCACTACATCGCTCTATCTCTTCACTTCGCAGTATGCCAGCCAGCAGGTTTCCATCGCAGGTAAGAGTCATATCACTGCCAACATGCTCAGCGACAAGTTCAACGAGATGTACACCAACGGTACACAGCTCGGTGGCACTGCCAGCGTAAAGACCGATAAGACAACCACACAGATTTCTGTTGAGGACCTCATCAGCGAGCAGCTCGGCGGCGACGTGCGCACCATCAAGCGCTCAGGTGCTCCTGGCATCGGTTCTGCCATGTTTATCCGTGGCTTGAACTCACTCAATGCCAACGCCCAGCCACTGGTAGTAGTGGATGGCGTGCCAATGGACATGCAGTATAACGGCACTTCGCTGCAGACAGGTATGTTCAACAACCAGTTGCTGAACATCAACCCTGCCGACATCGAGAAGATTTCAGTATTGAAGAACGGTACTGCCATCTATGGTGCCAAGGGTGCCAACGGCGTTATCGTCATCGAAACCCGCCGCGGTCACAGCATCGCTACCCGCATTGACGCCAACATCGGCGTGGGTGTGAACCTGGTACCAAAGCTTCCTAAGATGATGGATGCCAACCAGTATATGAGCTATGCCACAGAGATGCTGGGTACTTATCCGGAAATCAGCAAGATTATGGAGAACAATAATCTCAATTTCCTGAATAACGACAAAAACAATTACTATTATAATGCATACCACAACAACACCGACTGGAGCAAGGAGGTTTATGAAGAAGCCTTGAGCCAGAACTACAGCATCAACGTGCAGGGTGGTGATGATGTGGGTATGTACAACCTCTCTCTGGGTTATACCGACGGCAAGAGCACTGCCAAGAAGAATGGCTTCAACCGCCTGAACATCCGTTTCAACAGTGACCTGAAGATTACCAAGGGCTTCGCTACTGAGTTTGACGTTGACTACGTGAAGTTGAGCCGCGACCTCTTCGATGATGGCGCTCCTAGCGACTTCAGCAAGGGTACCGTGACATCGCCTACACTCCTGGCACTGATCAAGTCGCCTATCCTCAACCCATACGTATTCAACAAGACCACAGGTCAGTTGTCTTCTACCCTCTCTGAGGCAGACGACTTCCTGAGTGCACTGGATCCCAACCTCTCGCTGGCAAACCCTACTGCCCTGCTGGCAAACGGCAGCGGCAACAACAAGAACCGCATGGAGAACTCTATGTTCCACGTGCGCATCATGCCTAAGTTCGACCTGGGCAAGGGTTTCAAGCTTTCAGAGAACATCAACTATACGTTGAACCGTAACTCCCAGCGCTACTATCGTCCGAAGGGCGGTGTGCCAACCTTCTATGTAGAGGGCTTGGGTATGGTGCAGACCTTGTCTGCTTCCATCTTCGCCAAGGAAGAGACCGTGATGAGCGATACCCGCTTCGATTTCTCACGCATCCTGGGTGCCCACACCATCGATGCCATGGCAGGATTCAGATACCTGAACTACGGTTATGAGATGAACAACCCTACAGGACAGTATCAGAGTGCCGGTAACGACCTCCTGCCAAACGTATCCAACAGCATGGACTTCAAGGATGCCAAGGGTGAGGATTACAAGAAGACCAGCCTTACCTGGTATGCACAGGCCAACTACAACTACAAGAACCGCTACTTCCTGGAGGCTCAGGCAGCCCTGGAGAGCAGCAGCAGCTTCGGCGACAAGGCCACAAGCCTGCGCATGGGCGGTGTAGCATGGGGCTTGTTCCCTAGCGTACAGGCAGGTTGGGTGATGACCAACGAAGAGTGGTTCCCACAGAACATCGGCCTCAACTATCTGCGCCTGAACGCCGGATTCGAGATAAGCGGTAACGACGATATCAACAACAAGGCGGCACACACATCGTTCGAGGTATTGAAGTTCCTGCACAACGCCATCCCAGCCGTTCAGCTCAACAACATCGGTAACGAGAATGTGACCTTCGAGAAGACCCGCCGCATCAACCTGGGCTTCCAGAGCCAGTGGCTCGACAACCGCCTGGGCTTAGGCTTCAACTACTATATGAACCATACATCCGACCTCCTCACCGTGAAGGATTTCACCACTCCTGTGGCAGGTGTGAAGAGCTATTGGAGCAACGAGGGTTCTATGGACAACACCGGATTTGAGGTAAGCCTCAACGGTAAGCCAGTGGTAAGCCGCAACTTCACCCTGGAGCTGGGTGCCAGCTTGGGTCACTACAAGAACGAGATCAAGAGCTTGCCTAACGAGAAATACGTAGCCATCAACGGCAATGCCAAGGGTGCCAAGGGTTATACCTCTTCTATCTATGGCAGCAGCAACGTGGCAACACTCGTAGGTCAGAGTGCCGGTGTATTCTACGGATACAAGACTGCAGGCGTATTCGCAACAGATGCAGAAGCAAAGGCTGCCGGAAAGGACGGTTATCTCTACCAGCTCGACGAAACCGGTGCCAAGAAGTATTTCAAGGCTGGTGACATGCACTTCGTTGACCTGGATGGCGACGGCTGCATCGGCGAGAACGACAAGACCATCATCGGTAATCCAAACCCGGATATCTATGGTAATGCATTCATCCGCGCCTCTTACGGTAACTTCACACTCTCTGCAGTGTTCGGCTACTCGGTGGGCAACGACATCTTCAACTACCAGCGCAGCGTAATAGAGGGCGGCAAGAACTTCTACAACCAGAGCACAGCCCTGGTAAACCGCTGGAGAAGCGAAGGTCAAGTGACTAATGTTCCTCGTATATCTTACGATGACGAGATGGGCAACTCACGCTTCAGCGACCGCTGGATAGAGGATGGAAGCTATCTGAAGCTCCGCTCACTCAACCTCAACTACAAGGTGCCTGTAAGCACATCCTGGTTGCAGGGTCTTCAGGTTTGGGTAGAGGCAAACAACCTCTTCACCCTGACCAAGTATCTGGGTGGCGACCCTGAGATGTCAACCTCCAACGCCGTGCTCTATCAGGGCATCGACACGGGTAGCATCGCATCAGGACGCACCATTACAGTGGGTTTGAAGCTTAATCTCTAATAAAAAAGTACAATCACAAAGCATCAAAATAATGAAAATTAAATATTTCATAGCAGCCACTCTGGCTGCCATCACATTCAGTTCATGCAGTGATATGTTCGATGATGGATCCAATCGTTACGTCTATAATCCGGAACTCAACGAGAAGGTGGATTCTATGTTCTATATCAACGGTATCTTGAAAGGTGTTCAGCAAGCCATCGACCAGAATGTGCTTGTCAATGAGCTTCGTGGCGACCTCGTGTCGCCAACCTCTCATGCCTCTACCGACTTGCAGCGCCTGGCAGCCTTCGACTATGCCGACGGCAACAAATATGATTCTGCGTATGTTTATTACCGCATCATCAACAACTGCAACTACTACGTGGCTCACCGCGACACCACCCTTGCTACGGGTTCAAGCCTTGTGGCAATGAAGGAGTATGCCGAGGCAAAAGCCATCCGTGCATGGGCTTACCTGCAGCTGGCTCGCAACTATGGCAACGTGCCTTTCTACACCCATCCTCTTACCGATATCTCATCGGTAGAGGGTGCTGCCAACCTGGAGAAGAAAGACCTGAACGGCATCGTGGCTGCCCTGGCTCCCGACCTGGAGCAGTATGTGAACCTGCCAGTGCCTAGCTGGAAGGAGTTTGACTTGGGTATGAACGACGCCGGAGAGCAGAAGAAGGTGACCACATCGCAGATGATGATTCCGGTACGCCTCATCCTTGCCGACCTCTATCTGGAGTCAGGCAACTATGCCAAGGCGGCAGAGCATTACTTCAATTATCTGAAGCAGAACAAGGAGCGCCTGCGTTCTTATCTGGCTGACTGGGCGAATTATCCAACCTATTCGGATCTTCCAACCTCAATGAGAAACGGACAGAGCTGGTTTGTTTCAAACGGCGACTGGTCAACTACCTACAGCAGAGATGCGGAAACCATCACCTTCGTGGCTATGGCAACCAACAAGTTGCGTGGTGAGATTACTGCCCTGCCTGGTTTGTTTGGCTACAACTACTACACTGCGGCAGACGGTTATCGCTACAACGTTGAATCTGCCCTGGTAGCATCTGATTCATACCTCGCTCTGTCTAACAGTCAGGACTTCTATTACAGAGTGGGTAGCGGTAAGAACGCTGTTTACGCCTACGCTTCTGTGGGAGATATGCGTTATCACAGTTCTTACAACCGCATTAAGTCGGATAAGAAGAAAGATTTGGTTAACATTATCATGAAATATGAGAATGCGAACATTCCGCTCTATCGCACCTCTGGTGTTTATCTGAAACTTGCCGAGGCTATCAACCGCATGGGACATCCTGACGTGGCATTCGCCTTGCTGAAGGATGGCTGGAACCACAAGTTGGAGCAGGATACCACCTATATGACCCAGGAAGGTATCGAGTTCCTGAAGACCACCGTTCCTTTCCTGACGGCTGAGAACCGAGTCGTGTTCAACGATGAGGACGAATCTGAGGAATACAGCATGGGTAGCCAGCCACTGCATGCCCGTGGTGCCGGTATGACCCAGGGTAACCAGTCGCTCTACAAGTATCGCACAGAGATTGATAAGAAGTTGGCTGAATTAGGCAAGAGTTATCCTGAAAACGCAAATGCTTCAGATAGCTTGAAGATTGAGCAGGATGCCGTAGAAGACCTTCTCTGCGACGAGATGGCATTGGAGCTTGCCTTCGAGGGCAGCCGCTTCAGCGACCTTTGCCGCATCGCCCGCCACAAGAACAATGATAATCCTTGGGGCAGCAACTACGGTTCTCTCTGGCTTCGTGATAAGCTGAAGTTCAAGAATTCAGTGCTCGACTTGAGTGATCCGAACAACTGGTTCATGCCATTCAAGTAAAAAAGTTGGTAATATGATTATATAAAAAAATCCCCCATACACTCTTTTGCGTATGGGGGAATTTTTATATCCCGAAGCGTTTCAGCGTTTCAGCGTTTCACTAAAAACATCTTTAATCCGCTAGACGCTCGCCAGATTTGAGCAAAAACGCAAGCCCGCTAGGCGCCCGCCGGATTTGAGCAAAAACGCAAGCCCGCTAGGCGCCCGCCGGATTTGAAATCCGGCGTTAAAAAATGTCCTAACCTATTTAGGCTCTGCGGATTTGAAATCCGCAGCAAGGGAGTATGCTTCTTTTTGTTGGGGGATTACAAATCCCCCGGTTTTAATAGGTCGAACATTTTTTGACGGCGGATTGCAAATCCGCCGGAACGCCTGACGGGTATATTACTTAGTCATTTCAAAACCTACACGCAAGCCATCATAGCTGTTGGCGATAGAACCCACGGCACTGAGGGTAGAGCTGCCCTTGAAGGTACTCAGCATCTTGATGAGGTTGAGAAGCTTCTTCTGGTCGAAGAGAAGGCTGATGCCATTGGTGGTCTTGGTGGCATAACCCGAAGCACTCAGCAGAAGACCCTTCAGATGGATAGCATGAGTCTTCTCATCAAAGGTATAGGTGCCCTGCCATGGCTTGCCGTCAATCTGTGCAGAGAAATTGCCATCGGTGGTAAAAGTAAACTGAGTGTTTGAACTGTTGAAACCAAACTTATTATAATAGGTACTCAACTTCTCCTCCACCTTGTTGGCAGCAATCTCGCCACCCGCCTTTGCCAGCAGGTTCTCAGAAGTAAAGGCGCAACCAGGCTTGCTATACTTCCAAGTATGAGCACAGAGATCTGCCTTTGAAAATGTGCCCGAACCGATTACATTGTTCAAGAGGCCACTGATGATGCTACCAATAGATGTGGTGGTAGCAGCAGTGGCAGATGTTGCCGAAGAAGTAGCACCAGTAGTTCCATCTACAGAAGTAGATGTAGATTTCTTAGTAGAAGTCTTGGTGGTTGACTTGGTAGAAGACTTCTTGGTTGACTTCTTAGAAGATTTCTTCGTAGATTTCTTTGTAGTCTTCTTCACCGGCATCAACTCCGATTTAGAGGCATTAAGCGCTGCCTCGTTCATGGCGCTAGCATTGCTGCCTACTGTGCATGCGAGCACGAGGGCAGCCATTAGAATTACCTTTTTCATTTTACTTTCTATATAATTTTTATATCGATATTCACGTTTGCGAATGCAAAGGTCGCTATTTTTTATGAAATAACGAAAGGATTTTCCCTTTTTTTATCTACCCTATTCCCTATTTTCTGCGAAATTCTTCGACCTGTACGGTTGAAATTACCCAATACGCCCTGAAAGGGCAGAAGCTCTTAGCCCAGGGCATCGCCCTGGATAGTTATAGACGCAACCCCGTCGCCCTGTAAGGGCAAAAGCTTTAAAGAACCAAGCAATAAACAAAGCTTTTGCCCTTACAGGGCGTCTTGTTGATTGCTATTATACCCAGGGCGATGCCCTGGGCTAAGAGCTTCTGGGCTTTCAGCCCGTTTCAACCGTACAGTTAGAAATTCTTCATCACTTATCAACCTTCAGAACTGTACACCCTGCACGATTCATAGAGGAATGGAGGTGCAAATGGTTTATTCGAATGTTGTTTTCCGTGCAAAAAGTAGTGCAAACGATTCATTTTTTTGACTTAAATCAAAAAATATCAATAAATATACAAAAAAAATCGTTTTTACCCCGAAATGTTATCAGAATATCCTATCTTTGCAGCGTTAACAAAAATACAATAGGTTATGAATGATTTAATTAAGGTAAACACGAGTAATGAAAATCAGGCATTGAACAAGTGCCAGCAGATTCTTCAGGATCGCCGCGAGGCCCTTGCCTCTAAGGCAAAGAGAAGAGATTAAGTCCTTCACAGTTTATGAAGCTGACAAGGATTAAAATCCTTCGAAGAGAGATTTTTTCAGAATGACTCTTAATTTAAAAAAAGAAGTTTTTGGGAAAAAGAAGTTTTTTAGAAAAAGAAAAAACAAAAAGTAAAAAACCCCGTTGCATGAACATTTCGGTTCAGCAACGGGGCTTTTTCATTTTCATATTTTCAAGCAATGCTTTAAGAACGCAAGCCCGCTAGGCGCTCGCCGGATTTGATATCAAGAATGCAAGCCCGCTAGGCGCTCGCCGGATTTGACATCAAGAACGCAAGCCCGCTAGGCGCTCGCCGGATTTGACATCAAGAACGCAAGCCCGCCAGGCGCTCGCCGGATTTGAAATCAAGAACGCAAGCCCGCCAGGCGCTCGCCGGATTTGAAATCCGGCGTTAAAAAAGGTCCTAACCTATTCAGGCTCTGCGGATTTGAAATCCGCAGCAAAGGAGGATGCTTTTCCTTTGGTGGGGGATTACAAATCCCCCGGTTTTATAGGTCGAACATTTTTGGACGGCGGATTGCAAATCCGCCGGGACGCCTAGCGGAGGACTAGCTTGGCCGCAGCAAAACTAAAGTAAAAAACCCCGTTGCATGAACATTTCGGTTCAGCAACGGGGCTTTTTCATTTTTATATTTTCAAGCAATGCTTTAAGAACGCAAGCCCGATAGGCGCTCGCCGGATTTGAAATCCGGCGTTAAAAAAGGTCCTAACCTATTTAGGCTCTGCGGATTTGAAATCCGCAGCAAGGGAGGATGCTTTCCCTTTGGTGGGGGATTACAAATCCCCCGGTTTTATAGGTCGAACATTTTTGGACGGCGGATTGCAAATCCGCCGGGACGCCTAGCGGACGGGACGCCTAGCGGACGGGACGCCTAGCGGAGGACTAGCTTGGCCGCAGCAACAATGCTTTAAGAACGCAAGCCCGCCAGGCGCTCGCCGGATTTGAAATCCGGCGTAAAAAAAGGTCCTAACCTATTTAGGCTCTGCGGATTTGAAATCCGCAGCAAGGGAGGATGCTTTCCCTTTGGTGGGGGATTACAAATCCCCCGGTTTTATAGGTCGAACATTTTTGGACGGCGGATTGCAAATCCGCCGGGACGCCTAGCGGAGGACTAACTTGGCCGCAGCAAAACGGGACGCCTAGCGGAGGACTAACAAAAAACCCCGTTGCATGAACATTTCGGTTCAGCAACGGGGCTTTTTCATATCTTACTTACAGAAGTTACTTATTCTTCTCCGCCTTCATGATTACCTCGAAGTGGTTGCCACTCTTCAGTACCACATTCTTCAGGAAGTCTGAAATCTGCTGGGCAGTTACCGACTTCACCATCTCACGGTAGTTGGTGTGGGTATCTACCTTACGCAAATCATACATGCTCAATACCTGCATCCAGTAGCTGTTGGTCTTCTCGTCAACACCAGCCTGCTTCAGCAGAATCTCCTTCACCTTCTGCAAGTCGTTGGCATCAGGAGCAGCAATCGTCTCCTCCATACCCTTGAAGAAGCAAGGAACAGCTGCATCTACCTTATCTGGGTTCAACTGAGCCGTACCGTTGATGGTAAGTGCCAACTTGCCGTCGTAATCGAAAATCAAGCCGCAAGATGCACCAGTGCTGTAAGCAGCACTCAACTCCTCACGGATGCTGCGCAGATACTTCATCTCCAACAGACGGGCAGAAATATCAGCCAATACGGCTGTCTTCTGAGTATAAGCAGGCAACTTCACGAACCACATCTCGCGTGCCTGGCTCTGTGGATTCTCCATTGCCTTGGTAAAGATGTTCTTCACCTCGCCCTCAGCGTATGGAATCTTCTGGTTCTTCAGCTTCATGCCCTTGTTTGGCAGAGAAGCGATATACTGCTCGATGAGTGGCAGGAGTACCTTCTCGTCGTAGTTACCTACAAAATAGAAGGTGAAGTCCTTGGCATTGCCATAGAGCTGCTTCTGCATGTCGAGCACACGGTCGTAGTTGATGTTCTGGATATCCTCTGCATTTGGAAGAAGAGCCAGCTTGTTGCCCAGGTAAAGGGTGCTCTGGATAGAATCCTGATATACCATGTTAGGGTTGTTGCTCTTGTTAGAGAGCACGGTAACGTAGGTATTCTTCAGGTTCTCGAATGCCTTCTCGTCCTTGGTCAGGTTGGTCATCGAGAGATAGAGAAGCTGCATCATCGTCTCCAGATCCTTAGGAGTAGAAGTACCGGCGATACCGTGACGGAAAGGACTCATGGTGAGACCTACGCTGCACTGCTTACCAGCCAGCATCTTCTGCAGGTCGTTGCCTGTGAAACCAGCCAATCCGCTTACTTCCCATACGGTAGAAGCATTGGCAGCGTTAACAGGGTCGTTCTGGAATGCAGAGTAACCCACGTTGGCACTTCCGGCAACACGAATCTCATTATCCTTATAGTCGGTCTTCTTCAATACCACCTTGGCACCGTTAGAGAGGGTGAGCTTCTTGAAGCCGAGCACCTTGTTCTCTACCACCTTCTTGATGCTGCCAGCCTTAGGAGCTGAAGCCATCAGTGGTTCCTGCTTCACGTTATCCACATAAGCCTCCAGCTTCTCGCCGCGTACCTGCTTCACGATGGCAGCAAGTTCCTGCTCTGTAGGATAGCTTACGCCCTCTGCCTCCTTCATCAGCACCATGCTCACAAAGTTGGTGTCGGTTTCTGAAATCAGATTCTTCATCGCATCGTTGATGTGTTCAACAGTAAAGCTTGGCACTATCATCTGATAAATCTTGTACTCATCTTCGAGAGATGGGATTGGCTCGTTGTCTGTGAAGTGATCCACATACTGGGTAGTAAACTGCTCGTTCTTCATCTTGTTGCGGTTCTCATACATGGTTTCCATGCCGCTCATGAAGTTCTCCTTGGCACGTGCATACTCTGTGGCTGTGAAACCGAAGTCGCGTACACGCTTTGCCTCACGCAGGAAGGCTGCATAAGCCTCCTTTACCTTGCCTGGCTTAGCCACACCCGAGATAGAGAAGGCATCCTTGGTGCCTGAGATGAGGTAAGAGCCGATGCCTGCGCTTCCCTGGAGGAATGGGCAATCTGCCTCACGTGTCTGCTCTGCCAAGCGGGCATCGAACATCGAACCTACTACGCTGCGGAGGTACCCCATGACGAGGTAGGCCATGTTGCCTTTCAAGGAATCAGGATATGCATCGGTCTTCATCATGATATTGATCATGTCGAACTTCTGCTCCTTGTTCTTGTCGATTACGTAGATGGCTGTATCGTTGTCAGCCACTGGCACTGGCACTACCTTGGCAGCATTCTTAGGCACCTTGATGCCAGAGAAGAGTTTCTTAATCTGTGCTTCTACATGATCTACATCGATATCACCCACGATGATGATTGCCTGGTTGTCCGGACGATACCACTTGCGATAGTAAGCACGCAGGGTTTCAGGGTCGCATCCATCGACGACGCTCATCAAGCCGATAGGCATACGGTAGCCGTACTTCTCGCCCTGGTAGAGCTTAGGCAGGTTGCGCTCCAACATGAGCTGCTGACCCACCATGCGCAGACGGTACTCATTGTGTACCACGTCGCGCTCATCGTTGATGGCCTCCTTGGTCAGCGAGATACCATTACTCCAATCCTTGAGGATGAGCATGCAGGAATCCACTGCTGAGGTGCGGGTAGTAGGCACATCGGTGAAATAATAAACGGTTTTGTCGATGCTGGTATAGGCATTGAGGTTGCGACCATACTCCACGCCGATGCTCTGCAGGTAATCCTGGAGGGAATTGCCCTTGAAGTGCTCGGTGCCATTGAAGGCGAGGTGCTCCAAAAGGTGAGCCAAACCGCGCTGGTCGTCATTCTCATTGATAGAACCCACTTTCTGAGCGATGTAGAAACTAGCCACATGCTCAGGGAAAGCATTATGACGAATGTAGTAGGTCAAGCCATTCTCAAGATGACCGATCTTCACATTCTTGTCCACTGGGATAGGAGGCATCTGTGCCATCGCATTTCCCACAGAGAGCAGCAGCAGTGCCGCTGCGAAAATCTTTCTTAATCTCATATTTTCTCTGCTGAATATTAATAAATATGCAATATTAGTAATTTCGACTGCAAAATTACACAAAATAAACATGATTTGCAAGTATTTGAGAGATTATCTTCCCAAATACCTGCAAATCTTAACATAAAACTAACATTAAACTAACATTAAACCCTAAAGCTCTTCATCCACGATCCCCTGAACAGGCGAACCAGGAAGAGGCATCCTCTCAGCGTAAGCTCCGTGGCCATGGCTATCCAGACACCCTCCAAGCCGTAGCTCTTCGAAAGCCCGTAGGCAAGGGTAAGCCTTACCAGCCACATCGTGCCCAGATTGATGGCGGCAGGCTTCTTCGTATCGCCCGCTCCCACACAAACGCTATAGGTTACGATGCTCGCTGCAAAGAACGGTTCGGCAAAGGCCTCGATACGCAGGCAGATGGTGCCCAGTTCGCGGATGCTCTCCACCGGCGACAGCACGCCTATCATCTCAGGAGCAAAGACAAACATCACCACTCCCATCAATGCCATCACGCTCATGCCCAATCCCACGGTGAGATAGGCAAAGCTCTTGCAGAGGTCGGTGCGCCCTGCCCCATGCGTCTGTCCCACCAGGGTACTTGCCGCATCGCCGATGCCATAACCCGGCATATAGCAGAGACTTTCGGCGGTGATGGCGAAGGAATGGGCTGCAATGGCAATATTGCCCAAAGGCGCCACAATCATGGTGCTCACAATCTGCGCTCCACTCATCAGGATATTCTGAATGGCCATCGGAATACTGATCTGGCAGGCATGATGCACATAGCTCTTCACCCAGCGGAACGGTTCCTTGTCCTGTCGGAGATTCAGAATCCGGTTTCTGCATGCCGAAATCCAGAGATTAGGCAGCGAGATGCAGAAGTAGGCCATCGCCGTACCGCAAGCCGCTCCCACTACGCCCATCTTCATGATATAGATGAAGAGATAGTTGAAGATGACATCGCAGATGCATATCAGCACCGCCATCACACTAGGTGTATGCATGTTGCCTGCCGACTTGAGCATCATCTCGGAGATGTGATAGAGGAACACAAAGGGCAGCACAAGGCTGTATATCAGGAAATACCGGGAGGAATAAGGCGCTATGTCGTCGCCACCGCCCAACCAGTAAGGCAGATATCCATGAATGCCCACGCCCACCAGGGTAAGCATCAAGCTGAACGCCAAACCGCATATCAGGGCATGGCGATACACCTGGCGTGCCTTCACGAAATCGTTGGCACCGATGAAGTGAGCCACCTGCACCGAGAACCCCGTGGCAGCAGCAGCCAGCAAACTGCCAACAAGCCAGGTGGTTGACTCTATCAAACCGATGCTGGCAGAAGCTTCGGCTCCCAGATGTCCTACCATCGAGGCATCGATAAAGAACATCATCACGGTGGAAATCTGTGCCAACATGGATGGTACACTCAATCCAACGATGAGATTGAGCTTCTCCCGACGGGTCATCGCCCTGCCTTCGCGAATCGACTCCATCAGATAATCAGTTTTATTCTTGAATAACATATTTTTCGTCTAATGATCTAATGAAATGACACAAAAAGTGGCGACCCTCAAAAGAGGAACGCCACCTTCTATTTAAATTTAAAATTTGTCGTACCTTTGTTTTTCCCAAAACTTAACTTCCGCGTAAGCAGAACAGTACTGTCTCGTCGTCCTTGAATAAACAATCTTTTCTTTACCTTAACTAACACCTAGTTTTGAATAAACAATCTTAATTTTACCTAAACTAAAAACCTAACCTATGAACAACAATCTTAACTTTATTTTTTACCTAACAACTAAAACCTAATAAAATCTATTACCTAACTAAAAACCTAAAACTTATTTTTTCTGATGCAAAGGTACAACAATTTTTTGAAACTACAATACTTTTTCCTGAAAAAAATCATCAAACTAACATTTTTTGACGTATATCATATTTTTGTGTGCGTGCACAAACACTTATTAACACTATCGCAATGCTTGTTAACACAAAAGAGCGTTCCTAAGAATGCTTGTAAGCAAACTTAGGAACGCTCCTCTTATCTCCTTTTTATATAATAAGGTGTTATTTTACGCCGTATATATATAATAAGGTGTAACCACGTTATCGGGCGCAATCACCTTATCTGATGCATTACTTTGAATGATAGCTATCCAGCGCTAGTTCGAAGCGAAGCATCGAATAGGCTGGGATAGAACCGTTGCCTGTGGTACCATAACCCAACTGGTATGGGATATAAACCATCCAGTGGTCGCCCACATGCATGTGCATCAGGGCAGTGGCAAAGCCATCCACCACATTGCTCACGGCAAAGGTAGAAAGCCTGGCGGTTTGCTTGTTGTAAGTACCTTCAAAATTCTTATCAAACACGTATCCCGCATTCACGTTGCCATCCTTATCGGTGGTTTCTATCAAGCTGCCACGATAGCTCACCTTCACAGAGTCGGTATATAAAGGACTTGTGGTGCCCTTGCCCTTTTCGAGCACATGAACGATGATGTGGTCGCAATCCTTGTAGCTCAGGGGCACTTCCACGCCGTTCACATCCTTGTTAGGCGTCTGGTTCTCCAAGCTCCATTTGCGATATACATACCATCCCTGGCTCTCTCCCATCTTCTTTGCGTAAGCCAGCGTATCGGCAAAAGCCTGCTCGTTGCGCTCCTGCCAGTTGGCATACTCATCATAGGAGTCATCGTTCTCGCTGCATGATGACAGGGCGAACACTGCCATCACGAGCAAGAAGAGATATTTAGAAATTCTTAATTTCATTACCAAGTTTCTTTAATAC
>OBRN01000062.1_pt1 | contig 35175 bp, 29 predicted proteins | sample 1475621 | NCBI WGS metagenome assembly OBRN01 (sample SAMEA3360684, study PRJEB22359) | human gut metagenome | biome: ENVO:urban biome; feature: ENVO:human-associated habitat; material: ENVO:feces | place: Bangladesh | collected 2011 | reverse complement strand
CCTCGAAAGCGAGGGAGAGGGAGAAGGTGCCGAAACCTTCCAGATTCACGTTGTACCCCATGGAGAGCATGTCTGCCAGCATATCAACCACATCGGTCAATACAGCCTCCGTGGTACTTTCCGAAATACCGCGATGGTAGTTCTGCATCATCTTGACGAACTCTTTTCGGGATAGTGTACGGTTGGTCACCATCTTGGGATAAACTCTGCGCTTGCCTTCATCACGCAAATCATTCAACTCTTGCAACTTGTACTTAGCCATATCAGTTTCCTTTCTTATTAAGATTGTTATCACTCCTTATTGCAGCAGCCTTTGCATCCTACAGTATTTATGATCATACCTAAGAAGAAAAGACCACAAACCTAGGAAGAAAAGTATTTTATCCTAGGAGAAATCTCCGTTCACCGACGCTGAATGTCCGTTCAACGTCGCTGAACGGCGGTTCAACGTCGGTGAATGTCGGTTCAACGTCGATGAACGAAGATTTCTACCTTGCAAAGATACAACTTTATCAGATATAAAACAAGACTTTTCTTGAATATCTTTACTTTTCCGGCCATAATTCTTCGTTTTTTGAGCTTATTTCTTTGCGTATCCCAAATAATAGTGTTAACTTTGTAGTCAGATTGCAAACCAAAGGTCAAAGGATTGCAAGCCAAAGACAAAGAAAAAGACTAAGATTAGACATTCTTATGAGTATGAAGATATTAGCAACCAGCGACTGGCATCTGGGCAACCTGTTTCACGGCAACGACCGTCTGCCGGAACACAAGCATTTCCTGAAATGGCTCCTGGAGCAGATAGCTGAACAAAAGCCCGATGCTCTCCTCATCGCAGGAGACATCTTTGATAACGGAAATCCATCGGCAGCGGCACAGACCGTTTATTACGAGTTTCTTGCCGATGCTACCCAACTGTGCCCGAACATGCAGGTCATCATTACCGCCGGCAACCACGATTCCGCCAGCCGACTGGAGGCTCCACGTCCGCTGCTCACCCGATACCACGTGGAAATAAGAGGAAACGTAAGGAAAATCTGGAAGCAGGGAGAAAGCGAGGACGATGATAAGACCGGCGGACATTGGATCTATTCCTTCGATGACCTCATCATCCCCGTAACCAACGAGGAAGGAGAAGAAGTCATCATCCTCGCCGTACCTTTCCTAAGAAGCGATGTGGTGCAGAACGCAAGTTACTCGCAGGGAGTCAACGACTTTCTGAGAGAACTGACGGCTGAGGCTCGAAAGAAATACCCGGGCAGGAAGTGCATCATGATGGCACACATGTACGCCAAGGGTTCGGATATCGCCAAGAAGGATGCGAGCGAGAAAATCATCATCGGCGGACAGGAGGAAGTGGACTTGGAAGGATGGAACGACCATCCCGACTATATGACTTGCGGACACATCCACAAACGGCAACATATCTGGAACACCGACTGGGCAAGATATACGGGAAGTATCCTCCCGATGTCGTTTGCCGAGAAAGACTACACCCACGGCATCGACCTCATCACCATAGAACACGGAGAAGAGGATGAAGGAAAGGAAACCAGCAAGAGCAAGGAATGGAAAGTAGATTTCCTGGAATACAAGCCTCAGCACGCCCTCCGCATCCTGCCCGAAGATGAGGAAGAACTGACCTTCAAGAAATGGCAGAAGCTCATCAATTCTGAACTCTCGGAGAGAACTGACGGCGAACTGAGCGACCATTTCGACTACGTGATGCTGAAGGTGAAACAGGAGAAACTGACCAGCGATGACATCAAGGAACTGGAGAAACTCGTCAACGAAAAGGATGCCGTGCTCTGCAAAATCCAGCGCATCATCCCGCAACTGGACCTCTCCACCATCCAGGGTTCCCAGCACATCACCAGCATAGAAGACATCATCAACCGTCCTCCGCTCGACACGCTGAAAGAAGCCTTCGCCATCAGGCACAACGCTCCGATGAACGAAAGACAGGAGAAAATGTTATCCGATTTATTAACGACATCATCATTATGAAATTCCTACAACTCGAAATACTCAACCTCGCTTCGCTTGACAAACAGGGAGGCGAGGTCATCAACTTTGAAGAAGGTGCCTTAGGCGAGAGTACCATCTTCAGCATCGTAGGTCCGACGGGAAGTGGCAAGTCTACCCTACTCGATGCTATCTGTCTGGCTCTCTACAACCGCGCCCCTCGCTACCCCAGGAAGAAAGGAGACAAGAACCAGAGCATCGAGATTTTCGGAGCTGCCGATGCCAGCGAAAGTAACCGTCTGGCTCCTACCGACAGCCGAAACATCCTGACACGTGGCAAGAAGGAAGGCTACAGCAAACTCACCTTCCTTGCCAACAACGGCAGCATCTACCGCGCAGAATGGCACGTCAGATTCCAGAGAGTGCGCTACGAGAACGCCAAGACTGCGCTCTATAAAATCACAAGAAACGGAGAAGAGATAACAGAGGAAGCTGCCGACTGGAACGAGCTGCCGAACATCATCGGACTCGACTACGACCAGGTTCTCCGCACCGTGCTCATCGCCCAAGGCTCGTTTGCCAACTTCCTGACGGCAAAGGAAAACGAGCGGTACGAACTTCTGGAAAAACTCATCGGATGCGAAGAAACTTATACGAACATCGCTACTGAAATCAAGAAGGCGAAAGACCAGGCGACGGATGCCTACAACCAGATGGCAGCATCGGTGGAAGCCGTAAAACAGAACCTGCTGAACGATGAAGAACTTGCCCAACTGAAGGAGGAAATCGCCCGGTTGGAAAAAGCTGAGAAGGAACTCGACAGCCAGTTGCAAGCCATTTCGAAAGACCTGCAATGGTTTGAGGAAAACGATAAGCAAATCAAGCAAATCGCTATCTACCAGACTGATATGGAGCAAGCAGCAGAAGCCGTTAAAGCGATGCAAGCCCAGATTCTCCGTCTGCAGTTGCACGATGAAGTACAGCCTGCCGTCAACCTGCTGCAGGAAGTAGAGCGACAGACGCAAAGCATCCACGAACAGGAAGAAAACATTCTGAAAGCGGAAGGGAACATCAAAAGTCAAGAGTCTGCCATCAGCGAAAACGAGAAAACTCTTGCCAGTCTGAAGGAAGCAGTAAGCAAGGCACAGGAGCAGCTGGAAAAGGCGCTGCCGGTCATCGCTGAAGCAAGAGCGCTGAAAACAAAAATGGAAGCGGCAATGCCGAATCTGAAAGAAAAGAAAGAGGCATTAGAGTTGGCTCAGAAAGAGAATCAATCTGCCCAGAAAGACGTGGAGGAAAACGCCCGAAACATCCAAAAATGGGAAGCAGAAACGGAGAAAGCGAACCTTGCCCTCAAAACGACAAAGGAAGAGATTGCCAAGCAGAAACAGGTTCTGCACGAAGCGACACAAGCTGCAGAACAGGCTTGGGAGACGGAAAGAAATAAGACTGCCGGACAGAACATAGAGGAACTGCAGAACAGCAAGACTGTAGCCGACAGGAAACTGCAGGATGTCCAGCAAGCCATCAAGGTTGTGGCTCATCTCGATGCTGCCACAACAGAAAAACAGAAGAATGAGGAGCGGATTCAGCTCTTGGGCAAGAGAAACGCAGAGATAGATGAGGCGCTGGGCAAGTTAACCATCGAGGCGCTGACCCAAGAGACCCTGACGCTGAGAAATGCCTATACCCTCATGGTGAGTGAGAAATGGGAGATTCATCGTGCCAACCTGACCGAAGGCAAACCTTGTCCGCTCTGTGGCAGCACGACCCATCCTTATCATACCGACAACAGACAGTTTGAGGAAGCCACCACAGAACTCTCTCAACTTCTGAAAGTCAAGGAAGATCTGCTGAAACTGCAGCAGAAAGAGGAGAAGGATCTTTCCGGTGAGAGAAAACAGAACGATGGTGAAGTACAGACGCTCCAGAAACAACAGGAAAAGCTCTCGGGAGAAATAGCAACTTACGAAGAGGATTGGAAGGCGCTCATCGCCCAGTATCCAAAGATTCCGAAGGCTGAAGCAGAACTGAAATCGCTCTTGCCTATCTATGAAAACAAGGCGAAAGATGCGAGCAGCAAACTGAGCCTCTTTAACAAGATTCAGAAAGAGATAGAACGGCTGACCCAACTCAAGGATAAGGCTGTAAAGGATGAAGCTGCGTATGAAAGCAAGGCTTCTACTATACAGAACAAAGCCCAAGAAAGCACTTCTACCTGCGTCACAAAACTGGCTGAGCAAAAAGCACTTACCACCAACCTCATCTCGCAGCAGAAGAGCAAGGAGGAGGCTTACGAGAAAGCCCTTCAGACATGGAATAGTGCCAAGAAGGAAATGGAGGAATGGCAGGAAAAATACAAGCAGATTCTGAATGGCGAAGAACCAGATGCGGCAGAACAAAGACTGACAGCAGCAAAGGATGAGGCAACGAAAGCAGCTGATACTCAGAACGAGAATATTAACAAACTGAAGGCTGAACTCGCCAACAGTAAAGGTTCGCATCAAACCATGCAGTCTCAGAACAAGACGATGAAGGAGAATCTGCTGGCGAAGGAAAAGGAACTCGACTTTTGGATTGAGGAATATAACAAGCAGCTTGAAGAAAAGAGCATCGAACCACCATTCATCGACCGAAATACCATCCGAGAGATGCTTCACTCTGCCGAAGACTGGAATGCCATCCGTCGGGAAAAGGACGAAAAGGAGAAAGCCGTGGCTTCAACTACCGCCCTTTACCAGAGCGCAGAAAAGGCGCATCAGCAGCACTTGGAACATCAGCCAGCCCAAACCCGTGATGCTCTCTTAGCCATTCAGCAGGAGTATCAGGAGAGAAGCCAGCGCAACGAACTGATTGCTGCCAACGCCAGGATGCAGAACCATCAGGAAGCCGTAAAGCTGTTGGGTGACAAGGCTGAGGCTCTGCAACTCGTAACGCAGGAAAAGGACGACTGGACAGCCATTACGGATGCCATCGGAGCAGACGGCAAGACGCTGCGCAAGATAGCCCAATGCTATACGCTCAGTTTCCTGATAGCGCACGCCAACCAGGAAATCAGAAAGTTCAACAGCCGTTACGAACTGCAGCAGGTAAAGCATTCGCTGGGCATCCGAGTCATCGACCACGACCGTGCCGACGATATCCGAGACACCACCTCCCTATCAGGTGGCGAAACCTTTATCGTAAGTCTGGGCTTAGCCCTGGGCTTGTCAGCATTGTCCTCCCGCAACATCTCCTTCGAGAACCTGTTCATCGACGAAGGCTTCGGAACCCTCGACCCTGATACCCTCGCCACCGTCATCGACTCCCTCGCCATGCTGCAAAGTTCGCAAGGCAAGAAGGTGGGCGTCATCAGTCATACCGACACGATGAGCGAGCGCATCACCACCCAGATAAGGATTATCAAGAATGGCAACTCCGGCAGCAGCCATATCGAAATCTATCCGTAACAGAACGAAATATCTGACGATAGCAAGTTATGCTCTGAATAACTCCAAACCATTCGAGTTACTTTAGAAAGCACTTGCTATCGTACAGAAACAATTGTATTTTATAATACGTTTTACACGTCATTATCCAATACTACCCAATAACCATTCTTGCGACCTCCTTCACGTTTCAAGACCTGAAATTCTTCCTGAGAAATCTTTCTTGCATTCTTTCTTGCATTCTTTCTTGCATTCTTTGCTGAGCAGTTACCATCATTCGCCTTTCGTATAAAAAAACTTAAAAAACAAGCCCCAAATTGCCCCCCAGTTTTTTTTTTGTACTTTTGCTCTATCTGTTTTTACATCTACTTTGTGAAAACCGAAAACTGATTAATAAATTATTAAAATACAGAATAATATGGAGAATAAAATTGAATTATGGCAAATGTACTGCTACATCAAAAAGTTAGTAGCAAAGAAGTTCCGTACCAACAACATTGAAGGTGACTTTACGGAAGATTTGATAGCAGATTTTTATGGTGGGAAACTTGAAACCGCATCTCATAAGGCGTACGATTTCACCGTAGATTCTAAAAGATACCAAGTAAAAGCCAGAGTAGCAAAGAAGGGAAAGATATCACTGCTGCCATCAAAGCTAAATATGGCATTTAATTATTAACTTAATCATTTAAAATTATGAGAACATTTACTTTCAAAGGTCTGTTTTTAACAGTGTTATTTATGTTGCTTGGGAGCACGGCAATTCTGGCTGCAGATGATGGCTTGATTACCACACAAGTAACAATCAAGTTGGATGAGGCTGGTACTTTACCTGATAAGATTAGTGCAAACGAGAAGAATCTGATTACCAATCTGAAGATTGTTGGTGAAATTAATGGCACGGATTTGAGACTTATCCGTGAGATGGCTGGTTGTGATTATGATATGAAAGAAACCGACGGAAAACTATCTGTATTAGATTTGTCTGAAGCAAAAATTGTAGCAGGTGGATCTGCTTATATTTACCACGCTTTCTGCCAGTATACCGATTATGATGTGTTGGGCGAAGCAGCTTTTTTAGGTTGCTGGATGTTGACTAGCTTGACCCTCCCTTCCAGTGTTACTGAGATAGGCGATAGGGCTTTTTATGGTTGCATTGGGTTGACAAGCTTGACTATCCCTTCCGGTGTTACTTCGATAGGCAATTATGCTTTTTATGAATGCACTGGATTGACAAGCTTGACCATCCCTTCCGGTGTTACTTCGATAGGCGATGAAGCTTTTTCACTTTGCTGGAGGTTGACCTCCATTTATGTATATATGAAAAAATTACCAGAATTAGGGACTGACATATTTAATGGATGTGACGCAAAGAATTGTACGGTTTATGTACCAAAAGGAACTTATGATGCTTATAAGTCGTCAGAATTTGGCTATTTCGAGAAGATAGTAGAGGCACAACAAGTAACACTCAAGCTGGAAGAGGCTGGTACTTTACCTGATAGGATTGGTGTAAGCAGGAAGAATCTGATTACCGATCTGAAGATTGTTGGTAAAATTAATGGCACGGATTTGAAATTTATCCGTGAGATGGCTGGTCGTGATTTTAATGGGGAAAAAACCGACGGAAAGCTGTCTATATTAGATTTGTCTGAAGCAAAAATTGTAGAAGGTGGATCTGCGTATGTTTTGTATTATGGCGATAACAAGTATACCTCTAATGATAAGTTGGGCGGTTATGTTTTTGCTGGTTGTAGTGGATTGACAAGCTTGACCCTCCCTTCCGGTGTTACTTCGATAGGCGTGCATGCTTTTTATGGTTGCAGTGGATTGACAAGCTTGACCATCCCTTCCGGTGTTACTTCGATAAACTGGGGTACTTTTAATGGTTGCAGTGGTTTGACAAGCTTGACCATTCCTTCTGGTGTTACTTCGATAGGCGACTGGGCTTTTGGAGGTTGCAGTGGATTGACAAGCTTGACCATCCCTTCCGGTGTTACTTCGATAGGCTATGATGCTTTTTCAGGTTGCAGTGGATTGACAAGCTTGACCATTCCTTCCGGTGTTACTTCGATAGACCAATGGGCTTTTAAAGGTTGTAGTGGTTTGACCTCCATTTATGTATATCCAGAAAATTTGCCAGAATTAGGGACTGACATATTTAATGGATGTGACGCAAAGAATTGTACGGTTTATGTACCAAAAGGAACTTATGATGCTTATAAGTCGTCAGAATTTGGCTATTTCGAGAAGATAGTAGAGTTTGATGCATCGGGCATTGATAAGGTTACAACCTCTACCAATGCCAAGGAAGTCTCTCGCTATTCTGTAAATGGAAAGCGATTATCTGCTCCAGCCAAGGGCTTGAACATCGTGAAGTATAGCGATGGCACCACCAAGAAAATCATGGTACCGTAATATATATTATTCAAAAAGTCTTGTCTTCAAAAGTGAAGACAAGACTTTTTCGTAAACATCATTTCATCAATTACACCTTAATTATATAGGACACACATCCTTATCCATCATACATACCATTCGTTTGGCAGCCTTATACCAAATGTATGGTATGTTCTTTACTCCCTGTATGGTAATAAGACGGTGAGCGACGTTACGTAAGCCTTAAATCAACTCCAAAAGAGCCTTAAACCAAATAACTAAAGTCACAAAACAAATATGCGTTCCTACGGATTCATCTATCCACAGGAACGCATATTCTTTATGATTATCATACTAGATTATCATTCTTTATACAATTCTATATCATCATACGATATTTAAACCTTATTTCCCTCTTTTGGGAAAACCACGGTTGGCTGGAAGGTCTTAGCCTCCTCAAAGTCCATCAGGGCATAAGCGATGATGATAACGGTATCTCCCACCTGCACCTTGCGGGCTGCAGCACCATTCAGGCAGATACAACCGCTGCCACGCTCACCCTTGATAATATAGGTCTCCAAGCGCTCACCATTGTTGTTGTCTACAATCTGAACCTTCTCGCCTGCAATCAGATTAGCAGCGTCCATCAAGTCCTCATCGATGGTGATGCTACCCATATAATTCAGGTTAGCCTCAGTTACGGTCACACAATGGAGCTTACTCTTCAATACTTCTATCTGCATTGTTCTGTTATTACTTGATCTGTTACGGATTAAACTTAATAAAGAATATCTATAGAGGAATTTATCCTTTATACTTGATATGGTCGATGAGACGGATAGGAGTCTTACCGCAATAAACGGTGATGCAACCTACCACGTATGCACTATCCTCCCATGAAGACACATCCTGCAGGCTGTCGCCATCCACAATCTGGAAATACTCTACCTCCAGACCCTCTACAGCATTGATGTCGGCAACCACCTTATCGTGAGTTTCCTGTACGGTATGAGTCTTGGCATACTCCACACTCTCCTTCAGAGCCTTATAGATGTTTGGCGCAATGGCACGCTCATCAGGAGCCAGCAAAGTATTACGGCTGCTCTTAGCCAAACCATCCTCATCACGGATGATAGGACACTCCACAATCTGCACATCGCTGTTGATGTACTTCACGAGCTGCTTGATGACAGCAATCTGCTGCCAATCCTTCTCACCGAAATAAGCACGGGTTGGTCGAACGATATAGAAAAGACGGCTCACTACCTGACATACACCATTGAAATGACCCGGGCGCTTGGCACCCTCCATCACGGTAGAAACAGGTGGAAACTCGAAGTGGCGTGTATCTGGTGTAGGATACATCTCCTTCACCGATGGTGCAAACACATAGTCAGCACCACAAGCCTCCAAGAGCTTGCAGTCAGCATCGAGGGTACGCGGATAGCGATCCAAGTCACCCTGATCATTAAACTGTGTAGGATTCAGGAACACAGAAACCACAGTCACGCCATTTTCCTTCACACTGCGCTTAACAAGAGAGGCGTGACCCTCATGCAGCGCACCCATAGTTGGCACAAGGCCGATTTCCTTTCCCTCCTTACGACACATGAAGAGTTCGTTCTGGAGGTCAACAATCTTATTGAATACTTTCATCGTCATAATCTGTTTTCGGGTGCAAAATAACAACTTTTTTCTCAAATGAGAAAGAAAAAACCTAAAAATATGCGAATTATTGCCGAAAATAATGAATTTCGGAGAAAAAATGCCCCTAATTTGAAGTTTTTTTTGTACCTTTGCACGTAATTCGTAAGAATAAAATTTAAATTTTATGGCAAAAAAAGTATTATTTATCAATCAGGAGATCGACCCATACGTAGCCGAGTCTCACATGTCAATCATGGGACGCGAACTGCCTCAGAAGATGCAGGAAGCAGGTTTTGAGATTCGCACCTTCATGCCTAAGTGGGGCACCATCAACGAGCGTCGCGGACAATTGCACGAGGTCATTCGCCTGTCTGGTATGAACCTTATCATAGATGATACAGACCATCCGCTGATCATCAAGGTTGCATCTATACCAACAACACGACAGCAGATTTATTTCATCGATAATGACGACTATTTCAAGAGCCGCCAGATGGGTACCGATGAAAACGGAAAGGAATATGCCGACAACGGAGAAAGAGCTATCTTCTTTGCACGTGGCGTATTGGAAACCGTGAAGAAGCTCCGCTGGCAGCCTGACGTAATCGTCTGCCAGGGTTGGGCTAGCGCAGTAGTACCATTCTATGTAAAGACTGCCTACAGCGAAGAGCCTTCATTTGCCGAATCAAAGGTGATTACCGCTCTCTATACAAACGAACTCAAAGGTGAACTGGGTACCAACTTCAAACGTTGCGTTGCCTTCCGCGATGCCAAGTCTGAACTGCTTGACAGTTATCAGGACGACTTCAACTTCATTGAGCTCGGCAAACTCGCCATCGACTATAGCGACGGTGTGGTAGAAGGTGAAGAAGAAGCTACCCAGATTCTCTTTGATTATGCGAAGGAGAAGAACAAGCCTGTACTGACTTATCCGGGAGAAGATATCCAGGAGCCATACGCAGACTTCATCAACAAGGTTTGTCCTGACGCAGAATAAAATTCCGACAACAGAGACACATACATACAAGGATAATGAAAATTTTAAGACTCTTAACAGTATTAGTAATAGCAGCGCTTACTTTCGCTGCATGTGATGATACCACCGAGGGAATTGGTGGTAGCATCACTAACGATATTGACAACATCAACATCTCTAGCGCAGAATTTCCTGTAGCTACAAAGTCTATGGTTTCAGGTGCCGTATTGAGCCGCAACAACAGCGGTCTCATCGGTAAGATGAAAGACCCGGAAACCGGCAACTATGTAAAGGGTGACTATATGACCCAGTTGGGCGTACTGTCTTCTTTCGATGTAGATACAGTTGCCATCAAGCAAGCCAACAACGGCTCTATTGAAGCTTATGGTTGCTACTTGTTGATTTCATATAATGCCAACTATGGTGATACTATCGCCCCAATGAAGGTCACAGCCTACGAGATGACCAAGCCAATGGCAGAAGATCAAGAGTATTACTCAGATTATGATGCATTCAAAAACGGCTGGGTAAGCGAAAGCAATCAGCATTGGAGCAGTAATTACAACTTGAGCAACACATCAGATGTAAAGAACTTCCAGATTAGTTTGAACAAGCCATATACCAAAGATGGTAAGACTTATAATAACTACGGCTCATATATTCTGCAGACATACGCAAAGCATCCAGAGTACTTCAAGACCAACTACAAGTTCCTGCACAATGTTTGTCCTGGCTTCTATATCAAGAATGTAGGTGGTACAGGTAACATGGCTAAGATCTGGAATACAGAGCTCATCTTCCAATACAGACGCCAATATACGACCAAGGCAAAAGATGGCGTTACAGATAGTATCATAGTAGATAGCCTCTACAACCGTTTCGATGGTACAGAAGAGGTATTGCAGCTCAACAAGATTGAGAACGATACCGTGAACATGAAGAAGTTGGCAAATCAGAAGAACTGTACTTATCTCAAGTCGCCGGCAGGTATCTTCACCGAGGTTACCCTCCCTATCGAAGATATCATGAAGGGACATGAGAAGGATACGCTCAACACAGCTACCATCTCTTTCCCACGACTCAACAATGAAGACGAAGACAACCCATACAACTTTGCTACACCAAGCACCATCCTGATGGTTCAGAAAGACAGTTTGCAGTCGTTCTTCGAAAAGAGCAAGTTAGCAGATAGCCGTACTTCTTATACCACAAGCTACAGCAGAACAGGCACTTACAAGAATGCCTATACATTCCAGAACATCGCCAACCTGGTTTCTGCCATGTATAAGAACAAGGGCAAGAGTGAAAACTGGAATAAGGTTGTACTGGTTCCTGTAAGCATCATCACGGTTACACAGGGCTATACTACAGTCATCACCAAGATAAATCACGATATGGCACTCGCTTCTACCCGACTGAAAAGAGGTGTAATAACCACCGACAGCAACGGCAAGGAGACAAGTCCTATACAGATAAAGGTGATTTACAGTAAGTTTAAAGAAAAAGAAAAAGAATAAGCATTCATCACGCAAAGTAAAAAGGAACGAAACATGGCAGATAATTTTTTGGAGCGTCATCGCGAAGAATACGAGATACGCAAGGCTGCATGGCTCAAGAAAAAGAAACTATTCATGAAGTCAGGCAAGAAACAGAAGCCCCAGACACAAATGCCACGTCCTGAAGACGAAGCGTTATAAGCACGAAAGTGTTCTAACTCCTATACAAGAGGGTGTATCATTAAACATTTGACTGTTTATGATACACCCTCTTGCTTTTTACCGCATATTCCCTAAAAATGACCGCATAAAACTACACGGACGCCATTTAACACAAAACAAAACTAAACCCATTTGGAAGTTACCGTTTTTTTTTATATCTTTGCAGAGTAAATTTAAATATTGAATAATCAAAAACTGACAAGATAAAAATATTCAAGATATTGGGTAGAAATACCGGTCTATGGGTTTAACTTTTCTAAGAACTTACAATAAAAAAATGTATATGAAATACTTGGTTTATGTTTATAGATAAAGGAGCCTTTGCTCTCTCTTTAAAAAGATTAGTTTTTAAGTTTAACAAAATGCTAAAGTTAGATGTTAGTAATATAAGTTCCCGTAGTGACCGTGAGGCTACTGCGGGAACGCTTTCAATTTATAGTATATAAAAATGAAAAAGGGCAAGACCGCTGATGGTCTTGCCCGAACTATTTTTATAGGATTCTTTCTGTTGAAAGATTTCAACGGAAAGAAACCGACTCTTATTGATTGCCCTTAAAGGATTCTACCAGTGAAGGAGAATTTCACTACAGGATAAATCTTCAAGTCTTTTACGAACTTAGAGAGGTCATCATCACCAGCATCTTCCAACGCCTTATTGATATCAATCTCTGTATCGTTCTGGTAAACCTTGAGTTTATCCATGAACTGGCAACCCAACTCTAAGCGCATACCGAGACGGTTCTTAGGAACCAGACGGCCGAAACCTAAACCGAGGTATGGACGAACTTTCTTGCAACGGATATCGCCCTGAACATTGTAGTTCTCATCGAACTGCAAGTTGTAACCAGCCAAGTTAGCTGATACAGCCTGACGGAACTGATCCTTCAATTCCTGAGAAGGCAAGCTCTGAGAGAAGTCACGAAGTTCATCGCATGAACCGCTAACCTCAGCAATCTTCTCACCACCGATTGACAAACCAGCAGCGATAAAGAACTTGGTGCCACCACCAAAAGGATACAGATTAGCCTTTACATTAAAGGTAGTACGGTCGAATGAACCTTCTGCATGAATGGTTGCCTCATGTGGGTACTGAACATTAGGTACTTGAGGCAAAGAACTGGTATTAACGTCAACATCCAAATCACCAGACAGTTTGAAAGATGGCATGACATTCACACCCGCTTCAAGCTCAAAGAAACCAGTAACAGGAGCTGCCAAACCAACACTAATACCCTCGGTACCTGCACCTACATTAATACCTACATGGTTCAAGAAACCACGCTTGTACTCTTTCTGCGCCATTACACTTCCTACACTAGTAAGCAGAATTACTGCCAACATCATTAATTTTTTCATAATCGTTCTGTTTATTAGTCCTTATATCAAATTATTTTTTCATATCGTTCTTAAAAACAAGTGCAAAAGTAAAGAAAAGTTATAAGAAAAACGAATAATAGGGGTAAAAATTAAGACTCTTTAATACTTTTACGTACTAAAGAGCCCAATATCTTGTTAAAAACCTAAAATTACAGACAAAAGACATACCCGTTGCCAATAAGAACAGATGTCTGTATTTCGTACTTACTAAAGTAAAATACGAGGCTTAATCTACAACCGTAAACTTGGCAAATTTCAGCAAAAGCTGTTTGGTACCAGAATGAACGAACTCTACTGTAGCCTTCGTATTCTCACCAGTTCCCTCAATCTTCAATACCGTTCCCCGTCCAAAACGCTGATGCTCAATCTTCATTCCCTCTTGCAAACCGCAAGAAGAACTGCCAGCAGATGATGCTGCAGAAGAAGAAACTGATGATGCTGCAGAAGAAACTGATGATGCAGCAGATCCGGTACTGCGAGAAGCAGGATGAGAAGAATGCGTCTCCATGTAACGTTTAGCAGCATTCAGCGCTCTTACAGACTTGAAATTTCCTTCAGAAAGAGAAGGCTTAGGATCTGCCACAAACTGAGATGCTACCGGTTTCGAATTCTGATATCTGCTACTGTATCTAGGCTGATCAGCATCCTCCCATGGTCTGCGAGGACGTTGCGCTCTCGCCCACTCCGGCTGGTCAGACGAAGAATCAGCTCTAGAGCCAAACAAGCTTCCACCAGCCTCATCCTGACTATCTATCAACTTGCTGTCAATCTCATCAATAAAGCGACTCGGATTATCAAACTCCATCTTGCCATATCTCCAGCGGTTCTTGGCGTTCGTCAGAATACAATGTTTCTCAGCTCGCGTAATGGCTACGTAAAGCAATCTCCGTTCCTCCTCCAGTTCTCTGAGCGAAGCAGCAGAAAGCGGACTCGGGAAGATATTCTCCTCCAAACCTACTACGAAGACCGTAGGAAACTCCAGACCTTTGGCAGCATGAACTGTCATCAGAGAAACACGAGGTTCATCCTTATCACCATCGCTGTCAGCATCGGTAAGCAGCGCCACATCCTGCAGATAATCCTGCAAGAAGAGTTCATCGAACCTACCCTCTTCACGGCGTTCCTCCACAAAAGCAGACATACCGCTCAAGAATTCCTCCAGGTTCTCCTGACGTGCCAGATCATCGGCATCCTTGCCCGACATGATATCCTGACTGATACCACTCTCCTTGATAATAGCATCACCCAATTCATAGACATCCGTAGTTTGAGCCCATTCGATAAACGAAGAAATCAGCAATCTGAAGGTTTCCAGTTTGTTCATCGTACCCTTGGTAACCGCCAGTCCATACCGCTCAGGGGCACCGATTACCTCCCAGAAACTCACCTGGTTCTGATGGGCACAGTCAGCAATCTTCAGCACCGTAGTAGCACCGATTCCACGAGCCGGATAGTTGATGATACGCTTGATAGCCTCTTCATCATCCGGATTCGCCACCAGACGAAAATAAGCAATAATATCCTTAATTTCCTTGCGCTGGTAGAAACTCAGTCCGCCATAGATGCGATAAGGAATACCCTGCTTTCTGAACTCCTCCTCGAAGCTGCGGCTCTGGGCATTGGTACGGTAGAGAATGGCAAAATCACTATACTGGCATCCATCCTCGCGCCGGATACGCTTCACATCCTTCGCAACAATCACCGCCTCTTCCTTGTCGCTGTAAGCAGGCTTATACTGAATCTTCTCGCCCTTCGCATTCTCGCTGAACACATCCTTAGGAATCTGGTTGCGGTTATGCTTGATCAGACTGTTAGCCGCCTCAACGATAGTCTGGGTAGAACGGTAGTTCTGTTCCAGCTTGAAGAGACGCGTACCCTGAAACTGGCGCTGATAGTTGAGAATATTATCGATATTGGCACCACGGAAGCTATAGATACTCTGCGAGTCATCACCCACGGCACAAACACGCTGCTTCTCCTGACAGAGTTGCATGACGATAGACATCTGAACGTGGTTGGTATCCTGATACTCATCCACCAGGACATAATCGAAGCGGGCGGCATATTTGTGGCGAATATCCTCATGCTCCCTGAAGAGCTGATAGGTAAGCGTCAGCAAATCATCGAAATCCATGGCATTAGCCTGCTTGCAGCGCTGCACGTAAGCCACGAAAATCTTACCAACTTCAGGCATCTGCGCACGCTTGTTCTGCTCGAAGATAGCCGCATCGCTCTCATAAGCCGCAGCACTCATCAGGTTGTTCTTCGCCATCGAAATCTTGGCATGAACGGCAGCAGGCTTATACTTCTTATCATCCAGTCCCAGCTCCTTCACAATCGCCTTGATCAGCGAGCGCGAATCACTTTCATCATAAATGGTAAAGTTGTTGTTGAAGCCGATATGCTCGGCCTCCGCTCTCAGGATTCGGGAAAAGATGCTGTGGAAAGTACCCATATAGAGATGCTGTGCGAGATCATTTCCCACCAGTTTTCCGATACGTTCCTTCATCTCTCTTGCTGCCTTGTTGGTAAAGGTGAGCGCCATGATGCTCCAGGGTTTCATGCCCTGGCTAAGGAGATAAGCTATCTTATAAGTAAGTACACGCGTTTTACCCGAACCAGCACCGGCTATCACCAGCGAAGGTCCGTCAATATATTCTACCGCAGCACGCTGCGCTTCGTTCAAGTCGTTCAGTAAATCCATTAATCAATATTTAGCCGGAAAAATAATCATTAATAACTAATCACTAGAAACTAATCACTACTCACTCATTACTTTCCCCTATATCCTCCCACAGCCGTGCCCGGGTCGAAATCTTCGCCCTCACGAGGGAAGGTAGGGATAAATCTCATCTGATGTTCTATCTGTCGCTGGCGCTTTTTCATATAAGCGCTAGGATGCAGCGAACTGAATTTGCGCGGATTAGGAAGCGTAGCTGCTATCAGCGCACACTCGCCACGAAACAGGTCTTTCGCTTTCTTGTCGAAATGATATTCTGCAACCGCATCCACACCATAGATACCCGGTCCCATCTCAATGCTGTTGAGATAAACCTCCATGATGCGCTGCTTGCTCCACATCATTTCGATGAGGAAGGTAAAGTAGACCTCAAATCCCTTGCGGGTCCATGAACGGCCAGGCCACAGGAAGACATTCTTAGCAGTCTGCTGACTGATGGTACTGGCTCCATGCACCTTTCCACCACGTGCATTATTCTTCGCCGCACTCTCGATGGCATTGAAGTCGAAACCGTGATGCTTCAGGAATCTCGCATCTTCGCTCGCCATTACCGCCACAGGCATGTGAGGTGAAATCTTATCCATCGAAACCCAATGATGATGCAGGGTAATACTCTCGCCATCAGCTACTTGCTGAAAGCATCGGATAAACATCAGAGGAGTGACATATACAGGAATGAACCTATATGCCACTACAGCAAGAATGGTGGTACTGAAAAACAGCACCACCACCCATTTTACTATATTCTTGATTTTCTTCAAAATCATCTATTTAGTTTTTCCCTTCCTGGATCATGAAAGTTATTACTTCAATGTACCGTTGTTGGCTGCGTTAACCATAGCCTGGCTAGCATACATGTAAACCTCTACACGACGGTTCTGGGCGCAAGCAGCAGTAGTATTAACAACAGGGTTAGCAGAACCAAAACCCTGAACATTTTTTACCTGACGGCTGGTAACACCGCAAGAAGCGAGATAGTTGTAAACTGCCTCAGCACGCTTCTGGCTCAAAGGCAAGTTGATACCGTCATTACCAGTAGCATCGGTATAACCCTGGATAGAAACCTCGCAGTCGGTATTGTTCTTCAATACACCGGCAAACTGAGCCAAATCAGTCTTAGCGCTGCTGCTGAGAGTAGAACCGTTAGTTGGGAAGAGGATACCAGAAGCAAATGTTACCTTAACGGCAGACAAGCCATTGGCATCTTTTACAGTCTCAACCTGTGCATTCTTCACCTGTTCAGCCTCAGCCTTTACCTTATCCATGTGCTTTCCGATGAGGTTACCAGCACCACCACCAACAGCTGCACCGATAGCAGCACCTACGAGAGCACCGGTACCACGATGGCTATTATTGAGCAATCCACCAACGAGAGCACCCAAAGCTGCACCAGAACCGGCACCTACTGCTGTACCAGTTTTCTGATTGGTTCCACAACTTGAAAAAAGCAAGCACAAAGAGAGGCCTGCAACTGCAAAATTAGTCTTTTTCATTTTAAAATCTCCTATATTTATGTTATTTAATTGCAAAGATAACTCTTTTTTCTCCATAATGGAGAGTTTTCTAATATTTTTTTGTATTTTTGCATGCAAATTTAAGGGTATTTGTCGAAATAGAGCTAGGAAATCACCTATTTGGGGGTGGAAAATCCCTAAAAGTAGAATTTCAGACACCTGCAGACAGATGAACTGCCGGCAGCAGATGATGAAGGGGCTCATGCTTATACCTTAATATATATAACAGAAGAAATAAAAAACAAAATAAATAGAATAAAGCAATATGGCTAAAGAACTCAAGAATTTAACCAAGCGCGCTGACAACTACAGTCAGTGGTACAATGATTTGGTAGTAAAGGCTGATCTCGCTGAGTTGTCACCAGTTCGTGGTTGTATGATTATCAAACCATATGGTTACGCTATCTGGGAGAAGATGCAGCAGCAGCTCGACAAGATGTTTAAGCAGACAGGTGTACAGAACGCATACTTCCCTCTCCTCATCCCGAAGAGTTTCTTCTCTCGTGAGGCTGAGCACGTGGCAGGTTTCGCCAAGGAGTGTGCCGTAGTTACCCACTACCGCCTCCGTTCTACAGAGGATGGCAAAGAGGTTGAGGTGGATCCTAACGCAAAGCTCGATGAGGAGCTTATCATCCGTCCTACTTCTGAGACTATCATCTGGAACACCTATAAGAACTGGATCCATTCATGGCGTGATCTCCCTATCCTCTGCAACCAGTGGTGTAACGTAATGCGTTGGGAGATGCGTACCCGTCCGTTCCTCCGTACTTCTGAGTTCCTCTGGCAGGAGGGGCATACCGCTCATGCCACTAAGGAAGAGGCTGAGGCAAAGGCTCAGGAGATGCTCAAGGTTTACGCTGATTTTGCAGAGAACTACATGGGCGTACCTGTATTGCAGGGTGTGAAGAGTGAGACTGAGCGTTTCGCCGGTGCTCTCAACACTTATACCATCGAGGCAATGATGCAGGATGGCAAGGCTCTCCAGAGCGGTACTTCTCACTTCCTGGGTCAGAACTTCGCAAAGAGTTTCGATGTTACCTACTTGAACAAGGAGAACAAGCCTGAGTACGTATGGGCTACTTCATGGGGTGTTTCTACCCGACTGATGGGTGCCCTCATCATGGTTCACAGCGATGACAACGGTCTGGTATTGCCTCCAAAGCTGGCTCCTATCCAGGTGGTTATCGTTCCTATCAACAAGGGCGACGAGCAGTTGGCTCAGATTACTGCTAAGTTGCAGCCTGTCATCGACCAGCTCCGCGAGTTGGGCATCACCGTGAAGTATGATGACAACCCTGCCAAGCGTCCTGGCTTCAAGTTCGCTGACTATGAGTTGAAGGGTGTTCCTGTACGTCTCGCTATGGGTGGCCGTGACTTGGAAAACAACACCATCGAAATTATGCGTCGTGATACCTTGGAGAAGGAGAACGTAAGCTTCGACGGTATCGTTGAGCGCGTAAAGGATATGTTGGAAGACATCCAGAAGAATATCTTCGAGAAGGCTCGTGCTTACCGTGATGCTCACGTTTACGAGTGCGACAACTACGAGGAGTTCAAGGAGCGTGTGAAGGACGGTGGTTTCTTCCTCTGCCATTGGGACGGTACAGCCGAGACCGAGGCTAAGATCAAGGAGGAGACTCAGGCTACCATCCGCTGCGTGCCTTTCGCTTACGAGCAGACTCCAGGTGTAGATATGGTAAGCGGCAAGCCAGCCGTAGCCCGTGTCATCATCGCAAGAAGCTATTAATCATCCCCGGTGTCGGGAGTTCATCCTGACACCATAATATATTTAATATGAGGCAGTTGATACTATACATCCTTTTTCTGGTGTCCATGGTCTTTTCAGGCTATGGAGAGGTATCTGCTGCCTCTATTTCTTTTACACCCGAGGATTCTTATACCGAAGATGCAAGCCATAAGAAAGATGGTTTGACAAAGGTTGAGTATGACAAGAGCCAGCCTGAGGCACAGCTTGAAAACGCCTCACAGCTTGCTTACCGCATCTGTAGCAGCCGTCCGCAGCGCTTATTGCCAAGTGGCAACATGCACAACAGTCAGACTGCCAGTAGATTGCTTACAAATAGAATCCGTTATTTATCATCCCTTTTATCAGCTATAGAAGGTGGCATGGAGCCTTTCCGACAGGAAACTGCCCCAATCCACTTTGATGTCGCCAGCAAGTATTATGTCATTTGCCTGCGACGTCTGCTCTGTTAGTGCTTATTCTTTTCTCTTTTTAAAATTTCATATAGGTTTATCGCATCTTTCCTAAAATTTGCGATAAGACTGGTTACACCCCTATTCAAAACAAAAAACAGTTCAATATATATTATTTTTCAAGAATTAAGAATAAGCAAATAACAGTATAAAATTATGGCAAAGATTAATCATTTAGAGATGGGTGCTGATGTTTTGGCACTCCAGGATGTACAGGTAAAGAAAGGTTTCATGGGTTTGACTGTCAAGCTCATCTATCAACCTACCAACAGTGTGATTAAGATAAAAGAGAAAGAATATTCTGCAGAGGATGGAAGAAAGCTTGAGAACATCCTCAGCGCAGCCCCAAAGGATGTAGAAGCAGCGATCAGCAAATTCCCTGTTTCTGCCATCAGCATGGGTAATATTAAGTTACAGGCTTGCATCTCTGACGACCACCAGTTTGTTGCCACACAGCTCCTTGCCTTCAAGGATTTCGGTTACAAGCCGGTTACAGAGATGAAAACCTATACAGGAAAGACAGCCGAGGCTTTCGCTCAGTTGTTTTAGTTATATCACAGTTTCGGGACAGGGGACAGAACAATTCCTCTGTCCCTTTTATTTTATAGGTATAGGATGAAATCTTTATTTGAAAGAAGGCGGTTCATTCCCCTCTTCCCAATTACGGTAATGCTTAGGCGACAGACCAGTATGCTTCTTGAAGAAGGTACCGAAGGATGAGGCATTGGGAAAACTGAGTTCATTGGCTATCTGCTGTATCGTCTTCGTGGTGTTCTTCATCAGATAGATACTGCGACGGATCATCGCCTTGAAAAGCAACTGCTGGACCGTCTGACCGCAAACCGACTTGACCAGTACCGACAGATATTTCGGTGTAAGACAGAGTTCATCTGCATAGAAAGCCACACTGCGCTCACGCATATAGTTCTTCTCTATCAGCAGCACCAGCGACTCAAAGATGGCAATCTTCCGTTCCATCTCCTTGCCGGCAGCCTTGAACGATGCCGAGAAGATGCTGCACAAACGGTACGTAACAGCCATCAGCAACAGTTTCTGCTCATGCACACAATAGGCATCCAGTTCACCACTCTTCTCTTTTTCCTGCTCCAGTTTCCTCAACATCAGGGCATAAGAAGTGAGCATATCCTCATAACCCGTCGTCCTGACATGGCAGGGCTTGGGATAAATCGTAGCATAAAGACGCATGGTAACCACGGTATTGCCCAACATGTGACGAATCTGTTCTGCACGGTAAAAAAGAAGGGTATATTTAAGGTTCTTGCCCGTTTCCTGCACATGAAACATCACTCCTTTGGAGAGGAAAACGGTTTCACCCTCAGATGCAACAAAGGATGTTCCGTCTACGCAGAAACGGAACATCCCCTGATGACAGATTACGATACCGACATAGTCGGAGTAGAAAGGCTGCATCAACAGCTGAGGAAACTCATGAGCCTCGTATATGATGATATTATCTGTTATTTTCATGATGAATATGGGTCTGTTATCTTCAGATTTAACTGCGAAGATAACAAAAATATCCATTCATCCGATGAGCAGCCTGTATCTTTTATGATATTTTAGCACTTCCCTACCTTCTTCCCAGGGATTTCACATCTACATTCTTCAGCAGATATTCGCGCGTCAGTTCCCTGATATTGCGCTTGCGCCAAGGGAGAACGAGCATCAGTCCGGCACACAGCAGACAGCCGTAGAAGGTCCAGCCTGCCATCTCCTTGATGCTCACCAGCGTGGCCTGTACCTGTACCTTTCCCTTCGTACTCATGGCAGCCATGTTCTGTGCCTCGGTTACACTCTTGCCCTGATATTGCATGCCTCTCACCGTCTGGTCGTAAGTCTTCGCCGTCTCGATGCTCGTGCGGTCGTAATCCTGAGCAAAGCGGGTTACATAATACTGCTGTCTGTGCTGCAGCACATTGGTATAGAGCGCCGAGCCGATGCAAGGGGCTATGACCATACGAACGGTAAGCATGATGCACACCCAGGTTGACATGAAGCGGTAAGGCATGCGTTGGTTGGCTATCGTGGAGATGAGCGAATAGAGCAGCATCATTCCCGTAGAACGGATGATGATAGGCCATTTCATACGCTCATACATGCCGTCGTTCTGTACCTCGAAGTACATAAAGAGGGCGTAGCCTCCGATAAAGAGGAAGCCCAGACAGTACATCCACTTCAGGTGAACATTCTTGGCTCGGGCGATGACTGCGAATATCAGTCCCACGGTGTAGCCCACCATCACCCAGTTGCCCAAGGTGGCGTTCTGCCAGTTGTCTATCTTCATACTCACATTGGTGAACACGTTGACAAACATGGCGCTCGAATTGCAGACCATCAGCAGGAAAAAAAGCAGGATGCCGTAGTTGATGACCCTGAGCTGGAACACCTCCATGATGAAATAAGGTGAACGCCGCGTCTTCTCCAGATAGATGAACAGGGCGGTAAAGATAAGACAGACCACCGAAGAGAAACGGATGGTTGGATCATCAAACCAGTCGAGTGTCTTGCCGAAAACCATGACATAAGCAAACGAACAGAGCATGATGCTGAACACCGTAACATTGCCAAACTTCGACATCGTTATCGGGAACTTAGGCATCGGATACTTATGATAAGGCATGGTGAAGAACACGATGATGATGCCCGCCAGCATGAATGCCATCATGAAATGATAAACATACTGCCACTCATAGGCATAGGCAAGCCATGCCGTAAGCCAGGTTCCCAACTGTCCGATAATCATGAAGAAGAGATAGATAATCGGCTGAGAAACCATCTTCTCCGAATCTACCGCATCCCAAGCTTCCTCGGTAGTAGGCTCGCATCCCGGCGTGATATTCCTCGTAGCCTCTATTCCGAAACCGTATCTGATGAGCACAAAGAGATGCGCCATCAGCAGCGTCTGGCGGACAAAACCCATCAGCAGACTGCACAGTCCGAGTATGAACAGCGAGTCGGTCTGGGCACACACGAAACTGAGGATAAAGAGAATGGAGAAGCCCACGATACACATCATCTTCTCTCTACGGATGCACACCAGTTCATAGAAAAACGGCGAGAAAGCCGCCATTCCTATCGAGGTGCAGAAGCCCGCAAAGGCGATGTATTCCGACTGGATGCCGAGCCCGCTCATCATCTCGCCGCTGTTGGCAGAATAGACACCACTCATCGTAATCATCGGCACGAAGAGGATGATCATGAAGATGATGCCGAGCGGTTTGGGCACCCAATCATAAAACGGATAATTCTTATATTCTTCTTCCATATATTACTTCATTTCCATCTAGCTGTTTTTTACTTTCTCTCAGCCTTGACAACCACCATCATGCCGGCAGCAAGATGCTCATTATCCTCTTTACTGAGGTTGTTGAAATCGATTCTTACAGGCACACGCTGCTGAATTTTGACAAAGTTGCCAGCAGAATTGTCTGTAGGTACCAGCGAATATTTCGAACCGGTAGCACCAGAAATGGCGGTCACCGTACCCTCAAACTCCTTGTTACTGATGGCATCTACGGTCATACGTACCTTCTGTCCTACATAGAGATTCTCTATCTGGGTTTCCTTATAGTTGGCAATCACCCATTTGTTGTTGGTTGGAATGATGTAGGTAATGGTGGTTCCTGCATTCACCATCTGTCCCTCCTCGATAGAGCGGCGACCCAGTTTACCGTCGCAAGGGGCCACTACCACACAGTAAGAGAGGTTCAGCTTTGCCATCTCTACGGCAGCCTCAGCACGCTCGATGGAGGCAGCCACATTCTGTTTGCGGGTAGTTACCTCGTTTACTCCCTTATAGGCAGCAGCCTGCTGTTTCTTTACCCCTTCGAGTTTCTTCTTGGTGGCTGCATATTCTACCTCCAGCTGTTCGAGCTGTATAGGAGTAGCCGCCTTCTTTTCTACCAGGTTGCGATAGCGCTCGCAGTCCTTGGCAAGTTTGGCAAGTCGTACATTTATTTCATCGATGGATGCCTGATAGATAGAAGCGGATGTCTCGGTGGTCTGCTCTGTAGCGTTGATGACATTGGCTCCTGCCTTGGCATCCTTGAGGGCTGCTTCAGCCTCCATCAGACGGATACGATACTCCCGGTCGTCGAGCACAAGGAGGGTATCTCCCTTGTGTACTTCCTGATGTTCTCTGAAGCATACCTTGGCGATATAGCCGGATGCACGGAGATTAACCGGTGAGATATATTGCTCTATCTGAGCATCATTGCTCGTTTCGTTAGAGCTATAATCAAGGAAGAGGCATACAATCTTCCAGAGTCCGAAAGCCAGGATAGCAACACCTATCAGACTGGCAACAATCTGTCTTACGCGCTGTTTCTTGAGTTTCTTTCTGGTTTCTTCGTGAGATACCTGTGTAACCTCTGCTGTTTCTACATTTTTATTTTCGTTCTGTTCCATAGTTTTATTGTAATTTGGAATCAGGGAATATGAAGTAAAGTTTTTTATATCCCGTTTTCCTGTTTATATTTTATTTTTTAATGATTTATTCATCTCTGTTATTTAGCAACCGAAATCTGGTTGAGCTGTCCAGTCAACTTGAGCAGCGAGAGATTGGCAACCTTGTAGCGATAGTAGGCTGTGAGATAATTGTTCATTGCCTCGCTCATACGCATCTCGTCCTGCAGCACCGCTGTCATCGAAGCCACACCCTCCTTATACTGGTCGGCTGTTACGTTGTAAACATCCTGAGCCATGGTATAATTATCAAACTGCTTCTTGTAGTTGCGCTGACTGTTATTCACCTCGCTCACCGCATTCATATAGTTTGCCTGCAGTCCCTTCAGGGCGTCCTCGTAACCGATGCGTGCATTCTCCTCCTCTATCTTCGCCTTTCTGATTTTAGAACGCTTTTCAAAACCATCGAATACAGGCACTCGCAACTGGATGCCCAGACCGTTGGAACCATACCAGTGGTTTGATTCGCCCGAATGGATCCAGTGATCAATCCTATCGGTAAAGGCAGAATACATCAGATTTCCGGTCAGCGAGAGCGATGGCAGATAGCCGTCCTTGGCAAGTTTGGTCTGCTTCTGCGTGAGCAGTTTCTTCTGTTCCAGCAACTGGAGTTCGTAGAGTCCCGTATCCAGTCCGTCAGCCTTCACCATCTCAATCTTTCCCGGATCTACGGCTGTCACCTTCATCTCCTTCTCGGCAGGATAATCTATCACATACTTGAGCATGGTATACTGCTGTTCGAGCATGGCGATGGCGTTATCGCGCTGCACGGTGAGGTTCTCGATATTGAGATTCACACGTTTCAGATCTACCTCCAGACTCATCTGGTTATCATAGAAAGCCTGGGTGATGTTTCTGAGTTCTACCAGTCGCTTGATGTTGTCATCCGTCAGACGAATCTGCTCAGATGTGTTCTGCGCCATGTAATACATCTTGGCAGTCTGCACGATGAGGTCTTCACGCGCCTTCTCATAAGAGAGCTGATTGAGTTTATCGGCTATCTTGGTAATGTCGATGGCGGTAAGAATCATCTGGTTATACAGCGGCATCTGCAACTGCACTCCTGCCGAAGCATTATACTGCAACGTCTTGGTTACATTATAAGGCTTGCCGTAAGCCGAGCCGTCGGTAACCGAAACAGGCGGCGTAAAGTTGTCGTTAAGCTGTGCCACCGCATTGATCTGCGGATAGAGTTTAGCCTGATTTTCGCTGATAGCGTACTTTCCCTTAGCTATTTCGTTTCGGCTGCTCTGGAGCGACAGGTTGTTATCCACTGCCATCTGCAGGCACTGGCTGAGCGTAAGCGTCTCCTGTGCGCCAAGTGTATGGAAAGCTCCGAGCGCGAAACATAAGATGATTATTTTCTTCATTTCTTCTTAATGATTTCTATTGATTTACGTTTCATTTATTATCTGGGTGCAAAGGTACGGCTTTTCGGTGATAAAAGACTATTCACATCTTATCACAATATGTTCAAAATTTCCGAAAATAACAGGATATGGTTCAGTATCAGCCTCATCGGCCTACTGGCTTTCAGCTATGCGCTTCTCCAGAACCTTCTTCAGGTTATCAGCAGAGCCCATTCCCAACTTCTTTCTGATGTTGGCCCGCTGGGTAGTGATGTTCGATTCCGACTTGTTGAGCAGCGTGCAAATCTCACTCAGCTTTCTGTTCTGCAGGATAAGGTAACAGATTTCCTGTTCAGAGGCACTCAACTCGGGAAAGACGCGTTCTATGTTCTGTTTGCTCAATTCGCGGGTCTGGAGATATTGCATCACATTGTCTATGACATTCTTCTGCGAAGCCTCACCCAGAAGATCCAGCAAATGCGCGGTAAGTTTAACATCATGCCTTTCCTTCGCCAGAGCCACGTATGCCTTAATCTGCTTTTTGTTTATCTTCAGCACCTGGAGCAGTTCTTCCTCATCACGCTGCAACGTTCTGTTCGCATTGACAAGATACTCACCGTTTCTGGCAACAGCCAGACTCAGCACGCTGATAAAAAGCAATATGAGCATCATCATGAAGAAATAATCCATGAGCGATTCATCCCCCGTTACAATCACACTCAATATATAAACCCCAAAAGCTATTCCCACAAGCCAGCGTGTGAGACGCGCCTGATAAGCCGCCAGCGAGAAAAACATGTTGCCTGAAAGGATAAGCATATTGATGAGAATCACCATTCTGTTATCTTTCAGCGTAGGCATAAAGGCACTGTAGAGGATATCAGCTCCGATAAAGCACTGGGTGGCGATAGCGATACAAACGATTGCCCTCACCATTGGGATTTTCCCGAAGAGATAAGCCATGAAGGAGGATAACACGACAATCAGAAAAACGATGTTAGACACGGTAAAAAACGGATCAAAGGCTCCAGAAAAGCCTAGGATATTTGACAGGATGCCCAAAGAGAGCATCACGGAGAAACACACAAGGATAGCTTGACGTTGGCGGTCCAAGTAATTAGATTCTCTCTTCAGGAAAGAGAATTCTAACTGATGTATCTTAGATTTCTTTGCGTTCTTTTCTTTCATATTCATAATGGATAGATAAATTATTTCGTATTGACAGATGAGGCTGGTTTGCCCTGACTGACGAATCATTTTGCACAGACAGACGAATCGCTTTTTCTTCTTGCAAAAATAATAAAAAAGATTGGTTTTGATGTTTTTTGAGGGATATTTTTTTATAATTCCAGAAAAATCAGCATTTTTCAGTGTACTTTTCTCCCTACCGAGAGTGGTTTTCCATTACTTTTGCATTTGAAAATTCAAATCATTTATCAATCATTTAATACTAATTACGTATGAAAAAGAATATCACTTTCAACAGTAAGCACATACAATGGTTTCTGTTTTTATGCTTAAGTTTCAGCATCACATTCTGTATGTTTCTGCTATCTTCATGCAGCGATGATGACCATGAAGAAGTAAACAATCAGGCACACTATCAGGACGTACCAGCCAGTCTGCTGACCGATGCCAAGAAACTGGAGATGGTCCGGTCCATCCAGGACTTGAAAGACGGAAGATTCTTCTATCTTGACTATACGGAGGATTACAAACTCTCTACCATATCAGGCTATAATCTTACCGACAACACCCAACTGATTGGTGCCGTATTGAAAACCCTCTGCGACAAAACACCATCCTGGCTCAAGGCAAGAGTCAAGCTGGATGCCGGCTGCAGTGCCTTTGCTGTTACGACACCAGATACTGGTGATTATCTGATGGGGCGCAACTTTGACTACTCTCACGATAATGAACCGATTGCAGCAGCCCTGGTTCGCACGGCTCCAGAAGGTGGACTGAAATCCATCAGCATGGTGGATGCCTACTGGATAGGTTACCGGCAGGATCTCTGGCATTACATCCTATATAACAAGGAACAGTTTGAGAAACATAAGACGCAAGACCTTTCCTATATCATGGCATTCCCATATCTTCTGATGGACGGCATGAACGAGGCCGGCTTTGCCGTATCCGTACTCCATCTCGACGGCAAGCCAACCCAGCAGGCAAGCACGGGCAAGAAATTGACTACAACCCTGGCCTTACGCATGATGCTGGATCATGCAAGAACGGTAGATGAAGCTCTCAAGATTCTGGACGGATATGACCTCTGGATACCGGATAATGACGGCAACTATCATTTCTACATGGCAGATGCCACGGGCCGTTATGCCATCGTAGAATTCGTATATGACAAGGATCACCAAAGCAAGATTTACATCGACGATGAATATACGGGTGAAGACGGAAAGACTCATTTCAAATATCCTGACGTATTGCCAAACACCCGCGAGGTGATAGAAAAGCGCTATGCCAGCAACTTCTATGTATCTGAAACCATGGCATGTTCAGATAAAGGTCCGAAACTCTCGAACCACGGCAAGACCCGCTACGACATGATGGAATTCGTCATCAAGCAGAACAGTAACCAGTTGTCAGAGGAAGGAGCCATGAATCTGCTCAATGGTGTGAGTCAGGCAGAAACTCCAGGCAATCCAACGAGCCATACCCAGTGGTCGGTGGTATACAATCTCTCCCAGCGCAAGGCAACCGTCTGCGTGAACAGAGATTACAAGAACAAGTTTACGTTCTATGCAAAATAACACATTTTATGCAAAAGAAGATTTTGCCGAGAAATAATATAAAAATAGGTCTAGCAACACCGCGTTTTACGGGATCACTAGACCTATCTTCTTATCTATCAAGAACTTATATTCATATTTTAGTCTTCATCAGCAAATTCATTCAGAGTATATGCGCTGCTGCCATCGAAACAATGGGTACATACCTGGCACTTTGGAAGACCGATGGCCTCTACCAGCTGCTCGATGGTGTTGAACTTCAGGGAAGTCAAGCCCAACTGGCTGGCAATCTCATCTACCATCTTCTGATACTCAGGAGAACCGGTGGTAGCGTATTTCTCAAGATTCTTGTTGGCATCGCCCTCAAACTTCTCGATGATGCGACGGGTAATCAGCTCCATATCACTCTTGGAAGAAGTGAAGTTGATGAACGGACAACCATATACCAATGGAGGACACGCTATGCGCATGTGGCACTCCTTCAAGCCTGCCTGGTCGAAAAGCACCTTCACGTTGTCGCGAAGCTGGGTACCACGAACGATACTGTCATCGCAGAATAACACACGCTTGCCCTTCAGCATCGCCTTGTTAGGAATCAGCTTCATCTTGGCTACCAGCGAACGCATGCTCTGGTTGCTAGGAGTAAAACTGCGAGGCCATGTAGGAGTATACTTGGCAATGCAGCGCTGGTAAGGCACACCCTTGCCGGCAGCATAACCCATCGCCATACCCGTACCTGAATCAGGAATTCCGCTACAGCAGTCTACCTCCACATCATCGGTCTTGGCGAGATTAAAGCCGTTGGTAAAACGCGCCTCCTCTACATTCTTGCCCTCGTAGGTAGATGTAGGGAATCCGTAGTAAACCCAGAGGAAAGAGCAAACCTGCATCTTCTTGTTAGCAGGTCGGATCTGCTCCATGCCATCAGCTGTAATCTTCACGATTTCGCCTGGTCCTACCTCATATGCTGTTTCATAATCGAGATTAGGGAACGAGGTGGTTTCGCTGGAAGCCGCATAGGCACCTTCCTTCTTGCCGATGATGATTGGAGTACGTCCCCAACTGTCACGCGCACAGATAATGCCATCCTCGGTAAGGATCATCATGGTGCAGGAACCTTTGATGTGATGGAAAACGTTTTCGATACCTTCTCTGAAGGTTTTACCCTGAATAATAAGCAGAGCCACCAACTCAGTTGGATTGGTACTACCCGAAGACATCTCTGCAAAGTGCATGTTCTTTTCGAGCAGAAGCTGAGTAAGTTCATCCTTGTTTACTATCTTAGCTACAGTGCAAATGGCAAAGCGGCCAAGATGAGAGTTCATGATGAGTGGCTGGGCATCTGTATCGCTAATCACGCCGATGCCCGATGTAGCTCCTTCAAACTTGTTGAGTGTAGGTTCAAACTTCGTTCTGAAGTATGAACTTTCCAGATTGTGGATAGAGCGCACGAAGCCCTTCTCACTACTGTAGGTTGCCAAACCGCCCCGGCGTGTGCCGAGATGTGAGTTGTAATCTGTGCCGTAAAAGAGATCAGCGACACAGCTTTTCTTGGAAATAGTTCCGAAAATGCCTCCCATAAGAGTATAATTCTATGTTATAATTTTGTAATATGGGTGCAAAGATAAATAAAAATCAGAAAATATGCAAGTCTTTTTGCTTTTTTTCTGCAAAAAGATGAAAATGATTAACGCTTGCATCCATATTTTTACATGCTTATCTATCAACACGCCATATTGATCGTGTTTCTAAAACTGATATCGACAAGTCTCTAGAACTGATATTGCAATCCCAGGCTCAGGTCGAATGTCTTGCTACGCACGTCGTCGTGATAGGAGTAATACGTATTGCGCCAATAGATTGACACGTTGAAATCGAGCTTCAGGCGATTCGACAGGGCGAGCCCGAAGTGGGCATTCACCACCAGCAACGAGGCATTGCCCTGGTCGCCCTGGTCGTTAAGATAGAGCGGGTCGGTGGTAGCCAGGTCCTTGCCCTCGTAGCCCTTCCAGGTGAAAATGCGGTAGTAGTCGGCTCCTATCTGGAAGCTCGCCACCTTGCCGAAATCCATCAGGCTGACGGCCTTCACGCTGTAGCCGCTGCCCATGTTGTAGTCGCGGTCTATCACATTATAATAATTAGGTGAGACTGCCGCCCAGCAGGATGCCATCCACGAAGATGCGCTGCTCCAGTTTGGTGAGATTGCCCACCTGAGGGAAGCGGTAGATGATGCCGGGACCCACCGACGCTGCCTCGGAGATGCGATATGGCACAAGACTGGTGCTATCCTTCACCGGCTGTGAATCGTAGTAGTTGAAGTGCTGGAAGATGCCGAACTCCATCTCCGTGCCCTTGCTCACCTCCACCGGCACGCTCCACAGGCGGCCCAGCAGATGCAATCCCGTGATGAGCGGCTGGTTGCTGCTCAGGCCGAAGGTGGCATCCAGCGTGAAGTAATCGTATGGCTTGGTGGTGATGCCATCAAACGGGTCGCCATATACCAGATTGAATCGCACGTCTGGATTTCCCTCGCCACGGAACAGCGTGTTGTTATCGGCAAGATAGCGATAACCCGCTGAAGCCGAGAAGCTGACAGGACTGCGACCGTAATCATGATACTTGTAATCAAAGCTTCAGCCCATTTAGGGCGTATGGAGCTTACTTACAAAATCGGTATTTTGAAAACGCATCAAATTTACTTTCAAATTTGTTCTCATAGCGAATTCAACGATAAAAAACTATTTTATCGTAAAGAAGAAAGCTCCCTTATCTAATAAAGAAATATCAAAGTTCTGAAGTCTTTTACGATCGGTCTCATCTTTTTCGTCATCACCAATATGCTTGAAATATTCTTCAACTTTAGGGTCACGAATAACAAACGCATATTCGCCCGGTTCAGCTTCAATACTAACTTCAAGAGCGGTTACATTCTGAGCCACCTTACGCACATTTGTTTTCATAGTCACACCTTCAGCTGCAGGTACCTCATTGGTATATAGGAACTTTTCACCATTTAAATTCATGCTCAAGAGTTTAGCTATTTTAAATTCTATCTCCAACTTATCCATTGCCCCATACAACTGATTATCAGATAACTTTTGATTAATATTTGCATCAATATAGCCATCATTAATAAGTCGCTGAGACACATAGTCGATAAGTTCGCTTTGCTTATAGCTGATTTTAGTATACCTATAATCCATAAATCTGCAGGATAAACCTTTACGAACTTTAAACACATAGATATTTTTAGGATCTATCTGCTCCACAAAATCGCCAAGCTTACGCAACCGCAAATCGTTAACAGTCAGATTTTCAAAATCTAGTTCTTTGTTTGAATAGATAGTGAACTTAGCTACACCCTTGAATTGTTCTTCAGCATGAAGGTGATTATAAATCAGGTAATCCTGAACGCTATCAACCACTTCCCTATCACCAAATGGCTTTTTCAGAAAGCCCATGAAATCTTTCACATAACCTTTGATTACATTCTGCCCCAAATCCAGCACAGGACGTTCGTCGCTAATTTTATTATACATGGTAATACTCATCGGTTTCAATCTGCCGTTTAACTGAGCATATACGCCAATAGAATCATTATACTCCTCCATTCCGTCGTATTCAAAATCGGCTCCATATTTTTCGTGGAAGTATTCAGCTTCCTTCTTGGTCAAAGTGCGTCCTTCTGCCATTATTTTCTTAAAAAGCGGATCTTCGCCTAAGCCCTGCATTTTTTGCGCTTTTTCCTGCGCATCCTCAAATTCCTTACTATCGATATCAAGCTTTGCATCTCCCATCATTTTCTTTACCATTTCCTCCTCTGTCATACCGCCATACTGTTCCTGCATGTATTTTTTCAAGGCAACTGTATCGTCTTGGAGTTCCATCATTTTTTTGAGATGCGGATTGTTATTAAAGAATTCCTGCTTACTTTTCTCCATGGCTTCCTTGTACTCTACACTGGTAGTATCTATGGCAGATGCTTTTAAAATATCGATTATTTTCTTATTTCCATAATCATCTTGCGCCTGCTTTTTATTTTTTGCAGCCGCAGACTTTGCAGTCTTATACAACTTACCGAGCGTTCCAAACTGAGCATGAGATGTTGAAATTCCCATCACCAATGCAAAAAGAATAAATAATAATTTCTTCATTTCAATTATATTTTAAAAAAATAAAAAAAAGGATATCAATATTAATAATCATGTGCAGCATTTTGATGAGACCGCAAATCTCCTGAATTTGAGAAGCTTAAACCGCACGTTCCACAAACACACTCATTCTGTTGGTCACCACCATTACCCGATTCTTCAGAAGAAGCAGCAAGCATTAAGAACATCAGGGCTATTTGCTGATCACGTGTCAGGCCATTCTGTTTAACAGCCGGCTGTCTTTGCACTTCAATCTGTAAATTCTTTAACGGGTCATCTAATTCATCTTCCTCCTGCTGACGATGCTTATATCCGCCTTCGTATTTAGGATTAAAGTTCTTTGCTTCATACTTTATAAAATCAGCCATTACATCATTAAATTTCTTTGGAAAAAGAAGATAAAATGTAACATAAGTCCCTCCCTCAGCATCACCTTTCATTAAGACAACCTTCTTATAGAATATTTTACCATCTTTCGTTTTTCCCGAAATCACAAACCAGTTTCCTTTCTGAACATGATAGGTTGCAGCAGCAAGATCAGTATCCTTCTCGTAATATTCTTGGATAGTTTCATCATTAACATTATAAATTCCCCACACAGAGAAAGTTATTCCATATTTCATAGAAAAGCCACAACCATCTCCATTTAGTGGCTCCTCGCCTTTCACAAAACAATCTGGATATTTAACAGAAAAGCCAAAACGTGAATTTGTATATTTAGCATATCCACAAGAGTCCAACAAATCTCGTACATATTCTATGTCGTGGTCTACTTCCACCTTTGTTTTATGCGAAAAGGCTGAACGCTCATAACTAAAGCCTTCAAAAGCGCTAGTATGATTACTAGTTGGAGTATCTAACTTAGTATAAACCAAAAAGCCCATTGCCAAGCCAAAGATTATTACCTTTAAATATTTTACATTCATAAGAATTTAAATTAATATTTACAAAAAATACAGATTCTACTTATTTTTACTCAACTGATTTTAATTCTGATGCAAAAGTACTTAAAAATTTATTCTACAGAGGAGGAATTGTCCTATCATAAGATAGGGTTTTTCCTATAAACTTTGATGGCGAGAGATCAGGATAACCTCTCGCCGAAGAATGTGCATTATATTATCAAAACAAAAACATAATGCACCTAAAAATTACTTTCTGATTTTATAAACTTTACCAGACTTCATCTTAACAATATTGATGCCTGGCATCATTTTACCTACTTTGCATCCATTAGAAGAATAGATAGACTCCATTTTATCATTATCAATAGCAACATGGTCAATACCAGAAGGAGTTCCCTCTGTCAAATTCCAGAAATTCTTCCATGGTTCTGCCTGCATATACGTATCCTTTGTTCCTTCAGGAATATATACATTAATTTTTGCATACTGACCTTCACTGAAAGAATTGCATGATGGAGGAGTCACACCCTTCAAGACGATTGTTTCTAACTTCTGACATTGAAGCCATGACAAATCTGTCACCTTTTCACCTATAGTATATTGAACAGGAGTTGTCATTACCCAAAATGATGGCATATAAAATCCTGGAAGGACTCCGATATTTCTACCTAAATAAAGATTTGTCACATTAGTACAATACCATGGCTGAAACCCACCAATCTTTAGTTCTGTATCTCCATCTTCAATAATTAAATTTTCCAATTTCTCACAAGACTGGAACGCATAATTATCTATACCTTCTACAGTATTAGGAATTACAACTTTTGTAAGAGAGTTACAACCTGTGAACATATATTCTCCAATGTATTTTAAACCTTCTTCAAATTGAACATCAGAAAGATTTTCACAATTTGCAAAAACCGAGCTACCAATTTTCGTAAGAGAATTCGGTATAACAACACTAGTCATAGAATTGCAACGAGCAAAGACATCTGACCCCAAGACTTTAAGTTCATGAGGCAAAGATATGTCTTTCAAATTGATACATTCATAAAACGCTTTGTTTTCAATTGTATCAATATTTTTACCAAAAGAAACAGAAGTCAGTTTCTTTGAATTAAAAAATGCTCTAGCACCAACAGAGACCACTTTCAATACCTTCCCATTAAAAGTTACCTCATCAGGAATAACTACATCGCCCTCATAAGCAATATCTTCATTTTCGGTTACCTCTGCCGTAAAATCTTTACTGGACTTGATATTGTAATATATACCATTAGCCTCAAAATCATAAGCAAATAAATTTGTAGCGATACTACACAAAGCAACAATAAGTAAATTTTTTCTCATATAGATATGGTTAGTTTACAAAAACGCTTCGGCATTTCTACCGAAGCGCATAAATAATTATTTTACTATCTTTTAATCCAACTTCAAGCTCTTCTTGATAGCCTCGATCTTATCCATTGCAGCAGCTGTGCAGCGGTTGTAGCAGCCAGCGCACTTGAATGAAGGATCCTTAACCTCAATATAGAACTTAATCTTAGGCTCTGTACCTGATGGACGGACACTTACCT
>OBRN01000059.1_pt1 | contig 35555 bp, 24 predicted proteins | sample 1475621 | NCBI WGS metagenome assembly OBRN01 (sample SAMEA3360684, study PRJEB22359) | human gut metagenome | biome: ENVO:urban biome; feature: ENVO:human-associated habitat; material: ENVO:feces | place: Bangladesh | collected 2011 | reverse complement strand
CTGAATAGAGCGTCAGATTCCGGTTCTGAAGGTCTTGGGTTTGAATCCCAACGGGGTCACATTTTTTTAATTATTAATTGATAATTTATTGTTATCAGTTTATTTTTTTTCCTCTGTCTTTGTCAAACTGCGTTCCACAAGACGTCGCAACTGGTAAATCTTCACCGCATTGAGCACTTCAACAACTCCATACACCATCATTGTCCAACCGATAACAAACAGCGGAGCTGTAGCTATTGAGCTTGGCGATATTATGGCAACGAGTCCTATGAGCAGGGTAAGTGCGGGCATAATCCAGAAATAGAAGCCTATGCGGGCTATGCGCGAGACAACGATAAGGTTGAAAAACTGGCTCACAGCACCAAGAATAAGTATGGCGGCAAGCACATACACAAGATAAGTGACAAATACCGTGGGCATTACGGCAAGAATGAGTCCAAGGATAAGGCTTCCAAGACCCACTATAGGAAACACGGGACGTGGAGATGTCAGACGCTTTCCGTCTGTATCATACACCTCAAGGTCGCTGCTCTTGCCGCGCGCCACAAAGTAAGTGACGCACGAGAATACACCCGACACAAAGAACAACACGCCTATGGCAATGGTGATCCATTCTACTGTCTGCTCACGATATTTCACGAGCAATGCTCCTACGGCTATTGCACTGGCAGCACGAAGAAGCGAACTGAGCAATGTCTTCATATATTTATGATTTTTATATTTAGTATCTGTTGTTTAGACGTTAGTTTATACTTTGAAGTTACAAAGGTAGATAAAATTTCCGAATCATAAGCCAGTTGGGATAAAAAACAGAAATGAGATATAGCATTTACTTTTCGCTCGTTTACTGCAAAGCATATCTTGTGCCATTTTGTTATACAAAACACACAAACTACGAACATAATGCTATAATTCCACACAAATGAGTAAAATATCGTTAACTTTTCATCTTTCATTTCTAAGAGTAAACACTAATTCGAAAAAAGTTTGTATTTTTGCACAATTTAAATATTATAAATACGAATTGTGCTTCTCTTTCTATAGGCACACGCAATGGTACTCCATAGAAAAACTTAAATGTTTAAACAACAAATTATGAAAAGCAAAACGATATTAACATTACTCATGCTTTATCTTTGCATAAATATTCAGGCAATAGATAAAGTTGTCACAGTGAAAGATGCCGAGACTAATAAGCCCATTGGCTACGTTTCTGCATTAGTAACATACTCTGACTCTACCACCCAATCCTACATGACCGACTCCATCGGCAGTTTTACTCTTGTACCAAAAGAAAACCTTGTTAGAATTGACGCTACGGCAATAGGCTACAAGCCGATTTCAAGAGCTATATCCAGTACAGAGGAAACTAATAATATTGTTTTATGGCTACAACCTTCATCCATACAGCTGAATGATGTTGTGGTAAAAGGACACGCACAACTCAACAAACTTACCAAAGACGGCATCTCCTATAACATGAAGGGAGACACACGTGTGAAAAATGAAAATTTGCTCACTGCCTTGAACAAAGTGCCATTCGTAGAGTCTTCTCCCGACGGCACCCTGAAAGTGCGTGGCACGTCAAACTATTTGATTTACTTGAATGGAAGACCTTACGAGAGTGCCCAACGCTCTATAAAGACTGTACTGTCATCAATGATGGCAACCGAGATAGACCATGTTGAGGTAATAACAAACACATCTGAGAGATATGACGTATCACCAGGTGTCACCATTCTAAATATATGCACAAAACAAAAACATGTCGATGGCATCTCTGTGTCATCAGCCTTGGGCTACACCACACAACCAACCACCAATGATGGCATAACATTGCTCATTAAGAAAAAGAATGTGGATATTTCTGTGGATTACGCTTATAGTCTAAACGGCCAGCGTCATCAGCCTTACACAATAGACTATAATCTGCTAAACTCTGTTGGCGAAAAGTCGGTTGATGTTCACCAAGAAAGCAAAGGAGACGGCAACTGGCAATCTCACACCCTGCGCGGTATGTTGGAATGGAGAATGGATAGCATCAACACTTTGTATGCAGACATCAATGGCAATATTACTCCTGTGAACACTACATCCAACTCAAAAGACTATACTGCAGGAGTGTTGTCCAAAGAATACAGCCTTAGGAATAAAAACACGAGTGGCACAATAGAAAGTAACATTATCTGGCGCAACTATAGTAGACTTTCACCTGACAAGATGCGATTTATGTTAGGCTACCGTTATACATACAACCCAGACCGTCGCCACTATTATACTACATCGTATGATGCCGAACAAGGCGAAAGCCAGACCAATCAATGCACAGATGGCGGTATGAGTGAACATACACTAACATCGGCCTATCTCATCAAATTGGCGAAAAACCATAATATCCGAGTAAAAGCAAAGGGTATCCTTAGATTGGGACGAACCAATTCCACTTACAACTATGCCGACGAAGAAAATGCCATAGACCGTATGCGCTACAACATGGGAATATACAACGTCTCAGCCAACTACCAAGGATATTCCGGTAAGTTTTATTGGGGAGGTGCCATACAGTTGGAACAAAGCCACATCAGCATGAAACTGCCGATGAGCCCAGAGCTTAACTACAAACGCGACAACACCAATATCCTACCCGATGCGTATGTATACTTCTTACCATCCAATTCCACCCAGATATCATTGACATACTCGGAAAGTCTGACACGACCATCCGTTAACATGCTAAACCCTTTCAATGGCAAACTGACAGACTATTTCCGTAATGTTGGCAATCCACAACTCAACCCTGTAACGACTCACTCCATAGACTTGCAGTTGATAACATCATTCACAAACGGCGTATTTTCTGCATCCACAGAATATCAGCATAGCAACAACCCTATACTGCCATACAATAAGACAGAGGGAGATATTGTGACGAATACGTATGAGAATCTTGGAAAAACGGATGACGCAGTTGTTAGTGTTTACGTCCAATGGAATCCTTGGAAATGGCTGAGCACATCATGTTCTGCTGAATTTGGACATCGCTGGCTGACAGCATCGGAGATGGGATTGAACCAAAAAGAATTCCACTATTCCTTTGCCCCTCATATGGATTTTTATTTTCCTCACAACTGGAATTTCAGCGCAAGCTATGGAATGTTCAAGAATCTTTGTGATCCTTGGGAAAAGAAGACCACATTAAACCAATACTCGTTTAGCATGGCTAAAAGTTTCTTGGAAGGCAAACTAACAGTATCCATTGTGGCTAATTCTCCATTTGAGAAATATATCCTGTCACGCACTACCACCTCCATGAAAGATGGCAGTTTTATGCGGCAGAACAACTATATCACCGCACGCTCATTTGGAATAAATATATTCTACTCATTTAGCAAGGGCAAAAAAGTGGACATCAAACGTGATAGAACACTTAGCAATAGCGACTTACAGACTGGAGTACAATAAACCGCTATTCAGATTTATCGAATTATAAGCCAGTTGGGATAAGTAAGTATTATAGCTCATCTTTATATATTAACGGCAATCTGTAGGAGGGTATGGCAAGGATACCATACCCTCCTACTACTTGTGGTTGACACTCACCTTTCAGTTATCATTGGGCGTGATATGGAAATCGTATGAGATATAGCATTTACTTTACGCTCGTTTACAACAAAGCATATCTCGTGTCATTTTGTTATACAAGACATACAAGCCGCGAACATAATGCAGAAATTCCTCATAAATAAATAAAATATTGCCAACATGTCATCTTTCATTCCAAAGAGTAAACACTAATTCGAAAAAAGTTTGTATTTTTGCACAATCTAAATATTATAACAGAGTCGACAATGTTATATATACTGACCAAACAGGCAAAAGGAGCAAGTACCGAAAGGCTAATAATAAAGTGTAGGTTAAACCAAAATCGAATATGGATAAACTTGATTTATTCAAAGGAATGACATTGAATGACGAGTAAATGTTTGTTATTCATGGAGAATCATGAAAAATTGACTTTTTAGTACAATCATTAATAAACAAGAATGAACTATGCAGATAAAGAAAATAGTTTTGTTTTTTAGCATGTTATCTATTTCAACTTTTCTAATGGCACAAGGTGTCATCGGAAAAGTTGTGAATAAAGAAGGTAAACCATTGCCATATGTCAATGTAGTTTTACTGAACGCTCAAGACTCATCATTTATAACTGGAACAACAAGTATGGAAGATGGTTGTTTCTCTATTAATAATGTAAAGTCTTATGGAGTCCTAAAGTTTTCTTCGGTTGGTTTTCATACTTCATATTTTGATTACAATGGTGAATCTGACCTTGGAGAAATAACGCTTTTAGATGATATTCATGGCTTGGCTACTGTTGTGGTTAAGTCGAAACTACCAAAGACCATTATGAAAGATGGTGGTGTCATAACAAATGTTCAAGGTACGATTTTGGAAAAAACAAGCAGCATCTATAATTTACTTGATAAAATACCACAATTGATTGTTCAAGAAAATAAAATAAAAGTTTTTGGACGAGGTGAGCCGATTGTTTATATAAATAGAAGACTCGTTAGGGACATGGCTGAATTGGAACGTTTACAACCAGAAGATGTAAAATCTATTGAGGTAATCAACAATCCAGGAGCAAGGTATGAAGCAAGTACAAAAGCTGTTGTACGTATCTCACTGAAGAAAAAAGCAGGAGAAGGATTTGGTGCAAATGTAAGAAGTTATGGTGCGATTAATGAAAATAATCGTACGAGTGGTTTTGAACATTTAAATTTGAATTACCTCAAAGGTAGATTCGGCATTTCAGCTACTCTTTATGCAAGGGAGAGCCATCGTCAAGACAATAAGGAATTGCAACAGCTCACTTTTTCTGACAATACTTGGAATCAATTAAACAGCATCGAAAATGAAAGTAGATATCAACAACTATTTTATAGTTTGGAAGCTACTTATCAAATAAATTCGAATAATTATATAGGAACAAGCATTAGCTATAATCGTATGCCAAATAGTAAAGGCTTTACGAATATGAAGTCAACTGTGTTTAATGACCAACAATTGACAGAAAACTCATATAGCAAAATATGGACTCAAGAACAACTATCTTCAGTAATTAACAATATGTATTATGTTGGGAAAATTGGCAAAGTAAGTTTTGATTTCAACATAGATTGGCTTTGGAACAAAAATAATGAATATTCTAAGACTCAAGAAAATTGTCAAGAAATAGGAAAAGAGGAGAGCAGTATTTTTGTGGATTCTAAAAACAAGACAAAGAATAACCTTATTGCTTCAAAGTTGCTGGTAACAATTCCTTGTTTTGGAGGTGTTATTTCTGTTGGGGGAGAATTTTCTAAATATAATCGTGACAATAAATATATAGTCCAGCCAAAAGATATTCTTGAAGATAAATATGGGCATATAGAAGAATCATTGGGATCCGGATATATGGAGTATGGTAGGAGCATTGGAGCCTTAAAACTTCAGTTAGGATTACGCTATGAGCTTTTAAACTATAACTATCATGAAAATGAATCTGATAAGTTCAAGCAAAACCATGTGTATCGGAATCTCCTTCCCTCGTTTATGCTTTCATTGCCACTGGGTAATTGGCAGATGCAATTTGGTTATGGAACAGATATTCAACGACCAACGTACTATGAAATGAGAAATAGTATTCAATATTATAATAAATATACCTACGAGGCTGGAAATCCATATCTTGTAGCACAAATAAGTCGTAACGTAAATTATGACATATCATATAAATGGATGAGTTTAAACATGATGTTCTCGCATGTTTCAGACCCGTTATTGCTATATTCTCAGCCATATAAAAACAATCATCAAATAGCTCTGATACAATCAGTAAACTGGGATTCTTTTAATTTATTTACGGCTTCTTTTAATGTTAGTCCTAAAATAGGTATATGGACGCCTTCTTGTCGAATGATGGTTCAAAAACAATGGTTTAATATGAATACTCATGATAATCATAAATTGGGACATCTGATGGCTAATATCCGTATGACCAATACATTTGATACAAAATTCCTTACGGCTACTTTAGGTATAAATGTGCAAACAACTGGGGATGATAAGGCCACCTATAATAATAAAGGATGTTTTAGTGCAAATTTGTCTATTTATAAATCCTTGTTTAAACGTCGATTGACTATATATTTCGATGCCTACAATGTGTTTGGAACAGGGGATTCTAACAGTAGACTTTATTCTGGAGTTATGCGAGAAATAAGGTTTCATAATTTCTCGACAACCGAGTATTCATTAACTATAAATTATCGCTTTAACTCTATAAAGAATAAATATAAAGGTAGTGGAGCAGGAAAGGAGCAACGTGATAGAATGTAAAAAATAAAACAGATCGTATCATGGCATAACATGGTCGTTTCAAGTCATGATACGGTCGTTTCAAGCTATAGTTTTATTTACGGACCTACGAGAAAGTAACGAGAAAACAGCGAAGAAAACCTTGGTTTAGGGATTTTCCCCTATGTGTTTAGGGAAAATCCTTTTGTCATGCTATATATTGTCGCTAACTTTGCAATCGTAAAAAAGAAACTAAATTGTTGAACAAATAAAACCACAGCATTATGAAACGGTTTATATCAATAATGGCTTTGCTGTTCACGCTTACGTTCACGGCAAACGCAATGAGCTACGAGCAAGCTCGCGAGCAAGCTTTGTTCCTCACCGACAAGATGGCTTATGAGCTTAACCTCACCGACGACCAGTATGAGGCTGCTTATGAGATAAACCTCGACTATCTGATGAGTGTCAACACAGTGGACGACCTTTATGGCTCCTACTGGCGCTACCGCAACCTCGACATGAGCTACGTGCTGCTCGACTGGCAGTATCGCGCCTTCTGTGATGCAGCTTACTTCTACCGCCCGCTCTACTTCAGCGGTGGTTATTGGCGCTTTGGAGTATACGCACGCTATCCGCATCGCGACTACTTCTACTTCGATCGTCCTCGCGTATACATAAGCTATTGCGGCGGACACTCTTGGCACAGAAACCACGGACGCTCATGGTATGACGGACGTCATTACGGTCCGCGTCCAGGCAGCAGCCACTTTGGAATGCGTGATGGATTCGACCGTGGCGACTATGGTAAAGGCAATCGCCAGAGCTTCGGCAACCGTCTGCCCGACCAGCAGCGTGGCACTACTTCGTTTGGCAGCCGTCAGAACAACACCCTTACCAACCGCCAGAACACTTCGTTTGGCAGCCGTGGAAGCAGCACACGCACTACTGTTCGCCAACCTATCACCAACGAGCCTCAGCGCAACTCGTTTGGCACCAACCGTGGAGGCAACTCTTTCGGCAGCAACCGTGGTGGCAATAACAATAGTCCACGCCCAACATTCGGACCATCTGTACAACGCCAGCAGACTACATCGCCCTCAACATCATTCGGAAGCAACCGAGGAAACAGCTCATTCGGAAGCAACCGAGGAAACAGCTCGTTCGGAAGCAACCGTGGAGGCAATTCGTTTGGTGGAAGCCGTGGAGGAAGTTCATTTGGAAGCAGCCGTGGAGGCGGCTCACGAGTTAGTACCCCATCACGTGGAGGTTCTAATGGCGGAGGTTTCAACAACAGCGGTTCTTCAAAGAGTGGTTTTGGAAGCCGCAGATAACATAAGCAAGATAATGAAAATAGTTAGATAACAGAGAGTGTATAATTGCCATATACTAATATATATAAAAGGTTAAATATTTAAATGTTAAACATCGCTTTAATGAGAGAATTCTGAATCTGAAGACATAGGTAATAGGAATTAAAAAGATTGTTCAAGGAAACTAAAAGTATAACTATTCTTTTATGCGTAGAGTGCGGATTGTAGTCATAACCGACCACATCCGCACTCTTTCTTTATTGTATTATAAGAAGTACTTAGAACATATAAAGGTTATTAGAGTATAAGCTCTCTCATTTCGGCATTCTCCATGCGCGGCACATCCTGCATGGGCTTGTTGAAGAACACCGACTGAATGACCTTGTTGATGATGCCATGCCCCACAGCCGCCACAGTCTTTCCCTCATATCGGCTGCGCATAAGGTCGATGAATGCCTGGGCACGCTTGCGCATCACATCTGTTGTCTCTATGTCGTCCGTCCATTTCACGTCTTTCAGGTCGGGAATAAAGCGTCCGGTAAAGCTGCCCCAGTCGCGCTCCCTAAGCAATGGAGTCTGCATGATGGAGTCGAGAGCCTTGGCGCGGTCGCCATCGAAATGAGGAGCGGCTATCTCCACACAAGTGTCTACAGCACGCTTCAAGTCGCTCGACACAAAAGCGTCAATATGTTCCTGCTTCAGTCGCATTGCGAGCTCTCGGGCCTGTTCCACACCATTAGGAGTGAGCTTTCCCGGTGTCTGTCCTTGCATAATCTTGTTCACATTGTCCACGGTCTCACCGTGGCGGATAAGAAGAAGTCTTGTTGACATGATGTTTTATATTGGTTTTCATTGGATTGCACTCTGCAAACCGAGGGCAAAGTTAGCATATTAAAACGAAAAGCACAAATATAGTACGTAGAAATACACATGCGCAAAGGCACTTCACACATTCAAATTGTCGTCAACAATGTAATTAATATGTCTTTTTGTTAAAATAAAGACAGATTTGTTTGCTATCTTGTTTTGTTTTATTACCTTTGCATTGCAAATAACATATACAAGAACAAAAAAAATATATTTAAATGAGCAAACTCATTCAACCAGAACATTATCATGCCCTACTCGACATGAACAAGACAGAGCAGGGCATAAAACTTATAAAGGACTTCTTTCAGCAGAACCTTTCAACAGAGTTGCGTCTGCGCCGCGTCACAGCTCCTCTGTTTGTGATGCAGGGACTCGGTATTAACGACGACCTTAACGGAGTGGAGCGACCCGTGACATTCCCCATCAAGGACCTTGGCGACAAGAAAGCCGAGGTGGTTCACTCGCTTGCCAAATGGAAGCGACTGACACTTGCCGAATATCGTGTGTCGCCTGGCTATGGTGTCTATACCGACATGAACGCCATACGTGCCGATGAGGAACTCGACAATCTCCACTCTCTGTATGTAGACCAGTGGGACTGGGAGGCTGTAATCACTCCCGAACAACGCTCTCTTCTTTTCCTCACCAACATCGTGGAGCGCATCTATGCCGCCATTCGCCGCACAGAATATCTTGTGTGCGAGACCTACGACCAGATACGTCCTTTCCTGCCCGAGCAGATACACTTCATCCATAGCGAGGACTTGCTGCAGATGTATCCCGACCTCTCGCCCAAGGAGCGCGAGGACGCAATATGCAAGAAGTATGGTGCCGTATTTATAATAGGTATAGGCCAGAAACTATCTAATGGCGAGAAGCACGACGGTCGCGCCCCCGACTACGACGACTGGTCGACTATTGCCGAGAATGGCAAGACAGGCTTAAACGGCGACATCCTTATTTGGTATCCTGTGTTGCAGCGTTCGTTTGAGCTTTCGTCAATGGGTATCCGTGTTGACAAGGAGGCTCTGTTGCGTCAGCTTAAGATAGAGGGCGAGGAAGAGCGCGAGCAGCTTTATTTCCACCGCCGTCTGCTTAATGATGAGTTGCCGCTGTCAATAGGTGGCGGTATTGGTCAGAGCCGACTCTGCATGGTGCTGCTTCACAAGGCTCACATTGGCGAGATACAAGCGTCAATATGGCCGGACGATATGCGAAAGAAATGTGCGGAATTGGGAATGCCGCTGATTTAAAAAGAAAGAAAAAGCCCTACCCCCAGCCCATTTCCCCATAGGGAGTGGCTGGAGGTGGGACTTCTCTATTCCTTTACATAATCCACAAAAGCATACTCCTGATGATGTTTCTCATCCTTAGTATGCTCCTCGCGCCACGTCTCTTTCCAGCCATTGTATTCTGGAAAGAAAGCGTCGGCTTGCTGCGGAGTGTCGTGAATCTCTGTCAGGCAAAGGCGGTCGGCAATCTTTAGCGACTGCTCATACACGCTCGCTCCACCTATTATATATATATCCTCATCGGGCTGGCAATGGCTTATCGCCTCTTCAAGCGAGGCATAAGTGTCGCAACCCGGAAAACTTGTCTTCGTGCGGCTTATCACCACATTACGACGGTTGGGCAATGCTCCTTTGGGCAACGACTCAAACGTGTTGCGTCCCATGATTATGGTATGACCTGTGGTGAGAGCCTTGAAACGCTTAAGGTCGTTGGGCAACCAATACAGCAGTTTGTTCTGAAAGCCGATGGCACGGTTGGCGGCTACGGCGGCGATGATGCTTATCATTTCAATAATTATTAATTATTGGTTATTTATTATTAATTGTTTGTTACACGCTTACGGTGGCTGGGATATGTGGCCATGGGTCGTAGCCCTCAAGAGTGAAGTCCTCGAACTTGAAGTCGAAGAGATTCTTCACGTCAGGATTAATCTTCATCTTTGGCAACGGTCGCGGAGTGCGTGTGAGCTGAAGGCGGGCCTGCTCAAGATGATTGAGATAGAGATGGGTGTCGCCTGTGGTGTGGATAAACTCGCCAGGCTTTAGTCCTGTCACCTGAGCCATCATCTGCAAGAGCAAAGCATACGAGGCAATGTTGAACGGCACACCAAGGAAGGTGTCGGCAGAGCGCTGGTAGAGCTGAAGCGACAACTTGCCGTCGGCCACGTAAAACTGGAACAGACAATGGCAAGGAGGCAAAGCCATCTGTTCCACCTCGGCAGGATTCCATGCCGACACAATCATGCGGCGCGAGTCGGGATGATTGCGTATCTGGTCGAGCACATTCTGTATCTGGTCGATAGTGCCTCCGTTGTAGTCGGGCCATGAACGCCATTGATGACCATACACAGGTCCGAGGTCTCCATTCTCGTCTGCCCACTCATTCCATATACGCACACCATGCTCCTGAAGATACTTCACGTTGGTGTCGCCACGCAGAAACCACAGCAACTCATAGATAATCGACTTTAGGTGCAGTTTCTTGGTTGTTAGCAAAGGGAAACCATCTTCCATGTTGAATCGCATCTGATTGCCAAACACACTCATTGTGCCTGTGCCTGTGCGGTCGGTCTTTGTGGCACCCTCGGTGAGGATGCGGTTTAGGAGATTGAGATATTGTTGCATTTCGTTTTTTAATGTTGAGTGAAAAATGTGAATCTTATATTAGGCAAGCACACGACATTCCGCCTCGGGCACGTGCGTGCTCTTGATGCGCCATTCCTGTGGATAGAGATTGTTGGCACGGTTGCCGATGTTCTTCTCAAAGCCTAACGGAATGCTACGATAGGTGAGCACCACAAAGCCGCGAGGAGTATCGGGCGGAAGCACCACAGCCTCTTTTCTGAGATAACTTATAGCCTCAGCATAGTCCACCTCCACACGCGGATAAGCATCATTGGAGAGCTGACGCGACAGAGCGAGAGAATGGTCGGGGATTATGTCCTTACCCTTCATTGTGCCTATGCCCACACCGGCGTGCATTATGCGGAGCGAAGAATTGGCTGCATCAAAGATGTCGAGCCAACGCGAGGGCACGGCAATATATGTGTCGCCTATCTGACGCAAGGTGAAACGAGCAGGGTCTACGAGCGGAATTGGTATATTAGGCATCTTTGCCTGTTGTGCGCCCTTTTTGGCAGAAGCTTTCTTTTGCTTCTTCTGGCGGTCGGCTTTAGATGTATTGTCTTTAGCCGATAAAGAAAGTTCCACATCCTCATTGGCTGGCTTGCGAAGCACGGCAAGGAAGAGTCCCTCGCTGCGGCTTATGCCAGGCATGAAGCGATAGACGGGAGCCGAACCAACCACAGCTGGAGTGATGTTCCACGAATCGTCAATGGGCAGTTCTACAAACTCGGCACCAAGTTCATTTGCTATCCACTCCACATTCTCCTCGTCCTCATGTGCGTTGAATGTGCATGTGGAGTAAATGAGCAGTCCGCCAGGTCGGAGACAATGCCAAATGTCGCTGACAATCTCACGTTGCAAATGCCAACAGTTGTCAACATTCTGCAGGCTCCATTCCTGTCGTGCCCCATCATCCTTGCGGAACATTCCCTCGCCCGAGCAAGGCACATCGGCAAGAATAGCGTCAAACATCAGGCGTGACTTGCGGTAGTCGCGTGGATAGTTGTTGGTCACGATGATGTCCTCATGACCGAATTTCTGAAGATTCTCGCTGAGTATCTGTGCTCGTGGACGCATTGGCTCATTACTGAAGAGCAATGAACCCTCGGGAAGAGCCGCACGCAAGGCGGTTGACTTGCCGCCAGGAGCGGCACAGAGGTCGAGCATTGTTACGGGTTGCTTTATCAATGTGCGCACAGCAAGGTCGACAAACATCGACGCTGCCTCCTGCACATAATATACTCCTGCATGCAGAAGTGGGTCGAAAGTGAAGTTGGGACGCTCCTTAAGGTAGCGTCCTGTAGAGCCACACCAAGGCACAATGGCGTCTTGCAACTCTTCTGTAACGTCGAGTTCAGCAGCCTTAAACGGGTTAAGGCGTATGCTTGTAGGCGTAATATCCGACTCAAGTCCCGACTTGAGCCTACTGTAAAGCTCGTCGCCAAGAAGCTGTTGTGTGTAGTTCTCGAAATCTATTGGGAGATTCATTATATATTTGTTAGCTTTGCTAATTATTAAATGCTGTGCAAAGTTAACTATAATATTTCAGAAGAACAATAAAACAAAAGGATATCCTTAATTATATATAAAACTTTAGAATAACCCATCTTATAATGAAGTGTATTATATAATTTTGCATATTATAATTAAGATTAAGGCAATGACAAAGAATACAATGGCAAACAAACTTCCAAGGAAGTTGATTCAAAAAATGGAAATTGTGGGAGAGCAAATCAAGCTTGCCAGATTACGCCGCAACCTGAGCATGGCACAAGTTGCAGAAAGAGCAACTTGCTCAGAAGTTACACTTTGCAAAGTAGAGAAGGGATTGCCTACGGTCTCCATCGGTATTTACCTGCGTGTACTATATGCTCTTCAACTGGATGATGACATATTACTCTTGGCAAAAGACGACAAACTCGGAAGAGCATTACAAGACATGGGGCTGGTGAACCGTCAAAGAGCTACTAAAAAACGTTAGCAAATGGGGGAATTTGGCTATTCAACTTCAAATTCCAATAAGGGAGAGGAATATATTTAAAGATAGGCTTAAGCTTAACCTTTAATATAATGAAGTAATTTCAAAGTTTACTTCATTATATTAAGGGTTACTCCACTGTCTTTTCAATTACAATCACAAGGTTTCAGTCTTCAACCTTGTCGTAAAAAGACATTATATTATTAACTTATTAGTCGTCCTGTCCGAACAAAGGATCCTCAGGCATCACCATGAGAGGCTTCTGCTCAAACTCCTTCAGAAGATTCTCAGGCACATACTTCTTGTCAACCACGAGGCGGAACATGTATTCGTTGAACCAGTCGTTAGACATGATAAGGCAGCCACCTACACCATTGTCAGCGCCCCAGCTGTTCTCCACCTTCCACTTCACGGGGTTGCCGTTCTTGTCGAGGTCAACAGCAGTAAGGGTCATAGCGTGTGTAGAACCCGAATCGTATGTAGCGATACGGTCGGCCTTGTTCATGGGGAAAGTGGTGTTGAAGAGCGAACCATAGTCGTAGTTATTCACGTCGAGGTAGCCAAGAGTGCGGTCGAACTGCTTACCCACGTCGTAAGAAGAATACATCTTCTTGCCATCCTTAAGCGAAGCGATGGCAAGCTTGGCAATCTCCTCGGTAGGAAGGTTGAGGTATTTCCAGTTCTGTCCATCGTATACGTGGCGGTCGTATTCCACCTCATAAGTCTTGTGATAAGGACGACGCGGGTCGTTCATCACCATAATGAATGTGCCCTCAAGCGGATGGCCCACCACCTCGTCGTAGAACGACTTAGGAGTGAACTTGCGAGGCTCGCCAACAGGCTTGCCGTCCTTTGTGCGGAACTGATAGGTGAATTCCTTCACCGGCTCGCCCAATGTGACAGAGAGCATGTGGTAGACGGTAGAGAGCATCTCTGTCTTGCGCTGGTTGATAGCGGCAGGCTTCTTGCCATCAGCCACCATCTTGCGAAGCTCCAGACCATACTCGCGGAGCTTGGAAGAGATAAGAGCCGAAATGCGCGATGTGTTCTCGGCAGAGTAAGTCTCAGGCTGCACCGACATAGGCACAAGACCATACTTAGGAGCCAAATCGGCAGCACCACAGAATGTGCCGCCATCGTTGAGCGGACTCTTGAAGAAGAACTGCACACGCTGGTCGTCCATAGGCTTCTTGGCATTGTCAATCACGCCCTGGAGCATAAGGTTGGCCTTCTCAAGCTGGTCGTAGAAGAAGAGATAATCCTGCGAGAACTCTACAGCGATAGAGTCGCCATGCTCACGGGCATAGTTGGAGCGCAACACATTGAAGCTTGAGAACATCCAGCAACGGCCACTGCTCTTCTGATTGTGAATAGACTGCTTGGGAGTCTCCACACTGAAGTGAGTGTCGAATGTTGTCTTGTTGGAGAAGTTCTTGGCCAAATCGTCAATCTTGTTGGCAGCAAGGGCATTGACGAGAGCCTTGTTCACGGTCGCGTTGCCCTGCGACTTCTCCATTGTCTGAAGCATCTGGGCAGATATTCCGCCCTGCTTTGTCTGTGCGCCTGCTGATGCGGCGAGCGCGAGGCATAAGCCTAAAGCAAATGTCTTAGTATTCATTCCGTTTGATTATTTTTGATTATATTGATTATTTTAATGATTAATTTTTACAAATATAGGTATTAATCCCGACAATCCCAAATTATTCCGAAAAAAATGTATAATTTTGCAAATTATTAGCAGATTTCACTAAAATAAAAATTTTAATTCACAACAATGAAGACCAACAAACTCGCCATTATGGCAGTTCTGCTCTTTGCCATGATGTTCTCGGCAAAGGTTAAGGCACAGACAAATGCACAGATTTTGTATGATTTCGGTTCCGACCGTAAGTATGTCACTCTCACCCTTGAGATGTTCAAGCAGGACAACTGGGGTAGCACCTATTTCTTCGTCGACCACGACTTCAACTACGACAAAATGGTTGAGGGCAGCAAGAACGTGGCACAAGGCGGAACCTACACCGAGATTTCACGCGCGCTGAACTTCTGGAAGAACTCAAGCATGAAGAATTGGAGCCTGCACGTTGAGTACAACGGCGGCATCACAAAGAACTATCCCATCAACAACGCATGGCTCTTTGGTGTGGAGTATTTCATGCACGACAAGTCGTTCAAGAATGTGCTTACTCTTGAAGCCCTGTACAAGACTATCCGCGAGACCGACTCCAACGTGCCTATGCAGTTTACTGCCGTATGGACCTGTAACGACATCTTTGGCGTTAAGGGCTTGAAGTTCGACGGATTTGCCGACTTCTGGTGGGAGACTCATTTCGTGGCTGACGACAACGCTAAGTCAAGAGATGCCCATACTGTATTCATCACCGAGCCTCAGCTTTGGTACAACGTGGGCCAGCACATCGGTTGCGACAACCTCAGCATAGGTGGTGAGGTGGAGCTTTCCAACAATTTCGGCTCTACCGATGGTTTCAAGTGCCGTCCGTGCTTGGGCGTAAAGTGGGACTTCTAACATAGGAAATATAGACTATTGGAAAATTTGGACAATTGAAATATTGAACAATCCATATATTGAACAATTGAAACATTGAACGATATGTTAGAAAAACTATTCGGCTTCAACCCCGCGAAGCACAACATCAAGACCGAGATAATGGCGGGAATCACCACATTCCTCACTATGGCATATATACTTGCCGTCAACCCGAGCATCTTCTCAAACCTCGCGTCTAAAGGCATGGACACCAACGCCGTATTCACATCCACAGCCTTGGCTGCCATTGTAGGAACACTCATCATGGCACTCTACGCCAAGAAGCCATTCGGACTGGCTCCGGGTATGGGCCTCAACGCCTTCTTCGTGTTCACCGTATGCCTCACCATGGGATACTCATGGCAGTTTGCTCTTACCGCCATTCTCATCGAAGGCTTCCTGTTTGTGCTCATGACCATCACGCGCATACGCACTCTTATTGTTGATGCTATTCCGGCAACACTCAAGCGAGCCATCGGAGCTGGCATCGGCCTGTTCATAGCCTTCATCGGACTTAAGAACGCTGGCATCATCGTTGAGAACTCAGCCACATTCGTAAGCATAGGCGAGATGACCCACGGTTCTGCCCTACTCGGAGTTATTGGCATCATCTTCACCTCGGTGCTCGTAATAAAGAATGTGCCTGGAGCGTTGCTCATCGGTATCCTCGGCACAGCCCTCATCGGCATTCCTATGGGCATAACCAACTTCTCGGGCATCGTGGACACTCCCCCTTCCATCGAACCTATATTCTGTCAGTTTGAGTTCCACAACATCCTCACCATCGACATGCTCATCGTTGTGTTCACCTTCCTGTTCATCGACATGTTCGACACAATGGGCACACTCGTGGGTGTTTGCACCAAGGCTGGCATGATGCAGAAGGATGGCCGCATCCCAGGACTCAACAAGGCCTTCATGGCAGACGCTATTGCCACTATGACAGGAGCCTGTCTCGGCGCAAGTACCACAACTACTTATGTGGAGAGTGCTTCGGGTGTGGCACAGGGCGGACGCACTGGTCTGACAGCCTTCTCCACAGCTATTTGCTTTGCCATAGCCCTGTTCTTCGCTCCGATATTCCTTTCCATCCCATCGGCAGCCACAACACCGGTATTGGTCATCGTGGGCCTGTTCATGCTGTCGCCTATTAAGGACATCGATCTCGACAACTTTGCCGAGTCAATCCCCGCATTCATCACCATCGTAATGATGCCGCTCACCTACAGCATCTCCGACGGTATCCTCTGCGGAGTGATAGCCTACGTTGCCATCAACCTGCTTTGCGGCAACTTCAAAAAACTCAACATCACACTATACGTCCTTGCCGTGCTGTTTGTGATGAAATACGTGTTCATGTAAACACATACATATTAAATGGCAAAGTAAATACATAATACTTTGCCATTTAATATATAATACTTCACCTTTTATATATATATTACTTTGCCAAGTAATATAATATTCCATCAAACTTCTTATCCATACGTTCAAAAAATCTGATTTCTTCTATACTTATGCATTAAAAACATTCTCTCGTCCAAAAAAAAGTAGTAACTTTGCAGACAAATCAGAATTTAATTTCCAAAACACTATACAAGCAGTATGATTTTATTTTTCATGACTCCAAGCAAGAGCGTGATTGCCACAGAAGTGGATCACCAGCTCTCTCAAGACGAGATCAATGAACTGTGTTGGCTTTACGGCGGTGCCACTCTCATTGAGGGTGAGACTGTCGAGGGATTCTTTGTGGGTCCGCGCCGCGAAATGATTACTCCGTGGAGTACGAATGCCGTAGAGATAACTCAGAACATGAGCCTCCACGGCATTTCGCGTATTGAGGAATATTTCCCAGTAAGCTCCAAGGATGCCGACCATGACCCTATGCTCCAACGCATGTACGAAGGTTTGGACCAGACGGTTTTCACCGTCAATCACCAGCCTGAGCCTATCAAGCGTGTGGAGAACATCGAGGAATACAACGAGCAGGAAGGCTTGGCCCTCTCGGCTGAGGAGATTGAGTATCTCCACAAGATCGAGAAGGAGCTGGGCAGACCATTGACCGACTCTGAAATCTTCGGTTTCGCACAGATCAACTCTGAGCACTGTCGCCACAAGATTTTCGGCGGCACATTCATCATCGACGGCAAAGAGATGGAGTCGTCGCTGTTTGCTATGATTAAGCAGACCACCAAGGAGAACCCTAATAAGATTCTCTCTGCTTATAAGGATAATGTGGCTTTCGCCCAGGGTCCGGTTGTAGAGCAGTTTGCTCCAAAGGACCAGTCTACATCTGATTACTTCCAGGTGAAGGACATTGAGAGCGTCATCTCACTCAAGGCCGAGACCCACAACTTCCCTACTACTGTGGAGCCTTTCAACGGTGCCGCTACCGGTACTGGCGGTGAGATTCGCGACCGTATGGGTGGTGGTGTAGGCTCATGGCCTATTGCCGGTACTGCCGTATACATGACAGCTTACCCGCGTCTTAAGGACGACGACAACCAGACACGCGACTGGGAGGACATCATGCCCGTGCGCAAATGGTTGTATCAGACTCCTGAGCAGATTCTTATCAAGGCTTCTAATGGTGCATCTGACTTCGGCAACAAGTTCGGTCAGCCGCTTATCACCGGTTCTGTGCTTACATTCGAGCACCAGGAGGGTGAGGAGAAGTATGCCTACGACAAGGTTATCATGCTCGCAGGTGGCGTGGGCTACGGCACCAAGCGCGACTGCCTCAAGAAGGAACCACAGAAGGGCAACAAGGTTGTTGTTGTAGGTGGCGACAACTATCGCATCGGTCTTGGCGGTGGCTCTGTATCATCAGTAGACACTGGCCGCTATTCCAACGGCATCGAGCTTAACGCTGTTCAGCGTGCCAACCCAGAGATGCAGAAGCGTGCATACAACTTGGTTCGCGCTCTTTGCGAGGAAGATGTCAACCCTGTAGTTAGTATCCACGACCACGGTTCAGCAGGTCACCTCAACTGTCTCTCGGAGCTTGTTGAGGAGTGTGGCGGCGAGATTGACATGACTAAGTTGCCTATCGGCGACAAGACTCTCTCAGCAAAGGAAATCATTGCCAACGAGAGCCAGGAGCGTATGGGCTTGCTCATCGACGAAAAGCACATCGACCACGTGCGCCGCATCGCAGAGCGCGAGCGTGCTCCGCTGTATGTAGTAGGCGAGACAACTGGCGACGCCCACTTCTCATTCAAGCAGGGCGACGGCGTGAAGCCTTTCGACCTCGACGTAGCTCAGATGTTCGGTCACTCACCGAAGACTATCATGCGCGACGAGACCGTGGAGCGTCACTACAAGGACGCTGAATATACTCACGAGGAAACTTCAGAGAATGGCAAGGACGACGTTCTCGACAAATATGTAAGCCGCGTTCTGCAGCTTGAGGCTGTGGCATGTAAGGACTGGTTGACCAATAAGGTTGACCGTTCGGTTACTGGCAAGATTGCACGCCAGCAGTGCCAGGGCGAGATTCAGTTGCCACTTTCCGACTGTGGTGTTGTAGCTCTCGACTACCGTGGCAAGAAGGGTATCGCTACCGCTCTTGGACATGCTCCTCAGGCAGGTTTGGCCTCACCCGAGGCAGGCTCAGTACTTTCTGTAGCCGAGGCCCTCACCAACATCGTTTGGGCTCCTTTGGCCGATGGCATGAACAGCCTTTCACTCTCAGCCAACTGGATGTGGCCTTGCCGCTCGCAGAAGGGCGAGGACGCTCGTCTCTACAGTGCAGTTAAGGCATTGAGCGAGTTCTGTATCGACTTGAAGATTAACGTTCCTACTGGCAAGGACTCTCTGTCGCTGACACAGCAGTATCCTAACGGCGAGAAGATTATCGCTCCGGGCACCGTTATCGTGAGCGCAGGTGGCGAGGTTTCAGACATCCGCAAGGTTGTTTCGCCAGTTCTCGTGAACGACAAGAACTCTTCACTCTATCATATCGACTTCTCATTCGACGAGCAGCGTCTCGGTGGCAGCGCCTTCGCACAGAGCCTTGGCTTCGTGGGCGACGATGTTCCTACCGTAAAGAACCCTGAATACTTTGCCGACTGCTTCAATGCAGTTCAGGACATGATTCAGAAGGGTTGGATCATGGCAGGTCATGACATTTCTGCCGGTGGTCTTATCACTACATTGCTTGAAATGTGCTTCGCCAACAAGGAAGGCGGTATGAGCATCAACCTCCACAACCTTGCCGGCAACGACGTTATCAAGATGTTGCTTGCTGAGAATCCGGGTGTTGTCATCCAGGTTTCTGATAAGTATAAGGAGGAGTTCAAGAAATACATGGAGGACAACGGTATCGGCTACGCCAAGATTGGCTACCCCACTCCGTCAGAGCGCACTATCGTCATCAAGAAGGACGAGTATACTCACACCTTCGACATCGATGCTTTGCGCGACACATGGTTCAAGACTTCTTACCTGCTCGACCGCGACCAGAGCTTCAACGGTTGTGCTGCCAAGCGCCGCGACAACTACAAGAAGCAGCCATTGGAGATGAAGTTCCACGACTCATTCAAGGGCACTCTTGAGAGCTACGGCATCTCTGCCGACCGTCGCACAGCTTCAGGTGTCAAGGCTGCCATCATCCGTGAGAAGGGTACAAATGGTGAGCGCGAGATGGCTTACTCACTCTATCTTGCTGGCTTCGATGTTAAGGACGTCATGATGACCGACCTTATCACTGGCCGCGAGACTCTTGAGGATGTCAACATGATTGTGTTCTGTGGTGGATTCTCCAACTCCGACGTTCTTGGTTCGGCTAAGGGCTGGGCTGGCGCATTCCTCTTCAACCCGAAGGCTAAGGAGGCTCTCGACAAGTTCTATGCTCGCAAGGACACTCTGTCGCTTGGTATCTGCAACGGTTGCCAGCTTATGGTTGAGCTCAACCTTATCAACCCTGAGCACGAGAAGCACACACGCATGCTGCACAACAACTCACACAAGTTTGAGAGCACATTCCTCGGCTTGGAGATTCCGCAGAACAACAGCGTGATGTTCTCTTCACTCAGCGGTGACAAGCTCGGCATCTGGGTGGCTCACGGCGAGGGCAAGTTCTCATTGCCAGAGTCAGAGGACAAGTATAATGTTGTGGCCCGCTACAACTATGCTGAATATCCTGGCAATCCGAACGGTTCTGACTACAACGTGGCTGGTATCTGCTCGGCAGACGGTCGCCACTTGGCTATGATGCCACACTTGGAGCGTGCCATCTTCCCATGGCAGAACGCTTGGTATCCAGCCGACCACCGTCAGGACGACGTTACTCCGTGGATCGAAGCTTTCGTAAATGCACGCAAGTGGATTGAGAACTTCGGCAAGTAATAAACTTCGGCAAGTAATAAATAGTATATAAAAAGAAAGGGTGTTTCAAAGGGGAAGTAAACAATGTTATAAACATAACTCCTTTTTGAAACACCTTTTTTTTCAAAACAATAATGAAAGATGCAAAACTTCTACGTCAATGCCTTCCGCATATTCTTCAAGATAGGGCTCTTCACATTGGGAGGTGGCTATGCCATGATTCCTGTCATTGAGAACGAAATCGTTGACCGACGCAAATGGATGAACCGCAAGGACTTTGTCGACCTCCTCGCTGTGGCACAAACATGTCCAGGAGCCTTGGCTGTGAATATAAGCGTGTTCGTTGGCTACAAACTAAGAAAACTTCCAGGCGCAATATGTACTACTCTCGGCGTAGCCTTGCCGTCATTCCTCATCATATTGCTCGTGGCTATGTTCTTCCATAAGTTTCAGGACAACGAAATAGTGAAGTCTTTATTCAACGGCATTCGTCCGGCTGTAGTGGCTCTTATCGCTGCTCCAGTGTTCAGTCTTGCACGTACGGCACATATCGGATGGACCAATTTCTGGATACCCATCATCTGCGCCTTGCTCATTTATCTGCTTGGCGTCAATCCAGTGTATGTGCTTGTGGCAGCAGGAACATGCGGTTATCTTTTCGGACTTTTAGTGAAACCTACAGAATAATAGACTATGCTTTTTCTTAAGTTGTTTTTCTCGTTCTTCAAGATAGGACTCTTCAGCTTCGGGGGCGGCTACAGCATGATACCACTCCTGCAAAGCGAACTGGTTTACGACCAAGCTTGGATGTCGTCGGCTGAGTTCACCAACATTGTGGCTTTAAGCCAAATGACTCCCGGACCTATCGGAGTGAATGCCGCCACCTATTGCGGATATACAGCCGCACACAATGCAGGCATGAGCGAATGGTTATGCACTCTTGGCAGTGCCACAGCCACCTTCGCCCTCATACTCCCTTCGTTCATTATAATGATTCTCATCTGCCGCCTGTTTATGCGATACATCAACTCGCCGCAAATGCAGAGCATAATGTCGGGTCTGCGCCCCTCCATTGTAGGACTCATAGCGGCAGCAGCCTTGCTGATGATGAACCGCGAGAACTTCTCGTCAATCAACATCAACCCTTGGCAGTTCTGGATAAGCGTATTCATATTTGCCGCCACATTCATAGGAACAAGAATCATGAAAATCAATCCAATACGCATGATTTGCTGGGCGGCGTTTGCAGGATTGATGCTGCTTTACTAATATTTCTCAGAATAAGAGGGTGTGTCAAAACTCAAACAATGCGGGCTTTCAGCCCGCATTGTTTGAGTTTTGACACACTCTCATTATTTTTATTCCAATCAATATTCTGCCTCATTTGCCAAATGCCACGTTGTGAGATACGAGGCACGTATGATGTCGGTGAGCTTAGGATAGTTGATTGTTGAAGCCTCGTCCGACGGGAAGTTGTAGTTGGGCTGTCCTCCAGTATGATACCACACGATAGGCACTCCCTTAAGATGGAACGAAGACTGGTCGCTGCCTCCTATTGGATTGTCCCATGCACGGTAGTCGGGGTCGAAGCAGAAGTTATGCTTTGCCATGTCTGCCTTGAGCCAGTCGCCAATCTTGGGATGCGACGCAGTGAAGAAATACATCAGGTAGCGGCTGTCGGTTCCACTGCCCACCATATCGAAGTTGAGATAACCCTTCACCTTCGACATATCCTTGTAGTTCTGAGTGAAATAGCGCGAACCAAGCAAACCGAACTCCTCGCCATCCCAGAAGGCAAAGACAATCGTGCGCTCTGGTGTCGCACCACTTGCCACGAAAGCCTTCATAATCTGCAAAACAGCAGCTACACCCGAAGCATTATCATCGGCTCCATTATATATCTTGTCGCCTTCAATATCAGAATATACACCCTCATGGTCGAGATGCGCACCTACAACAACCATTTCATCGGTCTTCTTGCCCGGCAATACAGCAAGCACATTGCTCAAATTCATAGTACGATGCACTTGTTTCTTTATTTCGGCAATAGAGTCTGCCTCAACAAAATACTTCACGCCACGCTTCAACTTCTGCACGGCACATGCCTCAAACGGCTGCTCGTAAGAGTCGCCAAGGAAAGGCTTCAGTCCTGCCTGACGTATTTGCGAGATAATATACTGCTTGGCAATGCGCGAGCCACGCTCTCCCGCACGTCGTCCCTCCAAGAGGTCGTCGGCAAGGAAATACACATGGGCACGTGCGGCGTCCTCAGTAATAGAACTCAGTCCAGCCTCACACTGGGCAGCGATTTGTTTTGCATTAACCTTCGTCGAATTCTTCGACGCTTTGCTGTTTGCTGCATTAGCAGGTGTGGCGAGCACAAGGGCTGCAGCCACAGACAGCAGAAATGTAGTTTGTTTCATTTGTTATTATTTATGTTTGTTATTATTATTATTATTATCAATGATTGATGCTGATTGTTGGTTTTTCTTGTGCAAACATACTAAAAAACCTTGGTATATCAAAACTTAGGAAGTTATTAAATTGAAATTTAGGTAAATCCATCAATATTAATTTTGTCATATAAAGCGAATATTGTAACTTTGCATGTTAGGAAATAAACACATTTTATATTATCATACACAACATTATGGCAAAGAAAGCATTATTGATGATCCTCGACGGATGGGGCATCGGCCAGCATGGCAAGGGAGACGTTATCTACAATACACCGACTCCTTATCTCGACTATCTTACAGCAGTTTCAGCTCACTCACAGCTCCTCACCTGCGGCGAGGACGTTGGTCTGCCCGAAGGACAGATGGGCAACTCTGAGGTTGGTCACTTGAATATCGGTGCAGGACGTATCGTTTACCAGGACCTCGTTAAGATTAACCGCGCTTGCAAGGACGGCTCTATCCTCCAGAACAAGGAAATCGTTAAGGCTTACAGCTACGCTAAGGAGAATGGCAAGAAGCTCCACATCATGGGCTTGACTTCTACCGGTGGCGTTCACTCTTCACTCGCCCATCTCTTCAAGTTCATCGAGATTGGCAAGGAGTATGGCTTGAACGACGTATACGTACACTGCTTCATGGACGGTCGCGACACTGACCCGAAGTCGGGCAAGGGATTCATCGAGCAGGTACAGGAGTGCTGCTCTAAGAATGGCGCACACATCGCAAGCATCGTAGGTCGTTTCTATGCTATGGACCGCGACAAGCGTTGGGAGCGTGTTAAGGAGGCTTACGACCTTCTCGTTGAGGGCAAGGGCAAGCAGGCCGACGACATGGTTAAGGCAATGCAGGAGAGCTACGACGAGGGCGTAACCGACGAGTTCATCCTCCCTATCAACAACTCTACTGTTGACGGCACTATCCAGGAAGGCGACGTTGTTATCTTCATCAACTACCGCAACGACCGTGCCAAGGAGCTCACAGAGGTTCTCACACAGAAGGAGCACACTGAGGAAGGTATGCACACAATCAAGGATCTGCAGTACTTCTGCATGACTCCGTACGACGCTTCATTCACTGGCGTTCACATCCTCTTCCCGAAGGAGAATGTAACCAACACTCTCGGTGAGTATCTCGCTGCTCAGGGCAAGCGTCAGCTCCACACTGCCGAGACAGAGAAGTATGCTCACGTGACATTCTTCTTCAACGGTGGTCGCGAGACTCCATACGAGGGCGAGGACCGCATCCTTGTTCCTTCACCAAAGGTTGCCACATACGACCTCAAGCCTGAGATGAGCGCATACGAGGTTAAGGACAAGCTCGTTGGTGCTCTCAACACTCAGGAGTACGATTTCATCGTTGTTAACTTCGCCAACGGCGACATGGTGGGCCACACTGGTATCTACAATGCTATCGCAAAGGCTGTTCACGCTATCGACAACTGCGTTAAGGAAGTTGTTGAGACTGCCAAGGCTAACGACTACGAGACTATCATCATCGCTGACCACGGCAATGCCGACAACGCTATCAACGAGGACGGTACTCCTAACACAGCCCACTCATTGAACCCGGTTCCGTTCATCTACGTTACAGACAACAACTCTGCAACTGTTAAGGACGGCCGTCTTGCCGACGTGGCTCCTTCTATCCTCCACATCTTGGGTCTTGAGAAGCCTGAGGATATGACTGGCGAAAACCTTATCCAGGACAACAAGTAAAAAAGAATTAATATTCAGGAGGTCGAGCGTTCGCGCTCGACCTCCTTTTTTTATTCAATCTGACTACTAAGGAGGGTCCAGTACTCTCCTTTTTTCTTTAGTAGTTCCTCGTGTGTGCCTTGCTCCACCACACGCCCGTCGGCTATCACAACAATGTTGTCGGCATTGCGGATTGTACTCAGTCGGTGGGCTGCCACGACAACAGTACGGTTGCGGTAGAACACCTGCATATTCTCCAATATCTTGCGCTCGGTCTTGGCGTCAAGAGCGTTTGTAGCCTCATCAAGCACCAGTATGTCGGGATTTTTATACACAGCACGCGCTATGAGCAGACGCTGTTTTTGCCCTTGACTCAAACCGTTGCCCTCCATGCCAACCTTTGTGTCGTAACCAAGCGGCATACGCATCACAAAATCGTCAATACATGCCACACGACATGCCACCCTGACTTTATCCATGTCGGGATTTTTCTCACCAAGAGCCACATTATGCCTAATATCGTCAGAGAACACAAAACCGTCTTGCAATACACTGCCCATACGCTGTCTCATAAGATGCGGGTTGATGTCTGCCATAGGCACGCCGCCCACATATATACCACCCTTGTTAGGCGTATAGAAGCCAAGCAGCAGTTTAAGTATCGTGGTCTTGCCGCATCCGCTTGCGCCAACCACAGCCGTCATTTTGTGCTGCGGAATCACAAGATTAACATTTTGAAGCGCATAGTTGCGGTCGGCTCCACTATAACTGAACCACACATCGCGCAGGCTGATAGTCATGTCCTCGGGCACGGCTGTTGCCTGGCAACGCTGGATGTACTGGTCCTCGTCCTCTGACTCTTGTATCTCGCTTATCCTCTCAAGGCTCAGACGCGCATACTGCAACGAGCTTAGGAACGACACGAAATTGCTTACTGGAGCGGATATCTGTCCTATAATATAGCTCACCGACATCATCATTCCGAGTGTCATCCTGCCCTCCACCACCTCGCGGGCTGCCATGTAGGTAATGACAAGATTGGTTGACTGGCTGAAGAATACCGAGCCAAGCTGCTGCCACTGGAATATGTTCAGCGTCTTCAACTTGGTCTGAAACAGCCGTGTCTGCAAGTCTTTCCACTCTTCAATCTTGCTGTCTTCACAGTTGTTGAGCTTAATCTCACGCACGCCACCTATCATCTGATAGATTATGTCCTGCTCGTCGGCAAGCTGGTTGAACCGCTTCAGATCAAGGTCGCGACGGCGGCGCATGAAGAACTGCGTCCACCCCACATACATCGCATTTCCTACGCAGAAGACCAACAGAATAATGACGTTGTAGTAGGCAAGAATTGATGCAAACACCACAAAGCCAACCATCGAGAATAGCGTCTCTACAGACGAGCCAGTAAGGAAATCCTCTATTCGGTCGTTGTCGCGTATGCGCTGGTTGATGTCACCCATAAGGCGGATGTCAAAAAAGCGAAATGGCATACGTATCAGCTTTGAGAGAAATTCGGAGACTATGGTGATGTTGACGCGCATGTTCATGAACAATGCCATGCGGTTGCGCACAATGCCAACGATCAGGCTTGACACAAACACAGTCATCTGGGCAATGAGCATGAGTGTTATCATGTTCATGTCGCGCTGTCCGATGCCAACATCCACCATACGCTGCGTGAGGAACGGGGCTATAAGCTGAAGCGCGCTTATGAGCAGCATTGTAATGAAGATACCGGTGAGCGACTTGCGGAAACGCTTAAAATACCTGGAAAGGAATTTCAAGCCCGAGCTTCCGTCTTGCTTCCTGGGCTCATAGCTGTAGAACCGGTCGGTGGGCTGCAAGAGCAGGGCAATGCCGTAGTGACGGTTGCCTTCGCTGTGTCCCCAGCACTGCTTCAGCTCTTCTTCGGAATACTTGAGACATTTGCTTGCCGGGTCGGCTATATAATAATAGGTGTTGCCACGCTTGCACCGCACCTTGTAGCACACCACAAAGTGATGCTGGTTCCAGTGCAGTATGCATGGCAGCGGAATGTCTCCGGCAAGCCTGTCGATGGTGAGCCTCACGCCCATTGTCTTCATGCCAATCTTTTCTGCCGCCTCGCTTATGTCGCGCAGCGACACGCCGTTGCGTGTGGTATGGCAAAGTTCGGAAAGTTCACGCTCAGAAAAACGTTGCCCGTAATGGCGGCATATCATGCGAAGGCATGACACACCGCAATCACGGGCATCGTTTTGAATATATACATGAAACATATTCTATATCATTGATGGAAAAATTCATTCACACGCAGATTCTCTACTCTGTTCTCATCAGCACATCATCGCTTCCTGATGACGACTGTGTGGACAGGTTGCGGTTGAACAGACGATATGTCAGCGTGAGCGACACGCCTCGCATGTCGTTTGTACCGTAGGTTCCGTTGCGTGTGTTGAGGTAGCTGTATGAGCAGTTGTTGTAGTTGGCATGGTGGAGAATGTCGGTCACGCCGAAGCTGATAGTAAGCCGTTTCTTCAACAAGTCCGACCGCACACCTGCCGACCAGTTGTCTGCCCTGCGCTGCGTGGAGAAATTCTCTTTATTGAAGCTCTGGTAGCTGAACGACGTGTATACGCTTGTGCTCTTGCCAACGGGATAAGACAGATTGAAGTTGCCTTCCCAGTATGGCGTAGTCACGGTGTGGCGCTTGCCAAGGAAGTAGTAGACATCATGCGGAATCGTCACCACCACATTACTGTTGAAGAACAACTTGCCAAAAGCATGGCGGTAGTTAATCATTCCTACGTAGTGCTCCAAACGGTGGGTGTTGACCGGCATATCCGTTGTCACGTTGCGGTCGTCCGACTGACAGAAGGTAGCAGTCTCTATCGGGTCGTATTTGTTGACATATCCCACTCCCATGACAAGGCCGTTGCCTATAAATCCGTAGAGGAAATACCGGTCAAGATACGATGGGCGAAGGTCAACATTTCCGGTGGCATAGGCGAGTGAGTCCTTGTAGGATGGATAAGGGTTCAAACCCTGGTAGCCCTGCCTATCCAACGTGCGCATATAGACACCACGCAGAGTAACCTTTTTTGCGACTTGCCATTGCAACGTTACCGACGGCAGGATGTCGGAGGTGTGGCGCGCAGCCTTGTAGGAGTCAGTTCCAGTGTTTATTTTTATACGCGTGTCGGAATACTCGTAGCGCGCACCTACATTTACGTAGAATTTCTTCCATCCGCGTTGCAGTGAGAGGTAGCCTGCCGTAACGTTGTCGCTCAGTGTTTGGTGGTTGCTTGCAGCCGACACATTGGCAAACATGTTGTTTGTGGAGAAGTCGAGCGGATAGTGGGTGTTGTAGTAGCGTGCGCCCACCTCGGTGCCGATGCCTCCAGGTAGTTTGAAGCTATAAGAGCCATTGAGCGTGACAATGTTGTAGGTGCCTTCCGAGCGCGAGTAGACACTCGACTTGCTGTGTGTGGTGCGGCTCTCCTCATCGCTTGTGTTATCGATATGGTTACTGAGTATCGAATAGTCAGCCGACAGATTGAGGCTGCTGTTCTCCGACAGGTCGCCTGAATAGGAAAGCGATATGTTGTGTAGGTTGCGCTGTGTCTTCTCCTTGCGCACTATGTCCTTCTCCTCGGTCTGGTCGCGGTCTTTATATGTAGTCAGTTCGTCGGCGGTCGTGTTGTCCTTGCTGTGGGAGAAAGTGTAGACGAGTCCTATGCGGTTGTTTTCGTTGATATAGAAGTCGTTGGTCCACGTCAACTCGTGCGATATGTTGCGCACGTAGGAATGGTTGGCCTCGTCGCTGCGGAATGTATAGTCAGGACGGTAGATTTCCGTGAAGTATGTCTCCTTGTTGAGATTCCTTAACTGGCTGTACGAGTAGTCAACAGTAGTCGCCCACTTGCCGCGGCTATAAGTGAAGTCGAACGATGGTTCTTCCGACACCTTCCGGCGCATGGTGAGCATGTTGTAAAGATTGAGCGACATGTAGTCTTTCATCGGCTTCAGCGTGACTATGTTGACAACAGCGTTTGTGCCCGATGGATATTTTGCAGAAGGCTCATACTCTATCTCTATGCGTGCCACATTGTTTGCCTTGATGGTGTTGAAGATGTCCTGCATCGTCACTTCCCTGCCGTCGATATAGTATTTCGGTGCGCCTTTACCTATTACCTGAAACTGGTTATGTCCTATCATGACAAGTCCAGGCACCATCTTGAGCATGTTGCCAAGATTACCCATGCCACTAAGATACGAACCTTTCACGTTGACAATGTCTTTGGTTCCTTCATGCGACACGAGTGGGCGCTTGCCCGTCACAACCACAGAGTCGAGATTGACACTTTTGTATACAGTACTGTCGTTAGGGGTTTGCGCCATCGCGCCAATCGGCGACAGCAATAATGTTAAAAGGAGAGTGTGTCCACATGTATTATTATTCATATTTTATTCTTTTGGTTTTATTTTGATTTTATTCTGTCATATAGTACTGGCAGCATGTCGGCAAGATAATCCTTGTATATAGAGCAATATGTCTTGTGGCTGCGGTCCTTGCAATTCGCGATGTCGTTGGGACAGCCTCCACCGCACACTGGCAACACTGCACAATGTCTGCACTCGTCATCATCAAATGGATCGGCAAAGAATGTCATGTCTGCCAACTTGCCAAATGATATCTTGCCATCAGTAATATTGCCTATGCTCATTTCACGTTTTCCCAAATGCTCCAGACAGCGATATATATTTCCTTCTGGGTCGATGACGGGCTGGTTGTCACAGCGGTACATGCACGGCAAACTCTTGCCTGGCATCTTTGTCATCAATTCCGGATAACGGCCTTCGGCAACTGCCTCGGCCCCCTTCTCAAACAACTGGCGGTCGGTCATGCACACGCCTGTGTGGTCGAAGCCTGTACGGTTTTGTATGTTGTTGCAGCCTATGGCAATGCGCCCGGACTGCATCTCTTCATTGAACTCTCCCTGCATGTATTCATATAAATCCTCGTAGGCACTGGGATTGGTATTGTCAACACCAACCTGAATGGTAAGCTGCACGTCGGCAAGCGACATCAAGCTATGTATGTTGGCTATGATGTCGGCAAACGACGGCTTTCCGCCTTTATAGAAGCGTCGCTTGTCGTGGGTTGCTGCTGTACCGTCAAGTGTTATCTGCAGATGGGTAAGGTGCAATGGCTCAAGGTTAGCTGCCACATCGGCGGTGAGCAGGCTTCCGTTTGTCACCATGCTTGACACGAACTCCACCCCAGCATCATTCAGTCGGCTACAAACAGAATGTATCACCCCAAAAGCAAGCAATGGCTCTCCACCGAACCAGTTGATTGCTATATTCTTGTTCTCTGACTGCTTTACAAGGTAGTCAACAATAGCATCCTCGACAGGCTTCTTCATCGTCGGCATTGTCTTGTGCGTGCCCTCAAAACAATAGCCGCAACCAAAATTACAGCACATTGTCGGCGCTATTGTCACTGCCAATGAGCGTCTGTCGAACATCTTGTTATAGTAAATATACCTATATTTGTTTATCTCTGTCTCATGGCTGTCTACAATAAACCCTTGTTGACGTAATGTGAGCAACAAATGCTCATCATCCGTATCAAAAATGTGTTGCCATACAGACGCTGAAATCTTGATGAAGGCGGACGTGAGTGTGTTAAACACCCACGCACCATCACCAAGGATTTTCGTTATATTAAACTGAGAGAGTTCCATTTTGTGCTTCATATTATCACTTTTGGGTTTTCGTGGTGCAAATCTACTTTTTTTTATTGAGAATCTAAATAAAATGAGAAACTTTCTTATTCACAAAAACTTCACAAGAGTTTACAGAAAATTCACAAATCATTGTCAACTATTTATAAATGAACTCTTTACATATTCATCAAAGCTTTTTGACGTGCCTTGCTTACCTGTCATTTTTGTATACAATCGCTTGCGTACATTTGAAATATTTGACATGGAATTGCCTGTAATCATTGCTATCTCTGAAGGAATAAAGCCCAACTTTACCAGTATTGTTATTTCAAATTCCAACTGAGTCAGCATTGGCTTTAGAGAATACAGCGAATGTAGCCTCTGAGATACAAAAGAAAACAATTCGCTCCATTCATACTTAGAAGCTGCTGTTCGTTTAATATTTGCAAGTTCCTTAAAATAAATCACAACTTCACATTTACTAAAATCAAAATCATCATACTGCTTCTTTAGAACATTCAATTCATCTACATATTTTTGTTTGTCTGCTATTAACTGTTCAACTTGTATACTATGTATACTTTTAAGTTTTTCTATCTCTCCTTCTACTTTGTGTAACTCAGTTAACACTTTTCTATGTTCCTTGTTTTCATTCTCGATTTTATTCAAAGAAATCTTAAGTTGTTCCTGTATCAACTTCTCTTTAGTTTTCTGCCTATACCATAAAAATATTGCTACAAAAATACATGCAACAAACACAACAACAAAGACTATGAGTATGTTCCACAATCTCTGCCGCTCAACCTTTCCTTTGTAATACTCTCTAAATTTTTCTTTTGATTTATAAGCTGCTTGTAATTGCTGTGTTTGAGTTATAGATAAACATGAGTAAGAAGAATCGTTTTCTTGACATGCCAGTTCTGAATATTTGGCAATAGAATCCATATTGCCATAGCGTTTGTAAAGTGACAGCAGACCTTTAAATGAAGCCTCACGAACAGAATGATCTTTAGTGGACTTAATACCTTTCTCAAAATAATGCCTTGCCTTGCTTAAACTATCCTTGGCTAAATAATAAATTCCCTTCAATGTATAATAATATTCTCCACCATTAAACACTACACCATGTTGGTCTACATCTCCAGACAATTTATCATAGTCATCCAACACTTTGCCAACTTCATCTATTTTTCCTTCGGCAAGCATCTCCTCAACAGAAGGAACTAATGCCTTAGAAGCCTCACATAATAGATTTTTTCTTAGCAACAAATCTTTTATTTTTTTTCTCAACACATAACCGTCATGTGCTCTACCTTCAGAATCTAAGATAGCAGCAATCTGGATTTCTGCACTAACAGCAGCTATAGTGTCCTTTGCATTAAGGAAAAGGTATTTTGCATTATTATATTCCTCTTCAGCCTCACTTAATGCAAATTGAGCAAGCAAACACTCACCTATCTGCCCATGCACACGAGCCAATAATGCATACTCCAACGAATCCGGCTTCTCTTTTTTATACTCTAACGCCTTATGATAATACTCCAATGCCTGCGGATAATCCTTCAAGTCGCGGTACACACTGCCGAGAATATAATAAGCCGACATGCTCTCATAGTCAGTGCCGTGATTGTCGAAGTATTCTGCCGTGATTCTCATTATGCTGTCCGACTTGAACGGCTCCATGGCAGCGTTTTGCGCACGTCCACGAAACAGTCTCAGCCTCATGATCTCAGAAGTTGACATGTCCGCAGAGTCAGCACGCATAATGCTATCCGCCATTGATAACGCGATACCAGGATTCTTATTTGCAACACTGTCGACATGCAGCAAAAGCATGTCAACACGCTTGTTGCCACAAGATGTTGTCATTACGGCAACAAGAAATACAATAAAAAAGACTACACTATGTTTGTTCATACTCATTATTTGCTTAGCACAAAAAACGAGGGTGCATCAGAAGAAACACCCTCACCTTTCAACTCACCACCCCACAGAAATGGGGTCTATGGGTCACAACGCAACGTCAGCGTTAGTTTTAAAACGTCTCTTACAACGAATGTAGTTTCCGCGCTGTATGTATCTGCCGTGGCACGAGATGCCATCCTTTGCATACTTCTTCTTGCAGTCAACGTCGCCACCAATGATGTCGTCCATCTCGTCAAGTTTCAGAATGTCAATAGTGTCTGACATTCCAACATTTAATAAATCGATTTTCTTTTCCATATTAAACTACTATTTAAATTGTAAGACAAACAGGCATTATACTTACGCAAAGTTACAACTAATATTTGGAAACTGAGCAATATTACAAATAAATTACTTTGTAAATACTTCTGCAAATGCTTTTTGTGCAAATTCCACAGGATTTCCTTGAGCCTCATATGGATAAGCATTATGTTGCAATGTCCACTTCTCATCCATGGCATAGAAATCTATGTCTTGCATCGGCTTGCCATCTAATGTTGCTCTAAGAGCGTCAAAATAAGCCTTCCAACGAGGATAATAGAAGTCGGCAAGCACTCCATTCCATTCCTTATGGGCATACTCACGCAACCCTCCACGTTCGGCAGCACTACGGTTGCCCCATGTTGTAATCTGCACACGGGCGTTCCATTCATAATGGTCGCGCTCAGCATCATTTGTTCCAAGCAATCGGGCATAGCGTATCCAACGTCCTACCATAAAGTCGGGCATTGACGAAAGCAGACGGTCTTGCTGCTGTATTATATCAAGGAACTTGCTTGTAGCATGGTCGAACATCTTGCTGTCCTTTGCCTTATATGCAGCCACTATCTCATCATATACATAGCGTGCCTGCTCGGCTATAGCCTGACGTGTGATATCCACCAGGTCGTAGCAGAAATTGGCATTAGCATTCACCTCATGCGAAGCTTCCACCAAAAGCTGTGCTGCCCGGATAACATCATCAGGATTGTAATATTCCTCCATCTCCGACCACGACGACACCTGATAGGCATACAACGACGGACGCGCACAAAGTATCGACTCATGACATCCCTGCTCCACAACCTTGGCTTGTGCTCCATATATCGACTGTGCAAGCAAGAGCCATGCCTGCTGCACCTTCGAATTGTTTATCCTGCCATAACGTGCCTCCACATAATCATGAAGCCATTCTTTCCATGCAAATTTGCTGTCGCGCCATGGCAACTCTGTTACAAGTTCATACATCACCGGATTGTTCTCTATGCCTTCCATAGTAAGGCCTACTCCTTTGAGTGTAGAAGCAAAATTGCTCTGACGCGCCTTATAGTACTCATCTATCACATGCTGCAGTTTACCATACAATCCTACATTGCCTCCATAATTAAGCAACATGCAGAAAGCCCAGTCATGTCCGTTGAAACCTTCCTTGCGATACCATGACGACTCAGGGTCGCCCCATTGTGGTCGGCTCTCAGAATAAAGATCGAGCACCAACATGTCGCCATTCTTTAAGTTGCGTATCATGTCTGGATAAGGACATGCCTGCCACGACTGAGCCACCCATACAGCCTTAGGATTTACCTTTTTCATCTCCACCATAATAGCCTCACCTGCAGCTTTCAAGTCTACTCCATTCACATTTCCACCCTCATGAAATGGATCCATACTGTAGAAATCAACTTTACCGTATAATTTCTGCTGCTCCTTATAATATAATGAAGCAATTTCAGAGAAACGTTTGTCTGTAGGAAGAAGGAATGCAGGACGCTTATAGTCGCACCACTTGCCTGGATCAGCTACATTTAGTCCGAGTCGTTGCTTGGCGTCATGCGGCACCATGCCAGAATAACCAGGCAAACATACATGTATGCCAAGCTCCTTCATTCGCTTCATTATCTGCTTTTGGAGTGTCTCACGCTGACGATACCAATTATCAGAGTTTGGACCACCCCAACCCTCAAGATTATTCATCAGCCACCAAGCCTGAAAAGCAGGACCAGCAATAAACTGATTTGCCTCCTCTTTAGAATAACCAAGTTTCAATAATACATTGCGCCAAACAACGTCTGTACCAACAATGTCAAGGCAAAGATTTATGCCATGAAGAGCCATCCAGTCAAGTTCCTGCTCCCAACGTTGCCAATTCCAAAAAGCCATAGAATAAGACAGAGTGCAATAGTTGAGATAATAACGATACTTTATGTCTGTCTCGTGTCTTTCCACATCTTGCACAAGCGGAAGAGTAGATGGCAAAGAAGCATGCATTGAGTTCCATGTAAGATGCACTCCTACACGATACTTCAAATACCAATTAATACCAGAGGCAATACTAATGTAGTTATTACCTCGAATGAACGGCTTGCCATTCTTAGTAGAAATTTCAAAGAAATCACGGTCAGAACGCACAGTCTCAGTAATAATTCTGCGTGATGCACCCTTGTCGATGCGTTCAAGCAATCCTTCAATAGGTGTAATGGCAAACAAATGCGATGCTATAAAAAACATCAACACAGCCAAAAGGTTTCGTTTTTGTTTCATTGTTTTTATAGTGGGTTTGTTTATTTTATAAAGAATGATGTAAAGGTACGAATTATTTCGCAATAAAACTATTAATTTTCTACGTATAGGTATAAAAAAAAGGTCTCCAAAGTCGTTAGACATTGAAGACCCAAGTAAAAGAAGGCAGCCACCTACTCTCCCGCATTGCATTGCAGTACCATCGGCGCAAG
>OBRN01000058.1_pt1 | contig 35956 bp, 28 predicted proteins | sample 1475621 | NCBI WGS metagenome assembly OBRN01 (sample SAMEA3360684, study PRJEB22359) | human gut metagenome | biome: ENVO:urban biome; feature: ENVO:human-associated habitat; material: ENVO:feces | place: Bangladesh | collected 2011 | reverse complement strand
TCGTACCAAATCACGCTATCGGTCAGTGCTGGTATGCATCAGTGGGTCTCCGTTACATCTTCTAATTAATAAAGTATCGAAATTATGAAATTTAAATATTTTTTCATCGCATTGATTGCCGTTGCAGGCTTCTTTGCAAGTTGTAGCGATGATAAGGACTTAGGTCAGCTTGATGGCATTCAGCTTTCTCAGTCTTCTCTCTCTATTCCGGTAGAGGGTGGACAGGTTGAATTTGATGTTACTTCTGCTGCTGACTGGATGTTTGTTACCAACGATAAGAAGGGCAATCCTGTGGATTCTATTCCTGCCTGGATTTCTTCTTCTTGCAAGGGTGGTAGTGCAGGTACAACTCATGTTGTCTTCAATGCTGCTGCAACAAAGGGTGCTTACAATAGTACCTTCAAGTTGGTAAGTGGTGCTCAGACTCAGTACATCACCGTGATTCAGGGTGTATTGAATCCTCCATTCTCTACCTGTGCTGAAATCCTGGCAGGTAATGATGGTGAGACTTATAAGGTGAAGGGTACGCTCACCAAGCTCTCTAATACTACGTATGGTAACTGGTATATCAATGATGGTACTGGTGAAGTGTATGTTTATGGTACACTTGATGCCAATGGTAATGAGAAAAATTTCGCCAGCTTGAAGCTGGAGGAAGGTGATGAGGTTACTATCCAGGGTCCTAGAACCACTTATGGAGGTTCACCTCAGTTGAAAAATGTAACCGTTTTGAGCTATACTAAGTCTTTAATCAAGGTTGGAAAGCTTGACAAGGATACCTTGGACAAGGCTGGTGAGGACTTCAGGGTTTCCTTGACCGTAAAGGGTGAAGGCGTAACTGTTGATATCCCTGAGGCTGATCAGAGCTGGTTGTCTGTTAAGGGTATCGTTACCAGTGGTACAAAGGCTGAGATTACATTCCATGCCAATGCCAATGCAGGTGGTGCTCGTTCTTCTAGCATCGGTTTCACTTCTACCAAGGGCAAGCAGAGCTCTACTGTTACTGCTAAAGTTTATCAGTTGGGTTCTATCATCGAGTGCCCTATTGCTGACTTCAACAAGGCTGAGAAGGGTTCTACCGTTTATCGTCTGACTGGTGTCATTACCAAGGTTGCTAATCCAACATACGGAAATTGCTACATCAAGGATGCTACTGGCGAAACATACGTTTACGGAATCGGTGCCAAGGGCGACTTCCAGAAGAAGGGCTTGAAGGTAGGCGACGTTGTAACACTTACTGGTGTGAAGGACATCTATAATGGTACAGGTCAGATGAAGAATGCTACTTTGGAGGCTGTGAAGGTAGTAACCAAGATTTCTGTAGCTGACTTCCTGACTAAGAAAGATGACAAAAACGTATATTATATGTTGGAAGGTACCATTACAGAGTTTGCCGGTCAGAAGAATGATTTGAAGACATACGGTAACTTCGGTTTGAAAGATGCAACTGGTTCAGCTTACGTCTATGGCTTGACTGCAGGCTGGGGTGGTGAAGGCAAGAAGGCTGGTGAGCTTGGCTTGGACTTTGGTGATAAGATTACCATCATCGGCTATCACACATCTTACAAGGACGCTCCTCAGGTAGGTGGCGCATTCCTCTTTTCTAAGGGTGAATAAACTGAAGAGTAAGTTTAATAAATAAATAAGGTTAAGCGAGAATGTTGCTGGATAGGTGATGTTCTCGCTTTTCTTTTTTCCAAAAGAATAGAGATATTCTACAATAGATCATTCATTTCTCTGTGTCCCTTATATAAAAACATTAGTCGCTGGCGTGGTCAGGTAGGTTTGAAGTACACTTTCTAAAAGATATATTTCATGTTGATATACACAAGTTCATACAACAGATATGAACAGATAAGATAAGACAAAAGAAAAGTCCCTAGAGATGTTTCCATACTCCAGGGACTTTTTTGCATTCTATATCTTTTTTCTATATAGAAAATCCTTTCTTTTTTATATGAACAAATCCTTCTTTGGCATCTTCGCCATGTATTTCTCTCTCAGTTTTTCGAAAAAAGCCATGCTGTCGTTAGAGAAGCCGTGGCCCTTCCAGGTGGATGTGTTCGTGATGAGAATCCAGCATTGGTTATCCGGATATTTCAGAATGATAGCAGATGTGCCTGCCAGCGAACCTGTACGAATCCATGGCTTGTTGCTCTTTGGTGTATAGTTCCAGCCGATGGAGTATTGGTGGTCAGCCTGCTCGCGCGTCATAAACTCGATGCTCTTCTTGCTGAGGATATCCTTGACATGTGGCAAACCATCGATGCTGGCAATAAAGCGGCTCAACTCTGCAGCCGAACCACACCAGGCACCTGCACCTGAAAGACGAGGGAGGTCGGTATCTCCATAGCATTTCTCTACCAGTCGTCCACTGTTGTTGTATTCATACACAGGAATGCTGCCCTGGTGCATGTAGTACTTCGTCTCGTTAGGTCGGCGGTCCTTTAAGTAAGTGCCGGCAATGTGCATATCGTAGCAGCCGGCTGGGTGTAGAACATACTTCTGCATGAAGTTTTCATATTTCATTCCGCTCTTCTTTTCTATAATCATGGAGAGAATCATGTAGCCCAGATTGCTGTAGCATTTGCCTTCGCCAGGAGTATAACCCAAGTGGCGCTTCAAGAGAATCTTGAGCAGGGTAGGGTGATCAGGTGGCGTCTTAAGATGGTTCTGCATCATGATGTAGCGGGTGGAAGATACCGGGTCACCGGCATAGTTGTTGAAACCTGCCTGATGGCGCAGCAACTGTTCTACGGTGATGTCGTAATATCGCTGGTCCTTGATGCTGTTGTTGTAAACGGTATCGCGCAGGATTCCCTTTTCGCCAAACACCTTCTCGTTCAGTTTGAGTTTCTTCATCTCCTGCAACTTCATGATGCCTACTGCTGTAATCAGTTTCGATACCGAGGCGAAGCGCATCAGCATGTTAGGCTCCATTCTGATGCCTCGCTCCTTATCTGCCATTCCGAATCCGCGGGCATAGAGTAGCGAGTCGTTGCGGGTGATGACGAGTTGGGCTCCATTGATTTCCCATCTCTTGAGATACCTTTCTATTACCGAGTCCATCTCATGATATTCCTTCCCCTCTGTCAGGGCATTTGATATGGAATCGTTGATGTGAGCCTTAGGGAGCGAATCTGCCGCCTTGTTCTTGTCTGATGCTGATGTACAGCGAGATACACAGCTGTGTGTAGTCCATCCTACGATTGCCGTAAAGGTAAGCAATATGATTGCTATGCGTTTTTTTCTTAGTCTTCTTGCCATTTTATTTAATTTTTCTTATGCAAAGATTTTGCAATCGAGTGCAATGAAAGTTTACTTTCAGATTGCCGAGTGCAGCAAATCTTATGCAAAGATAATGCAATCTTCTCAAAAAACAAAACATTGAAAATATATTTAAATTTATTTTGTATTGTCTCTGAATTATCGTACCTTTGTACCCAGTTTATAAAGAAAAACAATGAAGAAGATAATAAAGAAGGTATTAAGATCCATATTCTATATAGTAGTCATGTCGGTTCTGGCATTCCTGCCCGACTTCTGGCTTTGGCACATCGGGGTGAGTGAGTGGCCTTTGCTGCTAGCCATCTTATGGTGGGTTCCCTCGTTGTTACTTGTTCTTGCCGAAGTGGGCTTGCAGATGGGGTTCTTCCATAAGTTGTCCGTCCGTGTACTCTTTACCACGATACTTTTCTCGGCATTCCCTAAGGTTGTCTTCATCCTGTTTGATGCATTCCTTCCTTGGTTCTTTGCTCTGATTCCTGCTTTGGGTGTGATGGGTTGGTTTGCCTTCGGCTTTATAGAAGGTTGGAAGCGGTTGGAACTGAAACACATCACCTTTACCTCGCCCGACTTGCCACCTTATTTTGATGGTTACCGTCTGGTGCAGATTACCGACTTTCATCTCGGCTCATTTCCTCCCGGCAATGATTTCGTGCAGAAGGTGGTGGATGCGACCAACAATGAAGAACCCGATATGATTCTCTTCACGGGCGATCTGGTCAATAACCAAGCCAGCGAAGTGGAGCCTTATCTGAAGACGTTGGGACAGCTTCATGCCCAAGATGGCATCTATTCTATCTGGGGCAATCATGATTATTGTGAATATGGCAACAATCATTCTATCGGCGCTTTGAAGAGAAACCGACGTATGCTCTATGGTTATCAGGAAAGTTTGGGGTGGCATCAGCTGATGAACGAACATCATGTGGTGAGTCATGGTATGTCATCTATTGCTGTAATAGGCGTAGAGAATCCCGGTCAGCCTCCTTTCACCAATCGCAGTAATCTGAAGAAAGCGATGAAGGGAGTGGATCCGGATATGTTTAAAATCCTCTTGAGTCATGATCCTCATCATTGGCGCAGAGAAGTAGTTGGTAAGAAAATACAGCTCACGCTGGCAGGACATACGCATGCCGGACAATTGAAAATAGGTAAATGGACGCCTGCCCGTCTGGCTTTCAAAGAGTGGGGTGGAGCTTACCGGATTGGTGAGCAGATGCTCTATGTATCATCGGGTATCGGTGGGTCTTTTCCTTTCCGCCTAGGCGCATGGCCCGAACTGACCGTTGTCACATTAAAGCGTGATTTATGAGGCAAGTAGATGACATAACTGGTGCTAAAGTGTTAAAACATAGTTAAATATTAGCTGTTTGAACCATTGTGAAGAAAATAATGAGTTAAAAATTTGGTGGTTCGAATTAATGTTGTAACTTTGCACTAGTTTTCGCATATATTTGGGCAAATGGGGGGTGTCGTGAGATTGTACTCCATTTGTTTTTTTGAAGTAAGGCGAAAATACTTCGTAACAGAAGTAGCAGTTCACATTTTAAATTTTACATTTAATATTGATAATAATGAAGATTCCTGTAGAAGAACAATATAAATACGTAAAACTTACTCTCCCGGATGGAAGCAAGGCTGAAGGTCAGGCTGTCTTGTTGCATGCCTGTTGTGCACCTTGTTCGTCGGCCATTGTAGAATGTATGCTTCGTAATGGCATGAAGCCTACAGTATATTTCAGTAACAGTAATATCTATCCTCAGCATGAGTATGATGTCCGTAAACATGAACTGAAACGATTCCTGGAAGCCCAGAATGTACCTTATGTAGAGGATGAGTATGATCATCAGGAGTGGCTTTCTGTTATCAAGGGGTTAGAGGATGAACCCGAACGTGGCAGCCGTTGTTCTGTCTGCTTTCAGTTCCGCCTCTCTCATGCAGCCAAGTATGCGCAGGAGCATGGATTTCACCTTCTCACTACCACGTTGGCATCTTCGCGCTGGAAGAATATCAGACAGATAGATACTGCCGGTCATCTTGCCGTTGAGGCTTATCCTGATGTAGAATGGTGGGATATGAATTGGCGGAAGGGTGGTTTGCAGAATCGCCGAGGTGAACTCTTGAGAATCAATGAATTCTATAATCAGTTATATTGTGGTTGTGAATTCAGTATGAGATAAATGAAAAAGCCCAGGACATCACGCCCTGGGCTTTTTTTATATGAATCTGTGAAATTTGTAGTACTTATGAAAGACCTGTAATCTCACCGTTTACTACATCAATGCGTTCAGCCTGTGGGCTCTTTGGCAAACCTGGCATACGCATGATAGGACCAGCGATGACAACAATCATCTCGGCACCCATATTGACGGTGATGTCGCGAACGTGGAGTTCGAAACCTTCTGTAGGACCGTATGCCTTGGCATCGGTAGAGAAACTGTACTGAGTCTTGGCAATACAGATAGGGAACTTCTCGGCACCCAACTTCTTGATTTCTTCAATCATCGCCTTGGCAGAATCGCTCAGTGTTACGCTGCCTGCTCCGTAAAGATTGAATGCAACCTTTTCTATCTTCTCCTCAACGGTATCGTTATCATCGTAAGCAAAATAGAGAGGGGCTGATGGACGCTCATCGATTGTCTTCACTACGAGGTTGGCAAGTTCAATGGCACCGTTTCCGCCTTCGGCAAAGGCGCTGTTTACTGCGAAACCGCAACCCATCTCCTCGCAATGCTTGCGCAATACTTCAATTTCTTCATCTGTATCGGTTGCAAACTTATTGAATGCAATCACTACAGTCTGACCAAAACTCTGCAGGTTCTTTACGTGCTTGTCGAGGTTCCAGTAACCGGCTTCCATACCAGCTACGTTAGGCTCCTTGATGTTCTCCAGAGCTACGCCACCATGCATCTTCAAAGCCTGGAGAGTAACGACGAGAACAGTAAGGTCTGGCTGCAAACCAGTCTTGCGGCACTTGATATTGTAGAACTTCTCTGCACCGAGATCTGCACCGAATCCTGCCTCTGTAATGGCATAGTCGCCATACTCAAGAGCAGCAGCAGTAGCCATGACAGAATTGCAGCCATGAGCAATGTTGGCAAAAGGACCGCAATGAACAAATGCCGGTGTTCCCTCTGTTGTCTGAACCAGATTTGGCTTCAAAGCATCGAGAAGGAGAGCAACGATACTGCCACCTACACCCATATCCTTTACGGTAAATGGCTTGTCGTCCTCGGTGATGCCCAGGAGGATGTTATCGATACGGCGACGAAGATCATCGATGCTTGTTGCAAAACACATGATAGCCATGATTTCAGAAGCAGGAGTGATATCGAAGCCTGTCTCAGTCTCGATGCCGTTCTTATCGCCGATACCGGTGATGACGCGGCGGAGACCACGGTCGTTTACGTCCATCACGCGGCGCCAGAGAATCTTCTTCAACTTGAATCCCTCTGCCTCGTGCTGGAAACGGTAGTTATCCAGGAGGGCAGCAATCATGTTGTTGGCCTCTGTAATGGCATGGAAATCGCCAGTGAAATGGAGATTAATCTTATCCATAGGCAAAACCTGGGCGTAACCGCCACCTGCAGCACCACCCTTCATGCCGAAGCAAGGACCCAGAGATGGTTCGCGAAGAGCCACTACAGCCTTCTTGCCAATCTTCTGCATACCCAGGGCGAGACCCACGGATACGGTGGTCTTGCCATTACCAGCCTTGGTAGGACTGATAGCGGTAACGAGGATGAGATGATGGTTCTTAAACTTGTTTCTGTCAATTTTGTCCGTAGTAATCTTAGCGATGTAACGGCCGTAGTTTTCCACTTGGTCTTCGTGAATTCCAAGTTCTGCTGCCACTTCATTGATAGGGCGCAATTTTACTGATTTAGCTATTTCAATATCTGTTAACATAAAATAAATAGTTTTATGGTGCAAAGGTACAGAAAAGTATTCATATATTAAAATAAGAAAGTATAAAAAAACAAAATAAAAAAAAGGAAGACTTTCCCCATTTCCAAATGATGAAGTTTAAAAAAGGTAAATTGTAGGATTTTGTCGTGTGAATGTAGTACCTTTGCAAGCGAATTTATATTTTATAGTACGTATGAACAAGTCTTTAGCATTAGCTCATTTTCAGACGAGCTTTCAGTTTATCACGCATCAGAACGAGCGCTTCTCTTATCTCGAAGGAGGCTATCTGGCACTTATCGGAGGATGTGATTGGGTTCAGCTTCGCATGAAGGGTGCTACCGATGAAGAGGTTGAGCCTATTGCCCGTAAGTTAAAGTTGGCTTGCGAGGGTGCCGGTGCAACCTTTATTCTCGACGACCGTGTAGAACTGGTGAAGAAGTTACAGATAGATGGTGTGCATCTTGGCAAGAATGATATGCCGGTTGATGAGGCCCGTAAGCTCCTGGGTGATGAATTCATTATCGGAGGAACTGCCAATACATTTGATGATATTCGTCGTTTGCATGAACAGGGGGCTGACTATATCGGTTGCGGTCCGTTCCGCTATACTACTACCAAGGAGAAACTCTCTCCGGTGTTGGGTATAGAAGGTTATCGCCAGATTATTGAGCAGATGAGGGAGCATAAAATCTCTCTGCCTATGGTGGCCATCGGAGGTTTGACCCCAGACGATATAGATCCGCTTGCAGAATTGGGCATCGGTGTGGCAATGAGCGGTACCATCCTGAATGCGGAGAACCCTGTTACCATGACACGTCAGATTCATGACAAGTGTTTCGGATTATTCATGGAAAATCTCAATCATTTTTTTGAGAATCAGTAGAATGATACTCATAAATGATGATTTTGCATAGAAAAGAGAAGAAATTTTAGGTTTTTCTTCTCTTTTCTCATTTTATTGTTGTAACTTTGCATCCGCATTGCAAAACTGTTGCAAGGCTATTACAAATAATAGAATTTAAAAGACATGAAATTAATAGTGGGAATTAACTTAGGATATGTGGGAAAAACAGATGCTGTCGGAAAGAACGATAACATCATGATATACGCACCTTCAAATAAAGGTGCTTAAAAACCCGGGCACAAACGTGTTCGGGCTTTTTTATTTTACTATATATAAATAGGTGTAAAACCCAACTCAAAATAGATAGTGTGTGCAAAATATATAATTATTAACTTTATAAAAAAAAAGTATTAAAATGATGAAAACAGAATGGAGAGGTTTCAAAGGAAACATGTGGCAGAGTGAAGTGAATCTTCGTGATTTCATTCAGAACAACTACACTTGTTATGACGGCGATGAGTCGTTCCTTGCAGAACCAACTCAGGCAACTAACACCCTTTGGGGTATGTTGAAGGAACTCCAGAAGGAGGAGCGCGCCAAGGGTGGTGTGCTTGATATGGAAACAGAAATTGTTTCAGGATTGACTGCTTATGGTGCTGCTTATATCGGTGAGGGTACCAAGGATTTGGAGAAAGTGGTAGGTCTTCAGACTGATAAGCCTCTGAAGCGTGCCTTCATGCCATACGGTGGTATCAAGATGGCGGAGCAGGCTTGTACTACATACGGTTATCAGCCATCTGAGAAGCTCCACGAAATCTTCCACAAGTATTGCAAAACTCATAATGATGGCGTATTCGATGCTTATACTCCAGAGATGAAACTCGTTCGCCATAACCACATTCTTACCGGTCTTCCTGATACTTACGGTCGTGGACGTATCGTAGGTGACTACCGTCGTGTGGCTCTCTATGGTATCGACTTCCTCATCGAGGAGAAGAAGAACGACCTCGCTAACATGGGCGACCGTGAGATGATTGACGAAGTAATCCGTCTTCGTGAAGAGGTTTCTATGCAGATCAAGGCGCTCAAGGGCTTGAAGGAGATGGCTCAGTTGTATGGCTACGATATCAGCCAGCCTGCTAAGAACGCTCGCGAGGCTGTTCAGTGGTTGTACTTCGGTTACCTCGGAGCTGTGAAGACTCAGAATGGTGCTGCGATGTCTGTAGGTCGTATCTCTACATTCCTCGACATCTATATCCAGCGCGACTTGAACGAGGGTACTCTTACCGAGGATGAGGCTCAGGAGCTTATCGACCACTTGGTCATGAAGTTCCGTATGGTTAAGTTCGCCCGTATTCCTTCTTACAACGAGCTTTTCACCGGCGACCCAGTTTGGGCTACTCTCGAGGTAGGTGGTATGGGTCAGGATGGCCGCTCAATGGTTACCAAGAACGACTTCCGTTTCCTCCACACATTGGAGAACATGGGTCCTTCACCAGAGCCAAACTTGACCGTACTCTATAGCTCTCGCTTGCCAAAGTCATTCAAGCACTACGCTTCTCTGATTTCTGTAAAGACAAGCTCTATCCAGTATGAGAACGATGACGTAATGCGCCCAGTTTGGGGTGACGACTATAGCATCTGCTGCTGTGTATCTGCTACACAGACAGGTAAGGAGATGCAGTTCTTCGGTGCACGTGCCAACTTGGCTAAGTGCTTGACCTACGCTGTTTCTGGCGGTGTTGACTCAAAGACACGCGAGCAGTGCGGTCCTAAGTATCGCGCCGTTGAGGGTGATGTATTGACATACGAGGAGTTCATGCCACGTTTCATGGATATGATGGACTGGTTGGCTGGTGTTTATGTGAAGACATTGAACCTCATCCACTACATGCACGATAAGTACTTCTACGAGGCAGCAGAGTTGGCGCTCATCGATACAGATGTTCGTCGTACTTTCGCTACAGGTATCGCTGGTTTCAGCCACGTGGTTGACTCTATCTCAGCTATCAAGTATGCCAAGGTAAACATCATCCGTGATGAGACCGGTTTCCCTCTCAGCTTCAAGACCGAGGGCGACTTCCCACGTTACGGTAACGATGATGAGCGTGCTGATGAGATTGCAGTATGGTTGCTCAAGACCTTCATGAACATGATCAAGAAGCATCACACATACCGCAATTCTGAGCCTACTACATCTATCCTGACTATCACATCAAATGTAGTATATGGTAAGTACACCAGCAATATGCCTGATGGTCGTCCAGCCGGTGCTCCTTTGGCTCCAGGTGCTAACCCATCTTACGGTGCAGAGAAGAACGGTCTTTTGGCTTCATTGAACTCAGTAGCTAAGTTGCCATACGAGTATGCTCTCGATGGTATCTCTAATACTCAGACCATCAGTCCAGGTGCTCTCGGTCACAACGATGAGGAGCGTGCCCAGACATTGGTAGGTGTATTGGATGGTTACTTCAACCAGGGTTCTCACCACCTGAACGTGAACGTATTCGGTATCGACAAGCTCAAGGATGCTATGGAGCACCCAGAGAAGGAAGAGTACCAGAACTTCACTATCCGTGTGAGTGGTTACGCTGTTAAGTTCATCGACTTGACACGTGAGCAGCAGCTCGACGTAATCGCTCGTCAGGCTCACGAGAGACTCTAATCAATTAGAAGAATAAATATTGCCCGCTAGATTTTCTGTCCGAGGATATTTAGCGGGCATTTTTAGCTTAATTGTTATGCATAAAGGATTTGTACACAGCATAGAGAGCTTTGGTTCTGTAGATGGACCAGGCATCAGATTTTTGATCTTTCTGCAAGGTTGTCCCATGCGCTGCCAGTTCTGCCACAACCCGGATTCCTGGAAGACGGGAGTAGGTGAGGAATGGAGTGCCGATGACCTGCTGGATAAGGCAGAGAGATTCAAGAGTTATTGGGGAGACAAGGGTGGCATCACCGTGAGCGGTGGAGAAGCTCTAATGCAGATAGACTTTCTCATCGAACTTTTCGAGAAAGCCCATCTGCGTGGCATCAATACCTGTCTTGATACATCAGCGCAACCCTTCCGAAAAGAGGGTGCTTTCTTCGATAAATTCGAGCGTCTGATGGCCGTCACAGATACTGTTCTTCTTGATATCAAGCATATCAACGATGAGGAACATCGTAAACTCACCCGCCATTCTAATGTAAACATACTGGATTGTGCACGTTATTTAAGCGAGATACACAAACCAGTATGGATTCGTCATGTCCTGATTCCAGGTATTACCGACAAGGATGAATACCTCAATCAGTTGCGCGATTTTCTTTCTACACTCTCAAACATTGAGCGAATAGATGTCTTACCCTATCATACGATGGGTATCTACAAGTATGAGAAACTAGGTATTGCCTACCCGCTGGAAGGCATAGATCCTCCTACTAGTGATCGTATAGCTCATGCAGAAGCAATCTTGCAAGAGGCACTTTAGCCTCTTGCAAGACTGTTTAGATGAGCGTCTAGCGAACTGGTGAGACGAGCTTTGATGATAGGCTTTGTGATGTAGTCGTTTACTCCAAGCTCATAGCACTCATCCACATTATCCTTGTTGCTTAACAGGGAAACCACGATGATGGCCATTTCGCTTTTCGAGTATTTAGAGCGTACATGGTCTATTACGTCCCACCCATTTACATGTGGCATCATCAAGTCGAGCAGTATCACGTCCGGCTTGAATGAGTCAATCAGTTCAATGGCTTCTTTTCCGCCATTGGCAGTTTTCACGTCGATGTCAAAGTCCTTTATCATTTCAGAAATCGTTTCAATGTTTTCTGGAATATCATCGACGATTAGCACTTTGTTCTTTTCCATCTTTCACTGGTTTATTATATAGGTTCTTTCTGATCTTCAAGATCTAGTTTCTTGGCTTGTGAATGCCGTAGATGTCGCACATAAATCCTTTATCTGTGATAATCTTGTTCATATCGATGTTGTCAAACACCTTGTGATGGGTACCGATGACTACAATCTGATACTCTTTTTCTAGAACTTTAGGATCATTTGTCACCTTGATGTTATATTCTTTCTTCACTTCTTCTGTATCTACCAGCGGATCGTAGAGTGTAGTCTTGTATCCCGCACCTACCAGATTGATGTAGAGATCGGCTACTTTTGTATTTCTCAGGTCATCGCTGTCTGGCTTGAACGAGAAGCCGAGAATCAGCACGTTGGTTTCCGGAGCCTTGAACTTTCTGCTTTCAGATGCATTCTTTATCTTTCCAGCCATCCATACCGCCATCTGCTCGTTAACCTCGCGGGCAGTAGAGAGCAGCGATGGTACTACGTCTACCTCCTGTGCCTTGTTGATCAGATAGTATGGGTCTACTGCGATGCAGTGGCCTCCAACGAGTCCTGGAGTAGCTGGTACGAAGTTCCATTTTGTGCTGGCTGCCGCCGTTACGTCTTCGATGTTGATGTTCATCTTGTCGAAAATCTTTTCCATCTCGTTGAAGAAGGCTATCTGTACGTCTCTCTGGCAGTTCTCTATCAGTTTGCATGCCTCTGCTATTCTGATGCTCTTTGCCTTGTAGGTGCCATGGGTAAGTACTGAAGCATAGAGGCTGTCGATGATAGCTGCTGCTTCGGGTGTAGAACCGCTGGTAACCTTCACGATGTTCTCGATGGTATGAACCGTATCGCCTGGGTTGATGCGCTCTGGCGAGAAGCCTACAAAGAAACTCTGGTTCAATTTCAATCCTGATGTAGATGCCAGTAATGGGGCACAAACCTCTTCTGTCAGACCTGGGTAAACGGTACTTTCGTATACCACGATATCACCTTCTTTCAGGATCTTGCCAACCTCAGCTGTTGCATTGCGCACGCAGCTGATGTCTGGTTTGTTCGATTTGTTCACCGGTGTTGGTACAGCGATGATATACACGTTACACTTCTTCAGGTCATCAATGCTGGTGGTCAGTTTCAGTCCCTGTTCCAATGCCTTGCATACAATTTTGTTGTCTGTCATTGTACTTTTGGCTAACTTGGCTACCTTTTCTGCTTTGATGTCATATCCCCATGTATCGTATTTCTTTGAGAATAAGCATGCTAGTGGAGTACCTACATACCCCAATCCTATTACTCCAATCTTAAACTCAAAAGACTTGTTTATCATATACTATATTGTTTATGTTTTATAATGTTATTTCTTTTATTGGGAGCTCCCTGCTATGTTTGCGTTACAGTAAGTAACTCGGTTCTTTCAGATTCCTTCGAGCTGAGCATAGCGCGAAGTCTTCTCAGGGTTCCATGCGTCCTTGTAAGAACGGCGGAAGAAGAGCTCCTGCAGATGAGCCGACAGACGGGCGATACGCAGGAAATAACCTGTATAAGGCGACATCAGTGGCAGATATCTGTAGAGGAACCACACGTCTTTCTTTCTTTCTGAAACCATCAGCACCAGGATGAAGGCAAGCTGCGAGAAGCATACTCTGATAAAGTAGCCCAGCGCCAGCACCTCGATGATGTGCGTGTTAAACGTGATGGCGAGCTTGATGATGTACCACAACCACAGGAAATTGAGGAAGCAGTCGAAAACCACACTCTCCATGTTGGATATCCAGTTAAGGATACTCCAGTTCTTGGTAGGCAGCAGAATGTCGGCATGCTTGCGGAGACGGAATCTCACGAGCGATCGCGACCATCTGATGCGCTGGTGATACAGCTTGTACCATTTGGTAGGAACATTGGTCATACAGATGGCATCTTCGGCAAATTTCACTTTATATCCGGCTTTGCGGATCTTCTGTGTCAGGTCACCGTCCAGTCCCGGTCCTATGTCCCAATAGCCCACTTCCTTCAGCGTCTGTCTTTCGAAGGCTCCGAATGCTCCCGAAATGATGTGGTAGATACCCAGTTCGCTGGTTACGATACGTCCCACCTGTATTCGCTTCAGGTATTCGAAAGCCTGCAGCGATGAGCAGATGGTCTCCTTGTAGTTGCGTACCTTCACGCATCCGCCTACACCCTTCACCATTCCATCGATGTAGAAGGGGAGTAGGATTTTCTCCAGCGCATCACGGTCGAGCGAAGAGTCGGCATCCAGGCATACGATGTATTTGCCTCTTGCCATCTGGGCTCCATAGTTGCTGGCGGCAGCTTTACCGCCTCTTGTATCCAACCTCAGGTAGTGGGTGATATACCCGGCTCGGTAGAGGTCGTTGCAAATCAGTTTGGTGTCGTCGTCGCTACCATCGTCTACCACGATGATTTCGTAGTTGCGGTAGGTTTGCTCAGCCAGCGAGTTCACCATTTTGAATATATGTTTGCCTTCGTTCTTTCCCGGTACGAGGATGCTGATAAGCGGATTCTCGCGGTACAGGAAGTATTTGGCATATTCTTTCTCTTTATCTATCCGGTTTCTCTTCATCAGTCGGTTTCCGATTACGAGATATTCCAGGATATAATATCTTGGCATCTCGATGAAGAAGAGGAACCAGTAGGTATTCACGATACTGCTAAACGATAGCGTGCTGATCCAGTCGAAGAAATCGTTCAGATGTTCTGCTATGCTAAACATACGCTTTTCCCTTTCTACATGCGAAAGTTCAGTAAAACAGGAAAACAAATGTTGGGAATACGATGATGGATATGTGTTGTGGTGACGAGTTGATGGGTGGTTCTTTGCTCTTTTCTCCGTTTTCTCTGTTGTATATTTCGGCTGCCTCATGCATAATCTGAGCCAGCATTTCATCTGTTGGCTCTTCCATGCTTGTCAAGCGATAGAGAGATACGCATGTCCGTTAGGCGTTAGGGAGAAGCTCGAGTCCGTTAGGCGTTCCTGCGGATTTGCAATCATAAGTGGTTGATAGATTTTTAATATTTGTAACTGTTTAATAATCAGCTATTTATTTGTATATCTCAATTGTTTTTTGTACCTTTGTAGGCAGATAGAAACAATAGAAAACAGCAAATATGAGCAAAATAAAGGTACATGCATGGGATATTCTTAGAATGATTCCAGATGAAGAAATCGCAAAAATAGCAAAAGACACGAAGGTGGATTATTGCGCCAAGGTATTAACCGGTGAGCGCCTTTTCTACCTTCTTGTCTTTGCCTTCTTATCTGCCGACCATGTTAGTCAAAGAAGACTTGAGTCAATCTTCAATAATCCTACGTATAAAACTTTGTTCAATGTAGCATTGGATGCTACCATAACACACGGATCCATATCTACCCGTTTGGCCAATGTAAATCTCGACTTCTTTGAAAAGGCTTTTGAATTATTGTATAACCGTCTGTCTCAGTTATATACAGAAAAAGAATTGCAGGCCAAAAACATTGTTCGTATAGATAGTTCCATGGTGGCAGAAACCTGCAACAAACTGAAGAAAGGATTTACTGTTGGTAAAAAAGCATCAAATAAAGCAGAACGCAAACAAATAAAGTATACGGTAGCTTATGATGGCTTTTCTGCTAAACTTGCTGAAGTATTTTCTAAACCAGAATATCTTAGCGAAGACATAGCTATGCCGGCTGTTGTGCAAGAACTGATTAAGTATGCCCCAGAACATAACAATCTATACGTTCTTGACAGGGGATTCTGTGCTCTTAAGAATTATGAATTGGTAGAAGATGCAAAGGCTAAGTTTGTAGGACGCATTAAGACTAACCGCAAAATGCAGGTTATAGAAAGTCTTATGACAGAAAATACCAACACTGATTTAGGAAAATTGGAGTTGGTGGATGACCTTGTTGTGTTCCTATATGACAGGGGAAAAAAAGATTTTTCAAATACAAAGTATAGAGTTATAAAGGCTTAATTCAAAACGCCTCGTGATACTACTCGTCCAAATAATAAGGGTAAGGTTAAGCGTGTAGAAAATGAAGTGTTATTACCTCTATGCTGGTTATGATATACAAAAAGGAAAATGAGCTCGGTTTTTCTATTGCAAAATTTAACTTTTACCTTGAAATGCAAGAATGGGTTGGGGCGTTGTTAGTGGTTATTAATGGTGGGGATATGAGTAAGACTCCATTCAGGCATGTTGCTCTATAAAGTAGGATTCCTTAAAAAAGGAAATCCTACTTTATAGAGCAACATGCCTAAAATAATCTTTCAACCACTTATGATTGCAAATCCGCAGGAACGCCTAGCGGACTTGCGTATTTCCCTAACGCCTAGCGGACTTGCTTTTGCATTGAGGAACAGAGAAAAAACATGCTGTAGAAACGTCTTGTAGAATTTGCGCCTTTTCCTTGAATATCTTAATGTTATGGCGTGTTGTTTGCTTGAAAATGGAGTGAGGCTTACGTAAATGTTAACTGAGGCTCACTTGAAGTTGAAGTAAGGCTTACTTGAAATGGATGTGTTGATTATCTGAACGCGAAGTGAGGCTTACTTCAATAGCTAACGAATACTGCTTCAGTGACTAACGAATACTGTTTCAGTGACTAACGAAGGCTGTTCCTATGAGAACAGTTTCCTGCTTCACTTTTTTGTATTTTTTTCTCTTTCCCTGCAACCTTTCTGCCTCTTCTTACGTCTAACCATCAGATTTCCGAAACAGAAAGGTTTTCGGTATATCACGTATTTAGAAACATAAAATTAGAAATGAATATGAAGAAATTTGGTATTTGGGCGGTGGCTGCCGCTTTATTCTTTGCCCCAATGGGCTTGAGTTCTTGCAGTATGGGATCTTCTGCCAGTGAAATGAAGGGAAGTCTCAACTTTACGCAGGATGATTTGACCGAGAAGCCTTTCAAGGCTATCGACGTGGATGTGATTGCCAGCGTTTATTATACCCAGAACAATGGCGATGAATGCAGCGTTCGATTGGATTACTCTGCCATCAAGGATGCTGAGTTCGTACAGAAACTCAAGGAGAAACTCAAGGTGGTTTATCGTGACGGCGAGGTGAAGATCGGACTCAACGGAAAACTCAAGGTGCCTGCCGTTTGTAACTCTGAAAAGAATAGACTCAAGATTTATATCACCAGCCCCGATCTGGTGAAGATTGCACAGAAAGGCGTGGGTTCATTCTATACCAAGAGCATCAATAGCGACCGTCTGAAAATCGATAACGAGGGTGTAGGCTCTGTCAAGATTGGGAAGATTCTTGCTAACAAACTGGATATAACCAACGAGGGGGTAGGCTCGGTAAATATCGATGATGTGGCTGGAGATGATATGAGCATTGACAACGAAGGCGTTGGCTCGGTGAAAATCTCTAAAATTGAGATGGGAAGCCTGAAACTGGATAACGAGGGCGTTGGCTCTGTTAACCTGGATATGTTTAAGGGCGGCAGCCTGATTATCAAGAACGAGGGCGTGGGCAGTGTGAAAGCCAAGGTTGACTGCCAGAGTGTAAACGCTACTTCTGAAGGTGTTGGAGGGGTTAACTTGAGCGGTGTAACCCGTCAGTACAATAAGAAAAAAGGTGGAATCGGAGGAATTTCTGATGGCGGATTGACAGTAAGAAAGTAACGTAAGTTGTTGAAAAACAAAAAATAAAGTGGTTAAGAATTAGTGCGGAAAATTTTTAAAATGAATTTTTGAAAATTTTCCGCAGCTAAGATAATTCGTAATTATTAGAAGTCCCACTTTACACCGAGGCAAGGGCGAACCATCCAGCCGGCATTGCTGCCGAAGTTGTGGCTGATTTCTACCTCGCTACCTACGCTCAGGTTCTCGCAGCCGAAGTGCTGGCCTACATTGTACCAGAGCTGTGGCTCAGTGGTGAAGACGGTGTGCTCAGCTTTGTAATCGATGTTGCCATCCTTGTCGAGCTTCGGGTCGCCATCCTTATCCAGGAAAGAACTGTGGTCCTCCCACCAGAAATCTGCGAAGCCGCTAAAGTTCAATCCCTTTAATCCAAAGATGTCTTTGCATCCCCAAACAGCAGTCAGCTGCATTGGTACGTTCTGGTCGGTCTTGCGGATAGTCTTGTAGAGTGCCTGGAGTGTCAAGGTGTTCTTGAAACTCTTGTCGTGCATGAAATACTCCACACCGAAGAGCCAGGCATTGTTGATAGGGTAGTTCTTGGTAATACCACCATTATACTCTACGTGGAGACTCCAGTTCTTCATTGGGCTGTTCTGCCAGAAGTTCAATGCACGCGAAATCTCAGTATAAGTACCACCCTGTGCCACGTTTGGACTGCTGGCATCCATCTTGTCGTAGTTGAAGTCGTGGTCTACAAAGAAATAAGTGTTACCCCATTTGTCCTGCTTGAACATTTCGAGTGTGAGGGTAACAAACTTGCGGTCACTGCCGAAGTCGTAGAAAACTTGGGCGTTGGTCTGTGCTAAAGTTTTGCTCGCAGGGAGCAACGCAAGTGCCATGAGCAGTAGGCTTTTCATCTTTTTCATAAATCTTTTCTTTTCTTAATTATTTATTAAATGAAACAAAAAACTGCGGACGGAAGGCCCGCAGTTTGTAATTATATTTATCCGTAACGATTAGTATGCAAAGAGAGGGTAATCCTTCATTGTTGCATTCACCTTTTCGCGAACGCGGGCAATGACCTTTTCGTCCTCAGGAGCATTCAGAACCTCCTCGATGAGTTCGGCAATGAGGTGCATCATATCTTCCTTGGCGCCACGTGTGGTCATGGCTGCTGTACCCAGACGGATACCTGATGTCTGGAAGGCAGAACGGCTATCGAATGGAACCATGTTCTTGTTGACTGTGATGTCGGCTGCAACCAGCGCATTCTCGGCTACTTTACCTGTAAGGTCTGGATATTTACTTCGGAGGTCAACGAGCATAGAGTGGTTATCTGTACCACCGCTCACGATACCGAATCCGCGACCGATGAGGTCGTCTGCGAGTACGGCTGCATTCTTCTTCACCTGAGCTGCATACTCCTTCCATGAAGGTTGCAGATTCTCATTGAAGGCTACTGCCTTGGCAGCGATGACGTGCTCCAGCGGACCACCCTGCTGACCAGGGAATACGGCAGAATTCAAGAGCATGCTCATCTTCTTAACCTCGCCCTTCTTGGTAGTCAATCCCCATGGGTTGTCAAAATCTTTGCCCATCAGAATGATGCCGCCACGAGGACCACGGAGGGTCTTGTGAGTAGTAGAAGTAACGATGTGTGCATACTTCAATGGGTTGTCGAGCAGACCGGCAGCAATCAGACCTGCAGGGTGAGCCATATCGATCATGAGGAGAGCGCCTACCTCATCGGCAATCTTGCGCATGCGGGCATAATCCCACTCGCGGCTATAAGCGCTACCACCACCGATAATCAGTTTTGGTTTGTGCTCAAGAGCCAGCTTCTCCATCTCGTCGTAGTCTACACGGCCTGTTTCCTTGTTCAGGTTGTAACCGATAGGGTTGTAGAGAATACCGGATGTATTGACGTGGCTACCATGAGAGAGGTGACCGCCGTGGTCGAGATTCAAGCCCATGAAAGTATCACCTGGCTTCAATACGGCAAGCAGAACAGCAGCGTTAGCCTGTGCACCAGAGTGAGGCTGTACGTTGGCATACTCAGCACCGAACACCTTCTTTACGCGCTCGATGGCGAGGTTTTCTACGATGTCAACTACCTGGCATCCGCCATAATAACGCTTGCCTGGCAGTCCCTCAGCATACTTGTTAGTAAGGTAAGAACCCATAGCGTTCATCACCTCGTCACTCACGAAATTCTCAGAAGCGATAAGCTCCATCCCCTTCAGCTGGCGCTGATGTTCTCTTTCGATTAAGTCGAAAATCTCTTGGTCTTTTACCATTTCCCTTTACTTTTTATGGTTGATGTTTAATGAAATCGGCTGCAAAAATAAGCAATATCTCTCAAACTACCAAATAAATCGTAACATTTTGAGTGATATTGCTTACTTTTTGTTATAAACTACCTGTTTTTATTACTTGCAGAGCTCTACTTTGCCCAATTGCTGCTCTTTGTCGCAGTAGTGGCAACGTACGATACCGAGCACCTTGTCTACGGTATGGAAGAGGGTCTGCATAGGCTCGTTGTTGGTGATACACTTAGGGTTGTTGCACTTTACGATGCCCTTCAGTGTGTCAGGAGTCTTGACGGTCTTCTTCTCTACGATTTCGTAGTCTTTGATGATACTCAGTCCGATGTTAGGCGCAACGACAGAGAGTCGGTTGATTTCCTCATCGGTAAAATACTTGTTGGCAACCTTGATGATGCCCTTCTTGCCAATCTTCTTGCTTGGCAGGTTGTAGCCGATGGTAACAGGATTCTCCATCTTCTCCAACTGGAGCAGATTTACTACCTGATAGGTCTTTTCGGCTGGTATATGGTCGATTACGGTACCGTTCTCGATAGCCGCAACCACTAATTGACTTTTATTGTTTCCCATCTCTTTTTTTTTTTAATGTTGAGTGTTGAGTGTTGAATGTTGAGTGTTGAGTGTTGAATGTTGAGTGAGGCTTGCGCCCTTGAGGACCATGTTAGGTGTCCCGTTAGGCAACTCAACATTCAACATTCAACATTATTCAATTATGCTTTTATCGTTCTTCACGTCATCGAGCGAAATGCCGAGGCAGTGGCAGAAGATAGCCTCACGTGCATAGAGACCGTTCTGAGCCTGCTGGATATAGTATGCATGTGGATCATCATCTACATCGTAAGCAATCTCGTTCACGCGTGGCAGCGGATGCATGATCTTCATGTTTTCCTTCGCCTTGCAGAGCATGTCGCGCTTCAGGATATACACGTTCTTTACGCGCTCATACTCCATCAGGTCGCTGAAACGCTCCTTCTGTACACGGGTCATGTAGAGAATGTCGGCACCAGCAATCACATCTTCGTTAAAGTCCTCGTGCTCAATATATTTGATATTGTGCTCCTTGCAGTAGAGTTTATACTCTTCTGGCATGGCGAGTTCCTTAGGTGCGATGAAATGGAAGGTAGGATTGAAGTGGCGCATGGCAGTGATAAGTGAGTGAACGGTGCGGCCATATTTGAGGTCACCCACGAGATAGATGTTCAAGTTCTCCAGGGTACCCTGGGTCTTGTAGATAGAGTAGAGGTCGAGCAGACACTGTGAAGGATGCATGTGAGCGCCGTCGCCTGCATTGACGATAGGCACTGGTGCCACCTCGCTGGCATACTGGGCTGCTCCCTCGATGAAATGGCGCATGGCAATCACATCGGCATAGTTGCTTACCATCAGGATGGTATCCTTGAGGGTCTCACCCTTGGTGGTGCTGGATGTCTTGGCATCAGAGAAGCCAATGACACGGGCGCCAAGACGGTTGGCAGCGGTTTGGAAACTGAGTTGGGTACGAGTAGAAGGCTCGAAGAAAAGGGTCGCTACGACCTTTCCCTTCAACAACTCCCTGTTCGGGTGCTTTTCGAACTCTTGCGCCATTTCCAAAAGGTACATGATTTTCTCCTTGGAAAGGTCTGCAATGGTCACAAAATTATGTTTTTCCATTTGAAATATGATTGAATGTTCTAAAATCGCCCACAAAGTTACATAAAAAATCTGATTTATGTGTGATAAGTCAAAACTTTTATGTAATTTTGCACAAATATTTAAAGAAATAGTGATGAGAAAGCGATTTATACATATTTTATGGGCTGTTTTCGGCACCGGAATACTTACCGTTATTCTTGCCTTTGTTGCCATCTGGTTTGGAAAGATTGGCTACATGCCCGACATCGAGGATCTGCAGAATCCTATCAACAGATTTGCCACCCAGGTTTATTCTGCCGATGGCAAGGTGCTTGGTACGTGGAACCTGAACAAGGAGAACCGTATCGTGATTCCTTACAAGAAAATGTCACCTTATTTAATAAAGGCACTGGTGGCTACTGAGGATGAACGATTCTATGAACATTCAGGTATCGACTTCCGTGCCCTGGGACGTGCCATCATCAAGCGTGGTATCCTGGGACAGACTAATGCGGGTGGTGGAAGTACCATCACGCAGCAGCTTGCCAAGCAGCTCTATTCGGAAAAGGCGAACAGTACGATGGAACGCCTGCTGCAGAAGCCGATAGAGTGGGTAATTGCGGTGAAGCTGGAACGCTATTATACCAAAGAGGAGATTCTGGCTCTCTATCTCAATTACTTCGATTTCCTGCACAATGCTGTAGGAATCAAAACGGCGGCCAACACCTATTTTAATAAGGAGCCGAAGAATCTGACTCTCTGCGAGTCGGCAACGCTTATCGGACTGTGCAAGAATCCATCGCTCTTCAATCCGGTTCGTTATCCGGACAGAGCTAGGGAGCGCAGAAATGTGGTCCTTTCGCAGATGATGAAGGCGGGGTATCTGAGCCGGAGCGAGTATAGCCAGTATGCTGCTGAGCCGCTGACGCTCAATTTCCACCGTACCGACCATAAGGACGGTTCGGCTACTTATCTGCGTGAGTTCCTTCGCCAGTATATGATGGCTAAGCGTCCGGAGCGCAGTGATTATCCATCCTGGAACCGTGCCCAGTTTGTGGTGGATTCTACCCAGTGGGAGAATGATCCGCTCTATGGATGGTGCAACAAAAACTATAAGAAGGATGGTTCGCCATACAATGTATACAGTGACGGACTGAAGGTGTTTACTACTATAGACAGCCGTATACAGCAGTATGCGGAAGAGGCTATGTATCAGCATGTAGCCCGCTATCTGCAGCCTCGTTTCAGTGCAGAGATAGCCCGCAAGCCAAGCTCTCCATACAGTGATAAACTGACACCGAAACAGATTAAGGTTATCCTGAACCGCAGTATCATCCAGAGTGAGCGTTACCGCACGATGAAGGCTGCGGGATATTCAGAGGATGAAATCAAGGCGGCATTCCGCAAGAAGCAGGAGATGGTTGTGTTTACCTACCATGGTGATATTGATACGCTGATGAGTCCGCTCGATTCTATCCGTTATTACAAGAGTTTCCTGCGCAGCGGTTTTATGAGCATGGATCCTAAGACGGGTGCTGTGAAGGCGTATGTAGGTGGATTGGATTATCCCCATTTTATGTATGATATGGTGAGCCTGGGACGCCGGCAGGTGGGTTCTACCATCAAGCCTTTCCTTTACAGTCTGGCGATGTCTAACGGCTTCCAGCCTTGCGATTTGGCTCCTAACCGCCAGCAGACCTATATGGTGGCTGGTCGTCCGTGGACGCCTCGTAACGCCAACCATTCACGTGCCGGACAGATGGTTCCGCTGAGTTGGGGATTGGCACAGAGTAGCAACTGGGTGAGTGCTTATCTGATGAGCAAACTCAATCCGCAGCAGTTTGTTCAGATGTTGCGCGATTTCGGCATCAACAGTCCTGACATCCATGCATCCATGAGTCTCTGTCTGGGACCATGTGAGGTAAGTGTCAGCGAGATGGTGAGTGCCTATACCGTATTTGCCAACCACGGCATCCGTACAGCTCCTATGTTTGTAAGCCGCATCGAGGATAATGAGGGCAATACGATTGCTACCTTCCAGCCACGTATGAACGAGGTAATCAGTGCTGATAATGCCATGAAGATGCTTACCATGCTGATGGGCGTAGTGGATAATGGTACGGCAGGAAGACTGCGCTACCGTTATAACCTGGAAGGACAGATTGGCGCCAAGACCGGTACTACCAATAATAATAGCGACGGTTGGTTTATCGGCTTTACTCCACAACTCGTAAGTGGCTGTTGGGTAGGTGGTGAGGAGCGTGATATCCACTTCGATTCCATGAGTATGGGTCAGGGTGCTACCATGGCTTTGCCTATCTGGGCAATATTCATGAAGAAGGTTTATGCTGACCCGTCGCTGGGCATCAGTCCTGCCGTCAAGTTCGATTTACCGGAAGACTACAATCCTTGTTCCCGCAAGGCAGCCGAACAGGATGACTTTGAGGAAGTAGGAGGTGGCAGCATCGACGAAGTTTTCGAATAAAAACCAAGGCATTCGCCATTTTTGCATGTATTTATTTTAAATAGTGCAAAAATGGCGAATGTTATTTGTTTATATGCATTTTTTTTTGTATTTTTGCAGAGTTTTAGGACAAGCATAGCCCGAATGATGTTTCTTCGGGTTTTCAAAATAGAAATAAAATAAAAAATCATTATAATGAACGTTTCATACAAATGGCTTAAAGAATACGTCGATTTCGATTTGACACCACAGGAGACAGCGGACGCGTTGACCTCTTGCGGACTCGAAGTTGACGCTTTGGAAGAAGTACAGTCTGTCAAGGGCGGACTGAAAGGTCTCTATGTGGGTAAAGTATTGACATGCGAGGAGCATCCTAACAGCGATCACCTCCATGTTACAACCGTTGACTTGGGCAAGGGTGAACCTCAGCAGATTGTCTGTGGTGCTCCTAATGTTGCTGCAGGTCAGAAGGTCATCGTTGCTGATTTGGGCTGCGTGCTCTACGACGGCGATCAGAGCTTTACCATTAAGAAGAGCAAGCTCCGCGGTGTAGAGAGTTTGGGTATGATTTGTGCTGAAGATGAGATTGGTGTAGGTACTTCTCACGACGGTATCATCGTACTCCCTGAAGACGCTCCGGTAGGTCAGCCTGCTGCAGAGTATTATCACCTGGAGAGCGACTGGCTCATTGAGATTGATATCACAGCCAACCGTGCTGATGCGCTCGGCCATTGGGGTGTAGCCCGCGACCTGTATGCCTGGTTGAAGCAGAATGGTTACAAGACAAGTTTGCATCGCCCATCTTGCGATGAGTTTGTAGTAGATAACGAAGATCTTCCTATCGATGTTGAAATTCAGAATACTGAGGCTTGCAAGCGTTATGCCTGTGTAAGCATCACCGGTTGTGAGGTGAAGGAAAGTCCTAAGTGGTTGCAGGATAAGCTGAACATCATCGGCTTGCGTCCAATCAACAATATCGTGGATATCACCAACTACATTATGATGGCATACGGCCAGCCATTGCACTGCTTCGATGCAGACATGGTTACCGGTCATAAGATTGTGGTCCGTACCCAGCCAGAGGGCACTAAGTTTGTTACTCTCGATGGCGAGGAGCATACCTTGGGTGAGCACGACCTGAGCATCTGCAATGCTGAGGAGCCTATGTGTATTGCCGGTATCTTCGGCGGTAAGGGTTCTGGTACTTACGAGACAACCAAGGATGTTGTCTTGGAGAGTGCTTACTTCCATCCAACATGGATTCGCAAGAGCGCTCGCCGTCATGGTTTGAGTACAGATGCCAGCTACCGTTTTGAGCGTGGCGTAGATCCAAACGGACAGATTTATGCATTGAAGCAGGCTGCTATCCTCTGCAAGCAGTTGGCTGGCGGCAAGATTTCCATGCAGATCAAGGATGTATATCCAGAGCCAATGCAGGATTTCCCTGTTCGCCTGAACTATGAGTATGCGCATCGCCTCATCGGTAAGGAGATTGGTGCTGAGACCATCAAGAACATTGCCACATCTCTCGAGATGAAGATCGTGAAGGAGGATGCTGAGGGCATCGACCTCTTGGTTCCTGCTTATCGCGTAGACGTTCAGCGTCCTTGCGACGTAGTAGAGGATATCCTCCGTATCTACGGATATAATAATGTGGAGATTCCAACCCAGTTGAAGAGCTCCCTGACTGTTCAGGGCGATGAGGACAAGGCTTATCACAGCCAGAACCTCGTGGCTGAGCAGTTGGTAGGCGAGGGCTTCATGGAGATTCTCAACAACTCTCTGAGCAAGTCAAGCTACTATGCAGACCTGGAGCTGAACAAGTATCCTGAGGAGACAACCGTGAAGGTGATGAACCCATTGAGTGCTGATCTCGGCGTGATGCGTCAGACCATGTTGTTCGGCGGTTTGGAAAGCGTAGCCCGCAACATCAATCACAAGAGCCAGAACCTGAAGTTCTTCGAGGTGGGTAACACCTATATATATAATAAGGAGAAATGGAGCGAGGAGAGTCCTATCAAGGCTTACTCTCAGGAGGCTCACATGTCACTCTTCATCACCGGTAAGCGCGTAGAGGGCAGTTGGGCTCATGCTGATGAGCAGAGCAGCATCTACGAGCTGAAGGCTGTGGTTGAGAATGTTCTCCGCCGTGTAGGTATGCCACAGAACAACGTGGTTATCAAGCACAGCGACAATAACATCTTCTCTAAGGGCGTAAGTTACGAGACCCGTGCCGGTAAGGTGTTGGTAGAAATGGGTATCCTGAGCCTGAAGTTGAAGAAAGCATTCGATATCGAGCAGGATGTATTCTATGCTGATATCCACTGGGATAACCTGATGAAGGCAGTGAAGAAGGTGAACCTTACTTATACTGACATCAGCAAGTATCCTTCTGTAAGCCGCGACCTTGCATTGCTCGTAGACAAGAATGTAGAGTTCGCTCAGATTGAGCAGATTGCCCACCAGACAGAGAAGAAACTCCTGAAGAGCGTTGTTCTCTTCGATGTTTATGAGGGTGAGCATTTGCCAGAGGGCAAGAAGAGTTATGCCGTTAACTTTATCCTGCAGGATGAGGAGAAGACATTGAATGATAAGCAGATAGATGCTATCATGAAGAAACTCATTGCCAACCTTACAGGCAAGCTCAATGCAGAATTAAGATAATATTATAAACAAACGATAAACATTTAAAATTTTATTCCAATGGGAAGAGCATTTGAATATCGTAAAGCTACAAAGCTGAAAAGATGGGGCCACATGGCCAAGACATTTACTAAGTTGGGTAAGCAGATTGCTATTGCAGTGAAGGCAGGCGGTCCAGAACCAGAGAACAACCCATCATTGCGTGCTATCATCGCTAACTGTAAGCGTGAGAACATGCCTAAGGATAACATCGCTCGTGCCATCAAGAACGCTTGTGGCAAGGATACCAGCGATTACAAAGAGGTAACATACGAGGGATATGGCCCTCACGGAGTGGCTGTCTTCGTTGATACTCTGACAGACAACACTACACGTACTGTTGCTGACGTTCGTTCTATCTTCAACAAGTTCAGCGGTAACTTGGGTACAACAGGTTCTCTGTCTTTCCTCTTCGACCACAAGGCTGTGTTCACATTCAAGAAGAAGGAAGGTCTGGATATGGACGAGATGATTCTCGACCTGATCGACTACGGCGTAGAAGATGAGTTTGATGAGGATGAGGAGAACAACGAAATCACAATCTACGGTGCTCCTACAAGCTTCGGCGAAATTCAGAAGCACCTGGAGGCTGAGGGTTTCGAGGTAACTGGTGCTGAGTTCACTTACATCCCTAACGATTTGAAGGATGTAACTCCTGAGGAGCGCGAAACTATCGACAAGATGGTTGAGAAGTTGGAAGAGTTTGACGATGTTCAGACTGTTTATACCAACATGAAGCCAGAGATTCCTGCAGACGCAGAATAAGCATTATGTTGCAGCAAGACAAACAGGATAAGTTGCAGAAGGTAACTTATCAGACTCATGGCACCTGCTCAAAATACATCTGCATCAGTATAGATGAAGATGGAAATGTGCAGGATGCCCAGTTCATCGGAGGCTGCGATGGCAATACCAAGGGCGTTTGTGCTTTGATTAAGGGCATGAAGGCAAAGGAGGTCATCGCCCGACTGAAGGGTATCACTTGTGGCAATAAGCCTACTAGCTGTCCAGACCAGTTGGCTACAGCTTTGCAGGAAATGGGATATTAAGAGTGTTTTAGAGGGTGTGTCATAAGTCACATCCAATACGCCCTGAAAGGGCAGAAGCTCCTAGCCCAGGGCATCGCCCTGGGTTTTAAAACAAATACAAAAAAGTCGCCCTGAAAGGGCAAAAGCTTTCAATATCAAAGCTTTTGCCCTTTCAGGGCGACTTTGCTTTTTGTCAACATTACCCAGGGCGATGCCCTGGGCTAGGAGCTTTTGGGCTTTCAGCCCGACCTTGCTGCCATTATTTGGACTTATGACACACCCTCTTTTCTAATACTTGAAGGTATCATCCAGCAATACCTCTTTCGGGTTCTTAGCCGAATGATATATGAAACGGAAGGTGAAGTGCTCTTCCTTATATTTCTTTAGACCAGGGTTGTTGTCCAGGGATTCCTTCTGAAGTTTGTGGAGTTTATCCCTGTTGGCATCAATCGCCTTCTTGTTATCTGCCTTGTTTCTCAAAGAGATGTAGTACGTATACATCTTCCTGGTTTTATCAAACGTAGCACTGTCCGTTCTGGCGTCGTTAACGTATGGTGTAGGACAGTATTTTTCAGTATATTCCTTGGCTTCACGAGCCGCTTTGTCCTCCAGACTTTCGGTACAAGAAACGAGCAAAGAAGCAAAAATACCGATGTAAATCAACTTTTTCTTCATGATTTTTCTATATTTTATCTAAAAATCTCTATTATTTTCAATATTTTGTGCAAAGATACGAAAAAAAATACTATCTTTGCACTCTAAAGAGAGAAAAATTATATGGAGAATATAAATAAAATAAGAAATTTCTGCATTATTGCACATATAGACCATGGTAAAAGTACCTTGGCAGACCGACTTCTGGAGAAGACTCAGACCATCAAGATTACTGAAGGTCAGATGCTTGATGATATGGATTTGGAAAGAGAGCGTGGCATCACAATCAAGAGCCATGCTATCCAAATGGAATATAAGGCAAAGGATGGACAGACCTATATCCTGAATCTTATCGATACTCCGGGACATGTTGACTTCTCATACGAAGTTTCCCGTTCCATCGCTGCTTGCGAGGGAGCGCTTTTGGTTGTTGACGCCACTCAGGGCGTTCAGGCACAGACCATTTCAAACCTCTATATGGCTATCGATCACGACCTGGAGATTATCCCGGTAATCAATAAGATAGATATGCCTTCGGCTATGCCTGATGAGGTAGAAGACGAAATTGTAGACCTGATTGGTTGCAAGCATGAGGATATCCTCCGTGCTTCTGGTAAGACCGGTGAGGGTGTAGAAGATATATTGGAAGCTGTCGTTAATCGTGTTCCTGCACCGGTAGGAGACGACAAGGCACCGCTTCAGGCATTGATTTTCGACTCTGTATTCAACTCTTTCCGCGGAATCATCGCCTATTTCAAGATAGAGAATGGTGTGATCCGTAAGGGCGATAAGGTGAAGTTCTTCAATACCGGCATGGAATATGATGCTGATGAAATCGGTGTATTGAAGATGGATATGATTCCACGCCAGGAATTGGGGACCGGTGAGGTAGGTTATATCATCTCGGGCATCAAGAATGCTACCGAGGTAAAGGTGGGTGATACCATTACTCATATCGCCCGTCCTTGCGACAAGGCGATTGCGGGTTTCCAGGAAGTGAAACCTATGGTCTTCGCCGGTGTTTATCCTATCGATCCTAGCGATTACGAGAATCTGCGTGCATCGCTCGAAAAACTGCAGCTCAATGATGCTTCATTGACTTTCTCGCCAGAGAGTTCTGTGGCTTTGGGCTTCGGTTTCCGATGCGGATTCCTCGGTTTGCTCCACATGGAAATCGTACAGGAGAGACTGGACCGTGAGTTTAATATGGATGTCATCACTACCGTACCTAACGTATCTTATATGGTATACGACAAGCAGGGCGGTGAGAAAGAGGTTCACAATCCTTCCGGATTGCCAGACCCTACTCTGATTGATCATATTGAGGAACCATATATCCGGGCAACCATCATTACGGCTACCAATTATATTGGACCTATCATGAAACTCTGTCTGGACAAACGAGGCGAACTCATCAACCAGGAGTATGTTAGTGGAAACCGTGTAGAGCTCCACTTCATGTTGCCATTGGGAGAAATCGTCATCGACTTCTATGACAAGCTGAAGAGTATCTCCAAGGGATATGCTTCGTTCGATTATCATATCGATTCATTCCGTCCTTCCGACCTGGTGAAACTCGATATCCTGTTGAATGGAGAACCTGTAGATGCATTGAGTACTTTGACTCACCGCGATAACTCTGTGAGCTTCGGCCGCAGAATGTGCGAGAAGTTGAAGGACCTGATACCTCGTCAGCAGTTCGATATTGCTATCCAGGCAGCTATCGGTGCCAAGATTGTGGCACGTGAGACTGTTAAGCAGGTGCGCAAGGATGTTACCGCCAAATGTTATGGTGGTGACGTGAGCCGTAAGCGCAAGTTGCTTGAGAAGCAGAAGAAGGGTAAGAAGCGCATGAAGCAGATTGGAAATGTGGAAGTTCCACAGAAAGCCTTCCTGGCTGTGCTCAAACTCGACTAATGATTTAATATAAGTGTATAATGGAAAAGGAGGTTAAGTATTATGGCAGACTTTAAAGTAATTACCCCTAAGCGTGATATTGCGCGCGAGCTGGCGCGTAAATATAGTACGATGACTCATGATGAACTCGATGTGGTGGAAGATATCCTTGAGCCTATCAAGTATGCCAAGGGCGAGATGATCTTGCCTGAAGGTGAACAGTGCATGGGTATCTCGTACATCGAGAAGGGATTGGTGCGCCAATTTTACTTTAAGAATGGCAAGGAGGTGACTGAACATCTGGGTGTGGATCATACCATCTTTATGTGCATTGAGAGCCTCTTTAAGGAAGAACCTACCCGCTTGCAGGTGGAAGCTTTGGAGCCTACTCTGGTGTATATGCTACCGAAGAAGAAGCTGGAGGCGGCTGCTATGCGTAATGTCAATATCCAGATGCTTTATCGTAAAATACTGGAAGAGAGTTTGATTCAGTCTCAGATCCATGCCGATCTGATGCGATTTGAGTCGGCGCCTAATAAATATAAGCGCCTGTGCGAAATGAGCCCACAGGTGGTTCTGCGTGCTCCGCTCACCTATATCGCAAGCTATCTGCAGATGACTCCGGAAACGCTGTCCAGAATCCGCTCGAATACGTTATTATAATTTATAACTTACTGAACTTTCGCATGTTTTGCCCCACACGCCCTGAAAGGGCAGAAGCTCCTAGCCCAGGGCATCGCCCTGGGTAATTACGGACGCAAACCTGTCGCCCTGTAAGGGCAAAAGCTTTAAAATACCGGACAATAAACAAAGCTTTTGCCCTTACAGGGCGTCTTGCTAATTGCCAATATACCCAGGGCGATGCCCTGGGCTAGGAGCTTTTGGGCCTTCAGCCCGTGCTTAAACCACATACGAAAGTTCTGTAACTTATAAAAAATGGTGTGACTTCAAAACCGAAGTCACACCATTTTTTATTTCATAATACTGGTTCTTTCTTTACTCTGCCGTATAGAGGAATCGCTTGATACTCTTCTTAGGAGTCTTTTCAAACTCATCTTCATGTATACGTATTTCTGAAACTTTGCTGTAAGCAGGAATCATGGTGTTGAGCTCCTGACGGTTCTGCTCCATGACATCTGCCAGTTCGTTGGTACCGAGATTCAGGGTCTGAGCTTCATCATAGTCTGGGTGAACCAGAGCAATGAGCTTGTCGCCCTTCTGTACTACCACACTTTCTGCTACCAGTGCCAAAGAGTTGAGTTTATCCTCAATCTCCTCAGGGTAGATATTCTGACCGTTTGCGCCAAGCAGCATATTCTTGCTACGGCCCTTGATGAAGACGTTGCCATCACCATCCATGGTTCCGAGGTCGCCTGTATGATACCATCCGTTCTCGTCGATGGTCTGTTTGGTAGCTTCCTCATTCTTATAGTAACCCAACATCACGTTAGGACCCTTGGCAAGGATTTCGCCCGGTACATTCTCTGGATCAGGACTGTCAATGCGAACCATCATGTGGAGGGCAGCCTTACCGCAAGAGCCCGGTACGAAGTTTTTGTAATCCTCGTAGCAGATGATAGGCGCACACTCTGTGGCACCATATCCCACGGTATATTTGAAACCTACGCTATGGAGGAAACTTTCCACTTCCTGGTTAAAGGCTGCACCACCGATAATCACCTCGTAGAAGTTGCCACCGAAGGCATTGGATACCTGGTCGCATATCTTCTCCTTCACCTTCTTGCTGATCACAGGCATGTGGAGCAGCATACGCATGCGGTTGTTCTGGATCTTAGGGAATACCTTCTTGCGGATAATCTTCTCGATAACCAGAGGAACTGCAATGATAACGGCTGGCTTGATGCGACCGAATGCCTCGGCGATGATGGCTGGACTAGGGATGCGGGTGAGATAGAAGACGTGGCAGCCCTTGATGAATTCGAAGATAAATTCAAACGCCATGCCGTACATGTGGGCCATCGGCAGGATACTGATGACAGAATCTCCCGGCTTGATTTTCTTACCCAATACGTTTTCTGCGAAATCTGCATTGCCCCAGAGTGCACGGTATGGAACCATTACTCCCTTGGAGAAACCGGTAGTTCCGCTGGTATAGTTGATCATAGCCAACTCATCCGGATTCTGTTCCATATAGTAGTTGACATGGTTCTTGCGGAAGTACTTAGGATACTTGATACCGAACATCTCGTTGAGGTGTTCGCGGGCATAAGTCAACTTGTCGGTACGTGAAACGACAAGTGAATAATCCGGTATATAGATGATGCCTTCAAGACCCGGCATCTTTGTTGCATCAATCTGTGTAGCTACAACATCACCCACAAAGAGCAGTTTTGCATCGCTGTGGTTTACGATGTTGTGAATCTGGTCTGGCATGAATTCATGCAGGATTGGTACGGCAATGGCACCATAGGTAAGGGTAGCAAGGAATGCTACAGCCCAGTTTGCGCTATTTCGACCGCAAAGTGCAATCTTGTCGCCTTTTACTACACCTGAGTTCTCAAACATGATGTGTAGCTTCTCAATCTTGCGTGCTACATCATGGTACTGCAAGGTTGCTCCCTTGTAGTCTGTCAGAGCATCCATATCCCAATGGTCTACGATGCTCTTTTGGATTAATGCGTTAAAGCTTGGAATCTCCATATTCTTGTTATTTAACGATTTGCTTTTTTATATTTTTTCCTCGTACTGAAGTCTGTTAGCTGATGGGAGCAATATCTGATGCAGGATAGTCACCAGATGTTGCCTGCCCCTTTAGATTGCGTTCTGATAGAGGTAACGCTTGATAGACTTCTTGGCTGTCTTTTCAAATTCCTGATCATGAAGTTTGATGCGTGACACCTTAGCGAAGCTAGGCATCTGCATGTTCAGTTCCTTACGGTTCTGCTCCATGATGTTCTCCAGGTCCTCGTCTGTAAAGCCGAGGTTGTTAACTTCTTCCATATCCGGATGCACCAGAGCCACCAGTTTGTCATCGCTTTGGATTATGATGCTCTCGTTGACCATTGCCATGGAGTTGAGCTTGTCCTCAATCTCTTCCGGATAGATGTTCTGTCCGTTAGGTCCCAGCAGCATGTTCTTGCTTCTTCCTCTTACGAAGAAATGTCCGTCGGCGTCCATCGTTGCCAGGTCGCCTGTATGGAACCATCCGTCTTTATCTATTACGGCATCTGTTGCCTCCTGGTTCTTGTAATAGCCCTTCATCACATTGATGCCGCGGCAAACCAGTTCACCGGCTACGTTCTCCGGGTCATCGCTCAAAACCTTTACCTCCATGTGCTTCACGGCAACACCACAGCTTCCTGCCACATAGTTGTCCTGATGGGCAAAGGTGATAAGTGGAGCAGTCTCAGTGGTACCATATCCCATTGCGATAGGGAAACCTACGCTGATGAAGAAGTTCTCTATCTCCTTGTTGAGCGGAGCACCACCCACAACAACCTCGCAAGGACGTTCGCCAAACTTTCTCAATACAAACTCGCGAACCTTCTCCTTGATGCGCTTATTGATGACAGGCATGTTCATCAGCAGTCGTGCACGGTTGGTTTGGATATGTGGGAATACTTCCTTTCTTACAATCTTGTCTACTACAAGCGGCACCGCATAGAGGATGTCTGGCTTGATTTCTGACAACGCCTCTGAGATGAGCGTTGGGCTCGGCAGACGGGTAAGGAAGAAGATATGGTTACCCAATGCTATATTGAAGAGAAATTCTGTCATGAGTCCATACATGTGAGCCATCGGAAGGGTAGAAAGGATGTTGCAGTTCTTACCTATATTAGGTTTCACTGAATCGATGAGGTAGTCGAGATTACCCCAAAGTGCTCTGTATGGGAGCATCACACCTTTTGAGAAACCAGTAGTTCCACTGGTGTAGTTGATCATCGCCAGTTCTTCAGGATCGTCTACGTGATACTTCACGTGTTCTGGTCTGAAATACTTAGGATATCTGTGGCCGAACATGGCATTGAGGTTCTCGCGCGCATAAGTCAGTTTCTCAGAGCGCGAGATGACAAGCGAATTGTCCGGAAGATAGATGATTCCTTCCAGCGAAGGCATCTCCTCTGGTGTTATCTCTGTAGCTACAACGTCACCAACGAACAGAAGTTTGCTTTCGCTGTGGTTCACGATGTTGTGAATCTGCTCAGGCTTAAATTCGTTCTGTATAGGTACGACGATTGCACCGTAAGTAATAATGGCCAGGAAGGCTACTGCCCACTGGCTACTATTTCTTCCGCAGACGGCAATCTTGTCGCCCTTCTTCACATCGCTGTTTTCGAACAGAATGTGTAGCTTCTCAATCTTTCTGGCAATATCGTGATATTGGAGGGTTGCGCCCTTGTAATCGGTGAGCGCATCCAGATTCCAATTCTTGATAATGCTGTTCTCAATATACGAGTTAAAACTTGGTATTGAATTCATTGCACAATTTACAAAATTTTGTGCAAAGATAATGAAAATAGTGCACATTGCAAAATAAAATGTGCACTATTTTCAAAAACTATATAAAATAATCAGTTTTTTTTCTTTTTAGTCTGTTTATTGTGGTCTTATAGACTATTTTTTTACTCATATCTCATTGATTTGGCTGGATGGATATGAGAAATCAGGTAGCTTGGAGCTACGAGCATGAAGATGCTTATCAGCAGCGTGGCAATGTTCAAGGCTATGATAGCAAGCCAGTTGAATTCTACCGGAACGGTACTTACATAATAGGTCTGCGCATCGAGTTTGATGATGCCTGTAAAGTACTGGAGGGTAAGAATGCCGAGGGCGATGATGTTGCCCAGGAACATACCCTTGCCGATGATGAAAACGGCAAACCACAGGAAGGTGTGGCGGATGGTCTTGTTGCGGGCACCCAATGCCTTCATCACGCCAATCATGGAGGTTCGTTCCAGAATGATGATAAGCAGACCGCTGATCATGGTGACGCCAGCTACTATCAGCATCAGACCGAGAATAATCCAGACATTCAGATCCATCAGACTCAGCCATTGGAAGATGTTTGGATTCAGGTCCTTGATGGTAGAACTACTGTAGGTTTCGCCATAGTGGTCTACCGTGCGGTTCACCTTATTTATGATATAGTCTTCTGTCTCGTTGAGTTTGTTGAAGTCGTTAACGGTCAGTTCTGCACCGCTCGCCTGGTCTTCTTCCCATCCGTTCAGCTTCACGGCAGTATAGAGGTCGGTGTAAGCCATCACCTCATCATACTTCTTCAAGTTGGTCTGATAGATACCCTTGATGGTGAAGCGGCGCATACGCACTCCGTTGTCATCAATAAAATAGGCGAAGATGCGTTCTCCCGTCTTCAGCTTCAGCTTGTCGGCCATCAGCTGGGAGATGAGAATCTGGTTGTGGCTCGCCTTGTCGTCAAACTTAGGGATGCTGCCTTCAATCATGTTCTGATGGATGAAGGTAGAATCGAAATCAGGTCCTACACCTTTGAACATGACGCCCAGAAAATCGCTGTCTGTCTTCAGGATTCCCTCTTTCATGGCAAATTTCTGCACATGTTTTACGCCAGGTATCTTTTTCAGTACGTTGACCATCGAGTCGTTCATAACCACCGGATACTGGTTTTGCTGCTGCAGCGTCATGAAGTCTGCCACCTGTATATGGCTTCCGAATCCTATCACCTTGTCGCGTATGGTATGCTTGAATCCGAGCACAACGCATACCGACATAATCATAATGGCGAGTCCGATAGCAACACCGGCAGTGGCTATATGAATAGCAGGGCGAGAAACTTTACGTTTATCGCCCTGATCGCTATATAATCTCTTTGCTATAAATAGAGGAAAATTCATATTTA
>OBRN01000057.1_pt1 | contig 36266 bp, 32 predicted proteins | sample 1475621 | NCBI WGS metagenome assembly OBRN01 (sample SAMEA3360684, study PRJEB22359) | human gut metagenome | biome: ENVO:urban biome; feature: ENVO:human-associated habitat; material: ENVO:feces | place: Bangladesh | collected 2011 | reverse complement strand
CGATACCTGCCGAGGCTATCTGATAAATAAGCGGTGGAAACTGATGGAAGTTGTTCTTGTCGATCAGCACTACCTGCATGCCCGACCCGTAGAGGTCTTCTGCAAGGCGCAGTCCGCCAAGTCCGCCACCAACGATTACTACTCTCTTCTTCTGATTTCTCTGGATATTGATGCTCATACGATAAATATAAAAAGGTTTATTCAGTTACTCTTTGTGACGGCTAAATTAGCCATTATTGAGCAGACTATTCTATTTTGTTGTGTTTTAATTTATGGAAACGATTGCGGAAACGTTCCCAATATTCGCAAACGTTTGCAATATGTGTTGTAGGGGTTATCCTGTTTGTGTTGTGGGGGTATCCTTAATTGCTATGCAAAGTTACGACTTTTTATTGAAATATCCGATACGCCATAGTCACAGCCCACAATTTAATGTTTTATGTCAAGAAAAACAACAGGGAATCTGTAAGCATTCTCCCTAATTTTGTATAAATAATTTATTGAAAATCTATATCTTTGCACCGTAATAAAAAACAGATAAATATATACGCCAATGAAGCTATTGATAAAGAACATGGTTTGTCCACGCTGCGTCTCGGCGGCAAAGAATATTCTTATGTCCGAAGGTCTGACGGTGAAGTCAATAAGTTTGGGCGATGCAGAGATAGAGGAAGAACTTACTGGCGAGCAACGCCTATCCATTGCGAGGAAATTGCAGGATATAGGCTTTGAATTGCTCGACGATCCACGCTCGCAGTTGGTGGAGCAGATACGCATTTCTGTAATGCAATGGGTAAGGATGGAAGGGGAACGTCCAAAGATGTCTGATTATCTCTCGCGTCAGCTCAACAAGGACTATAGTCTATTGAGCAAGCTCTTCTCCGAAGTGCGTGGCATTACCATTGAGCGGTTTGCCATCGTTCATCGCATAGAATATGCCAAGGAGTTGTTGTGCTACAGTCAGCTTGCCACAAGCGAGATTGCCTATAAACTCGGATACAGTTCGCCGGCACATCTCTCCTCACAGTTCAAGCAAGTCACGGGCATGACTCCCAAGGAATTTCGCTCGTTGGGTACACACTACAGAGTGTCTTTGGATGCGTTGTGAATAGACGTGTAATCAGTAACCATATTATATATATATGAGAAAAACCATTTTAAGCGTTTTAGGATATTTATTTGTGTCGCAACAGATTTTTGCGCAGACAGATAGCATAGCCAGTACACACGAATTGAAGAATGTGACGGTGAAAGCCACTAATGGCATTAAGTCGAAATACCGTGTTGACAATGCCGACATAATAGGACAAGGACAACTGATACGTGCTGCTTGCTGCAATCTGGGCGAGTCGTTTACTGCCAATCCTTCGGTCGACGTAAGTTATAGCGACGCTGCCACTGGAGCTAAGCAGATAAAGCTGCTTGGACTTAGTGGCACTTATGTGCAGATGCTCACAGAGAACATTCCTAATCTGCGTGGAGCTTCCTTGCCTTATAGCCTCGGCTATGTGCCTGGGCCTTGGATGCAGTCGATACAGGTGAGCAAGGGTGCTTCGAGCGTGAAAAACGGCTACGAGAGCACTACGGGTCAGATAAATATAGAGTTTCTCAAGCCACAAGGCACAGATGGCGTGCGTGCGAATGTTTATCAGGATAGCGAACTGAAGACGGAGGTCAACCTCGATGGAAGCATTCATCTCAACGACCGCCTTTCCACCGCAACCCTTCTTCATTTCGAGAACCGACAGATGGATCATGATGGCAATGGCGACGGATTCATGGATATGCCCAAGTTGCGGCAATATAACCTAATGCACCGTTGGGCGTATGTGTCGCCACGATGGATTAGTCAGTTGATGTTGCGTGGCTTGCATGATGAGCGTGAAGGCGGACAAAGCCGTAAGCATTTGGCAGCCTCTTCGTCGGAACCTCTCTATTCAACCTCGGTAAAGACCAACCGCTATGAGATGCAATGGAAAAACGGTTTTACCCTTAATGCCGACCATAACACGTCAATAGCCTTGATGCTGCATGGCTCATGGCATGATGCCGACAACATGTTCGGTATGACTCAATATGATGTCAATCAGAAGAATGGTTATGCCCAACTGATGTTTGAGACTGATATTACGGAGAAGCATAATATTAGTGTGGGAGCGTCATTCAACCACGACTACTATGATGAACGCTTCAATCCATTGGGCGCATTGCCTAAAGCCGACAGCAAGGTGACAAAGGAGACTACTCCTGGCCTGTATGCCCAATATACATACAAGTTGGGCGACAAGTTTACTGTAATGCCAGGCGTTCGTTGGGATCATTCCAACATTTACGGCAGTTTCCTCACTCCACGTCTGCACATCAAGTATTCTCCGTCCAAAATTGTCACGCTACGCACTTCTATAGGCAAGGGCTACCGTTCGCCTCATGCCTTGGCAGAGAACGTCACGCTATTGGCAAGTGGCAGAGAGATAATCATCGATTCCGACCTTAAGCAGGAGGAGGCATGGAACATGGGAGCTTCTTTGGGCTTCAACATTCCTCTCTTTGGCAAGAATCTTGAGCTGAATGCGGAGTATTACTACACCGACTTCAAGCATCAGATGATAATGAACTTTGATGGAGCTAAGGGCGAGCACACACTCTCGTTTGAGAATCTCAAGGGCAAGAGCTATAGCCATACTTTCCAGGTGGATGCCACATACGCATTGTTCCGCGGCATGTCTGCTACAGCAGCCTTCCGTCTGAACGACGTCAAGTGTACCTATGATGGTGTGCTGCGCCAGAAGCCTCTCACATCACGCTATAAAGGATTGCTCACTCTCTCGTATAAGACGCCGCTCGAACTTTGGCAATTCGACGCAACCGGTCAGCTGAATGGCGGTGGCGAGCTTTACGACCAAAGTAGCTATCCTGCCTACTTCCAGTTACAGGCGCAAGTGACACGAGAGTTCCACAACTTCAGTCTATACTTAGGTGGCGAGAACCTCACCAACTATAAGATAGCCAATCCCATCCTCCACTCACATCATCCATGGAGCACGGCCTTCGATGCCACTCAGGTGTGGGGACCCGTCACTGGAGCAATGGCTTATGTAGGCATTAGATTTAAATTAGAGAAGTTATAATTTAGAGAAGTTATAGTACATACATTATTAATATAAGGATATTATGAAGAAGAATCTTTTAGTAGCATTTATGCTTGTAGTTGCCGGCAATACTTTTGCCAATACAGCAGCCGACACATTGGTAGTAACCACTCAGCCGCAGATGCACTGCCAGAACTGTGAGAAGAAAATCAAGAGCAACATTCGCTTCGTAAGGGGCACAAAGCGAATAGATACCTCAGTGGAAGACCAGAAGGTCACAATAGTCTACGACTGTAAAAAAGCCAAATACGATGACTATGTTGAGGCTTTCAAGAAGATAGGGTATGAGATAAAGAAGAAGTGAGGTATTAATAAGAGGGTGTGTCAAAAGTCGCAACTGATACGCTCAGAAAGGGCAGAAGCGCCTAACCCAGGGCAATTGGGGCTTACAGCCCGCTTCTCTTGATTTTTGACACACCCTCAACTATATGTAGAAAACCTGGAATAAGTTATTATTTATACGTTATATTTAGTTATCTTTGCACTCGAATTTTAAGACATTGTCTATAATGTGTAGAAAAAATCCACACATTGTAGACTGTTTTCTACACTTATTGAGTATGGTGTAAAATATGCAATAGATTGGTTACGAGTGTTTTAAAGGAATATTTGATGTGTGGCACGTATATTGTTTCCTATAATATTATTAATCAACATAAAATAAAATCCCAGGTATGAGACTGTTTTATACAAAAAAAGAATTGGCATTGAAGAAAAAAAGAACAGCATTTGCAGTAATATGCATCGGTTTGGTTATTGGAGCTTATCTGATAGCAACCCATCGTTCAGAACCAAAGCCTGAACTTCCCACTGTGGTTATAGCACCTGCATCACAAAAAGATGTAGAGATTTACGGTGAATATGTAGGCCGTGTACGTGCTCAGCAATTTGTTGAAGTACGCGCTCGTGTTGAAGGTTATCTTGAAAAGATGTTATTTGCAGAAGGTACTTATGTGAATAAGAACCAAGTGTTGTTTGTTATCAATCAAGACCAATATAAGGCTAAGGCAGATAAGGCGCGCGCCCAACTGAAAAAGGACGAAGCACAGGCGCTGAAGGCGAAGCGCGACTTGGAACGTATTCGTCCGCTTTACAAGCAGAATGCTGCCAGCCAACTTGATCTCGACAATGCTATTGCAGCGTACGAAACAGCTGTAGCTTCGGTAGGTATGAGCAAATCCGACCTCGACCAAGCGGAACTGGAGCTTGGTCGTACCGTAGTACGTTCCCCGATTGCAGGACATATCAGCGAACGTCATGTAGACTTGGGCACTCTTGTCGGACCTGGTGCTAAGTCGCTATTGGCAACTGTAGTAAAGAGCGACACCGTATTGGTAGACTTCAGCATGACGGCACTCGACTATCTGAAGAGCAAGGAGCGTAATGTGTTGCTTGGTCAGAAAGACGAAACACGTTCTTGGCAGCCCAATGTAACCATTACACTTGCCGACAATACGGTGTATCCGCATAAGGGATTGGTGGATTTTGCAGAGCCTCAGGTAGATCCACGCACAGGTACTTTCTCGGTACGTGCTGAGATGCCTAATCCCAACCGCGTGTTGCTACCCGGACAATTTACTAAGGTAAAGCTGCTGCTTGATGTACGCGAACACTCTGTCGTAGTACCCATGAAATCGGTTATCATAGAAAAGGGTGGAGCCTACATCTATGTAATGCGTCGCGACAATATCGTAGAACGCCGCTTCATAGAACTCGGACCTGAAGTTGGAAACCAAGTAGTAGTAGAACGAGGTTTGGCAGCCAAGGAAAATATTGTGACCGAAGGCTTCCATAAGCTAACACCGGGTATGAAGGTGAACCCCGTAAAGCCTACAGCAAACACAACCCAAAAATGACGTGCAAAATATGAAAGTTAATTTTTTCATTGACCGACCGATATTCTCGGCTGTCATCTCTATACTGATTGTCATTGTCGGCATCATCGGTCTCGTGATGTTGCCTATTGACCAATATCCGCAAATCACGCCTCCCGTTGTAAAAATCGGAGCGTCATATCCTGGTGCAAGTGCTCTGACTGTTTCGCAAGCGGTGGCTACCCCTATCGAGCAGGAGCTTAACGGTACTCCGGGTATGCTCTATATGGAATCGAACAGCAGCAACACGGGAGGATTCTCCGCCACCGTTACTTTCGATATTAATACCGATCCCGATTTGGCGGCAGTGGAAATACAGAACCGTATCAAATTGGCAGAATCGCGTCTGCCAGCTGAAGTAGTACAGAATGGTATTTCTGTAGAAAAGCAGGCTGCCAGCCAGTTGCTCACTATCTGCCTGACTTCTTCCGACCCTAAGTTCGACGAAATATACCTGAGCAACTTTGCTACGCTCAACGTGCTCGACCTCTTGCGACGCATTCCTGGTGTAGGACGTGTGTCGAACATCGGTAGCCGTTACTATGCTATGCAGATATGGGTGCAGCCCGATAAGATGGCAAACTTCGGACTTACTGTAGCCGATATACAGGCGGCACTGAAAGATCAGAACCGCGAATCAGCAGCCGGAGTATTGGGTCAGCAACCCATGAACGGACTCGACATAACTATCCCTATCAGCACCAAAGGCCGTCTGTCTACCGTAAGCCAGTTTGAGGAAATCGTAGTACGTGCCAATCCCGACGGTTCTATCATTCGTCTGCGCGACGTAGCCCGCATCTCGCTCGAAGCTTCGTCGTATAGCACAGAGAGTGGAATCAACGGAGGAAACGCTGCCGTATTGGCTATCTACATGCTTCCGGGCGCTAACGCTATGGAAGTTGCCAACAAGGTGAAAGAAGCCATGAAAGAAATCAGCGCCAACTTCCCAGAAGGACTTAGCTACGAGATACCGTTCGACATGACCACCTATATCTCAGAGTCAATACATGAAGTATATAAAACCCTGTTCGAAGCTCTCGTTCTGGTCATCTTCGTAGTGTTCCTCTCGTTGCAGAGTTGGCGTGCTACGCTCATCCCGCTTGTGGCTGTGCCTATCTCGCTCATCGGTACATTCGGATTTATGCTTATCTTCGGCTTCTCGCTGAATATGCTTACTTTGCTCGGGCTGGTGCTCGCCATCGGTATTGTAGTGGATGACGCCATTGTGGTTGTAGAAAACGTAGAGCGTATCATGGACGAAGAGAACCTATCGCCTTATCAAGCTACCAAAAAGGCTATGGAAGGACTGACTGGTGCCATCGTCGCCACCTCATTGGTTTTGGCTGCCGTATTTGTGCCCGTCAGTTTCTTGCCAGGTATCACCGGACTGCTATATCGTCAGTTTACAATCACCATCGTAGTGTCGGTATTGCTTTCTACAGTTGTGGCACTTACGCTTAGCCCAGTAATGTGTTCGCTCATTCTGAAGAAGGAAGACCCCAACAAGCGTAAGAACATAGTGTTCCGCCGCATCAATGAATGGCTGGAGACGGGTACTAATAAATATGTGTTGCTCGTCAAGCGTATCTTAGGCAAAAAGCGCCGCGTGCTGTGTTCGTTTGGAGTGGTGCTTATAGCCATCCTGCTGTTGCAGCGCATCATTCCTACCAGCTTCCTCCCCACCGAGGACCAGGGATACTTCCGCGTGGAACTTGAATTGCCCGAAGGAGCTACACTCGAACGTAGCCGAATAGTGAGTGCCAAGGCTGTAGAGTACCTTATGTCGCTGCCATCGGTAGACTATGTGCAGAGCGTAGTGGGCAGCAGTCCGCGTGTAGGAACCAGCCAAGCGCGTACCGAACTTACTGTTATCCTGAAACCGTGGGAAAAGCGAGGCGAACAGAATATTGATGCCATCATGGCACAGGTTAAAAAAGAGCTTTCGGTTTACCCTGAATGCAAGGTGTATCTTTCTACTCCTCCCGTTATCCCTGGTCTGGGTAGTTCGGGTGGATTTGAAATGCAGCTCGAAGCCCGTGGCGATGCTACCTTCGAACAGTTGGCAGCCGCTACAGACACACTGCTCCACTATGCCCAGCAACGCAAGGAACTTTCAGGATTGTCGTCGTCGCTTCAAGCAGAGATACCGCAGCTTTACTTTGATGTTGACCGCGACAAGGTGAAGTTTGCCGGTGTGCCAATGGCAGATGTGTTCTCTACAATGAAGGCCTATACCGGATCTGTGTATGTGAACGACTTCAATATGTTCAACCGCATCTATCGCGTATATATTCAGGCGGAAGCCGACTACCGCAAGCATAAAGACAATATAAACCTCTTCTTTGTACGTGGAAGCGACAATGCGATGATTCCGCTTACCTCGCTCGGTACTACCAGATACACTACAGGTCCAGGTAGCATTAAACGCTTCAATATGTTCAGCAGTGCCGTAATCAGAGGTGGAGCCGCCGAAGGATATAGTTCGGGTCAGGCGATGCAAGCTATAGAAGAAGTTGCCCACAAGCATCTTCCCGATAACATAGGCATAGAATGGAGCGGACTCTCGTATCAGGAGAAACAAGCCGACGGACAAACCGCAATGGTGCTGGCATTGGTGTTCCTCTTCGTGTTCCTCTTCCTCTCTGCCCTCTACGAGAGCTGGACAGTACCCATTGCTGTCCTCCTCTCGTTGCCGATAGCAGCCTTAGGAGCTTACCTCGGTGTGTGGGCGTGTGGACTCGAGAACGATGTCTACTTCCAAATAGGTCTCGTGATGCTGGTGGGCTTGGCTGCCAAGAACGCTATCTTGATTGTAGAGTTTGCCAAAGAGCAAGTAGACCGTGGAGTCGATGTTGTGGAAGCTGCACTTCACGCTTCGCAACTGCGTTTCCGCCCTATCTTGATGACCTCGTTGGCGTTCATCCTGGGTATGTTGCCTATGGTTATCGCCAGTGGTCCGGGCTCTGCCAGTCGTCAAGCCATCGGCACCGGTGTATTCTTCGGAATGATAGTGGCTGTGACCGTAGGAATATTCTTGGTGCCTTTCTTCTTCGTACTTATATATAAGGTGAAGAACAAGGCTAGAGCGACACATCTGCGCAAGCAAGCGTAACATTGTTTATTATTAAAAGCAAACGCAATGAAAAAGATACTATTCTATATGCTCGTCGTGGCAGGAAGCCTCAGTATGGCTTCTTGCCAACTGGGCCAACACTATACACGTCCGGAGCTTAATCTGCCCGAACGACTCTCTAAGGTTCCTCAAGGCGACACGCTTACCATTGCCGATATGCAGTGGTGGGAGATGTATACCGATACCACCCTGCAGCAGCTCATCAGCAAGACATTGGAGCATAATAAGGACTTGTTGATTTCTTCAGCACGCGTAAAAGAGTTGGCAGCCATGAAACGCATCGACTGGGCTAACCTCTTTCCACGCATAGATGCCAAAGCCTTTATAGAAAAGGAGGGCACCAACTACGGTGGCAATAACTACAAGAACAGCACCGAGCAGTATGCCAAGTTTATGGCTTCATGGGAACTCGATTTGTGGGGCAACCTCCGTTGGGCAAAAGACAAGAGCATGGCGCAGTTCTTAGGAAGCATTGAGGCACAGCGTGCATTGAAGATAAGCGTCATTTCGGAAGTAGCAAAAGCCTACTTCGAGTTGGTTGCCTTGGATAACGAACTGAAGATTGTGCGCCAAACCTTGAAAGCACGTGAAGAAGGAGTCCGTCTTGCCAAACTCCGTTTCGAAGGCGGTCTTACTTCTGAAACATCGTATTTGCAGGCAAAGGTGGAACACGCACGTACCGCCACTTTAGTGCCTGAGCTGGAGCGTAAGATTTCTGTCAAGGAGAACGACATCGCATTCCTTGCAGGTGAATATCCGCAAGTGATACGTCGCTCCATTCTTCCCGAAGAAGTGAGGTTGCCCGAGTCGCTGCCTGTGGGTCTCCCATCTACGTTGTTGGAGCGACGTCCCGATGTGCGCGAAGCCGAGCAACGTCTGATTGCAAGCAACGCAGCTGTGGGCATGGCATACACCAACCTCTTTCCGCGCCTCACACTTACTGCCAATTACGGATTAGAGAGCAAGCAAATGGGCGACTTCTTCCAATCGCCCATCCACTATCTCAGTGCCAACCTGCTGGGTCCGCTGTTCGCTATGGGTAAGAATCGCGCCATGCTGAAAGCACAGAAAGCAGCCTACGAGCAAGCTTGCTATGGATACGAAAAGGCTGTGCTTTGTGCTTTTAAGGATGCCCGTAACGCCATTGTCGACTTCAACAAGATAAAGGAAATCTACCAGTCGCGCCGAGAGTTGGAACGCTCGTCAAAGGCGGCTATGGAACTCGCACAGTTGCAGTACATCAATGGCGTAATTGGCTACTTGGATGTGCTTGACGCCCAACGTAGTTACTTTGACGCCCAAATAGGTCTGAGCAACGCCATTCGCGATAAGCAAATCACCATGGTTAATATGTACAAGGCATTGGGTGGCGGATGGTAGACTGATGTCATGACAATCTATTTCTATATCAATCGTATATCATGTCATCGTCACGTTATTCGTTTGATTGACGGAGCCAATTTCTTGTAACATAAATCTGACTTGAAAAACGAAGCCCGAAGTCCCATCTCCATGGGGCTTTGGGCGTAAAAATAAGAAACGGAATATTCAGTAAAAAAGGATAAATACAAGCACACATGCTTATAGTCTCTCGCAGAATTCAATCTTTTCCTTGTTAGGTCCCTCAATTGTGAAGAACTTTACACCATTCTCCCAGAACGGCAAACCATTGACCTCGGTGTCAAGCATTTTCAGTCCTGCACGCTGCACAACCTTAAACAGTTCGTCGATATTCTTCACGTCGATAGCAATATGGTCGATAGCTCCGTATGCCATAGCAGCCTGACGGTTCTGATAAGTCTCTATCACGAGATTGTGGAGTTGAAGAAATGCAACCTCCTCAGTGCCGTTGATGGTGCGCAAGGCTGTTGTGAAGCCGAGAGTGAGATAGAAGTTGATTGTCTCCTCGATGTTGTTGGTAGGCACGCCGATGTGCTGAACGCCTGTTGTGAAATCTTTGATATTCATAATGTTTTATGGATTTTATGGATGTTTTATGTATTTTATATCGTTATTCTATGTTTTTTATAAGTTTATGATTTGTGCTCCTATTTGGAAGTAAGCCTTCTGCGACTGCGGGTTCCACAATCCCATGGCATGCACGGGCAGGGTGTAGGAGCCAATCTTCAGGTCGTGGCTCACTTTCAGTTGTGTATGCACGATGCCCGAAGTGTTGCCGTAGAAGTTTTGTTTCTCGCCAGCCTTGTTCAGGGCGAATGCTCCTCCCACTCCTGCATCCACTTTCCACCCATCCTTATTATATATAGGATATTCGGCATAAACGAAGGTGGTGTATTTCTGTTCTTTGTTGTCTGCCGAACGGTCGCGTCCGAACATTATTGTCGACCAACTGAGCAGCAATGGAAATTGAGGCTGCTGGAAGCGGTAATTCAGCGTGCAGTTGAGGAAACGTCCTGTTTCATGGGCCTTGTAGTTGAAGTACTGCCTATTGTTATATGTTGCTCCAGGCGAGAAGTTATAGGTGTCCATAGCCGAGAACTCCAGTCCGCCCGTGCGCAGCGTGATGTAATGGTTGAACTCCTTATAGGAGCCTTGAGTGTTTGTGCCTCCCCACAGACCGAGAGTCATGTGTCCATTGGCAAACGTATAGCCAAGGTCGGAAAGTATAAGGCAACCGTCGGCCACTTCCATGCCACGCCACAGATGGTTGTTCTGCAAGTCGGCAGTAAGGTGGATTTGTGCTGAAGCCGTCAGGCATATTGCCGAGGCAATGAGTGATGTGGTGATTCTTTTCATTTGCAAGGTTTAGGTTTTTAAATTTTTATTCTTTACGCTTGCAAATTTACGTCATCCCAAACAGGTGACAAAACAAAAATAATCCTTGTTTATTGGGAACGTTACCGCAATCGTTCCCAATTTGCGCAAACGTTCCCAAAGATTTTTATATCAATCGATACGTGCTTACGTATCAAAGTGAATACGTGCAATCTATTTTCTGATCTTGTGTCCAGCCAGTCCATAATAGAATATGAACAGGAAGCAAGGCACAGCGAGCCAGTAGGCATTCTGTGCACCGAATGAGTCCTTAAGTGCGCCAAACAATGTAGGCACCACAGCTCCTCCGGCAATGGCCATTGTAAGCAAAGCGCTGCCTGACTTGGTGAAGCGTCCAAGGTCGGCCATTGCCAATGGCCACAACGCAGGCCATAGCAACGAGCATCCGAGAGCCATAAGGAATATTGCCCATATTGAAGTCTGGGCAGGCAGCAGCACAATAAGCAGCGAACCTATCACACCGAGTGTTGCACAGATGCGCATGGCACCGTCCTGCGACAAGTATTTAGGAATAAGCACAATGCCACAAATATATCCTACTACCATACCTATACTTGGTATCCAGGCATAGCGGTCGGGCGAGGGCAGACCTACTGCTGTTGCATAGTCAATGGCTGTACTTAGTGCAAGAGTCTCGACACCTACATAAACAAACAAGGCTAAAACGCCAAGCAATAAGTGTGGAAATTGCCATATAGATGTTTTGCTTGCCGCGTAAGGACAATCGTCGGCTGAGCTTTCTTCCTCACCTGTAGCTTTCACCTCAGGCAGGGGAGCCACAAGTGAAATGATGCTCAGCAATACAAACACGCCAATGATGATATAGAATGGCAAGTAGAGGTCAGCTATCTGCACATTGGTGCTGTCGGGCACTACGGCTGCAAAGAACAGCGGAGCTACTGGCCAAGCAAGTTTGTTGCATATACCCATCATGCTGATGCGTCGTGCAGCGCTGTCAATAGGGCCGAGAATTGTGATATAGGGATTTACCGAAGCCTGCAAATAGGCGTTGGCTGTGCCACTTACAAATGAGGCAGCAAGAAACAGTATGAAACTCTCGTTCTTAGCCGACAGCACGAACACGACGAAAGCTAAGGCAAAAATAACGAACGAAATAGCCATAGTGCGCTTGTAGCCTATTGCTGCAATGGTGCGCGAGGCAGGATAGCCAAATAGAATGAACGGTATGAATGTGGCTGCCAACAGCAGGTAGGCCACTCCCGAGGATAGATTAAGCGATCCTTTCAATACCGGGATAAGGAATGAGTTGATTCCCAACGCAAAACCTAATGTGAAGAACATCAGGCCGACAAACGCCAATGGTATGGCGAAGCTCTTGTTTGATTGTTGTGTCATAGTTTTTTTTAATTGGTTTATAATGAATTCGTAATAATCACTCTGCAAAGTTACACTTTTTTCTTGTAATAGTCGTAAAGTTAAGTCATTGACTATAGTCCTAAAATTTTAGAGCGTATTTTTTTATGACAAATAAAAAGCCCGACAAGAGTGACGCATGTGTTCACTTCCTGTCGGGTTCACAGTATTTCTGCAACTACTTTTCTCTCCTAATCAGGTATCTTGAAAACTAATCTACGCTTAGACCTATTAGCTTTTATGTATCCTATCTTATTCCCACTTGCGTGTGATTATTCCTTGTTGGCCTCAGGCTTCTTCTCAAGGTCAATGATCACCTTCATTGAAGTCTCGCGGTGAGTGTCGATATACTTGTAGGCATCGTCGTATTCCTCGAAGGCGAAGCGGTTGCTTACGAGAGGCTCCAGATTTACAATGCCACGCGATACATAGTCGATAGCTGTCTGATAGTCCTCGTGGCGATACATCATCGAGCCTATGAGTCGCAGCTCATGCTCGCCAAGATGGAACATGCTGAGGGCAGGGTCCTTGGCAAAGACAGCTACAACAACGATGTCGCTGCCCTTCTCGATAGTCTCCATAAGCGAGCGTATTGAAGACTCAACGCCAGCTACCTCGAAGCCTACCTGATAGCCCTCGTCGCCGAAAAGCTCTTTGGCAGCTTCCTTCAATGGTCGCTTTGTGATATTGAGTGTGTCGGCAATGCCACACTCGCGAGCCTTGGCAAGTCTAAGGTCGCTAACGTCTGTTATAAGTACTCGCTTTGCACCGCGAGCCTTGCAGAACTGAGCCACAAGATTGCCGATAGTTCCCGCTCCGCTTACCACAACGTTCTTGCCTTTTACATCGGTGCGGTTGCTTGCGTGTGCGCCTACTGCCGATGGTTCAATCATAGCTCCATAGTCGAGACTCATTCCTTCGGGCAATTTAACCACACGGTCGTCGTCGATAATGAAGTAGTCTTGTGCGCAACCGTCTGCCTGAAAAGCCTGAACACGCAGATGCTCGCATACGTTATATTGTCCACGCTTGCAAGGATTGCATTCTCCGCAAACCAGTTGTGGGCGTGCTGTGATGTTGTCGCCAGGCTTGCATACAGTTACCTTACTACCACATGCAACAACTACAGCCGAATACTCATGTCCCTGAACTACGGGATAGAAAGTGGCAGGATGTAGTCCGTGATAAGAGTGAATCTCGCTACCGCAGATGCCAATACGCTTGATGTTGACGAGTATCTGATGCTCGTTAAGGTCTTCTGCCTTGGGTGCTGCCACTTCTTTGAACTCAATGTGCTTAGGGGCTACTAATATTGCTTGTCTCATAGTTGTAATGTTTTTAAAGGATGTTATTGAAATGTTATTATGTTTTTATTGCTATTTTATAATTTGTTCTTTATCGTCTTCAGTTCCTCTACTATATTGTTGTACACATGGCGATGAAGCTTGTAGAAGCACAGACACACAGCTGTTACCATCCAAAGCATACCAGGAATAGTGGAGAACGCGTGGCGCATGATATTTATTACGTCAGCGTTCTGCTCAGTTCCTGCCACATATCCTGCCGAGTCGAGAGCCAAGGCAAACATTGCTGTACCGAGAGCCATGCCCATCTTGTTGGCAAGTGACACGAAGGCATACTGGAAACCATCGTTGCGTATGCCCGTTTTCCATTCGCCGTATTCCACACAGTCGGGTATTACGGCATAGATGGCTGTGTTGAAGCCAGAGAAGAAGAACCAAGCTATTGCCGAGCATATATAGAACTGGATTGGGGTGGTGTTAGGACTGAAGAAATAGAGCAATGCCATGAATATTCCGCAGAGTAGAGCGAAAACGGCTGCTGCATATCCCTTGTTGCCAGTCTTGCGGAACATCCACGGGAAACATGCGGCTCCTGCTATTGATGGCAATATGATAGCCATGGAATAGTAGCTGAAGAGCGTTGCCGAACCTTCAACGTAGGTGAAGTAGTAGAGGATGTCGGCATTGCGTCCGTAGAGGATGAATCCAAAGAGAAACTGTCCGAGGATGGCAAGCTGATAAGGGCGATTCTTAAGTACCGACTTAAGCTGTACCGAAAGAGGCAACTTCTGTCCCACGGGCACCTCAACCACCTCTTTTGTTTTGCTAAAACAGAACAGATGGCAGGCGGCGAATATTATACCATATATTATAGCTACTGCCAAATAGCCGAACTGTGCATTGCCCTTACCCAAGAATGTAACTAAAGGCACGGTTATGATATTCAGCACACCGATGGCAATCATTGCGCTCACCGAGCGGCTTGTATTGAGCTTAGCTCTCTCGTCAATGTCCTGTGTCATAGCTCCGCAGAGTGTGCCGTAAGGCAGGTTGACGCAAGTGTAGCCAAGCACCAAGATGCAGTAGGTCACAGCCATATACACAATCTTTGCCGTCTGGCTCCAGTCGGGATGTGCCCAGAATGTGAGCATAAGTATAATAGCTGTAATAGGAGCTCCGAACAGAAGCCAAGGACGGAAACGTCCCCAACGTGTGTGGGTCTTGTCGGTAAGGGCTCCGATGATAGGATCGTTCACAGCATCCCATATTCTCGATACGAGCATAAGTGTGGCTACAGCGCTCATTCCGATGCCAAACACGTCGGTGTAGAAAATCATGAGGAAGTTGCTTACGAACATCCAACTGAAGTTGCAGCCTACATCGCCCATTCCATAGGCAATCTTGCTGATGAACGGCACACGGCCTTTGTTTGAAGTTGTATTCATTTACTTTTAGGTTTTTTGGTTATTTTCTGACGCAAAGTTAATGCTTTCCCGCAAGATAAATGATAAGAAAATATCAGACTTTCTACGCAACCGTTCCCGCAACCGTTCCCGATTTGCGCAACCGTTCCCAGAGATTCCATTAATGTCAATAATAGGTCATACAGTCTCCGCTCAACCTTAGTTTATACTATCTTTTCTTCTCAATACCGAATCTTTTTGCTAATTTTGCATCATCATTTCTGTAATAGCTAAAAACAACGATAATGTCAAAATACATCACCATAAAGGATATAGCCAACGAACTTGGTATTTCTAAGTCGACAGTCTCTCGTGCTCTTTCGGGCGACTCCTCGAATGTGAAGGCAGAGACTATGCAACTCATCACCGAGACAGCACGCCGCATGGGCTATCATCGCAACGAGATGGCTGTGAGCTTGCGCAAGCAAAGCTCACACAATATAGGCATCATCATTCCCGAGATAGTAACCTCTTTCTATATGACCTTCATCAGTCATGTGCAGGCAATATTGCGCGAACATGGATACAATGTGCTGATAGCAGCATCCAACGAAAGCTACAAACAGGAACGTGAGAATATAGATATGATGGAGCGTTGCATGGTTGATGGACTTCTCATCAGCGTTTGCGACAAGGATCGCAATGCCGATATCTACCGCCGTATAATGTCGCATGGCACACCAATGGTGTTCTTCGATCGTACTGTCGAGAGTATAGAGGCCTCGCAAGTGCGACTCGACGATTATATAATGTCGTTTTTCATGGTGGAGCAGCTCATCCGCAGCGGTTGCAGGCAGATTGTGCATATCCCCGGACCTTCGCGCATACGCAATGGTTATGAGCGTTTGCGTGGCTATCGCGACGCACTTGAGAAGTTTCATATAGCCTATAATCCCGACCTCGTGCTGCCTCCAGCGTTGAGTGCCGAGGAGGGTAGTCAAGTTATGAGTAACTTCCTTGCTAAGAATATAGCGTTTGATGCTGTGTTCGGATTTACAGAGACAGCACTTTTGGGTGCAAAGAACTTAATGCAGAAACGTGGACTGCACATACCAGAGGATGTGTGTGTATGCTGTATGGCTGGCACTACGCTTTGCACACTTGTTCATCCCACAATAACCGCAGTGGAACAGCCCGTTGAGCAAATGGCTGCTGAGGCTTGCCGATTGCTCATGGCGAAAATATCTGATAGCGACAAGCAAGTGGAGGATGTTGTGCTGAGGGGAGAAATAGTGGAAAGGGAGTCAACGGTAAAAAGGGATTTATATTGACATGAGTGGGACAAAGCTTTTTAGCATCTGAAAATAATGTAAATTATAATTATATCTAAATCAATATAAAGCTGCAAGCCCGACAAGAGTGACGCACGTGCTTACTTCTTGTCGGGTTTATAGCTTTTCTATAACTGAACCATTAGTCCTCAATCCACTTCTTCCCAATCTATCAACCCTTTCCCTTTCTCATCCAGTTCCACAGCCAGTCCAATAGCTTTTCGCTTGTCTGCCTTGAAAGGTTCAAGATATTGGTTTGCGATGATTTGTTTCTTTGCAGTAGCCATTTCGTATAGAGCTTGCTTCACTTCCTCGTTAGGAACCCCGAGGATATAGCCAAATTCATCGTATTTCTTTATAGTCAGATACCCCGACTGATAAAGAAACAACTCAGCACCTCCGCCTGTAACGTCCGACAATTCTAATATATTGCGCATAATAGTGCATTGCTCAAAATTACTAAGACGCAGTTCTATGTTGTCAATAAACTTGGCAATCATGGATGTTGACCCTGACGCAGCCCAGAAGTTGCCGAGCTCCTGAGTGTCGAGAGCATTGATGAGGCTGAAAGGATTATATATGTCTACCATGTTGCGGCGGCTGAAATGATATCCGTCGTAGTAATCCTTCAACTTGTCATGGGTTTCTTGCAATGACCATCCGTTCACCTCTGCCATTCTTTCCAGTTCGGGCTTGAAGTTATCGGCAATCTCTTGTTCCGTAATTCCGCATATTGCTGCATATTCGGGCAGGAAACTGATGTTGGTGAGATTGTTGAGAACCGAGAATAGTGATATCTGTGTAAACTTGGTAATACCCGTTATGAACACCAATTTTTCGTACTCGTCGTCGGCTTTGAGTATGGCAAACACCTCACGGTAGACTTCTGTACAAGCCTCATGCTCAGAAGTGTGCCATGAGTGTTGTAGTGGAGAATCATATTCGTCTACAAGTATGGCAACCTTCAATCCCGTCTTTTTGTATGCTGTTTTGATGATAGCGTCAAATCGGTCGGCAAGCATGGCAGTAGGCTTAGGAGTAATGCAGTAGAGTTCTTCGTATTCACCAAAACGAATATCGAGATATGAGCGTATGGTCTCGGCATTGGCTCCGCCGCGACTCATGTCAAGACGTATCACGGGATACTGCTTCCAGTCTTTTTCCAACTGCATTATTTTCAGACCCTCAAACATGTCTTTCCGTCCTTCAAGGTAAGTCTGCAATGTGTCAACAAGCACAGACTTGCCAAATCGGCGAGGACGGCTCAAGTAACTGTATTTTTTGCCGTTGTTCACCAATTCCCAAACAATGTCGCTTTTGTCGACATACAGATAGCCGTCTTCTCTAATAGTTTTGAACGACTGAATACCTACAGGCAGTCGCCTGTTATTGATGTCTGTCATAATTCGATTCTCCTATTTTGTGTAAAGATACGTCGAATAATCGGAACAGCCAAACTTATCCTTGATCATTGCAGTTCCAAAAAATTCGCTTGAAACTGAAGTCGGTCAGCAAGCTGATATATCTTTCAGCTACCTGCTTCATAATCATCTGTTAAAAAAATCCATGCCGTAAAGATACGGCTTTATTTTCAAACCCGCAAGAGCTTTCTGGGAAAAGTTTCTGAAAAAGTTAGAGATTGTTTTTTCATGTGACAGGACAAGGGTCTATATGCCACGATGAATATCTTGGCGAATAGAAAATGCTGTACAATTCAAATTTTAATTGTATCGAATTCGGTACAATTAAAAATGCAGCAGGTAGCAATAACTTTATACTTTCTGTCAAGACATGGATTCAAAGAACAGGTGCCATAGGCATCATGGACAAGGCTGGTCGTTATGGTGGAACTTATGCACATCAAGACGTTGCTTACCACTTCGGAATGTGGATTAGTCCTCGCTTTCAACTTTTGTTGGTAAAAGAGTATCAACGCCTAAAAGCAGATGAGCAAAAGCAGTTGGCATGGTCTGCTGCCAAGAGGAAGATACATGCGCCAACAACCATCATGATCTTCTTCTTGATATTCTGCTGATTTGATGTAACTACTTGAAAAACAACACCATTTAAAGCAGTAAAACCCCAAAAGAAACAAATCAGAAACAATAACGTACCAAAACACAATTCTACTAGCAAGAGATAACAAAAATTAACGTAGATAGAATGGGAAGTAGTTGCTCAGACGTATGTTGCAGCGTTGCAGCACGGCATCAAGTTTTGACAGTTTTCTTACTATCTCCTCGTTGAGGTCGAATATACGGCGGTCGTACTGGCGCAGCTGTTGGATTATCTCAGGAGGCACAAAACTGCCGCGTATGAGCTCCTTCATCGTACACTCGGCAATCCACTGCGCATCCTTCACGTCACTCTTGCGATCAGGGATTTGCTTGATGAAATACGGATCGGCAAGATTTAGCTTGAAGTATGGAGACAGCACACGCCATACAGGTATCCAGTAGACGCTGGTGCTCTCCATAGAAACCTCAACAACATGGTGATGAAGCATCAGGTTACTTAAGAACTGTAATGTTAAATTTATTAATTATGGTTAATAAAACAAACAACAAACTGTTTATGTTCTTAAATTTGTAATATTTTATAGAAATCCTTAAATATTATGCGTATGAAGAAATTTATATTTTATTTTTGTTTGTGTTGGGGCGTTATTACAATCGTTGGTTGCAATAAGGATGATGATTTTGACAGTTCTGATAACTATACAGACGTAACGGCTATAGATGAAAGTCAAAATCAATCTTACGTTTTACTTCAAGAAGTGCCTTCCGACTGTCAGGAAGAAGCTAACGAGATAAACGCCAGTTTGCTTGCAAAAATTAAGGTTGCCACGAGATCTGTGGATGGTGAGGACAGCTATCCAGACTACTATGGTGGTTCTTTCATCGAAAAAGATGGATTTTTGACCATTTCAATAAAGGGGGATTCCGTTAGTGGTGTTAACAGGATAAAATCCCTCGTAAATAGTTCTCTGTTGAAATTTAAACGATGTGTGTATTCATTGCAAGAGTTGAAAAATATAAAGTCACATCTGTATTCAAAATATGCTGAAATGAGCACAAGTTTGAAAAGTAACTTAACAGCCATCGGTATCAGTCAGAAAAACAACGCTGTTGTAGTTTTTCTTGCCGATTGTTCTCAATCAAGAATAAAGGAGTTTAAAAATTTTTACGATAACCCTGCTGTAGTGTTCACAAACATGGGAAAAATCAATACAGATAATCCTTGCCTTTCCACACAGCTTGTTAATACGCGCTCTTACACAACATTGGCTACAATATCTAAATTTCCTATTGGCGCAGGTGATACGTGTCTTATTTCAATGTCAGATGATAAACCTATCTACGGCACTTTCGCATTTCGCGCCCAAGAGACTTCTGGACAAAAACGTTGTGGATTAGTGACCGCAGGGCATGTGGTCAGCGTTGGGCAATACTGTTATGATAAAGATTTCAATCCTTTTGGCATTTGTTCTTCCCGAATTGTCTCAACAGGAAATGCCGAAGCTTCTTTTATTCCATGCGGCTATTTGGATGAATTCAACATCAACAATTATATTGGTGGCAGTTCAAGCAGTGTTCTATCGACGACGACAAACAAACCAGGAGAAGGGACATACGTGAACAAATATGGCGCAACAACGAAACGCACAGGTGGTTATATACAGGATATAGATTGTACTGTTCTGTCTGGAGACAAAACGGCGACATTCTCTGATATGACACTTGTGAAATGTACCGCAGATGGAGGAGATAGCGGTGGAATTGTATACACCTATATATCGAAGTATAATACACGCTTGACAGTCGGTGTCGTATATGGATACCCTGAGAAAATGGGAAAGAACTATCTCATCTACTCTAAGGCGGATAACGTTTTGAAAGCATTGAATCTTAAAAGGTATTGAACGTATGAGAAATCTGATATGTATATTAACATTGTCCATATGTAGCTCTTTTACAGGATGCTCCACACAAGCCACTGGCTCAAACGGCAACGATTCCGTTGCGGTGGCTCTGAGTGACAGTTTGCACAGCGATAGCGGTGACAGCATCATGATGGAATTGTCTGCAAATCGTTTCAAGGCACCCGTTGACACCATTGTGTCTGCCAAGATTGTCAACAACACTAAGTGTTCATCAATTTCGCTAAAAGGCAAAAGGGTTGTTGAGAAAAAGATTGGCGAAAATTGGATACCCTTTGAACACAGGGAAAGGAGCAAGGGCGGAGCGTTGTATTCAGTCACCCTGTTGGCGGTGAATATTGGCAACGGCGGAAGCTATGACATAAATATTCCTCTGCGAAGCGAGGACTACGAGAAAGATTTCTCTCCTGGCGAATACCGCTTGGGCAGGGAGATAGAAATAAATGGCAAGGAAAAACGCTACGTTTATTCAGTCTTTACGGTTTATTAAAGACAAGAGGTGAAAAGGTTTTCACTATTTTGTCCAAATACAAGTGCTGACGCAATCTCTGCAACTGTGTTGCAGAGATTATTGCCGTACCTTTGCAAACGAGAAAATGTGAAGATTGGCTGCACTCTACATAGCTCAAGTAAGCTCGGCTTTGCTCTCGTTTGAACAATCATTGCGGCCGAAAATAGATACACAATATAACAATGAATACAAGAATATATCCATCAGGGTCTGTTTATGGACTTTGGCATCCGCTGTTATCAATTAACGGTGTGGCATTCTTTGCTACTTAACTGACAAGTTAGGGGTATTATGCTTCTCCCCACCTGCAAAGCTGGCATTCTGACTGGCGCAGCCAGCGTTTACTGAAGGAGAGCGGCGGCAGGGTATGCTACTTTAATGGATGCGTATCTCGAATGGTATCCAAAATAGGAACCGCCGTATGCGGAACCGCACGTACGGTGGTGTGTTATGCGAACTTTTATTTAATGCGAACTTTTTGCCGCCGATGCTAATGGTTATTAGCCAATCAGGCGATAAAAGTTCGCATTAAATTTTTATTTTTGCAGGCGTAATACTACTACGCCTATGAATATAAAAGATATAGCGGGCTCTGACATTAAGCCGTTGCTTAAGTATATTGAGGAGCAAACGAGTAAAGACAATGCCTATCTCTACCGAACAGAGTTCAAGCATATAGCAGAGATGGCATCAAGTCATCCATCCATCACCATAGATGAATACAAAAAGTTGTTAGCAGACTCTGCAAAGAGCGGAAGGCTTCAGACGCTAAGGCGTATGAGCTATGTCGATAAGATATACCCCAGTTCGGGATAACCGAGTGTTTTATACAATATAAATGCAGCGTGAATACGCCACCTCCCCATACCATTAAGAGTGGGTAATAACAGAAGGTTGAAAGAAGTTGTTTTGCCCTTAGAATAGTGACAGCTGTTTGGTGTCTTCGATGCAGTATCCTTGCAATGCCTTTGGCTTGTTGTCAAAGAAACAATATGCTCCCAAGGCAGAAATAAGGTTCATGATAAAGTTGCTTACAGATCTATGGCGTGAGTGTACAATCTGTGCCGTATTCTTCAGAATGTCGTTAATGGTTTCGATAATGTATCTCTTGCTCAGCATCATTCTTATCATTATGGCACGAAGAAGGTAATTAAATTGGTTGATTGGTTATCGAGATAATAATAGTAATTGCCTAATTTTAAGTGCAAACTTAATGTTAGGCAGTAACTCGTCTATCTCATATATAGTTCTGTGCAATTATCATTCCAACACCTCCTGCAACCACAAAGATACCAATTGTGAAGAAAAACCAAAAGAACCATTGGGCATAGTGACCGAGGTAGCAACCATCATATTCTTTGTAGCGTTCACGGACTTTTTTCCGTTCATCAGCAAACATGGAATTGACCTCACGGATATGTATCTGCATCTGTGAGGTCATCCATTGACGTTCTTTGGCAAACAGTTCTTGAATTTTCTGCCAGTCAGCATCATTGACATTTACAGACACCTTTAATTGTGTTGGCGCATTTTCCAAAACTTTGTCTATGTGCTGATTGATAGTATCTACCTTTTGGCTGATAGTAGTCACAGCACCACCTAATTTTACTTCTGCACGCTGATACTGCTGAATGGAAGATTCCAGTTCAAGTGCGGCATTGATGAAGGTGTTGGTAGCCTTGTCAATGTCCTCACTTAACTGCTTCAACTCAGGAACACGGTTTACAAGTCCATCCTCGGCTTGCTGTTCCTCAACCTCGTTTTCGACATCATTCATCATATTGTCGAAGTCGGATCTTTCTTCTGTGTCTATGTTTATCTTGCTTTTTCTGATTGCCATATTGTCATTGATTTATCGGTGGAAACTTCTGTTGCGTGGTTTAGGCTTGCACATGGAATGAGCCATCTGTGCACAACGGTGGGCAAACCTCCAGTCATCTTCATCATCCTTCTTGCCCCAACCAGAAGAGGGAGCAGAACCGCCACCGCCACATGACTCAGACATGGAAGTGGCTGCGTCAATATACCATGCAAACAACAGTATCGCTACATGAGCGACATTATCTGTTGTCGCTATATCATTATCCTCTGGAATCTGAACCTCATTAGTAAAGACATCTTTGACAGAGTTCGGAATCCACACCTTTTTAACTTCATCGCCAATGTTGATTGTGAATGCCGTTTGTGCAATTTGAGGTTGCGCCTTTGGTTGTGATGCTGTTGGAGTCTGAACGACATGACGAACTTGGCGAGGCGCAGGAGCAACGGATGGAGAAACAGGCTTTGTCTTGACTTGTGTTGTTTTTGGGTGCAGTTTCATCCATGTGTCTTCAATCTTTGATGCCATAAACTTTCTGCCAATCTCCGAAGCCTTGAACACGGAAGCATTCTTGCCGACTGTGTAGCCGACAAGTTTCCGTTGTTTGTCGTAGCGTGGTTTAACCTCATAGCCTTTCATATGCAACAGATTGAAATATCTGTCAATGCTGAACTGCTGCATATCTTTGAGGATATGTTCGCAATCCTCCGCAAGTTCTCCTTTTCTCATATCTCGAATTGCCTGAGGCTGTTTCCACCCACGCCTCATATTGATAATCTCCGCAGCCTTCATTGCTCTCTCGTGAATATCATGGACATCATTCGTCTTGCCGTCAATATCCACACGGCAACAGTCAATGTGTAGGTGCAGCGTTCCTGACTTGGAGTCGGAATGCAGTCCACCCACATTCATGGAATTGCGGAAATTGGTCTTCACCTCGTTTGTGAAGCCTTTGGGTTTAAGACCTACAGAATCCAAAACTTCCAAGGCATCGTCTTGAAGGTTCGCCCAATCTTCCATAGTGAAGTTGGCTGATTCCTCCTTTGATGGGGAAAGTACAAAAGTGGTCATGAACCTTTCCAACTTTCTGCCCACCGTCCTTTCCGCTTGATGATACTGGCAATGATGTTTCATCATGTACCAGATGGCGGTAGGGTCAAGACCATCGGGCATATTGTTCACCTTGACCGTTTTTGCATTCTCCTTTTCCAATGCGTACCTTACGGAATTGCCTCCGTATGATACGACCTTTGCGAGCATAATCATAATTGTTCCTTTGATTGGGTCTGTACGTTTGTTGCGATATTCTCTTCAATGCTATACCAATGTTGGATAAGTCCAGCAATGGCATCAATCCACCAACGCATGAACTTCTCATTCTTGAAGAACCGAGCCTTTTCCTCAGCCGTTTTCTTGGATAGCACGTTGCTGATTTTTATCAAATCCGTCCTTGCGATGGCGAGAGAGTTGAGAGCGTCCACCTCATCCTTGGTAAGCCTCATGCGTGGACGGTGCTTTAAGCCAGTCTCAACGACATAGCGACTCAGGCTTAACCCACACTCCTTGGCAAGCGTCTGGAGCTGCATCAACTCCTCTTTCGTGCATCGGTAGGTATGGACTTCCGTAGGCGGTTTTCTTATGATGTTTTTCTTTCTCATTTGTCCTTGTCTCTGATTAAAAAGGGATGATTACAAGCATCTTACAAAGGTGGTCACGACTGCGAGCTTGCGAGTAGTCCGAGAAACTTTTAGGAATACAGAAAGACGGACACGGCTTCTGTATTACAAAAGGATTTCTCGAAAAGTACCTATAAAATGACGGCACTTTTAACAGCGTCCGTCCCCAAGGCTGCTTAAACGTATAACAGTTTGGCGGTAGCCTATGGCTGTAAATCGTCCTTTGGGATGATTTCTCTGTATGGTGGCTCATTAGTCTCAGTATGCCTATTGATTGCCGTTATGGTAACTGTTAGCCTTGTAACCATTGGCATTAGAGCCGTTAGACTGTTGTGTTTGTCCTCCTGCCAGATGCTGTTGATATGTGTGGTGTTCTCCCTCATTCTGTTTGGCTTCTGCTTCTTGCAGGGAAGAAGGATTGCCAACAGACTGACTGGAGTAGTTTTGTTGTGGGAAAATTCCACCAGTAACAGCATCGGAAAGATTGCCATTCGTTCCGACCTTACCCACGCTTCTGTTGTCATTAGATGAAGTCAACTTTAGGGAAGAAGAAATCTCTGCTGTAGAAGAATTGCCCTTTTTGTCTGTATCGGATATTCCATTGGCAGAATGCCCATCTTCCTTGTCCGACTTTGTATCATCCTCCGTTGTCGTAACAGTTACTCTTGCTTGTGGAACTTCCGTGTGGATGATTGCAGAGCCATCCGCATTGCGCTTCAATGAAAAGCCGTTCTTGACAAATCTTCCGTCCACATACCAACCAGAGAGTGAATGCAGGGTTATAATGCGGTTGTCTCCAACCTTTTGTGAAGAGGAAATGCCCACAGCCTCCATAGCTTGTAAAAGTTTTGGGACGGTCTTGCGGTCTTTATCCCAGAGTTTGGCAAGTTGGGTATTGTCAACCAGACATTGCCCACACAAGATTTCCACTTGTTGGGTTTTGCTGATAGAAACAAGTGTTGTTTCACGTTCAGCAAGAGAGGCAAGAGACATGAAGCATTCCATGCGGTCAATCTTGTACTTCTTGCAGCGAAGATACTCCATCTGTGCATCGGACAGCGTGAAGCAGTAATGTATCTTTTGTTTATCCATGTTCTGTGAATTTTGAATATTATAACCATAACTGGCAAGACTGTTTTTCTCAGTAAAGAGAAAATCATCTATGCCATCCTCTCCTTGGGGAAATGCCCTTTGCGATAACATAGAGTTCGCCTTGCAACCTGTCATTAGAATGACTGCTTAATCGTGAAATGCACTCAATGCAAACAGACTGGGCAAGAAGTTTTCTTCTGCCGACAGTTGCTTCATCATTGATGCCCTTGTTGGCTCCGCATTGCTCGGCAAGTCCGTTGAAAGCATCACGCATCCGAAAGTAGCCGTTGCCAGTATTGATGTAGCTCACGGCAAGGTCAGCGACATTCGCCAACTTGCTTCTGTACTCCTCATGGGAAATATCGTCCTTCATCATCGCCATGTCTATTTACAAAGTTCACTCATGTGCTTGGTCGCTGCAGCCTTGGTCTCTGCCTCGGACATACTGCGGTTCTGGCGCATCCAGTTCAAAAGCTCGGACTTTTCAAAGTATATAATCTTGCCGTTGGGACGGAAGAACGGAAGTTCATGCTTGTGTGTCATCTTGTAGAGACTGCTCTTTGATATGCCCATGAATAAGGATGCTTCCTCCAGTGTCAATACTTGCTTGGCATCACGGAGAAGGTTCTCCATTATCCCAATGCGGTGCTCATGTGACTCTACCTTCAAAAGAAGAGTCTCGGTGTCGATAGTTTTGTTCATTATCCTGTAATTTAATTGTTTGTGATTTGTTGTACTGCTTGTTTTGAAAGTGTAGTCCCCAAGGCAGAGAGAAATCCCTGCCCGAAATATGGAGACTACAAAAGTGAAAATAACTGGTTGTTATCCTGAAAAGTTCTGTTTACTTGTTATCCTGTAAAAAAGTTATTCTGCGTGGATGGGTGTTGGTGGCTGCTGTCCGCTTTGTCCTTGGTATTTGCTTGTTCTCTTCACGCTGTTTGCGACCTCGAAAGGCTTTCTTTGTGTTGTCAACAGCCTTGACCTTTTCATTCGTCAGCACATCTGCATAGATGGCGGTGGATTTGAGTGACTTGTGTCCCATCAGTTTCTTGGTAGTCTCAATGTTACCAGTAACCGCCTGCACCAAAATTCCGAATGTATGTCGGGCACAGTGAAAAGAGATATTCTTCTCAATGCCCACCTTTTTAGCTATCCTTTTAAGGGCTGCATCCACATTAGCCTTGGCAGGAAGGTGAAACACAAAATCATCATTGCCTTTGGGTGGCATCCATGACAAGGCGGTATTGCCGATTGGTACGGCATTGAGAGCCTTGGTTTTCTTTTGGATGATTACAAGCGTGTTTGTTTCCTCGTTCCTCTTGATGTCACTCCACCGCAGAGCCTTGATGTCGCTGATACGAAGTCCTGTTAGACAGGCAAAACCGAAAGCTCTCTGTGTCTCTGCAACTCCTGGACTTCTCTCATCTGAAGCCATGAACCTTTTCAGTTCATCTGGAGTGAGATACTGCTTATGTGATGCCTTTGGCTTGGGAAAGATGTCTGACTTCTCCAACTGGTAGAAAGGGTTAGCCTTCAACTTGCCGAACTTGACAGCCTTGTTGAACACCGTCACTATGCGCTGTTGAACATTGTGAAGGGAACCTTCACACAAAGGTTTGGCTTCAACTCGTACATACTTTTGGGGTACATAGTCGTTCTTCAACCAAAGAAAGAAAGCCTTTAACCATTCCTTGTCGAACTTCCTCAGAGTGATGTGAGGTCTGCGCTTGTTGGCAAGGAACTCGCTCATTAGGTATTTCAGATACTTTGATTGGTCAACAATAGCCTTGGAATAGTCTGTGTTGTCGCTCATCCAGTCGATGTAAGTCTGGATCCAATCTAAGACTTCGGGAGACTCGTCATTGGGGATTTCCTTCACAATCATCAAATGACCTACCTCTGGAATGGTCTCTGGATGAAGAATACGCTCTGCCCTTATCTGGTGAGCACGTTGCAATGTTTCTTCGTTCCTTGCTTTGGTCTCTGCATCAACCTCTGGCAACAAATAGAGGGAAAGAAATTCAAACTTGCGCTTGCCACCATCGTAGATGTCAAGATACAAGCTTATGTTGTCGTTGGCAAGTGCCTTTTGTCTGATAGTTATTGTCATGTCTCTATATGTTTTCGTTGTCAATGATTTATGTGAACATACCGTCAATGAGGTTGATGGCTTCCTCCTTCTTCTTGTCCACGATTTTAGCATAGATTTCCGTGGTCTGAATGTTGGAATGTCCCATCAGCTTGCTTGTGGTAAAAAGGTCTGCACCGAGCGTGAGCATCATCGTTCCGAATGTGTGCCGTGAGCAATGGAATGAGATATGCTTCTCAATCCCTGCCGCTTCCGCCCATTTGCGGAGAGCCCTGCCTATAACGGTCTGTGTGGTCGGAATGTCAAAGAAAGGAATATTATTTCCTCTTGGTTTCGGCAACCAACGCTTAGCCTCTTCCGAGAGAGGTATTATAACAGGCTTCTCCGTCTTTTGCATTTCCATGTCTATGTATTCGCCTTTTCCGTCAGCGGTCTTGAAGATGTGCATCGGCGCAAGACGGAACATGTCGCTTAATCGCAATCCTGTAAAACAAGCGAAGATGAAAGCCTCCTTGACCTCTGGGCGGTAACTATCCGTAGCTATGAGGGTGCGAAGTTCCTCTATAGTAAGGTATTCTTTCTTGCCTTCCTTGGGTTGGATGCGCTCACGTGCATCAAGTTCCTTCATCGGATTGTTTCGGATAATGCCTTGGCGCACAGCGTTATTGAGAGCAGTGGAGAACATTCCGAGGTATCGGCTTGCCGTATTCTCACTGATAGGTCTTGGCTCGCCATACTTGATATGGGAATTTGGGAAGTTACGCAAGAATTTTACATAACCACGGCAGAACTCCGCATTGACCTCTTCAAGGGCAATGAAGCCTTTGTTTGTCTCGTCAAGATACTTCTCCACGGTGTGCAGCATTTCCACACGGCAATGGAGTGTTGACTTCTTGATGCCGACACCACCTTCACAATACTTCTTTATCCAAGTAGTGAGAAGCATTGAACCTTGCTTGACGGTTTCCCAGTCCTGTATGCCATGACCATGCAGGGCTTTGATGCGCTCTGCCTTGATGCGTTCTGCAATCGCCATAGTCTGCTTGTTCTGTTCCTTACAGACGGGATTGATTTCGGGGACGAGATAGAGTTTGAGGTATTCATACTTTCTCACTCCCTTATAGTAGATGTCAAGATAGATGCTCTTGTTGCCATCTGCGAGCGACTTCAACCGAATTTTAATCGGCTCTTTCAGCTTTACTTGTTTCTTTGGTCTTGCCATGATGTATAAAGTGTTATTTTGTTTTTGTATTCTGCTGCCTGGAGGGTCTTTCTCCCTCTTGTTGAAAGTTCATGTCAGATATGGTTTCCAATGCTGACATTTGCTTTTCTTTCTCTTCCCTTACTTCGGAAAACTGATGTAAAGATAAGAAAACAAACCGAGAAACGAGAAACAAAACGGAAACAAGAAACAGTCTTTTATGTCTTTTTAAGAGTGAGTTCCGCAAACATCGGAAAATTCAAATTATCGCTTAAAGCATTGATACTTAGTGCATTTGCTTTCATTTGCTTTCTTGTCTTTTCAAACGCATTTCGGAGGACTAAGATATTCTTGACATCTTACTGATTGCTCGTAATATGCTGATAATCAATACCAATTGGGGTGACAAAATGAAGAAAGTAACCAAGTCGAACAAAAAAGTAACCAAGTCGAACAAAAAAGTAACGAAGTCGAGGGGAAAAGTAACCAAGTCCAAGACTCTGACACTCGACTTAGACACTCTAACACCAACTTAGACACTCTACTTAGACACTCTGACACTAAAAAAGTGTCATTGTCTAATAAGCAAAGGGATATAGTCAATTTCTGTTCTGTTCCTCGAACCACCGCAGAGATCATGGAACGCCTTGGTTTATCTAATCAAACCAAGAACCGTGAACGTTACATCACCTCCCTTGTTGTAGCAGGATATTTGCAGATGATCAACCCTGAAAATCCTACGGCAAGCAACCAGAAATACAAGAAAGTAACAACAAAGTAGAAAATAAAAATATGGACTCCTTATATCTTCTCCAGTTCGTATGTTTCATCTTCACGCTCCTATCTCTATCGCATATTCAAAGAGAAGGAAGGTTGCTCCCCAACTGTTTGGAGAGCGAAAATACAATAAAATCACGCCTTAGGTGTCTACTTCATCGGCAGCACTCGCTCGCAGTTTTGTATTCGGTAGCGGCAACGAGACAACAGGCATAGAGGGAATCACCATTATTGGTACTGACGTGCAGCGTCATGGCACTCTTGAAGTAATCTTCGACCTCCAAGGTAGAAAGATAAGCAACCCGACAAAGGGCATATACATAAAGAACAACAAGAAAGTAATAATCAAATTCCAAGGGTCTATACGCCACCCGTTCATTGTGGCACATAGGCCCTTTTTCCTATTGCATGATGTCTTCAGGTAGAAGTATCTTAGCTTCTTCGTTCATATAAGTAGGGGCTTCTTTCATAAACAAGACAAGATGTACATGCTGTCCTTTCTTGATAAAAGGAAGATATTTCGCCTTTTGCTCAAGAGTTTCCATCAGGCGGTCGGTACTATCATTGTGTGTCCATTTACATTCTCCAATCAATATGTGTTTCTTATCTATTGATTCTGCTACAACGTCCAATTCTACCATTTTACCATCCTTTTCTTCTGGCGGAAAAATTTTACCCCACCATCGGGAAGCTACATTGTAGGCAATGCCATCTATGATATTGCCACTTACGTAATCACAGCATAGTAACTCCCAACATTGGCCAATAAACTGCGGTAGTTGGATTTCCACAACCTGCATCACCGTATCAATCTTTCCCAACTCAAGGATAGAACGATAAGGCACGATAAATTGATAATGGAATCTGAGAAGTGAGTCGTTGATGTGGTAAAGTCCCTTTTTGCTTTTTTTCGGATTGTCGCCAAAAGGCACCTCTCTTCTTATGTACCCTAAATCTCTTAATTTGCCTAGAGGCTCTGACAAGGAGTTGGCTTCCTTACCAGCCCTGGATGCTATTTCTGAAAGTTTGTTGGCGCCATTACCGATAATAGTGAGTAAGGTTGATGCCTGAACGGTATCTCGCATATCATCACGAAGCAGTCGCTGAGGTTCTTCCATCAAGGGGCCCTGTGGATCAAGCAACACCTTGCGAATCGCCGTTTTTGTATCTGGATAGTCACGACGCAATTCCCAATAGCGAGGCACACCGCCCCATATTGCAAATTCTTCTACCGCTTGCACGGCATCACACTCCATTGCCTCCCTCATATATTGAGCCGCAATCGGTTGCATCTTGATAATCTCATTGGCAAGTCCATAAAGTGGTGACTGGCGATTGAGCACATAGCCATGCATCAATTGTTGTGAAGAACCGCAAAGAACAAAATCAAACTTTAAGATTTTCTCGTTCAGGAGCTTTTGGATGATGGAAGGAAGTGCCTCACAGCTTTTTACGAGATAAGGAAATTCATCCAGACATACCATGATTCTCTGAGATAGTTGATTGTTCATACTGCGGAAAAGTGATTCCCAGTCGGGGTAGATAACCTTGTCGAACCCATCAATGACTGTTGCCACAGATTTGGCAAATGCAGATCGCTGTACTGCCTCTGTAGAAGTATCGCTCAAGAAGTAAATAGCCTGTTCTTGACTATTCACAAGATATTTGATGAGCGTAGATTTTCCTATTCTGCGACGACCATATATAACGATAAATTGGGTGTTCTCTCGTTTCAGAGCTTCTGTTATTCGGTCTGTCTCCGCCTTTCTATCTATTAATCTATTATATTCCATAATGTTAAGCCTTAATTATTATCGTTCACAAAGATAATCTTTCTGAACGATAATTCCAGATATTTGAGCAACAATTAGTTGCTTGTTATTGTTATTTAACTATTAATCGGAATCATTAAGTAGTATTTGCATGTTCTTTACTGGATTTAAGGTTGCCGTCAAACTAAAATTTATAGTGTCACGGAATGGCCGTTCAACGACACGGAACGGAGATTTCATAGGCAAAGATTGGAATGCTAAGATTACAGGCTATTTCTATATAAAGTTGCAAGCCCGACAAGAGCAGCGCATGTGCTTACTTCTTGTCGGGCTTATATTTTCTACAACTGAACCATTAGTCCTCAATCACTTCCTCCCAATCTACCAACCCTTTCCCTTTCTCATCCAGTTCCACAGCTAGTCCAATAGCTTTTCGCTTGTCTGCCTTGAAAGGTTCAAGATATTGGTTTGCGATGATTTGTTTCTTTGCAGCAGCCATTCCACCGTTGTTTCTCAGTTTTAGTTCTATCACATATATATATTTATATGAAGAGGCAACAATGTCTATTCTGCCAGTAGCAAGCATGTGCTCCACTTCTACACGGAAGCCGATAGCATTGAGAATGCTGCTGATAATAAGGCGGTAACGCTCTTCCATATCCATCGAGGCAAGCTTCTTGTTGCTGTATGGCACGTCTGCGATGAGAGCCTTTAATGTCTTCTTTGCTTCGTATAATTGTCCAGTGCCCAATTGGCGAAACAATGATGCTTGTAGCGATTCTATTTCAGGCTCCGCTCTCATAGTCAATGTTGGAAGTACCATATCATAGAGTGCTTGTTTCACTTCCTCATTAGGAAATCCCAGTATATATCCAAATTCATCAGCGTGCTTGATGGTCAAGTATCCCGACTGATAAAGGAACAGTTCGGCACCACCATCTGTCACGTCTGAGGTTTCGAGTGTATTGCGAAGGATAGAGCAATTGTCAAATCTGCCCAGTCTTAGTTCCATGTCGCTTACAAACTTGGGTAGCAGACTTGTAGCTCCTGATGCAGCCCAGTAGTTGCTCACTCTTTTATGCTTCAGCGCGTTGATAAAACTGAAAGGGTTGTATATTTCCGTCATGTTAGTGTCGCAGAAGTGATAACCGTCGTAGTATTCCTTCAATCGCTTGTGTGCCTCTTGTTCGGTCCAGCGGTTGGCTTCGGCCAACAATCTTATTTCTTCTGTGAAATGCTCTGTTATCTCCTGTTCTGTAATACCGCATATAGTGGCATATTCAGGAAGGAAACTGATGTTTGTAAGGTTGTTCAACACAGAGAACAGAGATATTTGTGTAAACTTCGTAATGCCAGTAATAAATACAAACTTCTCGTATTTTGTGGCAGACTTCAACACGGCAAACACATTGCGGTAGACTTTCGAGCATCCTTCATGTTCGGGAGTGTTCCAGGAGTGTTGAAGAGGTGAGTCATATTCGTCTATAAGCACAGCGACACGCTGCCCCGTCTGTTCGTAGGCAGCTTCAATAATGTTGCTGAATCTTACGGTAAGTGAGTCCTCTTTTGTGGATACGATATTATATAACTTTTCGTATTTCTTAAATATATTGTTAAGATACGACTCTATCTCGAAAGCGGTGTCTCCGCCTTCGCTCATGTCAAGCCGTATGACGGGATATTTGGTCCAGTCATGCTCCAATTCCATTATTTTCAGTCCCTCAAAGAGTTCCCTTCTTCCTTCAAGATACATCTGTAGTGTATCGACAAGAACCGATTTGCCGAATCTGCGAGGACGACTAAGGTAGTTGTACTTGTCTCCTCTATTCACCATATACCATACTTCCTCGGTCTTGTCAACATAAGCATATCCCTCCTCCCTAATTTCTTGAAAGGATTGTATGCCCACAGGTAATTTCCTATGCTTGAGGTTTGCCATAGTCTTCTCGTTTTGTTACGCTCACAAAGTTAAGCAAAAATAATTGATTGCATTAATATATTACAAAATATATTTAATGATAATTGTCTGCAAGCTGAATATGTCGGGCTTATAGCATTAAGAATAAAATTCATATTCATAAAGTTTAACTTTAAAAATGTTGTTGGTCTGTTATAAAATATGTATCTTAGCACAAATTAATAACAATAATCCCCTGTTGGCAATATGAGATATTTGGACCCGAAGGCCGATTTGACCTTCAAGAAGATATTTGGCGAACACAAAGACTTGCTTATGAGTCTGCTTAACGCTTTGTTACCACTTGAAAAAGACAGACAAGTGGAGAGTTTGGAATATTTGCCTGCTGAACTTGTACCCGACCTTCCTTTGGGAAAGAACAGTATTGTAGATGTGAGATGTAAGGATAAGAAAGGACGTCAGTTTATTGTGGAGATGCAGATGATATGGACACCTGCTTTTCAGCAGCGTGTGCTTTTTAATGCGTCAAAAGCATTTGTACGCCAACTAAAGCGCAACCGTAAATATGAACTGCTGCAACCTGTATATTCTCTTAATCTCGTCAACGAGTCATTCATGAATGATTATCCAGATGAATTTATACATAATTACAATATTGTACATGAACTTCATAGTGACAAGATAATAGATGGTCTACATCTTACATTTGTTGAGTTACCCAAATTTAAGCCACATTCTATTGCCGAACGCAAGATGGCTGTACTATGGCTGCGCTTTCTAACAGAAATAAATGAGGATACAACAATAGTGCCTGAAGAACTATTGGATAACCCTGAAACATCCAAAGCTCTCAAGGAAGTAGAGGAGTCAGCCTATACAGAACAGGAGATTGATGCCTATGAGGACTTCTGGGATAAGCTTGGTGCTGAACGTCTATTATTGGTTGACTCTAATAATATAAGCCTTGAGAAAGGATTGGCTCTGGGTAGGGAAGAGGGACGTGCGGAAGGCTTGGCTCAAGGTCGTGCGGATAGCCTTGCTGAAGTGGCAAGAGCAATGCTTGCAAAGGGTATGGATGCAGCGACTATATTTGAGCTTACAGGTTTGAAGGATACTGACATAGCAAGTCTTTAGAGCTTGATATATAAAGCCCGACAAGAGGGTGTCCCGAACGCATCTCGAAGGCATCCCGAACAATTCTCGTTAGCCGTTCGATAGTTTTTCGATAGTTCCTCGTTCGTTTCTCGTTCGTGTCTCGTTCGGTCTTCGTTCATCCTTCGTTCTGCCTTCGTTCATCCTTCGATTGCCGAACGAAGATCGAACGAAGATCGAACGAAGAACGAACGAAGGCAGATCGAGTTCATTATGGAGGATGAACGAAGGTACAACGAAGGATGAGCGAATGTGGAACGAATGATGAACGAACATGGAGCGAAGGCAGAACGACACATAACAGACTGAAAAAATGGCAGACACGTATGACAGATTTGTCACCCTTAATAATCATATACCAAGCAAAACCTCGTTTCATTAAGTTTTTGGCACGCTTTTAGCTATAACGTTTGTGAGCGGTTTTAAAAACAGATGCCGTTCATAAACAACATCAGAATAATAAAAATTTAAAAACATAAGAATTATGAACATTAAACCATTAGCAGACAGAGTGCTTGTACTTCCTGCACAGGCAGAAGAAAAAGTTGGCGGAATCATTATTCCTGACACAGCAAAAGAGAAACCGCAGCACGGTACTATCGTTGCCGCTGGCAATGGCACTAAGGATGAGGAAATGATTCTTAAAGAGGGTGACGAGATTCTCTACGGCAAATATTCAGGCACAGAGCTTGAGGTTGAGGGCACAAAATACCTCATCATGCGTCAGTCTGACGTTCTCGCAGTAGTTCAGAAGTAATTCAGAATTCAAAATTCTTAATTCAAAATTCGCGCAAGCGAACAACTCAAAACTCAAAATTCAAAATTCAAAACTCAAATAATCATGGCAAAAGAAATTAAATACAATATAGATGCACGCGACCTGTTGAAGAACGGAGTCGACAAGTTGGCTAACGCTGTTAAGGTGACACTTGGTCCTAAGGGCCGCAACGTTGTTATCGAGAAGAAGTTTGGTGCTCCTCAGATCACTAAGGACGGTGTGACCGTTGCTAAGGAAGTGGAGCTCGAGGACAAGTTCGAGAACACAGGTGCACAGCTCGTTAAGAGCGTGGCAAGCAAGACTGGCGACGACGCAGGTGACGGTACAACAACCGCTACCATCCTTACCCAGGCCATCGTAACAGAAGGTTTGAAGAACGTTACAGCAGGTGCCAATCCTATGGACCTCAAGCGCGGTATCGACAAGGCAGTTGCAGCTGTTGTCGACCACATCAAGGAGACAGCCGAGGTTGTAGGCGACAACTACGACAAGATTGAGCAGGTGGCTACCGTTTCTGCCAACAACGATCCTGAGATTGGCAAGCTCTTGGCCGACGCTATGCGCAAGGTGTCTAAGGATGGCGTTATCACCATCGAGGAGAGCAAGAGCCGCGACACAAGTATCGGTGTTACAGAGGGTATGCAGTTCGACCGTGGCTACCTGAGTGGCTACTTCGTTACAGATGCCGACAAGATGGAGTGTGTAATGGACAACCCATACATCCTTATCTACGACAAGAAGATCAGCAACCTCAAGGACCTCCTTCCTATCCTTCAGCCGGCAGCAGAGAGCGGACGCCCAATGCTCATCATCGCTGAGGATGTAGACTCAGAGGCTCTCACCACATTGGTTGTCAACCGTCTGCGTGCAGGCTTGAAGATTTGTGCTGTCAAGGCTCCGGGCTTCGGCGACCGTCGCAAGGCTATGCTTGAGGACATAGCTACATTGACTGGTGGCGTTGTTATCAGCGAGGAGAAGGGTCTTTCTTTGGACAAGGCAACTCTCGACCTCTGCGGTACTTGCGAGAAGGCAACTGTTTCTAAGGACAACACAACCATCGTTGGTGGTGCTGGTCAGAAGGAGCTCATCGCCGACCGTGTTGCTCAGATCAAGAATGAGATTGCCAACACCAAGAGCTCTTACGACAAGGAGAAGCTTCAGGAGCGTCTTGCAAAGC
>OBRN01000054.1_pt1 | contig 37427 bp, 30 predicted proteins | sample 1475621 | NCBI WGS metagenome assembly OBRN01 (sample SAMEA3360684, study PRJEB22359) | human gut metagenome | biome: ENVO:urban biome; feature: ENVO:human-associated habitat; material: ENVO:feces | place: Bangladesh | collected 2011 | reverse complement strand
TGTATACGTCGGCAGTATCCTGACTGCAGTAGATATGGGTGATGCCAAACCAGTCAGCGATGCGGATGATGGTGCCCAGATTGCCCGGGTCCTGAACGCCGTCGAGCGCCAGACTCAGTTCGCTGGTATTAATAGAGTAATCTCCTGATGTTGCCTGTTTGAATACGGCAAGCACCTGCTGCGGATGTTGTAGGAAACTCACCTTCTTCAGTTCTTCATCAGTAACCTCTATCACTTCGGTTTCAGCCCCGAAGTGTTTGCCCCGGAGCCATTCGCCGGTAGCCACAATCAAGTCGGCAGGTTGCAGAGCGAGCAGATCGTCTACCACCTTGAAACCTTCTGCCACGAACTTTCCTTCTTTATTTCTGTTCTTCTTCAGTTCGAGCGAACGTATATACTTTATTTTATTCTTGCTAATCATTTATTTTTTGTCTATATGTGTGCAAAGGTAACATAAAATATAGACATTTCAAAATAAAAAGTGCTAAATATTTTGTATTTAATTTGTTTTGCATTATCTTTGCATATCAAAAACGATAGATATTTTGAAAAAAGAAACGATTTCATTACTTGCCTTGCCGCTGCTCATAGCATCTTGTTCTTCAAGCAAAATGGTGCCGGAAGGGGAGTATATATTAAATAAGGTAGAAGTGAAGAGCGACTCGGCAGGGTATAATGCCGGGGCGCTCAAGCAGTATGTGCGCCAGAAAGAGAAGCCGAAACTCTTCTCGCTCTTCAAGAATCCTTTCAGCAAGAAGCCTGTCATCTACGATACTTTGCAGGCGCGGCTCTCCTGTCAGGATCTGCTTACCGCCATGCAGAACCAGGGCTTCATGCATGCCGGGGTGTCGCTCTATACCACCCGGAAGGGAAAGAAACTGGATGCTACCTATCTGTTGCATCCCGGAGAACCTTTTATGATAGGTAAGGTGAAATATGAGGTGGAAGATGAACATATCCAGCAACTTCTGCATCTCGATAACCCCGATAATCAGCAGATTAAGCCGGGAATGAGATTTACGGTAGAAACATTGGATAATGAACGCAGGCGTATCTCCAGCCTTCTGACCAATGATGGCTATTTCCGCTTTCATAAAGATTTTATCCAGTTTTCTGCCGATACGATTGCGGGACAGAAGGATATCGCCCTGACGCTCCACCTGATGAAGTATAAGGCAAACAGTAATGCTCCTGAGGTTGATCATACCCGATATGAAATCAGAAACATCAACTATCTGAGTAATGACAGCGACCGAATCCATCTGCGCCACCAGGTTTTGCTCAATGCCACTGCCCTCAGCGAAGGCCGTCCCTACAGTGCCGCCGCCTTGCAGCGCACCTATAACAACTTTGCCCGTCTGCAGGCGGTGAAGTATACCAACATCAGTTTCTCTGAAGTTCCTGACAGCAACCAGGTTACGGAGAACGGAATGGAGAGGGACAGCATCAGTCGGCAGATGGATTGCAATATCCAGATCAGTACCAACAAGCCTTCTACCATCGCCTTCCAACCGGAGGGAACCAATACGGCGGGCGACTTGGGAGCTGCTGCTTCGCTCACTTATACCAACCGAAATCTCTTCAGAGGTAGTGAGCAGCTGAGCATCGAACTTCGTGGAGCCTACGAGGCCATTACCGGTCTGGAGGGGTATCAGGATCAGAACTATACTGAATATTCGGTTGAAGGCAAACTGGTTTTCCCTCGTTTCTTGGCGCCTTTCCTTTCAAGAAATTTCAGAAGAAGACAGACGGCAAACAGTGAGTTGTCGGCAAGTTGGAATCTTCAGAACCGTCCGGAGTTTCATCGCCGCGTATTCTCTACTGCCTGGCGTTATCGCTGGACAGAGCCACGCCATCACCTGGCCTGGCGTTTCGACCTGCTCGATCTCAACTATGTGTATATGCCATGGATATCCGAGACATTCAAGAGAGACTATCTCGATAATGCAGAAAACAGAAATGCCATCCTCCGCTACAATTACGAAGACCTGTTTATCATGAAGATGGGCTTCGGTTTGAGTTATAGCGATGGGGTAGATGCTGTGCGAGTGAATGTAGAGAGTTCGGGCAATCTGCTGAGTGGTGTTTCCAAGGCTTTCGGTTTCAAGGTGAACAGCCAGGGGCAGCGTACATTATTTAATATAGCTTATGCCCAATATGCCAAGTTTGATGTAGATTATACCCATCTGATGCAGTTTGATAAGCGCAATGCTCTGGCGCTGCATGCGGGTATCGGTGTGGCTTATCCTTACGGCAACAGTACGGTGTTGCCTTTCGAAAAGCGTTATTTCTCGGGTGGTGCCAACTCGGTAAGAGGTTGGGGCGTAAGAGAATTAGGTCCGGGCAAGTTTAAGGGAACTGACGGTAGAATAGATTTCATCAACCAGACGGGTGATGTGAAGCTCGACTTGAATGCCGAATACCGCACTTCGCTCTTCTGGAAGTTTGAGGGTGCAGCGTTTATCGATGCCGGTAACATCTGGACACTTCGCAATTATCAGGATCAGCCTGGCGGCCAGTTCAAGATAGATGAATTCTACAAACAGATAGCTGTAGCCTATGGCTTAGGTCTCAGGTTGAATTTCGATTACTTCATTCTCCGTCTGGATATGGGTATGAAAGCAATCAATCCAGCCTACGGAACGAAGGAAGAGCATTGGGCGATTATCCACCCGAAACTAGACCGCGATTTCGCCTTCCATTTCGCAGTTGGTCTGCCGTTCTAAAAAAGAGTTTACTGAACTTTCGCATGTGGGGAAGTTAAGGGAAGTTAGGGAAGTTAGGGAAGTTAGAGGGAAGTTAAGGGACAAATGTCCTAAGTTTAAGCTAGAAGACTATTGTCTCTTAACTTCCCGAACGACCATAGGGAGTGATAACTTCTTTAACTCCTTTAACTCCTGAACTTGCGAAACTCCTTACTTTTTTCAAGGCAATTTTTCCAACTTAATCTTCCAGAGCCCCTTTTCCATACACATCGGCAGTTGGAAATCGGCCTGTTCTATGAGCTGCGGATCCTGCCCTATGCTGTCCATCTGCAGAAAATTATGAACCGTAAGGGTTATGGTAGCACTTGTTTCATTGTCACCGAAATCAATATTCGTAATCTCGATGCTGGCATCCTCCGGTTTCTGGCGCAGCAGTTCCACGTCGGTCTCGTTCACATTACTTGCAGCATAGCGCAGCCAGCGCTCCGATTCCTGGGTACAATACTTCACGGCTTTCTGGAAATGCCAGTTGAAATAATAGTTGGCAAACGAATCAACATCAGCCTTCAGCTGGTCCTCGCTGCCTTCGTGAGGTTCACAGCCCGAAAGGCTGAATATACTTGCGGTCATGCATGCCACAGCTATGCATAAACCTATCATCGACTTCTTCATCATGATTCTCAAATCTTAAAAATTCTATTTTTTTGCGATATTTCGGCACAAAGATAGTAAAAAACTTTGTAATAAGAATCTTTTTTGCTAACTTTGCATGGAAAATAACAATTAAAATGCTGAAATTTATATCCTTTGGCAGTGGAAGTAGTGGCAATTGCTATTATCTTTACACTGATACGGATTCGATACTGATAGACGTAGGAGTAGGAATAAGAATATTGAAGAAGCATTTCCATAACTATGGACTTCGCTTCGAGGATGTGCATCACGTCCTCATCACCCATGACCACGCCGACCATGTAAAGTCGGTGGGGAGTCTGAGTACTGACTATCATCTACCGGTATATACGACCCGTAAAGTACATCAAGGCATCGAGCGCAACTATTGTGTTCGAAAGAAGATAGAGCCTAACCATGCTCGTGTGATAGAGAAGAACGTAACTTTCACACTGGGCGAGTTTAAGATTACCCCGTTCGGCGTACCTCACGACAGTACCGACAATGTTGGCTATTTCGTGGAGTGCGAAGGTGTGAACTTCTGTCTCATCACCGATGTGGGGCATATTACTGAAGAGATGCACGACTTTATCGGCCGTGCCAACTATCTTGTGCTCGAGGCGAACCATAGTGTAGAGATGCTCCAGCAGGGTCATTATCCCCAGTATCTGAAGGAGCGCATTCTGGGAGATAACGGTCATCTGAGCAACGACGATTGTGGCGAGGCTCTTGCCAATTATGCTACACCGGAGCTTCATCACGTCTGGCTCTGTCATCTCAGCGAGGAGAACAACCATCCTGAGTTGGCCCGCAAAACCGTGGAGCAGATTCTGCGCAGCAAAGGCATCATAGCCGGCAAGGACTTCCAACTGGAAGTATTGAAGCGCAAGACGCCGAGCGAAATCTATAAGCTGGTGTAGAGCAGGTGTAAAACTAAAAAGGTAGCCGGATAAGGAGTTATATTGAGTTAACTCCTTATCCGGCTATTTCATGAATACGAAATAAACGGCTGCAATCAGGCAGCAGAAGGCTGCGAAATGATTCCAGTGCAATCCCTGTCCCTGGAAGAGGATATTGGCGATGATGGCGAAGACGATAAGCGATACGCATTCCTGAATCACTTTGAGCTGGACCAGATTAAATGGTCCGCCATTATCAACGAAACCGATGCGGTTGGCTGGTACCTGACAGCAATATTCGAAGAAAGCGATGGCCCAACTGAAGGCGATGACACCGATAAGAGGCCAGTTGCTGCTCACGCCCGTTTGTTGCAACTTGAGGTGTCCGTACCAAGCCAGCGTCATGAAGATGTTGCTCAGCACCAATAATAATATAGTATACAATCCGTTCATAATCTTATCTTTTTTGCGGGTGCAAAGGTAATATATTTTTTTAAACCCTCCAAATTTCAGGGATGTTTCATTTCGTTTTTGTTTTGATATGGCTGTTTTTGGCAGATAAATCTCCGATGTTCTGATATTTATCTCCGAAAGATAAGTGTGCTGTTTGCGTATGGCCAGTAGGCTGTTTGGGGCGAACAGCCGACTGGCGGATTAGAGAACAGTAGGCTGTTCCTATGAGACAGTCATCTTAGACTGGGAAACCAGATTTCCCAATCCTATCAATATGATTTATGTTTAGCATTCTGCAAAAATCTCTTCACTCTTCCACTTCTTTCCAATCTATCAATCCCTTGCCTGTTTCATTAAGTTCCACTGCTAGGGCGATGACCTTGCGCTTGTCGGCCTTGAATGGTTCTGTGTAGCTCTTTTCCTTTATCTGGCTCTCGGCAGCAGAAATGCCGCCATTGTTCGATAGCTTCAGCTCCAGGATATAGATGAAGGATGGAACCTCTACAATCATATCAATTCTGCCAGTGGCTAGCATCCTTTCTACTTCCACCCTAAATCCCAAGGCTCTGAATATCGTGCTCATTATCAGCCGGTAACGCTCCTCCATATCCATACTCGCCATCTTCTTGTTGCTGTATGGAACATCGGCGATTAGAGCCTTTAATGCCTTCTTGGCTTCAGCGGTATTGCCGTCCTGCATCATTTTTCTGAGGAAGCTCTGCGCAGAAACCACTTCCGAATTCGACTTCATGGTCAAGGCAGGAACCACTACCTGGTATAATGCCTTGCGAACTTCAAAGTTAGGGAAGCCCAGGATGTAAACGCCATCGTCGTAACCCTTGATGGTGAGATACCCCGACTGATAGAGGAAGAGCTCGGCTCCGCCATTCACCACATCCGATGTCTCCAGGGTATCGCACTCGATGAAGCAATGGTCAAAATATTCCATCTTCATCTCCATGTCATCCACGAACTTTGGCAATAGGGAAGTGGCCCCTGATGAAGCCCAGTAATTTCTCAATTCCCTATCATCCAGGGCATTGATGAGGCTGAACGGATTGAAAATATCCACCATATTTTTGTGGCAGAAACGATATCCGTCGTAATAGGCAGTGAGCTGCTTCAGGGTCTCCTCAGGAGTCCATCCGTTTTCTTCTCCCATCGCCTCAATCTCAGGCATGAAGTTGTCGGCAGCTTCCTGTTTCGAAATGCCGCAGATAGTGGCGTAGGGTGCATCAAAACTGATGTTGCTCAGGTTGTTGAGCACGGAGAAGAGGGAGATTTGTGTAAACTTGGTGATGCCCGTGATGAAGACGAAACGCTCGTGTTCGTCTTCTTTTTTCAAAACGGCAAATACGGATTTATAGATGGCTGTGCAGGCATCATGCTGAGGAGTCTTCCAAGAATGCTGCAATGGAGAATCATACTCGTCGATAAGAATAACCGCCTGTTTTCCGGTCTTTTGAAACATCGTTTCGATGATGTTCTGGAAACGTACGGCAAGGGAAACCTCCGGGCGCACCGCAACTTCATACTTCTGTTCGAGTTTATAGAAGGCATCGTCGAGATAGGAGTTGAGTTCTTCGGGGGTAGCTCCTCCGCAACTCATGTCGAGTCGAATTACGGGATAGCAGATCCAGTCTTTCTCCATCTGCATAATCTTCAAGCCCTCGAAGAGTTCTTTTTTCCCCTCGAAGTAAGCCTGGAGTGTATCCACGAGAATCGACTTGCCAAAGCGGCGTGGGCGGCTTAGGTAATTATACGTTTTATTTCTGTTGGCAAGTTGCCAGATGATATCTGTCTTGTCAACATATAGGTATCCTTCCTTTCTAATTTTTTCAAAAGACTGGATACCTACGGGCAATCTTCTATCGTTCATTTCTGTCATAATCTAATCTCCTATGTTTTCAGGATAGCTTTTTGCGAGCTATTCGCCTTACTACAAATTCTATTTGCAAAGATACGATGAATATTTTGATTTTGCAAGAAAAATGGAGGATAATATAAAAAAGGTGGCGAATCTTTTTGTTATCTTTGATTTTTGCAGCATCTGGATTGATTCGCATAATCCTTTAAATTTCAGTGTCCTCTGCCATTTTCTTTCAGATTTTCTTGCGAGTTCCAATCTTTCTTCGTATCTTTGCTGTGTCAGTTATTCATTTTAAAAAGGAGCAATATGATGGTACATCGAGATAAGATATTATGTTTTTTGGTTTTATTCTGCTGCTTCTTTGCACATACTCCTCTGCAAGCCCAGCAGCCACGCAAGAAGGTGGGGCTCGTTTTGGGTGGAGGTGGTGCCAAGGGTGCGGCTGAAGTAGGTGTGCTCAAGGTGCTGGAAGAGGCTGATATTCCAGTAGATTATATTGCCGGAACCAGTATCGGTGCCATCGTGGGCGGACTCTATGCCATCGGCTACGATGCTGCTGATATCGACAGCCTCTACCGTAACCAGAACTGGCTTTTCCTTTTGAGCGACCAGGTGAAACGCGAATCGGAGACTTTTCTTTCTAAAGAAGAAAGGGAGAAATATATCGTTCATATTCCTCTTTCCAAAGAGAGGAAGGTCTCGTTGCCAACCGGTTATGTGAAGGGGCAGAACATCCTGAATCTTTTCTCGAAACTTACCGTGGGGTATCATCAGGTAGATGATTTCTCTCATTTACCCATCCCTTTCCGTTGCGTGGCGGTAGATCTGGTAGAAGGCAAGGAGGTGGTGTTTTCATCGGGCTCGCTGCCTATGGCGATGCGTGCCAGCATGTCGATACCGGGTGTTTTCGCTCCGGTAGAATGGAAAGGGAAGATGCTTGTGGATGGCGGCGCCTTGAACAATCTGCCGGTTGATGTGGCAAAGGAAATGGGAGCGGATGTGATTATCTGTGTAGATTTGAGTACCGGTTGGAAGAAGAAGGAAGAGCTGAAATCGGCTTCTTCTGTTGTTGAACAGCTCATAAGTATGATGGGGCAGAACAAATACAGGAAGAATATGGCTGAAGCCGATCTTTATATCAATCCTTCTCTGAAAGGTTATTCGGCAGCCAGTTTCCAATCTGAAGCCATTGATACCATGATACAGCGGGGAGAACAGGCTGCCCGCCAGAAATGGGATGAACTGATGGCTCTGAGAAAGTATATCTATGCTGATGCTTGTGATTCTGTTGCCTCTGATGATACATTACTGGATAAACGCATCAAACTGCAGAAACCTTCTCAGACGGAAGCCTATCATATAGGAAGCATCCAGATTGAAGGCATCAGCGGAGAGGAGGAAAAGTGGATTAGAAAGAAAATAGCTCTACGGGAGAATTCGGAAGTCAGTCCTGAGGAGATAGATGGCACACTTGCTATGCTCAGGGGACTGAATATCTTTTCGCGTGTAGAATACAGACAGTCTAACGAGGAACCTTATGACCTGGTATTCATGCTGGAACCCAACGAATCCAGAAGAATCAGTGTAGGTGCACGTTTTGATACGCAGGATCTGGCGAGCGTCATCGCTCAGATATCCAACAACCAGCAGTTTTCTACCCGTCATCATTATGCCTTTACAGGACGCATTTCTCGTAATCCCTATCTGGAAATGAAATATGCCTATGGCAACCTTTTCGGAGCGAAAATAGGCATTTCCTATCGTATGGCTCATTATGATTTCGACCTTTATGCGGACAAGCATAAGTTGGATGCCCTAGAGTTTCTTTCGCATTCTTTCGCTGGATTCTATACCCGCGATATCGGTAACTTCAGATTGAAATCGGGTGTGCAGTTTGATTATTATCATTATCATTCTGATATGTTCGAACGCGACGGAAGCATCCAGTCACGTTCGTCAGACCATTTCCTGAATTACTTTGCATCTGTTGTGATGGATACTTACGACCGCCGTTATTTCCCGACCCGTGGCAGCCGCATTCAGGTTCAGGGCATTCTGCATACGGATGACGGAATACATTATGCTGATGGTAATCCTTTTGGCGAGGCTGCTTTTCAAGGAGAATGTGCCGTACGTCTCAATTCCAGATTCTATCTGCTTCCTAAGCTCAAAAGTCGCTTCTTGTTTGGAAGTTCCGTACCAGCCATTTATCAGAATTATGCAGGTGGAGCAGCTGATGGTTACTATCTGCCTTGGCAGGTGGCATGGGAGAGTGCGCAGCATGTTCATCTGCTGGAGCGCAATGTGGTGACAGGTCAGCTCGGTTTCCGTTATCGGGTAAAAGGCAAGTTCTATCTTACCGCTCTGGGAGAGTATGGCAAGGAAGCCCGCAAGTTTTCTCATATTCTCATCGGTGATGATTTGTGGGGAGGAGCCTTGCGGGCATCCTATGATTTCGTATTGGGTCCGGTAAGCATTCAGGCTAATTATTCTAGCTTGGGTAAGAATGTAGGATTCTATATCAATGCAGGATTCGTATTCTGATTTCCTTATCTGCATCATGTAAACCAGAACCTGCATGTTTATATGTGTCATGGCGGTTCGCACAAAACTCGCATCTTGTCGTTCCCTGAGCCTACAAGACAGGAAATCATCAGTCTGATAGGTAGTTGGCTGAAGGAATAATGCTTCCATGAACCAATCATAATGGATAAAATGAAAGATTTTTTTAAAAAATATCCATAAAAATTTGGTGGTTTCAGAAAAATGTATTACCTTTGCACTCGCTTTTGAAAACAAAGCTTTTTGCAGAGGCACCCTTAGCTCAGTTGGTAGAGCAACTGACTCTTAATCAGTGGGTCTAGGGTTCGAATCCCTAAGGGTGTACAAAAAACTCCGAAGAATCAATCTTGGTTCTCCGGAGTTTTTTTGTAATAAGGATTACCATTATCCGATAGAGGCGATTTTGTAATTTTGCGCCATCAATCGTTGTATTGTGCAAATACTGACAATTATAGGAAATATTCGCCAACTGCCACAACGAAAATGCGCCAACTGCCACAATGGAATAGAAAAGCAAACAGACTGCTTTACAGCAGGCCATTGAGTATTTTGAGGCAGTAACCAGATTCTATGTATCCCGTGTAGACGGAGTCAATCGTGATAGTGAATTGGCTAGGAGGATTATGCGTTCGTATGCGAGAAATCAGGGAAGTCAGGCTACAGCAGGTACCATTTTGGCAGATATTGCCAACAATGAGAGTACTGAGGTTAGTGAGAATACCATCTATTCCTATATCAAGGCTTTGAAGAAGATATTTGTGATAGAGGATTCTACTGCCTGGAACCCGAATATGAGAAGCAAGTCGGCGATACGTACTTCTGATACCAGATATTTTACAGACGATTGATTGAGGTGAAGCTGGGTGGCGACAAGCTCATAGAGGAGGGCGCAAGAAACCTGGTGACCTTGGAAAGTAAAATCGATACCGATAAGATGAAGTCTCCATCTTTCAAAATGGTGCTGACTGGTGTCGGTAAATATGCCTACCAGCGTCCGCAGGACGGCGTATATGTTGTGCCGGTAGGGTGCTTGAGAGATTAGGAATCTATTTTTTGTTTCCTTTCTCTATTAATGATACGTTATGATATTGACTATAGATAACAGTTATTAGATATGGATAAAAGTAACCATTCTGTCATATTGATAAATCGTCAGATAATCAGATAAAAAGAAGACAGAGTGGTTACGTTTGTTTTTATTTGCTTCCCTTACTACGATTGCACTGTCGGCAAAGCATTTGGCAATTTTTGATGTCGGTTCTTCCACCTTCTCGCCAAGGCTTGATGTGGTCGCCCTCCATTAATTCAAAGTCAAACTCTTTGCCACAGATGGCACATTTATGGTTCTGTTTTTCCCATATTGCCTTCTTTACCTTATCCTTGAAAGTACGAAGGTCCAGATAACGCTCATCGCCAGTTAACACATAAGGAATAATTCCATTCGGCTTCTGAATCTCATCATCACCGATAAGATCTGAGATTTTTGCCTCCAATGCCTTGATATCCAATGGCTGTTCATGATACTTGTCATAAAACAAAGCCCAATCCACTCCCTTCATGATGATTTTGAATTTCTTCATATTGAAAGTAGATATAGCCCAATTCAGTACGTTTTGAAAATAAGTCCAAAGAGGAATGGCATTCTTGTCGTGTTGATGAACAGCCATATAACCAACGGCACTTTGTGGCTTTCCATTGCGAGTTTCATGATCAGCCATCCACTCTAAAGCCTTTTTGAAAAAGTCTTGGCGGATAGGTGAACCATTTACCAAATCCTTACCTAGCTTATAAGCTCCGCATTTGCTTTTGGAGAAATGATGTTTTGCATCACTAACAAAAGGACCTGCATATACTGCATTGCGGATTTCCTGCTCATTCAATGGCTTACCAGCTATATTGATGGTCTTGAACCATTCCAGCTTTTCTGACTCCTTGCCTTCGCAAACATATACTGTCAGCTTATAGTCGAGAATCTTCTTCTGAATATCAGCTGTTTGATTAAAGAAATTCTTAAAATCTAAAGCAAACAATCCAGCTACGTACTCACAAAGCGAAAGTGTGCGTTGCTGTCCGTCCATCACTTCATACGGGCATTCTGCATCATCACTTCTCTTCACCCAGTACATTACATTGAGCGGATATTCATTAAGCACGGTGTTGATGACGGCACGTTGTTCAGCTTCGTTGTAGATGAACTCTCGCTGATAAGGTGGACGGATATCCAGAAGACCATTATAGCCACGTACTCCTTGTTCTTCATTGTTGATGTAACCTTTGGTTATCTCGCCAACGGTTACTTCCAGTTGTTTAATTGTCATCATAATGTTTGTGGATGTTTGTTACGGATAATGATTCTAGCATATGGTAATATGATTTTACCATTTTTCTCAATATAAAGCGAATTCATATTTGCAGTAACATGCGCTTTATTTCCTTGTGCTCTTAGTTTGTCTATTGTTTCCTGTCCCATAGTTTTTATACCTGCTTCTCGACACCAATCCGTATCACAAGCATTACCTATGATTTCGAATTGCTCAGGATTATACTTGTCCATAAATGTAACAGGAACTCCCATTAAGCCATCATAATCTCTAGGAATGTCTCCTGTCTTGTTTATATCAATTGCATCATAATTACTATATGATGGATAGTCTTCTGACGAGTAAGAACAGACTAAATCCATAGTTTCATGACGTTTGGCAATTTCCATGTTAGTAAACCAATTGACGCCAGATACACGGATCATTTTTTCTTTATGGTTGCCCGATTTAGCAACATCGTCATATGGGGAATAAAAATGAGCAGCTGCCCCCTTAAATCCATAGCCTAACCAAACTTTATTTTCTTTAATTAGCGGAAACACCTCTTTATATTTTATAGCATTTTGATGTCCTACTATCAAGAACTTCTTGTCATATTCCATTAACTGCCCAATATACTCTCGGAACAAAGAGAATGGAGGATTTGTAACTACGATATCTGCTTCTTTCAGGAGTTCTATGCATTCGTTTGAACGGAAGTCACCAGTCTTCAATATAGACATCACGTTCTTGTCGTTCTCCAAAAGATAACGGACATCCGACAGGTCAACAGCCCCATCTCCGTTTTCATCTTTTACTTCCGTAATCTCCACCTTGTAAGCAATTTTTTTTGGTTCTTCATCACCAAAGCCTTCAAAATGGAGCATGAGTTCATTACCCGTTACAGGAGAACCATTATAACAGGTACAGATAAGTTTCTTCAAACCCAACTGGTTGAAACGAAGAGCAAAATACTTAAAGAAATTGCTTTCGTAGGGATCATCACAATTGCAGAGTACCACCTTCCCACGGAAGTGCTGCCAATAGTGCTGCAATTCTCGCTCAATATCAGAAAGTTGAGTATAGAACTCATCCTTCTTCGCCACCTTAGCGGCATTCAGATTTTTGTTTGCCATATACTTTTGATTGATAGTTATAAGACAAGACATCTGCAAACAACTATCAATCCGCTAAGACGCAAAAAAGGGGCGTGATGCCTCTTATCGCGTTTAGCACGGGGCGGCGTCGGATGGAGCCCCAGATCTACCATAAGAATGCATCACGCCTATAGCGTGTTTGCATTGCTTTACTTGGTAGATAAGGGGCTTCATACGAAACGTATATATACGAGCCACCTATCACATATTATTTCCGTGCTTGTTATTCCAAATGAGTTTCCGACGCTCTTGGCTAAACGCGAAATAATAGCGAATGCTTTTTTTATCAACGATGTCTTGGAAAAGGCTTCCGCCAAATCCGTTGGCAAAGGTACAAAGAATAATTGAGATTATTGTAAGTTTCTCTGAAAAAGTTTTCGAGAAAAGCGTTTTTCAATCTCTTCCGCATTTTATTATCTTCTCCAGGACCCATAAAAAGTCCAATAAATTCTTTAAAAGTGTAGAGTTTTGTTCTTTTCTATGACTTAAAAAATGTTATTTTCTTTTTTGTTATCAAGAAAAAGTAGTAACTTTGAAGAAAATTTAAAATAGTTTTAATTATGAGTATAAATATTGATGAATTTCGCGTTTTGCGAACATTGTCAGATGGTGAGCAACATGATAAAGCTCCAAAAGGATTAACTGATGCTCAGTTCTGTATTGCAGTACAATTGCTCAAACAGAAAAATTTGATATATGCTGCTTTTGAGGAAGGAGGAAAAGTCATTTCTTCCAAGATTAATATGGCCGGATGTGCTGTATTGGATGCTTTAACAGAACTAGAAAAGGCAATCCTTAATCATGCTCTTTATGCAAGAAACATAAGAAAATGCGACTACGAAATTCTTCTCGATTTAAAAAATAATGGTTCTAATGCTTTTTCCAAAGAAATTAAGGATGATTCCAGCTTTTTTAAAAGAATTTCTCTTTTGCGCCGAGATAAAATGGTAACTTATAGTTATGATTATTATAGTTTGGCTGATAAAGGTTACGAACTTATAAAGGCAATAGAATATGAGGTTAATGAGGCTTTATCGAAGAAAAATATTCAAGTGCCAGGTTTTATAGAGCCAGATGCAGATATACAGGATAGTTTTGCGGATTCAGTAAATCAAGTAGAGCAGAAAAGCAAAACACAATCGGATAAAACTTCTGATATATGTATTAAGGAAGGACGTTTGTCTGATTTCCTGAAAGTTATAAAAGCAATGTGTGATGCTAATTATTTTGAGAAAAAAGATGGTGACAAAGTTTATCAGGTTGATGTAATGGATCTGATGAGTGAAGCTTTTCACTCCGACCAATTGAAAGGCAGTAAATATTCATCTCTTTTAAGTAAATCAACTAAGGCTAAAAAAAATACCTATTTAAAAACTTTCGAGGAGTTGGAAGATAAAGCAGAAAAATTTTACAAGGTTTGTCTTGAAAAAGCAAACAATAAAGACTGAGTTTTTGAACTCTTCAAAGTAGTTGAAGAACAGACTAAAAGCTAAAAATGCTTAGCCCATATACTTAGTAATGCGTCCTATAATTATAGGGCGCATTATTATTATGTTGAAATGATATAGAACGCTGCCCAGGACTAGAAGTTGCTGTCAGTTCTGGGCGTATGGAAGTTATAGGAAATCTACTATTAAAGTTTAATTTATTTTAAATTTTTGGTAAGGTTTTGGTAAGGTGCTTGCAACCTTACCAAGGCCTGTTGTAATTTTGCCGGCGAGATTTAGTTCTTATCGGCTTTTTTGTATTCAATAAACTGAAGACAGATGGAGCTGATAAAATGAAAATCTCTGGGGCTTATTGGATATCGTTCGTTGTATTCACTTAAGTCCAGCAGGCAGACAAGCATCCTGACTAGGAAGCTAGAGGACTTGGACTATCTGAATGCAAATTGCTTCATAGACGGAAGGATTAATACCAAAATATAATATGCAAAAGGTATTATCTATCGGAGAAATCCTCAATGAGTATTTACTCCACAGCAACGCCCCTCCGGCTGCGGCTTATCGCAAGCACGTGCAGGAGATGATGGCAAGTAAGGGATCTGTTGATTATATCAAGAAAGGAGAACGGTATGATTAATAAAGATTCTAAACAGAAATTGGATGAAGTCGTAGCTCAGGCTGCTCTTCAGCAGACTGAATCCCAGCAGCAGGCTCAGGCTCTTGCTTCAGGGGGTGCTCAGCAGCGAGATAAGCCTAGCTTTGTCAATGTGTCTCCTTTCAATGACTACCGGTTAGAAGGACTGAAGATGGATCCACCGAAGGAACTTTGTCCACATATTCTGGTGGAGCATGAGACTACGATTCTCTTTAGCGGTCCAGGTGTGGGAAAAACAGCCCTCGCCACGCAGATAGCTTTTGAGTTGGCTGGACAGGGAATGCGGGCGCTTATTGTCAACTTTGAGCTTTCGAAGCAGCAATTGGCTTTGAGATATCCCAACAAGGAGTTTCCTAATACGCTCTACCACGCTAGCATCGATTATACCAAGATGCACGATGTTACTGACCAGAACCTGATTCTTTCTGAGATTGAGCGACTGGCCGTGGAACGGAATATAGAGTTGATAATCATAGATAACTTTACCAATCTCTGTATCAATTCTAAGGAGGCTGCTGAAGCCGGAAACATCATGTTGAAACTGGTAGCTATGCGTTTGACTCACAACTGGACCATGCTCATCCTTGCCCATACGCCTAAGCGCAAGCAGGGCGATCCACTTACAATAGACGACCTGGCTGGTAGCAAGCTTCTCAGTAACCTTGCCGATAACGTAATTGGTTTCAACAAATCGAAGAAGGACAAGAACATGCGCTACCTCATTCAGCTGAAGTATCGTTCTCTCCCAATCGAACTTGATTTCAAGAACGTGCAGGAACTTACGTTGACCAGTTCTGACGGATGGCTCCATTTTGAATATGGTGGCTATGATGAAGAACGGGCACATCTGCCAAGATCAAGAGATGAGAAGGCTGAACTGGAGCGTGACATCGTGAAGGAACTCAAGCAGCCTAATGGCTCTTCTTATCGGGAAATTGCTGACAAACTGGGTACCAGTTTGAGTATGGTTCAGCGTGTTGCCAAGAGCAATAACTTGAACAGAAAAGGCAAATAAGCCTTACAAGAAGTAAGTATTTGTATCAGGGGTGTATCATTCCGATTTTTGATACAAAATGATACTTAATTAATTGATATAGATGTAGTTAGACTGTATCATGAGTGATACAGCTGCTGTATCTGATACAAAGGGAATGTATCATCTTTGATACATAATAACCTTCTGAATATCAATAGGTTAATGATTGTTTTGTATCGATTCGGAAATGAGACACTCTGATACATTTTTTTTATCATTAAATTTCAGAAAAAATGAAAAATGATATAAGATTTGTTTTGGAGCGTTATCGTTCCGGTGGTTCCAACCGCTATGTCTGCCCTCAATGCGGACGCAAGAAGTGCTTTACACGATATGTAGACCTGGAAACGGGCGAGTATGTGGCTGAGGACTGTGGTAAATGCGACCATACGGCATAGTGTGGCTATCATTATCCACCACGTCAATACTTCCATGATCATCCGGAACTTAGCTGCAGGGAAGATTACCAGACGGAATACGTAAACGGTAAACCCTTGCTGGGATTGGGAAACAGGCGACAGGACTCAGATAACACCCTGAACGTTCATAAGAACAGACTGATGATGCAACCGCAGGATAGGCGACAGACCGAGTTCTTCAGCCCCGAATGGGTACAGAAGGCTATGCTGAGGCAGAGTGCTTTCGGCATGTGGCTTGAAGGCCTGAATATCGGTGGTGATGCCCGGCAGGTGCTAGCCGATTATTGTGTGGGAGGTACTGCCCGAGACGTCGTTGTGCAGGGCGTGAACTATGGCAGGGCAGTGGTGTTCTGGCTGATAGACGAACAGCAGCGGGTGCATGATGCCAAGCTGATGGCTTATCGCAATGACGGTCATCGGGTACAGGGATGGGCCAACACCATGCGTTCCATCTGCGAACGTTCTCATGTAGGACCGCAACTTCAGAATACCGAAAAGGTGCTCTTTGGACAGCACCTGCTTCCCCGCTATCCCGATAAGACGGTATGCATCGTGGAGAGTGAGAAGACATCGCTTATCTGTGCCTGCCGCTATCCGCAGTTCCTGTGGCTGGCAACGGGCGGATGTGGAAATCTGCAGACCGATAAGCTGCTCCCCTTGCAGCATCGGCGACTCGTAGTTTATCCCGACAGCGGAGAGTATGATAAGTGGAAGGAGCAGATGACAAGGAGCGGATGCCGGGATTATAGGGTGGTGGACTTCATGGAGCAGTTTGAGGCGAATACCGATATTGCCGATATTCTGTTGGGTGAGGCTCAGCAGAAACCCGAATTTCTGCTGCCACCTCCTCCAGATGTCTGCCCCTTCTAAACATAAGGTTTACGCTCCGTAAGTATCATCTTTAGAGGGCGTAAGTATAAGGGTTAGAAAAATAATTAAAATGCAAATTTAAAATGTAAATATGATGACAGATTTTAAAGCAAGAGCCTAAGGAAAATCAGAACTTGCCTGGCTCTATTTTCCAACAGCCAGTTCGGCTCATACGGCAGTAAACCATCTGATGTCTTGGGTGTATCGCATTCCGCAACTTGTTGATGGACTTCAGAAGCTCGGCTATCGTAAGACGGCAAAGTTTTTTACACCCCGAGAGGTAGCTCTCATCATCGATTATCTGGGTGAACCATAAGAAAATCCTGATAAAGTATGCTATCTCACGCAACGTATGGTATCGTATGAATGACTTGACGGAATTTTGTATCTTTGCTGTGTAAACCAAAGGGGTTTACTCGATGAAACTCTCTACCCGATGGGGTGATGGATCCTATACCTTCTGAAGGAATATGGAGATGCGGAATCGGCAGTAATTAACTCAAAATTCTGAAAGGTATGATTAAGTATGTTTTGAAGCAGAACAAGAACAAGAAGAGTCTTGCTTATCTTAAGTGGTATGCTTTCCCATTGGTGGAAGAGACGATGGATTTGGCTGAACTTGCCAAGCACATGGAGGAGCACAATACCGGATTCACCGAGGCGATGTGCCTGGGCATGATGACTGCCATGGTGAAGTGTATCAAGGAGCAGCTCCTGGCTGGTAAAAATGTGAAGATAGACAACCTTGCCATCTTCAGCGTGGGCATCCGAAACAAGGAGGGAGCCAAGACCGAGGCTGAGTTTACTGCGGTAAACAATATTGCCGGTGTAAAGCTCAGAGCCCGTGCTACAGGTACATTGAGCAATGCCAACCTTAACACTTCGGCTAGTGTGAGAAGAGCCAGCAATGTAGTAGTTTTTGGTTCTGGCAGTGATGCCGGTAATGGTGCAGGCAGCATCAACCCTGGTGGCAATACAACTACTGGTGGCAACAGCCAGACTGGTGACAGCTCTACTACAGGAGGTGAAGACAACGGTGTTGGCGACGGCAACCTTGGTTAAAGCCTACTGAGGTAAAAGGCAGCCTTAAAATTTTAAAATCCTCGTCCGATATAGAAACCGGACGAGGATTTTTTTATCCAACTTTTTCTTCTTTCAGTTTTCCGAAGAAATCGAATGAGGCATCCCAATCCTTCCAGACTGGCTCTCTGCCCAATTCCTTCAATCTCGCATTGATTACCTTGGCGGTACGCTCATCGCTTACGGTGAACTGCTCCAATGCCTGAGGATAGGTATGGTAACCACCAGGATTTACCTTTGATTCTGCCGACATGGTGGTGACACCCAGTGTTGCCATGTTGTCACGGATGTAGGCTGGCTCACGGGTAGAGTAGGAGATATCTACATCGTGGTCGAAGATACGCATGGCGAAAGTAGCCTGTGCCAACTGCTTATCGGTCATGAAGCAGTTTGGCTGGAAACCTTCGTTCTGTGCAGGGCGCATACGAGGGAAGTTCACGCTGTACTTGGTCTTCCAGTAATGCTTCTGCAGGTAGCGCAGGTGATGAGCCATCATCACAACATCCGTGCGCCACTCCTTCTCCAAGCCGATGAGTACGCCCATGCCGATGGAATGGACACCTGCCATACCCATGCGGTCGAAACCATCGCAGCGCCACTCAAACTTGCTCTTCATGCCACGTGGGTGGTAGAGCTTGTAGTGCTCGTGGTTGTAGGTTTCCTGGAAACAGATGACACCGTTCATGCCGTGGTCGGCGAGGGTTTTGTAATCCTCTGTAGAGAGCGGCATCACCTCAATCTTCACGTTAGAGAAATACTTCTTGGCGATGTCGATTGCCTTGGCAAGATATGGGGTGCCTGCCTTGGCTGGGTTCTCGCCCGTAACGAGAAGGATGTTCTCGAATGGAGCCAACTGCTTGATTGCCTTGTACTCGTTCTCAATCTGCTCTGGGGTGAGGATGGTACGAGCCATCGGATTCTCACGATGGAAACCGCAATACACGCAGGAGTTGGAGCATGAATTGGTGATGTAGAGAGGAATGAACATCGACATGGTCTTGCCGAAGCGCTCCTCGGTATATTTGCGGGAAAGACGCGCCATTACCTCCAGGTATGGCTCGGCTGCCGGTGAAATCAGCGCCATGAAGTCGTTCACATCGCAATGGTCCTTGGCAAGGGCACGGCGCACGTCATTATCGGTCATTCGAGCAATGCGCTCCGTGGTCTCCTCCCAACTGATTTTCTTTAATTCGTCTGAAAACATTTTCTTACTTTTTAAACTTTCTCAAATCGTGTGTCAACTTGGCTGCGCAGAAGTTTGGACCACACATGGTGCAGTACTCACCATCTGTATGACCTGCCTCCTCGAAATACTTCAAGGCGAGCTCTGGGTCGAGAGAGAGGTGGAACTGGTCTCTCCAGCGGAACTCGAAACGTGCCTTGGAGAGGGCGTTGTCGCGGATGGTTGCACCTGGATGACCCTTAGCCAAATCGGCAGCATGAGCGGCAATCTTATAGGTTACCACACCTGTGCGCACATCTTCCTTGTTAGGCAATGCGAGGTGCTCCTTAGGTGTTACATAGCAGAGCATTGCGGTGCCGAGCCATGCTATCTGGGCACCACCGATGGCTGATGTGATGTGGTCGTAACCTGGAGCGATATCGGTAACCAATGGGCCGAGGGTGTAGAATGGTGCCTCGTGACAGTGGTCGAGCTGGCGCTCCATGTTCTCCTTGATCTTCTGCAATGGCACGTGGCCAGGGCCCTCGATGAATGCCTGTACGTTCTTGTCCCAGGCACGGGTAACAAGCTCGCCCATGGTATCCAACTCGGCAAACTGGGCTGCATCGTTGGCATCGGCTATACAGCCTGGGCGCAGACCATCACCCAAAGAGAGGGCAACGTCATACTGTGCCACGATGTCGCAGATATCGTCGAAGTGCTCATAGAGGAAGCTTTCCTGGTCGTGGTAGAGACACCACTTGCTCATGATACTACCGCCACGGCTCACGATACCGCAGAGACGGCTGTCGGCGAGATGCACGTTGTGGCGACGGATGCCGGCATGGATGGTGAAGTAGTCAACACCCTGCTCGCACTGCTCGATGAGGGTATCACGGAATACCTCCCAGTTCAGATCTTCTACCTTGCCGTTTACTTTCTCCAAAGCCTGATAGATAGGCACGGTTCCTACCGGTACAGGACAGTTGCGCACAATCCATTCACGGGTTTCGTGGATGTTGTCGCCTGTAGAGAGGTCCATCAAAGTATCGCCTCCCCACTTGCAAGACCATACAGCCTTATCTACCTCTTCCTCGATGCTGGAGGTAGTGGCAGAGTTACCGATGTTGGTATTGATCTTCACGAGGAAGTTGCGGCCGATGATCATCGGTTCGCTCTCCGGGTGGTTGATGTTGGCAGGAAGAACGGCACGTCCGCGTGCAATCTCATCACGCACATACTCAGGGGTGATATGGGTATCGATGCCCAACTCCTGGCAGTTCATGTTCTCGCGGATAGCCACGTACTCCATCTCTGGAGTTACGATGCCAGCCTTTGCGTAAGCCATCTGGGTGATGTGCTTGCCTGCCTGAGCACGGCGAGGCAACTGGATGTGCTCGAAGCGGAGGTGGTCGAGGCTATGGTCAGCAAGGCGCTGCTTGCCATATTCGCTGGTAACCTCCTTGAGTTGCTCGGTATCGTTGCGGTCGAGAATCCACTGCTCGCGCATTCTTGGCAAGCCTTTCTTCAAATCTACCTGATAGTTAGGGTCGCTGTAAGGACCGCTGGTATCGTAGATGTAAACCGGAGCGTTTGGCTCAGTATGAGGAATGCCGCGCTCATCCTTCACAACAGTAGGAGTGAGGTTTACCTTGGTCATTCCAACCTTGATCTGTGGGAAGAGTTTTCCCTGCATATACGCCTTTTCTCTCTGGGCGTAAGCTTTCTTGTCGTTTGGCATAATGTTTAAAGGTAAAAAGGTAAAAAGGTAAAAGGGTAAAAAGAGCATTCTGCTTCTTTGCCTTCATCCTTCATGCCTTTTATGATCATATATATTTATTTTATATTAGTCGTTGAGGAATGCGGTGAGAGGAGAACTTGCCTCAGCACAATCGCTGATGGCTCCGAGACCTGCCTCGTAAGCACGGCGACCGCAGATGACTGCCTCCTTGAATGCCTTGGCCATCTCAACAGGATCTCCGGCAACGGCGATAGCGGTGTTAACAAGACAAGCACTGGCACCCATCTCCATAGCTTCAGCAGCGTGGCTAGGTGCACCGATACCTGCATCTACTACAACAGGAACGGTAGCCTGCTCGATGATAATCTGCAGGAAGTCCTTCATTCTCAATCCCTTGTTGGTACCGATAGGTGCAGCGAGTGGCATTACGGTAGCAGCACCAGCCTCTTCGAGGTGCTTGCAGAGGGTAGGGTCTGCCTGGCAATATGGCAATACCACGAAACCGAGCTTTACCAGTTTCTCGGTAGCCTTCAGCGTCTCGATAGAGTCTGGAAGAAGATAGCGAGGGTCTGGGTGGATTTCGAGCTTGAGCCAGTTGGTTCCGAAAGCCTCGCGAGCCATCTGTGCTGCGAAGACAGCCTCCTCGGCGTTGCGCACTCCACTGGTATTAGGGAGGAGCTGGATGCTAGGACTCTGTACGATATGAGTAAGCAGGTCGTCCTGCTTGTCTTCGAGTTCGATACGTTTCATAGCAACAGTAACCATTTCTGTTTCTGATGCTTTGATGGCTTCAGCCATGAGGGCATTGTTGTTAAACTTTCCTGTGCCCAAGAAGAGGCGAGAGTTAAACTCTCTGCCTGCGATTACTAATTTTTCCATTGTTTTATTATAGAGTTGTTATTTTTGTTTTCATTTCTGTAGGAAAAGTACTTTTGGGTGATTCTTTTCCGCAGTATTCTGGGACCGTTATCCTCCGCAGAACGCTTTTACGATAACGATGTCAGCTCCTTCTGCGATGAGTGTGTTTTCCCATTCATCACGAGGCACCATTTCGTTACTGATAGCTACTGCTACTCCTGTAGCTGGCAAATCGAGTTCCTGAGCTAACTCCCTGATGGTTTTAGCCTGTGTCTCGGTCTCTTTGTTGTTGATAGTTACTTTCATATTCTGTTCGTTTTATATGATGAATAATCTGTTTGTTTACGCTGTTTCTATCGCCCGAAAGCGATGATATGATAAAATGTAATCAAACACGGTGAACTTCCAGATGAAAGCCTTAAGAAAAAAATAAAGCGCTATCAAATATCCCTGCGACAGCATTACCTGCATCAGGTTCAATGGGTATCATCTCAGCCGAATCTTTCAGCACCCCGTGATAATCGCTTGCAAAAGTAATGATAATATCGGAAAAACAATAGAATTTCAAAAATATTTATGCTAAATTAACGCTGAATGTACCTTTCGCTTTACTGGCGTTTCTTTCTGCAATCCGGGCATTCGCCTTTGATGACAAAGGAAATAGAGTGGGGGTAAAAGCCTTCGGGCAGCTCGAAACTTGGAATATGGATATCCTCCATACAGAAGGAACGCTGGCAAGATTCGCAGTAGAAATGAATATGCCCGTCGTGATGATCGCAAGCCCCTTTTTCTTCGCAGAGTTCGTAGCAGAGTACGCCTCGCCCATCTTCGAAGGCATGTACCACATCATGTTCCAGAAAGAGGGTAAGGGTACGGAAGATGCTCGACTTGTCCATCGAAACCATCTTTCGTTCCAGATTGCTCAGACTCTGCGGGTTCTGTTCGCCCATCAGGGTCTTCATTACGAGTATGCGGTTGGCGGTTGGTCGGATGCCTTTCGATTCCAGCCTGCTGATCATATCTTGTGAGTTCATCGTTTCTTCTTTTTAAAATTTGTACTAACCGGTTGCAAAGATACAAAAAAAGCGTGTAAGTATGGTAACTTACACGCTTTTTCTTTATTTAAACGTAATTACTTTTTGCTTTCAATCTAGTTTAAGCCGCAGCATGAAGGGTTTTGAGCCCTTATGCGCAAGCACAACCACGGCTTCTGTTCAAAGCCTCACCATACATTTCCATTGCGGTCATGTAATTTGCAAGAATAGCCTTCAAGGTCTTCTTGATGTTTGCATACATTGTTTTCATAATCGTTATCCTTTTTTTAAAATTAATACTCGGCATTTCTGCCATTTTCTTTTTCCTTTTGTTCATGAACGGTGGTCAATTTTACTTGCCCATCTCCATGTTGTTGTTTACATTCACAGCCTTGGCAATCATTGCTGCCACAACTGTAAGAATCATTACTGTCGTCATCATAATTTGTTTCCTTTCTTTCTTTGTGGAGCCTCCATTTGAGGTCTCCTGTTTTACATTATCCTTATTACAATCTCACTCTTTTCTGGTGCAAAGGTAATGCCTTTTTCTTGAATATCTGTCACAAAGACATGACAAAATGATGAAAAAGGGGCTTTTTTTGATACACGTCAACTAAACAGCAATGGCGGCTTGATATACGTCAAGCCGCCATGCTGTCATATTGAGAAATGTGTCATATTTCTTATGTTTCTTCGGATTTCTGATGCTAGATCAGTTCCAGAATCTTGTCGAGAATCTTTTCTACGGTAGAAGAATCGGTTGCTTCATCGAGTTTCTGGTTGATTTTCTCTTCCAGTTTCTTGCTTACCTTGTCGGCAGCCTGATCCATGGCTTGGTTTGCCTTGTCTTCCAGTTTCTTCTGAACGGAAGCGCCCAGTCCGTCTTCTTCTGAACCATCGCTGCTATTATCGCTTACCGAAGGGGATTCATCGGTTGATGAACTGGTGGTTTCTTCTATCTGCAGATTGTCGGCACCTTCCAGCGCCTTCACCATATCATCAGCATTCATCGTGTAAACGCTGCCAAGGATTCCGAAACTTACGGTGTGCTGCTTGCCATTAAACTCAACGGTTCCCTTAGAGCATACGATATAGTTGTGGTATTCGAAGAGCTGGTTCATCACTTCATCAATAGCGCTTCCTGCCATCATCTTGGCAATGGAACGGATGCTTTGGGTGAAGAAGTTGTTGTCGCTGCTTTCTGTTGCCTTGTCAATGGCCTTGGCTGCCTCGGTCTTTACCTTTTCTTTGTGGGCATCAGGTCCTGGATTGGTTATGGCAAAAACCAGGAAGAGAAGTACGATAAGACCTAGGATGATCTTCCAGAGGGCCTTACTCGATTTTTTCTTTTCCGGTTCCTGTCTGTAGCCCTGGTTCATGGCAGCGCCGTGCTGAAAGCCTTGCTGGTAAGCTTCCTGCTGTGCCTGCTGGAAACTTTGCTGGTTTGCAGCCTGAAAGTTTGATGCTTCTGTCCCGTTGTTGCCGGCTGCATCTGCTGATGTTTCTTCTGCATCTTCTTTGTTGGCAGCATTAGCCTTGATTGCTTCTACAGTTTCTAGAACTGTCTTCAGTTCTGCTATTTTCCAAGCAGGAGTCCAGTCTTTCATGCCTTGTGCCCAAACAAGGGTTTCGGGTGTGATAGCCTTCTGGACGAGTTGCTCCTGGCTGAATGGACCCGCTTGCTGTCCGTTATTCTCAATGATAAAATATTCCATCATGTATTCTTTTATATAATATTTTTCTTAAAAGCCAATAAGGAGTTTCTTCTGCTCTTCATTGCTTATTAGTGTGTAGCTTTCCACCAACCGGTTTTCTCTCTGCCCTTGATAGCTACGCTGTGCTGGCTAGGGTCGGAGATAGAAAGACCGCAATAATTTTTCACTTTAAAGGTTGCACCTCTATAACTCTTTAACGCTGTATAAGCCTGTTCGGTATGAGCAGCAGCTTTGATAGTGAGTTTCATCTGTGAAGTATATTTGTCTTTCAGATAGCCGCTTGGAACAAGACTGTCTATGTATACACTCATATCGTAGAAGAGGTTGGGAGAGAAACCATCCAAAGGCTGTATGGAATCGAGCGGAACGGATGATGAGAGGGTATATTTGCTATTAATTTCCTTCATCACTTGGGCTAGATTATCCATCTGTCTGCAGTCGATGGCCGCCATGTTACAATATGGGTAGCTATCATTCTTATAGAAATTGACAACTCCGTTGACAAATCCTGAGTAGTTGGGTGCTGAACTGTTGAGGTAACTCCATGTGGTTTTGTATGGAACGCCGGCTCCCATTACTTCGCTACTTGAACTGATCATGAAATTAGTGACGTCTTTCAATTCGTATGCAGTCTCTACATTGCCCATATAGCATGCATCGAAGAGGATGTACTGCATCTTGGTGCCGCTGAGTTTGATGCCTTCGGCTAGGGTAGGAATGTCGAGAGCGTTTTCTTTTAAACTCACACTTCCGAAGAAACGGGTGATAGGTTTGTTGGGATCGGGACCATACTGTATTCCGCTGAAATTGCCGGTAGCAGTAGGGTGGTTGGTGTTTCCTTTTGGGGCAAAACCGGCATTCGGTCTAGCCATATAAGGATAGTTAACCCAATCGCTGTTGTAGGTCCATCCGCAGCCATGAGCTCCAATGATGAGCGAATAATTCAGGGCTTCAGCACGGCGTTTCACCTCATTCAGAATCTCTGCAAATCCTTCTGCTGTAGTATATGTAGCTTCATCGTATGTTTTCAAAGTGTCGCGAATGACGGTTTTCGTATTGCCGTCATATTGAAGATCTATAAGATAGCTCTTCCTGTAATTCTGGCTCATGAAGACCATTACACGCGAATTATTCAAGCCTTTCTTGGCAACAATACCTTCGCAGATACTGTCAACGTTGTTTTCCAAAAAACTTGTGAGACTGGAAGTGTTGGTTCCACCCGTCCAAGGATAGAAGACGAAGATAGTCTGCTTATTGACGCTTTCTACATCAATAGCTTCATCGCCACAACTGGTGAAAGTTGCTGCTAGAGATAGCGTACATATAAATAAGGTGAAAAGCTTCTTGATCATGTTTCTCTTGAAAATATGAAATGTTAAGTGTGAAATGCTAAGTTCTTACACTTAACATTCCGCACTTAACATGATAAATATTAAACTATTATTTCTTCTTGAGTTCCTCGATGGTTGCCTTGAGGGCAGCAATCTTCTCTACAGAGTCGCTCTCCTTCTTGCGCTCCAGGGCTACTACTTTCTCAGGAGCGTGAGCTACGAAGTTCTCATTGCTGAGCTTCTTGCGTACACCCATCAGGAAGCCTTCCAAGTGCTTGAGCTGAGCCTCTGCCTTCTCAATCTCGGCAGCTACGTCAATCAGGTCGCCCAATGGTACGGCAAACTCGTCGGTACCTACCATGAAGCTTGATGCATCGGCACTCTTCTCGGCGATGACCTCAATCTTATCAAGGTTTGCCATCTTCAGCGTTACGTCGTTGTAAGCTTCGAAATCGTTCTTGCCTACTACCTGAAGAGACAACTGCTCCTTCTGGGCAATGTTCTTCTGGTTGCGCACGGTACGAACGCCGGCGATAATCTGCTTCACTGCCTCGATGTCGGCTGTCAGCTTCTGATCCTCGGCTGTAGGTGCAGGAATCTCCAGCTTCTCGCGCATGATGCTCTCGCCATCCTTGCGGTCGTAGATGTGCTGCCACAACTCCTCGGTGATGAATGGCATGAATGGATGCAGCATCTTCAGGAGGGCATCGAAGAAGCGGAGGGTAGCGTCGTAGCTCTTCTGGTCGATAGGCTGACCGTAAGCTGGCTTCACCATCTCCAGGTACCAGGATGAGAACTCATCCCAGAACAGCTTATATACTGTCATCAATGCCTCAGAGATACGGTAGTCCTTAAACTGCTTCTGCATCTCCTCGTTCACCTCCTTGAGCTTGGCGTCAAACCACTTCACGGCGATTTCTGCACTCTTAGGCTGCTCGATATCTGCAGTCTCCCAACCCTTGACGAGGCGGAAGGCATTCCAGATCTTATTGTTGAAGTTACGTCCCTGCTCGCAAAGGCTCTCGTCGAAGAGGATGTCATTGCCCGCTGGAGCGCTGAGCATCATACCCATACGAACACCATCGGCACCAAACTTGTCAATCAGATCCAGTGGGTCTGGTGAGTTACCGAGACTCTTGCTCATCTTGCGGCCGAGCTTATCGCGAACGATACCTGTGAAATATACGTGCTTGAATGGCATCTTGCCACGATATTCGTAGCCAGCCATGATCATACGTGCTACCCAGAAGAAGATGATATCCGGACCAGTTACGAGGTCGGAAGTAGGGTAGTAGTAGTTAATCTCCTCGTTGTCTGGATTCTCGATGCCATCAAACAGAGAGATAGGCCACAGCCATGAAGAGAACCAGGTGTCGAGGCAGTCGCTCTCCTGCTCAAGATCCTCAGCCTTGATGTTGGCATTCTTCTCCTGAGCGAGTTTCAGCGCCTCCTCTGCAGTCTCAGCTACCACGAAATCCTTCTTGCCGGCATTGTCGAAGTAGTAAGCTGGGATGCGGTGACCCCACCAGAGCTGACGGCTGATACACCAGTCCTTGATGTTCTCCAACCAGTGGCGATAGGTGTTCTTGTACTTCTTAGGGTAGAACTCGATGTCATCGTCCATTACTGGAGGGAGGGCGATGTCAGCAAAGTGCTGCATCTTGAGGAACCATTGTGTAGAGAGCTTTGGCTCGATAGGCACATTGGTACGCTCAGAGAAGCCCACCTTATTATTATAGTCCTCAATCTTCTCCATCAGACCGGCGTTCTGAAGGTCGATGGAAATCTGCTTGCGCACGTCCATGCGGTCCATACCTACATAGAGACCTGCTGCCTCGCTGATGGTACCGTTGTCGTTGAAGATATCGATGGTTTCCAAACCGTGCTTCAAACCGAGGGCGTGGTCGTTGATATCGTGAGCTGGAGTTACCTTCAAGCAACCGGTACCGAACTCGATATCTACGTATGTATCCTCGATAACAGGAATCTCGCGGTTTACGAGAGGCACGATCACGTGCTTGCCCTTCAGCCAGGTATTCTTCTTATCCTCAGGGTTGATGCACATGGCAGAGTCGCCCATGATGGTCTCAGGACGGGTGGTAGCTACTACTGCATAGTAACCCTTTTCGTCCTTGTGTATCACGTTCTCCTCATCCACCTGCTGGCAGTCCTGCTCTACCACGTAATACTTCAAATGGTAGAGCTTAGAGTGCTCGTCCTTGTAAATTACCTCCTCGTCAGAGAGCGCAGTCTGAGCCTTAGGGTCCCAGTTAACCATGCGCACGCCACGATAGATGAGCCCCTTCTTGTAGAGGTCGCAGAATACGTGGATGACGGCACGAGAGCGGGTCTCGTCCATGGTGAATGCTGTGCGGTCCCAATCGCAGCTGGCACCGAGTTTGCGGAGCTGCTTGAGGATGATGCCGCCGTGCTCGTGAGTCCAGTCCCAAGCGTGCTTGAGGAACTCCTCGCGGGTAAGGTCGGTCTTCTTGATGCCCTGCTGAGCGAGGCGGTTTACAACCTTTGCCTCGGTAGCGATACTGGCATGGTCGGTACCTGGTACCCAGCATGCGTTCTTGCCCTCCATGCGTGCACGGCGAACGAGAATATCCTGGATAGTATTGTTGAGCATGTGTCCCATGTGGAGCACACCCGTTACGTTTGGTGGAGGGATAACCACTGTATAAGGTTCACGACCATCTGGCTTAGAGCTGAAAAGCTTGTTGTCGAGCCAGTACTGATACCATTTACTTTCCACTGCTTGTGGATCGTATTTACTTGCTAATTCCATTGTTTATATCTAATTTTTATTCTTTTTCTGTCTTTTTCTTTAAAAAACGGTGCAAAGATACTAATTTTTGGGCGAAAAATACTATCTTTGCATCAAAATTATTAATTTTTGCACAAAACGATGGTTAGTAATACAGGAAAAGGACATACGAAAGAAGAAAAACTGGCGGCGTTCAGTCGCTTGCTGGATGTGCAGGACCGTTTGCGCCTGCAGTGTCCATGGGATAAAAAGCAGACATTTGAGAGTCTTCGTCCGAATACGATTGAGGAGACTTTCGAGCTTTGTGATGCCTTGATGAAGCGCGATTACAAAGATATCAAGAAGGAGTTGGGCGATGTGTTGGAGCACGTGATGTTCTATAGTATCATCGGCAGAGAAGACGGCGAGTTCGATATCTGCGATGTCTGCAATCAGGAGGCGGATAAACTGATGTTCCGCCATCCTTTCATCAACTGGAAGGAGGAAGGAAATTGGACGGTTTCGAATCCGGATATGTTCATCAATGATGAAGGACAGGTTGTCTATAAGGAGTCAGACGCAGGGAATGGAGAAGCTGGAACTGCCAGCTCGGAAGAAACCTTGGCTCTTGGCGCCAGCAAGCCGAAAACTGCTACTTCTGTTGAGAAAACCTGGGAACAGATTAAGCAGCAGGAGAAGGATGGAAATGAGCGGGTGTTGAGCGGTGTCCCAAATTCTCTTCCCTCTCTTATCAAGGCTTATCGCATTCAGGATAAGGCTAGAAATGTAGGCTTTGACTGGAAAGAAAAAGAAGATGTGTGGGACAAAGTGCAGGAGGAACTGGAAGAACTCAAGGTGGAACTGGCTAAAGGCGATAAGGAAAATTCTACCCAGGAATTGGGCGATTTCCTCTTCTCTGTCATCAATGCTGCACGTCTCTATAAACTCAATCCGGATAATGCGCTGGAGAAAACCAACCAGAAGTTTATTCGCCGTTTCAACTATGTGGAAGATCATAGCTTGAAGCAAGGTAAAAACTTAAAAGATATGAGTTTAGAAGAAATGGATAAACTATGGGATGAAGCAAAACTTCAGGAGAAAAAGAAAGATAAATAATGGTGAATCGGATTATCTTATCGACTCATCAACATAATAATAAAAACTAAAGAGTTATGAAGAAATTAGTTTATGTAACAATAGCTTTGGTGGCGCTTTTCGCAGCCAACAGTTGTAAGAACAAAAATAATGTTCCTGTTATCAGTACAACCGATTCTGTAGAGGTAGAGGATGCGATGAACGATTCTACCATCTATGGTGTATGCGGTGAGGGAACCTCTATGCATAACCTGGAGCTGATTTCTGATGGTGGTGACACCCTTTCGGTGTTTATCGACGATGAGAATCCTGATGTTGTTCAGGGAGGATTGCTGGCTGGCGACCGTATTGCTCTTATAGGTTATAAGGCTGAGGATGGAGAGATGATGGCCCAGGAGATTATCAACCTGACTTCCCTCTTGGGCAAATGGACTTCTCTGGATAAGAATTTTGACATCTTGGAAGGTGGAGAAGTGAAGAACAATGTGAAAGCAGAAACTAATCCTTGGACCAGCTGGAAGATACTCAATGGTAAACTCTTGCTGAATAAGGATACTTTCGCTATTGACAAGTTGGGTTCTGACAGTCTTATGTTGGAGAATACTCAGGGTGTCTTTGTTTTCAAGCGTCAAGAGTAAGGTTATCCATGTTGAACCTGTAATTTATGATTTAGTTTTGGAACCATTTAAAGTACATATTTTGGGGTGTGGCAGTGCTTTGCCCACCCTTAAGCATAGTGCCTCGGCTCAGATTATTGAGATGCGGGGCAAATGCTTTATGATGGATTGTGGAGAGGGTGCCCAGATGCAGTTCCGTCGCACTCATGTTCACTTTGCTAAGATAAATGCTATCTTTATTTCGCATCTTCATGGTGACCATTGCTTTGGCTTGCTGGGACTTCTTTCTACCTTAGGTATGCTGGGTAGAACGGCTAAGTTAAAGATATATGCGCCAGAAAGTTACGGAGATTTGTTTAAGCGTCAGATTGATTTCTTTATGCAGGGAATGGAATATGAAATCGAATTTGTTCCTGTAGATACCGAAAAGGCGCAAGTAGTTTATGAAGATCATTCTGTAACCGTAGAAACCATTCCTCTCCAGCATCGTGTGCCTTGTTGTGGTTACATCTTCAGAGAGAAACCGACACTACCTCATATCCGTCGTGATATGATAGATTATTACGAGATTCCTGTAAGCCAGATCAACAACATCAAGAATGGAGCTGACTGGACTACGAAGGAGGGTGATGTAATACCTAATGCCAGATTGGTAATGCCTGCCGTTTCTCCACGCAGTTATGCTTATTGCAGTGATACCCGGTTTGTTCCGAACTTGGCTGAAAAGGTAAAGGGGGTTACGGTGCTTTATCATGAGAGCACCTATACTTCGGAGAATGAGGACAGGGCTAAACTCTATTATCACAGCACTGCTCGACAGGCTGCAACTATAGCCAAAAATGCGGGTGTAGGCAAACTTCTTCTGGGGCATTATAGTGCACGATACAATAATGAAGAGGTATTGTTGAATGAAGCTAAAGAGGTGTTTGCGGAAAGTTATCTTACTCAGGAAGGCAAAGTGTTCTCTATAGAATAATGTAGAAATATAAAAAAAATGCCTTGCATCAAAAAAAAGTTCATTTTTGATGCAAGGTTTTCTCTTTATATCGTTTAATTATTAAAAAGGATTTGAAATTGGAATCGGAAAAGAAACTCTTAGACGACATCAATAGCGGCAGTCGGGCAGCAATGCACAGATTGTATGAACGCTATGTGGGGTATGCCATGGCCGTAGCGCTGAGGTATGTCCCTGTACGCGATGATGCTGAGGATGTAGTGCAAGATAGTTTTATAAAAGTCTTTTCCGGCATTTCAAAATTTGAATATCGGGGTGAGGGCGCTCTTCAGGCTTGGCTCTTGCGGATAGTGACAAATGAAGCTGTCAACTTTGTAAGGCAGCAAAAACGCTTCACTATTGTGGACGAAGTTCCCGATGAAATTGAGGATGAAGAGCCTGAAGTAGAAAGAGTTCCGCCTGCAGAACTGACAAGAATGATTGGAGAATTGCCTGATGGGTACAGACTGGTTCTTAACATGTTTGTTTTTGAACAGAAAAGCCATAAAGAAATTGCACAGCTGTTAGGCATCAAAGAAAGTAGTTCTGCTTCACAATATTTGCGGGCGAAAAAGCTGTTGGGCAAAAAGGTGAAAGATTATCTGAGCCAGGCAGATTGTAGTAATAATAAAGAGTTGAATCATATAAACGAGAAAAGTAATGAGTAACGATTGGACAAATAAACTTCGAGATCAGTTGGCAGACTACCAAGAGCCTGTCAGCCACGACTTGTGGGCTGGGATAGAACAATCGCTTGCTCAGTCTACAAAGGTTGGTGATGAGGAAACTGATGTAAAAAAGAGACCACAGGCTCGTTATGTTGACTTGAAAAGATGGTCAGTAGCTGCAGCGATTGCTTTATTGGGAGTAGGAGGCAGTTATGTTTATCTGCATGATGATGAACCGGGACAGGCAAACTTGCTTGCTGAAAACAATGCATCTGCACATCAGCTGAATCGCCATTCATCGGGGCGTCAATTGAACCATAGTAAATCTTCTGTCTCTTTCCAGGAGAGGACTGTTGCTGCAGATAATGAAGTAATGCTTGCAGCAGAGGTAGAAATGCCAGAACAGTCTGTTAATGCAGAGGTAAATGGTCGGGAATTATCTGTTTTGCAAAAGCAAAATGAGGATTCTGAAAGACAGATGGCCGTTTCTTCTAATCATGCAACCAAGCCGTTGGAAGCAGATGGTGGGCAGAAACTTTATGCAGGCAGGGCGCAGGATGGTCATTTAGAACGCAGTTATAAGGACAAGTATGAACAGAGCTGGACCATGAACCTGTATGCAGAGAATGTAAGTCTGGGCTCTGGCAGTGATGGAATGTCAAACGGCATGTATGCGTCTTCAGATCCTCTTGCTGGTGGCGGCTTTGCTGATCATGGTGTTTTCCTGGCTGCTGCTTCTCCTTTAAGATATGCAATACCGAAATATGTTGAAGCGAAACATCATGCTCCTTTGGCTATAGGTGCTCAGGTTGGTATCGGACTTGCACCTCGTTTGTCTTTGAGTACCGGTGTCGTTTATACGCGTGTTGCTTCTGATTTCAAATCTTATGGTGTTTCAGAATTTGATACACATCAGGTTTTGCATTATGTGGGTGTTCCACTTGGTTTAAACTATGAGGTTTGGAGCACGGGAGGCTTTCATGCGTACGTAATGGCGGGTGGAGAAGCCGATTTCAATGTAAAGAATGATACAAAGGTTTCTGGTCAAAAAGAGGACGTGAAGCGTGATGGCGTTCAGTTCTCGGGTAAGGCTTCGCTTGGCGCACAGTATGATGTTACACCACAAGTAGGCTTCTATATTGAGCCAGGTGCAAAATATTATTTTGATAATGGCAGCGAAATAGAAAATACGTTTAAAGATAAGAAGTGGAATTTTAATCTCCAGTTCGGACTTCGTATTAATCTGAAATAGTGTTTGAGTCCAATTATTAATAAATATATGTACGAACTACATTTCATTTTATAACATTACATACGAGAAAAGGAAAGGGCAGTCTGCGTGATGCATGGCTGCCCTTTTATTGTTTCCCGTTTTTCTTATTTATTCAATAATTTTTCGCTCATATTGAGAGCGGCCTTTCTGCCGTCTCCCATGGCAAGAATTACTGTGGCTCCTCCTCGTACGATATCGCCGCCAGCGTATATTTCTTCGATGGAACTCTGCATCTGGTCGTTTACGGCAATGGTGTTCTTCCGGCCGAGTTCCAAGCCTTCGATACTCTGAGGAACGAGTGGATTAGGACTTACACCTACAGCAACAATTACCTGGTCGCACTCCAGCGTGATGGTCTCGCCTGTAGCTTCCGGACGACGACGGCCGCTGGCATCAGGTTCGCCAAGCTTCATCACATCGAGAACTACAGCCTTTACTGCGCCCTTCTCATCTGCCTCATATTCTTTAGGATTGTGCAATGTAAAGAAGTTGATTCCTTCTTCCTTGGCATGCTTCACCTCTTCGAGTCGGGCAGGCATTTCAGCCTCCGAACGGCGATATACCAATGTTACGTCTGCTCCGAGTCGTTTTGCAGTACGGCAACTGTCCATAGCTGTGTTACCGCCGCCTACAACAACCACCTTCTTGCCTAAGTTGATAGGGGTGTCGCTATGAGGATTGGCTGCATCCATCAGGTTTACACGTGTAAGATATTCGTTAGAAGACATGATGTTCAAGGCATTCTCTCCAGGAATATTCATGAAGTTTGGCAGACCCGCACCTGAACCGACAAAGATTCCCTTGAATCCTTGTTCTTCCAGATCTTTTACGGAAATGGTCTTGCCAACGATGCAGTCTGTAATGAACTTTACGCCCATCTTCTGAAGATTTTCAATCTCTACATCTACGATAGCATTAGGCAAACGGAATTCCGGAATACCATATTTCAATACACCGCCAATCTCGTGAAGCGCTTCGAAAACAGTAACATCGAATCCCTTCTTTGCCATATCGCCTGCAAAACTCAATCCGGAAGGTCCTGAACCGACTACAGCTACCTTGATGCCATTAGCCTCATCGCACTTTGGTACAGAGATGTTTCCACTCTGGCGTTCGTAATCGGCAGCAAAACGCTCCAGGTATCCGATAGCTACAGCAGGCTCGTTCATCTTGAGATGTACGCACTTGCTTTCGCATTGCTTTTCCTGTGGACAAACTCGTCCGCAAACGGCAGGTAGGGCAGAGGTGTTCTTTAACACCTTGGCTGCGGCAAGGAACTGGCCCCGCTCAATGTTCTTGATGAATGAAGGAATGTTGATGCTTACCGGACAACCTTCCATACAGGTAGTTTTAGGACAGTCGAGACAGCGTTTGGCTTCGGTCAAAGCCATTTCCTTGGTCAAACCAATATTTACCTCTTCCGTACGGGTTGTGGCACGATAAAGAGGGTCAAGTTCTGGCATCTTTACGCGCTCTATAGCTGTGCGTTCTTTTGCTTTCATCGAAGCGCGTAACTCCTTGCGCCACTCAGCGTTGCGGTCTGTCAACTCATCGATGCTCGCATCTGTAGGTTCAACGTCCATGGTTACATCCGTAGTTTCTTTCTTCTTTCCTGCGTCTACAGTTGCAAGGTGCTCTTCGAAGTGTTCCATCTCTTCGCGTTCAACATCCTTGAAAGTGCCCATGCGCTTGAACATCTCGTCCCAATCTACCAGAGCGCCGTCAAACTCAGGACCGTCGATGCAGACAAACTTGGTCTTTCCACCGATGGTCAGGCGGCAGGCACCGCACATACCGGTTCCATCCACCATGATTGTATTGAGTGAAACGTCTGTGGAAAGATTGTATTTCTGGGTCAGGAGACAGCAGAACTTCATCATGATAGGAGGACCGATGGCGAAAACCTTATCGATATGCTCCTGATTGATAAACTTCTCGATTCCTATAGTTACAACACCCTTCTCGCCGTAACTTCCGTCATCGGTCATGATGATGAGTTCATCGCTAGATGCACGCACTTCATCTTCCATAATCACGAGTTCTTTGTTTCTACCCGCGATTACAGAAAGGACTCTGTTTCCTGCGGCTTTCAGTGCCTTGATGATAGGGAGCATAGGAGCTACACCTACGCCACCTCCGGCACAAATGACTGTTCCGAAGTTCTCGATATGTGTAGGATTTCCAAGTGGTCCCACCACATCGTGAATCTCATCACCTTCATTTAGGGCGCAGAGTTTGGTAGATGAAAGACCTACCTTCTGCACAACCAGCGTGATGGTTCCTTTCTCAATGTCAGCATCAGCGATGGTCAGCGGCATACGCTCGCTGTTGTTGTCTACACGGATGATAACAAAGTTACCTGCCTTTCGGCTCTTGGCAATAAGTGGTGCTTCTACATCGAAGCGGAATACTTTCTCTGAGTATTGTACTTTCTTGATAATCTTGTTCATGGGCTATTAAATTTCTTAATGCTGATAAATTAATTTTTCTGGTTAGCTGTTTAGAGTTTGCTTCATGGTACATAAAATGCAAAAGGATAACATCGGCTACCTTTGTGGCAGTCGAAGTTATCCTCGTACAATATATGTTATTTTTGTTTTTCGAATGTTTTGTATAATCGAGTAAAACAGAAAGTCTTACCGATACTTCAAATTAATCGAAATTTTTGTCATCAAGCATCTCGAAACCGCAGTATGGAACCAATACCTTAGGTACGCGGATTCCTTCTGGGGTCTGATTGTTCTCCAAGATGGTTGCTACGATACGTGGCAAAGCAAGAGCTGAACCATTCAATGTGTGGCAAAGTTCAATCTTTTTGTCATCTGTATGGCGATAGCGGCAGTGGAGACGGTTAGCCTGGTAGCTCTCGAAGTTAGATACTGATGAAACTTCCAACCAGCGACCCTGTGCAGCACTCCATGTCTCGAAGTCGTAGCAGATAGAAGAGGTGAAGCTCATATCACCACCGCAGAGACGGAGGATATGGTATGGCAATTCCAACTTCTTCAAAAGACCTTCAACATGGTCGAGCATCTCGTTCAAACTCTCGTAAGAGTGACCTGGCTTATCGATGCGAACAATCTCTACCTTGTCAAACTGATGCAAGCGGTTCAAACCGCGAACGTCCTTACCGTAGCTACCTGCTTCACGACGGAAACAAGCTGAGTAAGCACAACGCTTAATAGGGAGATCTTTCTCATCGAGAATAACATCGCGGAAGATGTTGGTTACAGGAACCTCAGCAGTAGGGATGAGGAAGAGATTATCCAGATTAGCATGATACATCTGACCTTCCTTGTCTGGCAACTGACCGGTACCACGACCAGAGTCCTCGTTTACTACGTAAGGAGGCTGAATCTCCAGATATCCGCTCTTGCGAGCCTCATCGAGGAAAAATGCCTCAAGCGCACGCTGGAAGCGAGCCATCTTGCCGATATATACAGGGAAACCTGCGCCAGTAATCTTAACGCCGAGGTCGAAGTCAACAAGATTGTATTTCTTCAAGAGATCCCAATGGCAGAGAGCATCCTCGCCGAGGTTTGGCTTTTCGCCGCCTTCTTTCACAACAACGTTGTCGGCTGCGTCCTTACCTTCAGGAACCTGCTCGCAAGGAATGTTAGGAATTTCGAGCAACTGGTTGGTCATATCGTTCTGCGCTTTCTCCATGATCTCTTCAAGAGCCTTGGCGTCTGCCTTGAGCATAGCTACCTGAGCCTTTGCGCTCTCAGCTTCCTCTTTCTTACCTTCCTTCATAAGGGCGCCAATCTGCTTAGCAAACTGGTTAGCCTGCTGCTTGTTGTTATCCAACTTCTGCTGAGCTTCACGACGAATCTTGTCGTACTCCAAAACTTTCTCTACGGCCTCACGAGCATTTGGAAAATGCTTCTTTTCGAGTCCCTTAACTACACGTTCAGTTTCCTCACTGATAAGTTTAAGTGTAAGCATAAAATGTCTTTTAATTAAATAATTTACTATTTGTAGGCAAAAGTACAAAAAATATTTGTGATAGCGTAAAAAAATGCTGACTTTTTTGCAGGGAAGGGTAGAATTAAAGTTTTTTTGTGGTT